>ERZ869909.961-NODE-961-length-26684-cov-11.877889_pt1 | contig 26684 bp, 19 predicted proteins | sample MGYA00520892_ERZ869909 | MGnify/ENA primary metagenome ERZ869909 (study PRJEB32215, sample SAMEA104723947) | bioreactor metagenome | biome: bioreactor; feature: anaerobic bioreactor; material: water | place: China | collected 2015-03-12 ... | reverse complement strand
CAGCGAGCGGTTCATGATGGGGGTCTCTCACGAAAGGATTGAATGATGCACGGGAGAACAGCTTTCACACAATGCATGCTACATTTTAATATGACATCAAGTCAACACAAAAGCATATTATAACAGCAAACGCATACACTTATGGCATCGTACGATATCGCAACCAAAAATATAACAACAACGTGATTACTTTAATGACATTTCAAAACCCGGATTTGCTATACTTTTAACATACATGCACATGAGCATGACCTGCGCAGTGAACGCCGTGATTCGATGCCATGCATACCCCCATCCGGGGCCTCGAACCCGGCACATCTCGATGCAGTCACACGCTGATCCCGTTCCAACAGGATTCCCGGTAGAATGACATCCAACTTGCAACGTTGCAGCCTGAACGATTCGATTTCCGAAGTCAGCTCGTTGATACGCGCACAACCGCTGGATGCGTCGCACAGACGCGCCCTTGCCTACCTCAGGCTCGTAAAGGGTGATTACGCCGGGGCGTTGCAACAGCTGCAGGTCGCGGTGGGCCTGGACGCCTCGCTGAGTCCCGAGGCCCAGCTTCTGCGCATGCTGGTTCAGGCCGAACGTTTGCGTACGGCAGCGTTCCGTGGCTCCGTCTTTCCGGATCTGATGTTGCCTGCTCCGGAGTGGCTGAATCCGTTGCTCATGGCGTTGCGTGCCGAAGCCCCGGAAGCCCGGGCCTTGCGTGAGTCCGCACTGGACGCTGCACCCGCGCCTCACGGACACACGGAACACACGGGCGCTTTTGCCAGCTTTTCGGACGGCGACGAACGCATCGGTCCGGTGCTCGAGGTAATGGTTGGCGGGGGGTACCACTGGCTACCGATCTCGTCGGTAGCCTCCTTCTCGGTGCAGCCCCCCGGTCGGCTGCCCGATCTGCTTTGGGCGCCAGTGCACATCACGCTGACCAATGGAATCAAACGTACCGGCTTCATGCCGGCGCGCTATCCATTGCCAGAAGACGTCGAGCTGTCCGACAGTGAGCTGCTCTACGGACACCGTACCGAATGGACTGCCACCAAAGGCGCGGGCTGGGAAGGACTCGGCCGAAGATGCTGGATTGTCGACGGTGAAATGCATTCCCTGTTCGAGGTCGGCACAGTCGAGCTCCAGACCACCACTCTGTCGACACCATCAACGGGACAACCCGAACCCAGTCCCTGAACGCCCTCTTGACGCGGCGAACCGATTCGGCCTCGAGCCCCGGTTCTTCGCCGCTTTTTCGTTTCTTCAACAACGCTCGGCAAGGAAAGTCCCATGCTCTCTCGCTCGATTGCTGCACTGATTGCAACCCTTCTGCTGTTTGGATGCGCGACCACTCAAGTGAACCAGAACGGCCATGACGGCACGGAGGTGACCGCTGGAATGACACGCACCTGGCCTGCGCTTCGAAACGACCTCATTCATGCATTGCGCGCAGATCCGCATGTGAGTATCCAGACCCTGGAAGACGGCAGCCTCTACATTCTGCTGCGGTCGACCGACTCTTTCGAGAGTGGAAGTTCCGACCCCTCCGCTACGCTGAGAACCATTCTGGATCACATTGGCGCGGTGCTCGAACCCCATCAGGATGCGCTCTCCGTGCATGTCGTCGGCCACACCGACAATATCGGATCTGCGGAGCACAACCTCGCCCTATCCGATGCACGTGCGACCAGCGTTGCGGAGTACCTGCGCCGCCACGGACTCGAAGGGGCCGAATTGAGCGCCGAGGGCAAAGGCCTGAACGAGCCGCTCGCCAGTAATCAGAACCGGGAGGGGCGTGCGGTTAATCGTCGTATCGAGCTGCTCGTGGATTATCTTCCATGGGAAGCAACCGATGCCGAGCAGTCCGACCTGGACGGTAGCTGAAGCGCCTCTTCGGGAGGCGCCCGACACAAACCAAATGGAAGCGGCATTCGCCGTTTCCTGGGGGCGCTCAAAACGCCCTGCGCCGCTACTCTTCTCGCAGCTGAACCGTCCCCGTTTCGGCATCCCACTGGGCACTGATCGCGACGTCCAGTGGCCTGGGCTCGAACCAGAGCGCCGCGCGAATTCCGAAGCACACTCGATTGTGCGCATTCGCGTCAAAGTCGGATTTGAGCGATACCTCGAGCGAATCCGGTAGAACGCGTGGCTCGAACCGCAGAATGGCTTGTCGGATACCCTCTGCGACCTGCTTGAGGTCGAACTCCGAAACAGCGACTCCGGCCGCGGCCGGAATCCCATAGTTAAGCACGGAACCGGCCACCCCTGGAAAGGACTCGAGATCGGCAACGCTATCGAAACGCGTACTGTTGAGCAACCAGGACAGATCCCGGATCACCGAACGCTGATAGGCCATACGACCGATGTGCGCCCCGCTCCCGTCACGCGGGGACACCAAGCGGTCGAACAAGGTCGGCGTGCATTCCGGCGCAATCGAACTTTCTCGACGACCTTTCGTCATCGTAACCACCCTCCCATCAGCATCGCAAACAAGTCACTGTCGGGAGGACCGCTGTGGACCATCTGGCGCGGTGGCAGCCTGGGCGAGGGTTCCGCCCACCAGAAGCTTCGCCCGGCCCGACCTTCAAACAAATCGGGCAGGTCCGGCCACGAAAACCATGCTTTTTCCGGCTCGTGGTGATTCAGAATGTCGAGTTCGGCAAGAATGTTACCGGCGGACCCTGGATCCGTCTGGACTTCGAGTTCGGACGCCAGAGAACGTTCGAGCTCCGGAAGCACCATCTCCACCGGCAGGCGTTCGGCGATCACCCTGCGCAACAGCGCGTCCACCTGATAGAGCCAACGGTTGTTTGGGGGCAGCGCCTGGCGAACCCCTGTCGCATCGAACGTACGCAAGGCGATCAGCGGAGAACAACGACCGATCTTGTCGATGCTCGGAGCAATGCAGCCAAGAGCGGCAGACTCGCCCCACACACCGGGATTGGCGCAGAAATGCCAGACCGGAGAGACCAGATAGGCTTCACGCCACTCATCGGGCTGCCGCGCCGCAAGGTCCGCCATTCCCTCGGCGATCCAGCTGTGCAGTACCTCCCGAAGCGGTTGAGGTATCCCGCGCGATGCGAAGTCCCCGACCGCCGGAAGTTTGCCGAACCAGCCAATGTAGCCGTTACTCGACTGTTGCATGAAGTGGGTCAGACGTTCCACCGATTTCCCTCGTCGTTGCCGGACTGTTGCGGCTCCCTCACAGGCAGCCGTCGGGTTACTTCGAGCCGCTCGCCAACCCATACGGTGAAGGCGCTGAAATTGTCTTGCCCGTCCCTGCTTTGTTGCTCGATCAACTCGGCCATGCGTTCGACCCATTGCTCCGGCAGCGGCGCTTCCAGCAACATCGATTCCATGGTCGTCTCATCGAGCGCGTCCCAGAAACCGTCGGTGCAAAGCAGGAATATGTCCCCTTGGCGCACCTCGAGCAGTTGGTCGCATACCGCCTGCGGGGGCAACGGGTCGCTCCCGACCGAGGCGTACAAGGTATTGCGCACCAGGCTGTCGTGCACCTCGCGACCACCTTTCATGCCGGCATCGATCAGTGCCTGCAGCACGCTGTGATCCCGGGTAAGAATCCTCGCGCGGCCGTTTCGAAAAAGGTAAATGCGCGTATCGCCGAGTTGAGTCCAGCAGGCCCGCCCCTGCCGGACATCGATCAGAAGCACGGCAAGCGTGGTGTTCATGTCGGACAGATCCGGGTTCGCAGCCCGCGCACGCTGGAGCGCCGCGCGCGCCGAGGTCAGGATCGATCGTGCCGATTCCCGAGACACGTCGGGGCTCGCCAGGAAGGTACTCAACGTTTCCTTGACGACCGCCTCGGCCGCCAGCGCTCCACCACGGTGGCCACCGGCACCGTCAGCCAGAGCGAAACAACCAATCGATTCGTTGCCACAGAAGTCGAGGTAGTCCTCGTTTCGCACCCGCTGACCACGGTGCGAGCAGCGCGCAGCGCTCAGACGCATCACCGGTCATCCTCCCCGAACGATCGCGCGCGGTGCTTTTGTGCCGATGCCGCCGCGTCTTCGTAGGCCTCCAGAAACGCTCTGCCGAAGAAGTCCTGAAAGCGGTCTTCGGCCTCCTCCCGCGCTTCGTCGAAATAGCGTCCATAGGCCTCCCAGAGCCGGGCCTTGCGACCGACCGCAAGCAGACTGTCCACCATCCCACTCTTTGCCGCTGAGCGATCGATGACCGCGGGATCGAAGCGGTCGAGCACGCGGTGAAGGGCCGAGCGCATTCCCGACACAACCCCGATCTGATGGGCACGCAGATCCGCGTACGCATGCGTGACCGCATCGACCGGTGGCATGAATCCAGGGTATGGGTTGCCCAGCAAGTAGAGCAGCGCGACCTCACCGTCGGGAGAAAACTTCAACGGGTTGTTGTGCTCGGGTGCGATCAAGGTGACGTTGGCCTTGACCTCTCTTCGAACTGCCGCACGGGCGGCCATCAGTTCGACGGAACCCTCCGCGAAGGCTCGCAGCAGTTGTCCGATGAGCAGCATGAAGTGCTTGTCGAGACGCTCGCGGTGAGGCATCTGCCCGATACCGAGACCTTGAAGCAGCGCATCGAAGAGCTCGGCAGATTCGCCGGCCTGGGCTGTCTCGCGACGACCAGCGGGCGCGGTGGCGTCCACAGGCTGCTCCCCGTGATCGACCGCAGGTTTGCCCTCGGCCGCTCCACTCGCGCCTTTACCGATGGGGTCATGATGGGATGCCTCCGGTTGGCCATGTTCGTGGACGCCGCATTCACCGAGCAAGTCCTTCAGCTCCGGAATCGCCGTGCCAGCCTCGCCTTCGCCGAAGCGGTCGCCCATGAGCGAATCGATCGAAATGTCCGGATGCGCCTCCGTCGCCATGTCGATCCGGTATGCAGTGCCCTCGTCTTCGGACAATGGATGCGGATCCCCCACGGCGGCCCGCTCATCCGCCGCGTCGGCGCTGGAGGCGTCGGGCAACACTTCGGATGCAGGAGGTATCTCGTCGCACAGACCGGCGAGAATGCCCGAGTCCGTTTCGTGATAGGCAGGGATCGAGCTCGTATCGGCGCCGTCGTTCGCCATGCCCCCGAAGACACCCGGGTCGCCGGTTCCCGCGGCACCGATGCCTTCAAGCAGGTCATCGATGAAGTCATGTTGAACTGACTTGCCTGGTGTGGCGGAGCGTTTCTCGGCGACTTCATGTGACGGGGGTCTTGCTTCGTTCGGATCACCGTCCGAGACTAACGGCGTCGGCAGGCGCATGATCGCGTCGATCTCGGACCCATGATCGAGGTTCGACGAATTTGGGGGCGTCTTGTCGGTGCGCTCGAGCACCGACGCAAGATCGGATGCGCGACCGAACACCATGGATCCGCCACCAAACATTGCGAGCGGGTCCAGCGCACCTCCATTCTCCGCCAACGGATCACGTGTCAACGTCCGCTCCATGTCGCGGGCCTCCGGTCCATTGATCAGTTCGTCCGGTTTGGCGGAGAAATCCTCGAGACCGAGGCCTCGCGACTCCAGCGCGTCGATCGGGTCGCCGTCCGGTCGCTGATAGGGTTGATCGAAGGGATCATCGTGCGGCAAAGGCGCCCTGACCGGTGTCGCCTGTTCGGAAACGGACATAGGGTCCTCCTGAGTGACCGGCGCCGTGTCCCGACCAATGCGCACCGAGAGCACGTAGCTGCCCACGGAGATACGCTCTCCACCATGCAGCTTGCAGCTCATGCCAGGAGCGAGGGGGACGTCATCGATCAGCGCCGGATTGAGCTCACTGATATTGCGTACATGATAGGCGCCGTCCTCGTCTCGGCTGAAGTGGAACTGCTTGCGCGAAACACGGCACAGCGGATCGGGAAGAACAAGGTCGTTATCATCATCTCGACCGACCATTCCGCCTTCTGCGGGCATGGCGCCCACGACCGGAACAACCGGCACGAGATCGTTGTACGTTGCGGCGCTGATCTCAAGCATGTATCGCTCCCTCAAAACGGATTCATCGGACGCACGACTATCCGTTCCCGGTCCTCTACCAACAGATCGGCCGAAAACTGCCCGCCGGCGACCGGGATGATCTGCAGATGATGTGTTCCTGCCGCGACCGGAACCGCCAGTCGCCCCGAATGCTGCTCGGGCCGGATCGAAGTTCCGTTCAGCACGACGTCCTCGTTCGTAATGGCTTCGATGACCAGTTCCGCACCCTGTGGCACGGCCAGGGGCTCCACGACGATGCCCCGGCGCATTCGAACGGGTTCGGGAAGGTCGATGTCTGCATTTGCGCGGAGGTCGGGAAACACCACGACCACCTCCGGCACGTGCTCCTGCGCGGCGGCAATCTCGGAGAGGTCCTGAAGCACCCGTTCGGAAACCGTATCGCGCATGCCTTCCATCGAAGGGCTGTCAAACAGCGTTCCGCAGGCCCCCAGGACAAGGACAAGCACGACACTCCAGGCCACCCGGACGGCGGAGCCGTACCCGCTGGACAGCAAGGCCTTCTTGGTCTTCATGAACCCTCCTCTGCCAAGTGATCGGCAATCTCTCCGGTTTCGCCCTGATCGTCGCGGTGATCGACCCGCGCGGAGAACACGTGTTCGATGCGCCGGGTTTCTCCGGCCTGAACCTGGATACGCTGGACATGCGGCTCATGCGTCTCGTTCCGGATCTCGATTTCCACCGTGCCGGGTGACACTTCCAGGCGCACCCGCGGAGGTACGGTCGCAACGGAGACACCATTGAGATAGACATTGCCCCACGGCGCCACAACGACCTCGATTGAACCCTTCGCTGGAGGAGGCGGTGTCGGATCTGTCGGCTCCAGGAACCCGGCGACAGGGGCGGCGTTCTCGTGAGCCGCGGTTTCGGTTTCAACTGGCTCCGACTCAAGTCCAAGGGGTAACGAATGGTCTGGCCGCAGCTCAGTGTGCTCGATCAGCAACGAGGGGGCCGGAGCCGGTAACCACCCCTCATCCGCGATCCCGCTTTCGACTCCGCCCCAGGCGAAGTCGCTGTCTGGCGTCGACGCCCCCTCGGGCCAACCCAGCGCCCATGTCTCGGCGGAGCGCTCGCCGTCGAACGGCGCCCGGTCAAACGCCTCAACGACGGTTTCACGGGCGGACTCGCTCGCGATCACCCGTTCAGATTCGACCATCGCAGATTCGACCATCGCAGATTCGACCATCGCAGATTCGACCATCGCAGGTTCGACCATCGCGGGCTCGGGCATCGCGGGCGCGGGCATTTCATCGCCACGCTCCAGACGCCCTTCGACCCGCGACGCGGGGGGGGGCTGCGCAGGGGCGGTCTGCGCGGGGGCGGTCTGCGCGACCTCGTCCGAAACCATTCGCTCGGACGGCAGCCACCAGATCGCGAGCGCAATGAGTAGTGCCAGCGCGCCCGAAGCCGCCAACCACCTCCGCATCGCGGCCTTGCCCTTGGCGAGCGGCCGATTCGCCGGGGATGTGCAAGCCGCGTGTTCGGGTCCATCGTTGGTGATCCGGCCCGCCCCGGGAAACGATGTGGAGGGTTCAATCCCTTCGTCCGGGCGCTGCGGCCCGGTAGCATCCCGATCAGCATGAGCCAGCATTCGCCCTGACGCTCCGGCCGAATCGTTACCAGTCGATACCGGCTCGGGCCTGTTTTCCGCGACCGTTCGCTCCGCAACCGTCGGACGCCCGTCAGGCGTGTTGTCGTTACTTCCTTTACCCTCGCCTGGAACCTCCTCGGGTACGTCTCCGACAAGCAATTGCCGGAAAGCCGCCACGGACTGAGGTCGGTCCACTGGGTCCACCGCCAATCCGCGGTCAATCGCACCCAGCACGGCATCACTGAAGCCAGACAGTCCACGTTGGCGGAGCGGCACCAACGGATCGCGCATCACCCTCGCCACCGACAGGCATGGCATCGTGGCGGTCACGAGTTGGTAGGCTACGGCGCACAGCGCATAGAGGTCGGTCCAGGGTCCTTGAGGGGAGAGGCTCTCGTCACCGCTGTACTGCTCGATCGGGGCAAACCCCGGTTTGAGGATGACCGTGGATGAACCACCATGGTTCGTAAGCGTGCTCCGCGCCGCGCCAAAGTCCAGCAGCAATGGCGAGCCCGTTTCAAGCAACATGATGTTGTCCGACGAGATGTCTCGATGATAGCAACGGACCGCATGCATCTGCGCCAGGCCATCGAGTAGCGGCAAGAGTATTTTCAGCAGCGCGGCATCTTCTTCCAGGCGCCCTTCGGAGTGCAGCTTTTCGCGCAAGGTCTGGCCGCGATAATAGGGCATCACCATATAGGCGGTGCCGTGATCTTCCCAGAACCTGAGTACCTCCACCAACGCGGGATGCTTGAACCTGGCCAGGGTGCGTGCTTCGTCAACGAAGCTTCCGAGCCCCTTGGAGAACAATGCCTGCTGTTCGGGCGACCGAACCCTCACCTTGCCCCCGTCGGCGCGCACGGCGAGACTGACGGGGAGGTACTCCTTGATCGCGACCTCGCGCTCCAGCAGGGTATCGAACGCGAGATAGACGATCCCGAACCCACCTTCGCCAATGACGCCCCTGACTTCGTACTCATGCAGGCGCGTGCCGGGGCTGAGGCCATTCACCGGGGTGAACGGGAATATTGCCGGAGCTTGGCTGTTTGCGTTCATGTCTTGATCTCAGCCTGCCAACGCCGCCTGCACGCCCGGCCCGGTCTGGTCGGAGCTCGCACGGGCCTCGAACCGGGCCACATCGTCAACCGCCACCGAACCCGCTTCATCAGGCGATGCCATGTCGAACCGATAGGTAAACTCGCCCGCCTCCGCGCTGACGGTGACCCGGCGCAAGGTTTGTCCGTGCAGCAGGCCAACGAGGTATTGACGGCTGATCTCCGGGAGCACGGAATGCGTCAGGATCGCATCGATCATTCGTCCTCCGGATTCGGAGGTGTCGCAGCGCGAGATGATCTGATCCATTGCCGCCTGATCGAAATCGAATGTCGCCCCGAGCGATTCGAGAAGACGCTTGCGGATTCGTTCGAGTTGAAGCCGTACGATCGATGCGAGTGTCGCCCCACTCAAGGGTTGATAGGGAACCACGATGAGCCGGCCAAGCAGCGCGGGCGGAAAGACTTCCAGCAAGGGGGCACGCAGCGCCCGCGCGAGCTGCTCCGGGCCGGGCATCAGCTCCGGATCCGCACACAGACTGGAGATAAGATCGGTGCCAACGTTGGAGGTGAGGATGATCACCGTATTGCGGAAATCGATCTGCCTGCCTTCGCCATCTTCCATTCTCCCCTTGTCGAAGACCTGAAAGAAGATCTCGTGGACATCGCTGTGCGCCTTCTCGACCTCGTCGAGCAGGATGACACTGTATGGACGCCGACGTACCGCCTCAGTCAGCACGCCCCCTTCACCGTAGCCCACATACCCCGGCGGCGACCCCTTGAGCGTGGATACCGTGTGCGCCTCCTGAAACTCGCTCATGTTGATCGTTATCAGGTTTTGCTCGCCACCGTAGAGAAACTCGGCCAACGCGAGCGCGGTCTCGGTCTTGCCTACCCCCGAAGGTCCACACAGCATGAAGACACCAATCGGTTTGGCGGGATCGTCCAGTCGCGCCCTGGCGGTCTGAATTCTGCGCGAAATCGTGTCCAGACCGAACCGCTGGCCGATCACCCGCGATTCAAGATGATCCGCAAGTTCCAGAACCGTCCGAACCTCGTCGCGCACCATCCGCCCCACCGGAATGCCCGTCCAGTCGGCCACCACTCCCGCGACCACTTGTTCATCGACAGCGGCATAAACAAGCCCATCCTCTCCACGAAGCGCACTGAGCGCGCGCTCCGCCGCCGACAGCTTCTCGAGCAGCTCTTCGCCGTCGATCGGGGCAGCCTCCACTCCGGCTGGATCACGCTCGGGGATCTCCACCGCAACGCCATCGGAACCCTCCGTTTCCCCTTGTGACCCCGTGTTCCCGGTCAGTCGATCACGGATTGCGACGATACTTGCCACCAACGCACGTTCTTCCTGCCATCGCTGCGCAAGCTGCCGCTCGGTTTCGCGCATTGCCGCAACCTTCAGTTCGAGCTCGCGTGAGCGTTCCTCGTGCGCGATGCCGACGCAAACCTCGCGCATCAGTGCCGCCAACTCCAGTTCCAGGGCCTGAATCTGCCGAGTGCAATCCTCAAGCGCGGCTGGCGTGGTGTGCAGGCTGACCGCAACGCGCGCCGCCGCAGTATCGAGCAGACCCACCGCCTTGTCGGGCAGTTGCCGTGCCGGAATGTAGCGATGCGAAAGCGATACCGCGGCCAGCACCGCGCCATGCAGTATCCGGACGCCATGATGCTGTTCCAGCGCGGGTACCACTGCACGGAGCATCACCGCCGCGGCGTCTTCATCCGGTTCGTCGATTTGAACCACCTGGAAGCGACGGGTCAGGGCCGGATCCTTCTCGATGTATTTCTTGTACTCGGACCAGGTGGTCGCACCAATCGTCCGCAGTGCGCCTCTGGCGAGTGCGGGTTTGAGCAGATTCGCGGCATCCCCTGTTCCGGCGGCGCCCCCCGCTCCGACAAGGGTATGAACCTCGTCAATGAAAAGAATCACCGGACGTTCCGCATGTTGCACCTCTTCAATCAACTGCTTCAGACGTTGCTCGAATTCTCCCTTCATGCTTGCACCGGCCTGCAGCAACCCGACGTCGAGTACGCGCAACTCGAAATCCTTCAACTGGGGGGGGACGTCCCCATCGGCCAACCGCTGAGCAAACCCCTCCACGACTGCCGTCTTGCCCACGCCGGCCTCGCCTGTGAGAATGGGGTTGTTCTGCCTTCTGCGAATCAGGATGTCGACGATCTGGCGAATTTCGTCATCCCGTCCGGTCACTTGGTCAAGCTCGCCGTTGCGCGCCTTCTCTGTCAGGTCCAGCGTGAACCGGGTCAATGCCTCGCGTTTGCCAAGCGCCGCCGGCGCCATTGCGCCGGAAGCCTCGCCTGGCACGCCTGACTCCGGCGCCATCGTCGCAATCGGGTCATCGGATTCGGGGCCTGCCTGCACCAGTTCGGGCAGCGCGCGCTCGAGGTCCGCGAGCACGATGCCGCCAAAAGCGGCGGACAAACCCAGCATGGTACGGCGCAACTGCTCATCGCCCAGCAGCGCGACCAGCAGGTGGGCGCTGCGCACCGACCGGGCGCCACAACCGAGCGACGCGCATACCCATGCCCGCTCCGCGGCAAGGTCAATGTCCGCCGAGAGATCGTCAATGGATGTCGCTCCCCCCGGCAACGCCTCGAGTCCCCCCAGGATGTCCGCCGCGAGCCGACCTCCATCGACTCCAAAATGCCGCAGGATCCGGCAAAAATCACTCTCGTCGATCTGCAGAAGCTGATGCAACCAGTGCGCCAACTCCACCTGCGGATTTCCGCGAAGCTTTGCGAAAACAGTCGCCGATTCGATGCTTTTGTGCAACGTCGGGTTGAGCTTTCCGAATAGTGCGAGACGGCTGATTCTAGACATTCCATTCACCTGAGATTAATTTAAATTCCATTTCCTTGCAGCAATGGGCGCCTCCGAAGCTCATCGCACCTCTCCCTTTCGAGCGCAAGATCGTTCGCAGTCCAGAACCAGGTCGCCGCGATCGTGCCGTCCGTCACCACCACCCAGCCAGGTTGTCCAGCCCAATCTGCCAGCACCGCCAACCTTGGCGGCCGGTACATCCTGCGCCCGTAACACGAGACGCAAATCCCACTTGAACTCGAAGCTCACATAGTTTCGAACCCAGTCCCGCACTGTCTCGTGCCGGGGACCGAGCGGCAGAAAAGACTCGTACTCCGCGAGCTTCATCGGTCCGGCGTGTAGTCGAAAGCGGTGCTGCCGGTCAAGCAGAGAGACGCCACAGACCGCGCCACGCCCCAGCCGATCGAAGGATGAGCGCCCACCGACTCGCGTTCGCTCACGCTCCGGAATCGCCAGGCGCTGAGGAATCCATTCCTCGACCCTGAACCGACAACCAAAGAAACTGCCGAGGATGGCGACCAGCCCTCCAGGGTTGCGCGGCCCTCGGACGAGATGCCCGGCAAAGTAGCGCTTCGCCGCATCCGGCACGCGGTCACGCCCGGCGAGCGTCTGCGATCCGATGCCCGCGACGCTCCCAACGTAACGCGAGAACACATCCTCGCCCGGCCTGTCGAGGCTGACGCTGGACTGCGCGCTGGCCCACGCCCGATAGAACAGCAGCGCAAACCGATGATTGAAGATGTCGCTGAACGCGGCTTGCGCCCGGTCTCTTTCGTGTACCTCGCGAGCATGCGCGAACTCGGTCAAATGCAGCGGCAACGGGCCGTTCGGGCCATGAAGTCCGAACGCAAACTGCTCGATCCGGACACGCCCCTTGTCGATACGCGAAATCGAATGGATCTCGGCAGGTGCGAAGCCGAGTTCCGGCTTCTGGTTCACCCGCACAACCTCATCTGCTGGCCGCACCGCCAGTCCGAATCGCGGCAGACCGGGGTTACGAGCCTCTAACCAGCGCATCAGGTTGAACCAGTCGAAGCGCCAAGGGGTAACCGTCAGCTCTTCTTGGTAGGGCAGCCTGACGCCCTCATCCAAGGTGTCGCGGGTGCCCGTCATGACCTCTTCGTTCTGCTCTGGAAGGACCGCTTCACGCATCCGGGCGCCCCCCCCACCGTGGCGACCACTCGGCGATTGGGCCGCGAGTCGTGCTGCTCAATGCGAACTCGCAGAAATTGTTCATCGAAACATGGCGGGCAAGAAGTTGTTCGAGGACGGCGCCGAAGAGGTATGGACTGCCGCCTGCAAACGGCACCTCATCAACCACGGCACTGACCCGAATGCCGCGACCGAAAACCAGCGGTCCAGACACCGGCAGACGCCGCGTGACGGGCTCCGCCTGAACCGATGTGATGGCTTCTGCATGACGCGCGATCGCGGGATCCGCGAGCGATCCGTAAAGGCCAAGTAGCTCGCGCAAGGCCACGGCGCCACTTTTCTGGTCGAGATCGCGCAAGGCAAGATAGTTGAGCGACAGATGATTGATCAGTCGCCACGTCATTTCCCGTTCTGCCAGGGAAGCCCGCGGCCGGGAAGGACCCCGTACGATTCGCGCCCACCGCAGGGGTAGATCGGTCTCGACCGCCAGATCCCGGGAATGACCACTGGAAACGAGCAACGGGAGGTCCCGGTTCGTGACCAGCAGATCGACCGATAGCTGTTGGACCGCCTCGGGCCACGGCGCTTCACGCGAGTCGACGAGAGACAGGTAGACCTCCGAACCTGCGTAGCTCGACCGCCCCCCGGTACGCAACGCATTTTCGGAGAGTCTTCGAGGCTCCCTTCGAGCTGAAAAGTACGCGTTCGAACTGCCGATGTCATCACAGACATTCTTGTAGAAGGGCTCGAAGCGACAGACCGGATTGTTGCCACGGTCAAAACCATCGACCGAATCCACCCGATACACTTCGTAATCGAGCGGCCGCGTCCGATCGACCACGACATGATGCTCCAGGGCACCCGGACCAACCGATATCCGGTTCGCGGGGCGGGAGAACAGATTGATCGCGGGAACGCAGTTCGGTTCGAAGCACTTGCGGTCAACCAAGCCTGTCAGCGAGCCCGGATCGCAATCAAGCAGCACCGTAAGATCAAACACGGCCCGCCCGAGACTGGAAATCGGCGCCCTGACCCCGTCGATCACCATGAACTGGAATCGAGGAGGAAAAGCAAAGTACTCATGCAGCAGGCGATAGCCCTGGAAAACCCGCTCGTCGGTCGGAAGCAACGCCTGGCCCGCATCAAACCCCCCGGGCTTGATCGCTTCCCGGGGCAAAAAACGGGTGCCCACGCGCAAGTCGGGCGCGCTCAACGCGACCCCGATACCATGCCCATGAACGATTTCATACAATCGCGTCGCCACCGCGTCGTCGCCCGCGAGAAACAGGCTGAGCTCATCGGGAAGCCCACCATCGGCCAGGGGCACACCGTCGAACAGCCGTAGCTGGATGCGAATCTCGCCCTTGACCTCCTTGCCTCCAAGGTCACGCGACGTCACGCCGGACGACGGCGCTCCTGCCGAAGCCGCGACGATCTCGAGCGGCCACGGATAAAAGTCTTCACCTGTAACGAACGTACAGCGCGTCTTGGTCCCCGGAATCTCGCCGCTGTTCAGCGTCGTGCCTCGTCGCAGGCAGAGCTCTCCTTTCGTTTTCTCCGAGGCCAATGACAGATCGAGCGGAATCTGCACGATCGCCATGGACGGCGTGGGCGCAAGGTAGTGCGGATACACCACTTCCAGCAAACGCTGGGAGAAGCGGGGAAACTCGGCGTCGATCTTCAGATGAATGCGCGCTGCCAGAAACGCGAACCCTTCGAGCAATCGTTCGACATAGGGGTCACCCACGGCATTCGCGTGGATTCCAAGGTGCCCGGCGACCTTGGGGTAGGCTTCGGCGAACTCGGCGCCAAGCTCACGCAGATAGGCGAGTTCCCTGTTGTAGTAATCGAGAAAGCCTGAATCCATGATCAAACCATCCTCGACACGGTCGCATGGGGAACGCGCAACACTTTGCTGCGCATGCGCTCACAACCCTGTAGGACAACGAAAGTCACGTAACTCCTCCAGCATGAACGGATTCTTGACGCTACTCGTCGTGATCTCGAAAGTGGCCTTTCTGCCACCCACGTCGATTTCGACCGTGAAGCGCTCTGGCGAACTACCGGGGACGATCCTCGACGCATCGAAAAGCCTGTGAAGCGCCCAAGGCCCCTCCTTGACCAGCCCCGAGCCGCCCTGCGCCCGCGACGGCTCGGCCGAAACACGTACTTGCCAGGTCCCACGGGTACCCGGCCAACTGACGGTATGGGAAACCTGCGGGCCATGCTGGTAGCGCACGACTTGACCGTCGATGTCGAGCGAAAGGCTCGTAATCGTCGGATCCATCACAAGCGGCTTGATCATGAAGGTGACGCGCGGAGCACCCGCGCCCCCCCGAAAGAAGACTTCCTTGATCGCGTCGGCGTGTTCGAATGCAGAAAGCGTTCCAGCGCCCAATCCTCCTTGCGCCCCGGACCGGAGCTTCCATGGCCTTGAGGTGGTGTCGACCGAACCGGCCAGTTCGGACCGGAAATACTCATCGAAACGACCTCCCGGACCAAACATGCGGGTAAAGTCATCCACCGCGACATCCACCGCGGCGTTGCGGGCCAGCGGATACCGCCCCTGCAAGGTTTCCTGACAGACGCGCGATACAATGCCGACCAACTCGTTGCTCTTGGCGACACGAGCTTCGCGCGCCACCATCGTCGCGCCGGTTTCGGCGATGCTCTCGAGCAACCGCCGCCCGGGTTGGGGCAGATGCGCCGCCTCCGCCTTCAGTCGAGCCAACAGATCGCTGGACGGTGGGGGATAGCCCCCTCGCCGCGCCGCCTCGGTCGCGGTCAAGAGCATGTGCAGTTCGGAGAAGGCCTGCGCCGAGGCCAGCAAGCGGGCCCCGCCCTGCTCCCCCGATTGCACTGCGCGCCGCAATGCCTCGAAGCGGTTATCCACAATCAGTTCCGGTCGTTCCTGTGGCCCGAGTTGTCCCGGCATCATGCTTGGTCCGACCACTCGCGACAGGTCATCACGGGTCGCCTGGGCGGTGCGCCGGACGCGATCGAACAATGACGAATCGCTCTGCCGGTTGTTGGAGGACGAAGCCTGGGACAAGGTCGTCTCCTTGACCACCGCCTCGAGAAACCGTACCAGCGGCGAGTCCGGGGAGGACAGCATTCGTGCAATTTCGGCCGCCTCCGACAATGATTGCGGAGCAACCAGATCAATGTCGTCAAGCAACGCTTCCCAGTGGCTCACGTAGTCCCACATGTAATGGCGCCGGACTTCCATGGCAAGTTGCCCGGACGCCAGCGCCTGCATCCGCTCCCTGGCTGACACCTCCGAAACCCCCAGTACCCAGCTGTCGTCTCGGCCCACGGTTCGCAGGACACGGTCAAGTTCGAGATCGAACAGTTCGTGGTAGCCTCGAAAGGTAAACAATGACGGAACGCCATCGGTCAGCGGCAGGCCACTCACCCGGCGAAACACCGCGGGCGCCTGGGGTCCGACCACGGCGGCCACCGAGAAGTCGGGGAGGGAAGTCTCGACCAGCACACGCTGGAGACGCTTGTAGATCCGCTGAGAAAGCGAGTATTGGGTCAGCCGGGCTCGCGTTGCCTCGAGCAGACCGCTGTCGACGGGCGTGGACGGCATGATCGCGTCGAACTCGATGAGGGCGCGTACATGACGCTCCATCGATCGACGCTCCTGGCCACCGGCACCTCCTGGCATATTGTAGTCCCAGTCGGCAAGCACAAACGCGACGAAGTCCCCGGCATCGAAACGGTCCGGCTCATGCATCATGACGTAGGCCTTGAGGATCTCGAACGCGAACTCGAGATCCTCGACCGCAACGGTCCGCAACAGATGCTCGAGACGGGCCTTGAGCGCCGGAGCGAAACGCTCCAACAGCAGTCTCTGATAGATGGTTTGGGAACCGGCCTCGAGCTTGTGCCCCTGATACAGCCCAAAGGTCCAGGGCACCAATGGTTTTCCGACCACGAAGCGAGCGCTGTCAGCGACCTGGTGAGCCGCATCGAGTATCGGCAGCAGTCCGAACAGGTTGTTGTCGAATGCGGTGGACAGCGCCTCCAGATCTCCCTTCAAGAGTTCGACCCGATGCTCCACCTCAGCGACGTAGGTGTGGTTGTTGCGGTAGCTTACCGACCAGGCGAGCAGGGACGCGACCAAGGCCACGGCGCACATGGAATATGCCAGCACATGCAGCCTGCGGGATTTTCGTCTCGCGACCGGATCCTGGCCGGCAACATGGGCCTCGCCAAGCACCACCCGACCGAGCAGTTCCTGAAGAAAATAGCTCTTGGGCGTTCCCCGTACGGAGCGGGACGATCTGCGTAGCTCCAACCCTTTGCCAAGTGCGTTGAGGGCTCGATCCAGCGGCGCGCCCTCCTGCGTACCGCTCGAAAAATAGACACCCCTGAACAGGGGAGTACTCGAGTACCGCGACTCCGAGAACGTGTTCTGCACCACCTCCTTGACAGCTTCGCCCAGAATGGCGAACTGTTGCGGAAATGCGTAGATCAGAGCACGATTATTGAGATCCGGTTCGGCCTGCAGAGTGTCCACGAGAGCGTCGAACACGCGGTTCTGGAGCAGGTCGAGTTCGCCGGAAACCGCACGGGAATCGAGTTCAAAACGGACCGGGCTCTCGAGTTCGAGCGTGAACCCCCAAACCTGTTCGCGACCAGCGCGATCAAGCCCTGCGAAGTACTCGTCGAAACCCAGCAGCAAGTCGCATTTGTTGACGAGCACGTAAACCGGAAAAAGCACACCCAGGCACTGGTGCAGTTCATCCAGTCTGCGACGAATGTTGGCCGCGTGCGCCTGTCTCTCTTCAGGAGAGGACTCCAGCAGCTCCGATGCCGAGAGCGTTACCAGCACACCATTGATGGGTTGACGAGCGCGGTGCAGCTTGAGCAGCTTGAGGAATCCCAGCCACTCCGCCTTGTCCGCCCGTTCGTCCGTCTCGTGCGTCGTGTAGCGTCCTGCGGTATCGAGAAAGACCGCCTCGTTGGTGAACCACCAGTCGCAGTCGCGCGTCCCCCCTACACCGCGCAACGATGCCTTTCCGACCTGCTCCACCAGGGGGAAACTCAAACCCGAATTGGTCAATGCGGTGGTCTTTCCCGCACCCGGCGCGCCGATGATGACGTACCACGGAAGCTCGTAGACATATCGCCCCTGTCGGAGCAACCTGCCCAACCAGTCCGACCGGTTTCGCTCGAAACGTGCCTTCCGCAAAATTCCGAGCGCCTCTTCGAAACGTTGCTGCAGATCGGCCGAGCGGTCGTCCTTGTCCTCGGCTCTGGGCGCGACCAGCCCCTTGATCAGGTCCGCGACGCGCGCGTTGTGGGCACTTGCTCGCCAGCGACGCCACAACCCTCTCAGCAGCAGCCAGAGCAGCAGGAGGCCGATCGCCCACAGCCGGCCGCTGACTGGTTCGAGGGGACGAATCTCCCCGAATGCCAGCAAAGGGCCGAAATACCATATGAGCAGAACGGCGCAGACAATACCGATCGTGACCCACAAGGCACGCGAACGCACCCAACCGAACAGACGCCACAGCAGGGAAGAGATCATCGCCACAGCCCTCCGTTGCCGGAATCGGTCACCTGCGGTGCGTTGATCTGTCTGTGAATCTCCTGAGCGGACAGGAAGACCGTGATCTCTACACGACGATTGAGCGCACGGCCATCCGCTGTATCGTTGGAAGCGACCGGCTCGGCTTCCCCGCGCCCCTCCGCGTAAACCCGACCGGACGAAGCCAGGAAGCCATCAAGCAAGGTCTTCACTGACTCGGCACGGGCCAGGGACAGATGCCAGTTGGAAGGAAATCTCGCGGACCGGATCGGTACATTGTCCGAATGACCAACCACCTTGACGCGCCCATCGATCTCCGCGAGCGCGCTCGCGATGCGGGCCAGGACGGCGAGATATTCGGGCCTGACCGCCACACTGCCCGAATCGAACAATCCATCCCCGGTAAGCGTGACGATGCTCCGATCGGATTGATCGGCGACCTCCAGCAGACCTGCACGAATCTCGGCCTCGAGGAATCGGCGCAAACGCGGCGGGGGCGTCGGGTCCGGCACTTCGACCACCAGCGGTGGTGGCACCCGAAGCGCCACCAGTTCTGCATAGACCGCATCGGACCGTCCCCCCAACGAAAACAGGAACCAGACGAATACACCCAAGGCAACCGTCGCGACTGCGGCAGCGACGACCCACGGCGGGACGAGCCGCCACGGCGGCTCAATCGAGTCAACGCCCTGCCAGTGTGGCGACAAGCGTCGCTCGTAGCCACCACGAACCTGATTCAACAGCGTTGCGATCCGCCGTTTCAGTATCTCAAGCTGAGAATGACCGTTTTCGACAATCCGGAAGCGACCCTCATAGCCCAACGCGTTGCAGTAGTAGAGCAACTCGATGAGCTGACGGTGCCGCTCCGGACTCTGCGCCAGGCGGGCGAGCAGCTGATAGTACTTTTCTCCCCCCCAGGTTTCGTTGTGAAACGTGACGAGCAAGCTGTGCTTTGCCCAGACGCCACGACTACCCCATGGGGTCTGAGCCGCGGTTTCGTCGAGCACGGTACACAGGCAATAGCGGGCCCCGATCACTTCTTCGTGCGAAACGCCTGACGCGAGCGCACGCTGTTCGAACGCGTTGATTTCGGCCAGAATATGCAACCTGAGTTCCGCCGGATCCTGCAACTGCGCCGCTTCGCGAATTCGCGGCACGAGGTTGAGCAGACGGTTGGCCGCCCTGACCAGGGGATTTGCCCCCCAGGCATCTTCGCGGCTGGATGCAGGAGCATCACTGGCCCTGTGCGCCCCTGTCGGGGAGGACGCATCTGTTCGCCATGCCCGCCCCTGCGACGCGTCGTATCCACTCATTTCCGGATAGCCCAGCACTCGAGCTCGAGTTGCGGGAAGTCACCCGCGACATGCAAGGCGAGCCCCGCACTGCGTTCAAGTTCTTTCCACAATTCGTGCTGCGTGTCCAGTTCGAAGTAGTTGTGACCGGCATGGTAGGGCAAGGCACGAGGCGCTACCGGGAGCGGTCTCAATACGACGCCAGGCAAGTGCAGATTGATCAGGTCACGGATCTTCTCGACCGGACCAATCTTGACCTGGGCAGGAAACTGCGCCTGAACCTGCTCCGCAGGGAGGCTGGCCTGCACCGCGAGAACGAACGAAGCTTGCTTGAGCAGCTCCCGGTCCGGCAGGACTGCGATGCGTATGCCGTACTTGCGCTCCTGCAGTTCGATCCGAAGCACCGACTGTTCGAGCACCATGGACAGAGCCTGCCTCAGTTCGAAGAGCAAAGGGGTAAACGAGGTTTCAAGATCATCGTGACGGTATTGCGGAGGCTTGGGTGGCCGGCGCGAAGCATTCGCATAGGTCGCGAGTTCCCCTACCAGTTTCAGCAAATCTGCATACAGGCGCTCGGGATGCAGCTTCGGCAGCGTTTCGAGATGCAGAAAATAAGGCTGCCAGCGATTGACGAGATTGAGGACCAGAAAATCGCCAACCTCCGAGATCTGCTTCTGACCGGATGCCGACATGCGCGCGGCCAGCGCTTCCCCGCGTTGATGCAGCAGCCCCGAAACTTCACGGACATGGGACACCAACGACGGATTGTCGACGCAAGACAGGAATGGCGGAATGAACGCATCGTCAAACAAAAGCGCGTTGCTCGGCTTGCGTTCGACAACCCTCGCAACACGCAAAGAGAGCCATCCGTGTGGCACCTCGGACTCGAGCATCAACGTCAGCCTGACCTGAGCCACCTGGATCTCGGCAGGCTCCGCCCCACCTTCGTTCTCGTCATGAATCACCACCGTCCTGGCGACGAACCTCGCCGCAGCGGCGTCGTCATCAAAGCCGATCGTCTCGGCATCCTCCCGCTGCGGCGGCAGCACAAGACAAATGTTGACGTCGCGAGCCGCTCCGGGAACCTCGAGCGAAGGCGGCGGAAGTCCACCTTCAGGCAAGGTAAACGGCGTACCGTCTGGCAGCATGCCGGTTGCCTTGCGGAGCGCGACGACGCCTCGAACCCCTGCATCGCCGTCGAGTTCGAGCTCCGTGAAACCCCAAAAATAGCCCTGCAATGCGCTGCTGCATGCGTGGGCATGCGCTTCGATATGGCGCTGTTGCTGCTGAAAATGTTGCGACCGCAGGAACATTCCCTCGGACCAGACAACCCTGCTTCGATTCGTCATGCTCGGACCATGCCAGACTGTGCGCCACACCCCCCGCTCGTTCGCGGGCGCGGCCAATGATTGATCGATTTCAAGGTCGTCCCTCGCGAATCACGACCTCGCGCTCTCCCGCAACGATGTAGTACCGACGCCCAGGGGAAAGCGCTCCACCCCAGACCCGCCCCGCGAAGTGCGGGGCGGGTAGCGGTACGGAAGCACGCCAGACGCTTCCCTCCAGGTCCCGATATGCCGCCACCACCCCAATGAATCTCGCGTCGGTTGCCGCACGTTTTCTGACCACCCTGACCTCACCGGGCAGCAGTACATACTCGTTACTCTCGACGGTCTCCGCCTTGGCTCCATCGCCAGCCTGGAGCTCGAAAAAATCGGCCGTTTCGAAAGCCGTCACGTTGGAGAGCTCGAAAACCCTCAGATGGACTGGAGACGGCCTACCCGACTCGGTTGGATTGGCTTTCTCGGAGACGCTCAGTATCAGTTCGACCGGGACAGGCAACTCCTCACGCACTCCACCCGCGCAACCAACCAGCACCGAGACCAGCGCGACCGCCGTCATCACCACCCACGTTTCGCGCGGCTTCGAATCCGCCGCAAGCGAGCCGCGCCCACCGCCCGTCCCGCCGACACCTCGAAAACTCCACCGATACCTATTCATGACGATGCCACCAACCACGCCCGAACCGTCGTCGCGTGCGCGCCGGCTTCGCCCCTCGCCCTCGCAGACCACCCAACTCGACGATCGCCAACATCAACCCCATTAACATATACCATTATCACACCATATGTTGACATTGCCATTACGCGCAAAACATAATGCCATAAAACTAGATGAAAATCATATACCATAAACATTCGATGTCAATCAGCCAGTCACCGTGACGCTGTGGAACCGACAACCGTGAAACTGCACGCCATCCGCTCATGAATACCTCGGAACTCTACGCACAATCAGCATCGGAACTCGCCGACGGAACCTTTTGCGGACCAGACCTCAGCTACGACCCCGAGTACCTGGAGTTCATTGCACTCGCCACTCCAGCAGCGGAGCAGCAACTCGGCGACAGCGTCATCCCCGCAAAAACGCCCGATTGGGCCAAGGTGCTGGAAGCGGGCGCAGCCATACTCGCCCGCAGCCGGGACCTCCGAATCATTGCCCCACTCGGCGTCGCCGCCGTGCGTCACAAGGGATTGGCCGCGCTCGCAGACATACTTGAACTCGGCGCCAGTTGGCTGGAACAGTTTTGGGAGGAGGTTCACCCTCGTCTCGAGATCGACGGCGAGTTCGATCCATTGATCCGCTCGAACGCGATCAGCGCACTCGCCGACCGTGAAGGCACGATGCTTGCCTTGCGCGCCTCGACCCTCCTGACCGGACCAATGGGAAGCGTCACCATCGTGCAGGTCGAACGCCTGCTCACCGGGCAGTCGGTGCCCCCCGACTGCCCGGTCAACTCCATCGACCAGCTGATGCGCATGGTCGACGCGGAGCGGAGCCGAAACGTCGAACGCTTCGATGCGGTCGATCGCCTGTGTCGCGCGCTGGAGCGCATCAACCGATGCCTCACCGAGAAGCTCGAGACCGAGTATCGGCCGGCGCTCGACCCGCTACTCTCCCTGACCGATCGAATTCGAACACTGGTTACGCCGCACGATGCTCCGGCTCACGAAGACCCGGGCAAACCGGAACAGCCCCTTGCCGCACTTCCGGACACGACGACCGAACAACGGTACGTCAAGGGCCTGCCAGCCAGCATCCATCAGCGATCGGATGCATTCGAGGCCCTCGCACTGGCTCGGAAGTACTTTGAAGAACACGAGCCATCGCATCCTGCGCCATTGATCATCCGCCGCATTGAACGCCTCGCTGACCTCGATTTTCTCGAGATCATCCGGGAGCTCACTCCGGAGGGCATGCAGCAGCTCCAGGTCATTGCCGGAACCACAAATCTCGAGGGCAGATGACCGCGAACGCGGTCGGCCCGTAACTCACCTGCAGGAGGCCATCGATGGCTGTCAGAAACGACGTAGCAAAAGGCAAGAGCGGCCAGAAGTTCATCGCTCGCAATCGCGCTCCCCGTGTACAGATCGAGTACGACGTCGAGCTGTACGGGAGCGACAAGAAGATTCAGCTTCCCTTTGTCATGGGAGTCATGGCCGACCTTTCCGGCAAACCCACCGAAGAGTTGCCCCCAGTCGCCGACCGAGCGTTTCTCGAGATCGACATCGACAATTTCGATGACCGCATGAAGGCGGTCGCTCCGCGAGTGGCGTTCCTTGTTCCGAACACCCTCACCGGTGAAGGTCACATCAACATCGACATGACCTTCGAAAGCATGGACGACTTCAGCCCCGGCGCCATCGCGCAAAACGTAGAACCGCTGCGCAAGCTGCTCGAGGCGCGCACCGAGCTCAACAATCTCCTCAGCTACATGGACGGAAAGTCCGGTGCGGAGAACCTGCTTGCCAGCGTGCTGCGCGACCCGGCCCTGCTCAAGTCACTCGCTGCAGCACCCCGCACACCCGAATCACTCGCCAACCAGGACCAGGAAGGCTGACCCATGAACACCGAAATGATGACCAGCGCCGATCGGCCGTCCGTGGCCGCGCAGGAGAACGATTTCTCGGCGCTCCTCGAAAAAGAATTCAAACCCAAGAGCAAGGAGCAACGAAGCGCGGTCACCAGCGCCGTTCGCACCCTTGCACAACAAGCCATCGGCTCCGCGTTGACGCTCTCGGACGACGCCTACCGTTCGATCGAAGCCATCATCGCCGAGATTGACCGCAAGATGAGTGAGCAGATCGACCACATCATCCACCACCCGGAGTTTCAGCAACTGGAATCGACCTGGCGAGGATTGCATTACCTCGTGAACAACACCGAAACCGACGAGATGCTCAAGATCCGCGTGATGAACATCTCGAAGAAGCAACTGCACCGAACCCTGCGACGCCACAAAGGCGTAGGCTGGGATCAAAGCCCCATCTTCAAGCGCATCTACGAGGAAGAGTACGGGCAGCTCGGCGGCGCCCCCTACGGCTGCCTCGTTGGCGACTATTTCTTCGACCATTCCGCACCGGACGTCGAACTCCTCGCCGAGATGGCAAAGATCTCGGCCAGTGCGCATTGCCCCTTCATTGCCGGCGCCGACCCGGCGGTCATGCAGATGAATTCCTGGCAGGAGCTCGCCAACCCACGCGATCTCAGCAAGATTTTCGAGAATACCGAGTACGCACCGTGGCGCAGTCTCCGCCGCTCGGACGACGCCCGCTACATCGGCCTCGCCATGCCCCGCTTTCTCGGTCGCCTGCCCTATGGTGCAAAGACCAACCCCATCGACGAGTTCGATTTCGAAGAGGACACCGCAGGCTCCGACCACAGCCGCTATCTGTGGGTCAACTCGGCGTTCTCGATGGCAGTGAACATCAACCGCAGCTTCAAGCAATACGGCTGGGCCACTTCCATTCGCGGCGTCGAATCCGGGGGCCTGGTCGAAGACCTGCCTTGCCACACCTTTCCGGCCGACGACGGCGGTATCGACCTCAAGTGCCCCACCGAGATCGCCATCTCCGACAGGCGCGAGGCCGAACTCGCAAAGAATGGATTCATGCCGCTGATCCACCGCAAGAATACCGACGTGGCAGCCTTCATCGGTGCCCAAAGCCTTCAGCAGCCAACGGAGTACTACGACCCGGACGCGACCGCAAACGCCAATCTTGCCGCCCGCCTACCCTATCTGTTTGCCTGCTGCCGCTTCGCGCACTACCTGAAGTGCATCGTGCGCGACAAGATCGGCACGTTCAAGGAGCGCGAGGACATCTCCCGCTGGCTCAACGACTGGATCATGAACTACGTCGATGGCGACCCCGCCAACTCGAGCCAGGACACCAAGGCTCAAAAACCGCTCGCCGCCGCGGAAGTCGTCGTCGAAGAAGTCGAGGACAACCCGGGCTACTACAGCGCCAAGTTCTTCCTTCGTCCTCACTATCAACTCGAAGGCCTGACCATGAGCCTTCGGCTCGTGTCGAAGCTCCCCTCCCTCAAGGAAGAGACGACCTGAATCATGGCCAACTGAACCAACTCGGCTTTTTTCCCTTCCATCAACAGCAAAAGGTAAGTTGAAATGGCATCCATGCAGGATTTCTTCATCAAGATCGACGGCATTCCCGGCGAATCCAAGGACTCCAAGCACATCGGCTGGATCGACGTGCTTGACTTCAACTACGGCGTATCGCAATCGTCGTCGATGTTTACCGGTGGCGGTGGTGGCGTCGGCAAGGCGAGCTTTGAAGCGCTCACATTCCGGCACTACGTAGACAAGGCCACGCCCAACCTCATGCAATACTGCGCCTCGGGCAAGCACATTGGCAACATCGAGGTCTCGTGCTGCAAGGTGGGCGACGGCTCCCAGGAGTACATGCGGATCATCCTGACCGACTGCCTCATCACCTCCGCCGGCCCCGGCGGCTCGACCAACGACGCCCGCGTCAGCGAGTCCGTCAGCATCTCCTATGCCAAGATCAAGGTCGAGGTCAAGGAGCAAAATGCCGACGGTTCCATGGGTGCCGCAATCACCGGCACCTGGGATGTGAAGCAGAACAAGGTTTGACCGCCCTCCGCGCACGACCAAACGATTGCGTCCCGCCCCCGCGGGGCGTAGTCGTCTCGACGGACCAGCCGTCAATACAAGGTGCAACCAAGGTTCAACGCAGGCAGGTTTGACCCGGTTCAATCTGGCTCGCAGGCAAACTTGCAGCGCCAAGCCAGCCAAATCACCCCCAGGCCGGCCTGGGGGCAATATTGGAGCCCTCCATGTCACACACACTCACCTACGATGACTTGCGTCGCCCCATCGACCCCACCCACCGGCATCGCGCCATGACCGGCTCCGCAGTCCAAGATCAACTCTACGACTCACCGCTGGAATGCACGCCGCTGAACATGCCGACCACCGAAGTACTCGTCACCTCACCCGAAGACCTCTTCGAGCTGTTCCGCGAACGCCTCGAGCGCGCCCCCGAGCTGAGGCGCGACTTTCAGACCATCATCGACGGCACCGGCAGCACCTACTGGCGCGACCTGCTCGCCGGCCTGCACGGCGCGACCGAACAACCGGCCACCGTACCGGCCGGCGTGCTTGCCGCCGACGCATACACCCTGCGCAAGGCGGTGGTCGCGGTACGCAGCCTGCCACCTCCCGCCGGCGCGCGCGCCCCCAACGCTGCCGACCTCAACGCACTCACCCGTTTGCTCGAGCGCATCGGCATTCGCGGCACGCTGGCCTATCATGGTTACATCCGGGGTCGGTTCTCCATCGTATTCAAAGGCTACCCAGGCCTGCGCAGCGCCCTGCGTGGCACGGTATACGCCGCCAGCGACGCCCGCATCGTCAACGTCGGCATCGGCATCAAAGGGCTGGAACATGTCGCCCGCAACGGCGCCATGCTCGCCATCGTCACCACCATCGGCATCGAAGTCGTCGGCTACCTGCTGCACGACGAACGCACCATGTCCCATCTGATCGGGGGCATCGGGGTCGAACTGGCCAAGGCGGGGGTTGCGATTGGCCTGGGAGTGCTTGCAGGTACGGCTGCTGCAAGCGTGGCAACCGGTGCGGTATTTCTCGCGGTTGCGCCGTTGGGAGCGATGATTGCGATGTCCTTCGTCGTCGGCTTGGGTCTCAACTGGCTTGATCGTGAGTTCAACGTCAAGCGGCGCGTCATCGCTGCACTCGACCACCTGCCAGCCCGCCTGGAAGCGGGCTACTACAAGCTCGAAAACGGCGTGGCCACCCGGCTCGAGCAGATCCACGAAGCCTACGAACGCAGTGTTGCCGACCTGCGCCGCCAGGCGCTCAATGCAGCCAGCCAGACCGCCCGGCTCGCGCTGGAC
>ERZ869909.960-NODE-960-length-26712-cov-4.580477_pt1 | contig 26712 bp, 22 predicted proteins | sample MGYA00520892_ERZ869909 | MGnify/ENA primary metagenome ERZ869909 (study PRJEB32215, sample SAMEA104723947) | bioreactor metagenome | biome: bioreactor; feature: anaerobic bioreactor; material: water | place: China | collected 2015-03-12 ... | reverse complement strand
GGTTGAGGGACGGCGGGTATTGTTCGAATGGTCAAGATGACGGCGCCTGCGGGCGCCGTTAGAATACCTGCCCTTCGCTTACCTGCACTACTTTCCGGGAGCCGCACATGCAGTCCTCCAACGAGCAGCCACGCGTAGGCGTGATCATGGGGTCGAAGTCCGACTGGCCGGTCATGGAGCACGCCGTGGCGATGCTCGAGCGCCTGGGCGTCGCTTGCGAGACCCGCGTGGTCTCCGCCCACCGCACCCCGGATCTGTTGTTCGACTATGCCAGGTCCGCCGCCGGTCGCGGCCTGCAGGTGATCGTCGCCGGCGCGGGCGGTGCCGCCCACCTGCCGGGGATGGTGGCGTCCCAGACGGCGCTGCCGGTACTCGGCGTGCCGGTGGAATCGAAAGCACTGAAAGGGCTCGACTCGCTGCTCTCCATCGTGCAGATGCCGGGCGGCATCGCCGTGGGTACGCTTGCCATCGGCAAGGCGGGTGCCACCAACGCCGGCCTGCTGGCCGCCCAGATCGTCGGCCTGCAGGACGAGACGGTGCGTGCCGCCGTCGAGGCCTTCCGCGCCGAGCAGACCCAGACGGTGCTCGACAATCCCGACCCTCGCTCCGAATGAGCCAGCGAGAGGAGAACAGTGACATGAACATCGGAGTCCTTGGTGCCGGCCAGCTTGGCCGCATGCTGGCCCTGGCCGGCTACCCCCTGGCCAACCGCTTCACTTTCCTCGATACCACCGGTCATCCCAGCGCGGGCATTGGCGATGTGATGGTGGACACCAATCGGAAGCATCTCCAGGCGTTCCTCGAGAAGGTGGACCTCGTTACCTACGAGTTCGAGCACCTGCCGGTGGCGCTGGTGCAGGCCATCGAGGAGGTCAGGCCGGTCTACCCTTCGAGCGAGGCGATCCGGGTCTGCCAGAATCGCGCCGAGGAGAAGGCGCTGTTCGACCGCCTGGGCATACCCACCCCGGCCTATCGCCTGGTGGAGCACGCCGACGAACTGGAGGCCGCGGCCCGCGAGCTGGGCTGCCCTGTGGTGGCCAAGTCGGTGACCGAGGGTTACGACGGCAAGGGCCAGGCGGTGATCCGCGACCCGGCCGAGGCCGCCGACGCCTGGCGTGCAATCGGCCATCCCCGGCTGATTGTCGAGGCCTTCGTCGACTTCGTGCGTGAGGTGTCGATCATTGCGGTGCGTGGCCGCGATGGCGAAGTGGCCTTCTACCCCATGGCCGAGAACGTCCATGTCGATGGGATCCTGCGCTACTCGCTGGCGCCGTTGCCGGACCTCGACGAGGCGGTGCAGCAGACCGCCGATGGCTACATCCGCGCGCTGCTCGATGAACTCGATTATGTCGGCGTGCTCACCCTCGAACTATTCCAGACCCGCGATGGCCGTCTGCTGGCTAACGAGATGGCGCCCCGGGTACACAACTCCGGCCATTGGACCATGGACGGCGCGCTGACCAGCCAGTTCGAGAATCACCTGCGTGCCATCCAGGGACTGCCGTTGGGCGATACCGCGGCGCGCATGCCCACCTGCATGGTCAACGTGATCGGCCGCGAAGGCGACACGGCGGCGATACTCGCCATCCATGATGCTCACCTGCACCGCTACGACAAGAGCGAGCGCCCCGGGCGCAAACTCGCCCACGTCAACCTCGTTGCCCCGAGCCACGCCGAACTGCTCGACAAGGTGCGTGCCTGTGCGGCGCTGCTGCCGGACGCACCGGCGCCGCGCTTCAGCTTCGAGTAGTCGTCTTTCCCCCGCTCTACAGAAGGCCCCGCTTAACGGGGCCTTCTGCGTTCAGGACGTGGCTAGCGTGATCGGGGGGTGATGACCAGGGTTTTCGAGAGATTGACCGCGTCATCATGTACAGAGCAAGGTGGTTCGTTGACAGCGCAGGGCTGTATAGATAGGTGATGCAGGTCAATCATTCGGTGGTAATTGGCTTTATGCCTTGAAGGTTGGTGCTGGTCGACGACACTGATGGGTAGCCGTGGTCTAGGGGGGATGATGCGCCGATTATTGAGGCTGGGGGATACGGCCCTTATCGCACTGTTGTTGCTGCCGCTGGTGGTCGCGCTGCCGCGCCTGGGTGGTATCGGAGGTCCACCGGCGGCCTGGCTCTCCTGGATGGGGCAGGTCAGTGGCATTCTGGGACTGGCGATGATGCTGCTGGCAGCAGCGGTCAGCCTGCGGCTGCCGGGTTTTGATCGCCCCTTCGGTGGGCTGGTGCGGCTCTGGAAGCTGCACCACTGGATGGGGTTCGGTGCCTTCATCCTGGTCATGGTGCATGTGCTGGCACTGGCCCTGGCGGCGGTGCCGTCCTCGCTGGATGCCGCAGTGGCGACCCTCTTTCCTCCTGTCAGCCATGGCGCGATCTGGCTGGGCTGGCTCGCCTGGCTGGCCATGGTGATCTTCCTGGCGCCCACTTTCGGTTTCTTCGGCCGTCTGCATTACCAGCGCTGGAAGCGCCTGCACCTGGTCTCGGCGGCGGCAGTGCTGCTGGGGCTCTGGCACGTTCTGCTGCTGGCCGGTGAGACCTGGCCCTGGTGGCTGCTTGGTATCGCCGGGCTCGGTGCCATTGCCTGGCGCAAGCTTCTCTCCCCCCGCTGGTCGCGTCTGCCTTACCGGATCACGTCCGTGGAAAGGCTGGCACGGGGCGTGGTGGAGCTGGTGCTTGAGCCCGAGGGGCGACGCATGCGCCATGAGACGGGACAGTTCGTCTACCTGTCACCGCTGGATGAGACCCTGACCGCCGGCCGCGGTGAAGAGCATCCCTACACCATTGCGTCGAGCCCAGGCGACGACCAGCTGCGAATCGGCATCAAGGAGCTGGGTGACGCCAGCCGCGCCCTGCAGTCGGTGACGCCGGGCACCCGGGTGTTGGTCGAGGGGCCCTATGGGGAGTTCTTCGGGCGCCGCTTCCCGAAGCGCGACATGCTCTGGCTGGGAGGCGGCATCGGCATCACGCCCTTCGTCGGCGGTGCCCGTGACCTGGCCTCAGGGGGGCGCTCCACGGGCCATGTCCACCTCTTCTATCTCGCCAATAGTCCTGATCGTGCCTACTATCAGGAGGAGCTCGAGGGCATTGCCGAGGCTCATGAGTCCTTCAGCTTCACCCAGCATTACTCCAGGGAGCGAGGACGGCTGGACGAAGCATTCCTGCGCCAGCACTGCCCCAACTACGCTGAGCGGGAAATCTATATCTGCGGTCCCCCGGGAATGAACGATCACCTGCAGCGACTGCTGACCGACCAGGGCATTCCTGCCTCACGTATACACAGCGAGGTCTTCGATTTCCTATGAACAAGATCGCCTATACCGCCTTTATCGCTTTCCTGGCCAGCATCCTCACCCTGCTCTCGGCCAGTGCGCTCTCCCAGTCCGGCGATGCGGAGCGTGACGATGAAGCACTCGATACCATCACGCAGGACGAACTGGCCGGGCATGATGGCGCCGAGAGCTGCTGGAAGGCCATTCATGGCCGGGTCTATGACGTCACCGACTATATCCCCGAGCACCCTACCGAAGAGGAAGTGATGCTGGAGTGGTGCGGCAGGGATGCCAGCGAGGGCTGGGACAACAAGCGCCCCGGCGTGCCCCATAGCCCCAGGGCCGAGTCGCGGCTCGAGGACTATCTGGTTGGACGACTGGTCGGGGAAGACGGCCAGCCGGAAGCGCGGGGCGATACGAGCGACGCGGCCGTCAGTGGTGCCGAGGAAGTGACCGATGCTGACCGGGCGCTTTCTCCGGCGGAAGACGAGCGCCTCCACCGCGCCATGCTGGGTATGCCCCTGGATGGCCATTACCGCGGTGTCTTCACCGACCGCGGGATCATCCAGGTCAACATCACCTTCGACCTGCGCGATGGGCGCTTCGAGTCGGTCGACTATCGCTACCTGGCCTATCGTGGGGTGGATTACCTTGAATTGGAGGAGGGTGACGAGCTCTATCCGGTCATGGTGCAGCATCGCCAGATAGCCGAGCGTCTGGAAGGTGAGCCCGTCACGCGCATCTTTGCGCTCTACGAGCCCGAACGCATGGTCGACGACATCGATGGTTACAGCGGTGCTACGCTGCGCGGGGCCAAGGTGATCTCGGCGATCCGGGATGGTCTGAATCGTGGTGTCTACTCCTGGCCTTGAACACGACAGGGAGTCCCCGGCCGCCTTGCGTTGAGGGCGGCTCCCTCGCCAAATCCACCGGCATGCGGTAAAGATAGGATCAACACGTTAAATCGATTCGGAATAACCGCATGCCCGTCCTTTCCCCGGAGGAGAGTAGCGAGATAATCGCCGCGCCTCTGCCAGTCTTGCCCCAGCGACGTGAGCTCCTCCATGAGCAGGTTTACCTGCTTTACGAGCGGCTGTGGCAGCCGGTACTGGCCAGTGTGGTGGGGGGAGGCCTGCTGGTCGCCGCCATGTGGCCGGTGGTTCCGGCCACATGGTTGATCGCCTGGTTGCTCACGCTGGTTGCCGTCTCCCTCAGTCGCCTTGGGCTAGCCTGGCATTATCACCGCCTGCCCGGCAATGAGCGCCGCCAGCGCCGCTGGCTCAGCTTGTTCGCCTGGGGGGCAGGTATCGCCGGCGGTGTCTGGGGCGCTGCGGGACTGCTCATGTTCACCATGGAGCATCAGGGCCAGCTTGCCGCCCTGTCCATCGTGTTGGCCGGGGTTGCCGCCGGGGGCGTGACCACGCTCTCGGCGGTATGGTGGGTGGCGCCGGTCTTCGTGCTGCCTGCCTTGCTGCCATTGTTGGTACAACTGCTGCTTCAGGGGTCGTCGTTTGCCTGGCTGCTGGCAGCCATGGTGGTGATGTTCCTTGGGCTCGTGCTGGTGGTCGGCTATCGTCTCAACCGCATCATTAGCGACAATATTGCCCTGCGTCTGGCGGTGACTTCGCGTGAGGCACAGCTGCGTGAGAGCGAGAGTCGCTATCGTGCCATCTTTCGGCACACCCCTCTGGGAGTGATGCATTTCGACCGGGAAGGGCGGGTCGTCGATTTCAACGAGAAGTGCCTGGATATTCTTGGGGCGAGTCGGCATCGCTTGCTGGGTTTTAACCTGCTGGAACAACTGGAGGACAAACGGGTCACCAACGCAGTGCGCCAGGCGCTGGTCAGCGGGACCGGCTATTACGAAGGGACCTATCATGCCATTCTCAGCGGCAAGCAGACCCCGCTGCGCGCCTTCTATAATGCCCTGCGCAACGAGGAGGGCAAGATTGTCGGCGGCGTGGCGCTGATCGAGGATTTCACCGAGCGCAAGCGAGCCGAAGAGACGATCCATCGGCAAGCCTATTTCGACCCGCTGACAGAACTGCCCAACCGACGCCTGCTGATCGAGACCCTGGCCTCCACGATTCGGGATCGCCGCGATGACGGTCGCCTGGGTTTGGTAATGTTCCTCGACCTCGACCGCTTCAATATGATCAATGACTCGCTGGGCCACACCGTCGGCGACGAGCTGCTCAGGCAGCTCAGCAAACGGCTGCTGGTCTGCTTGCGTGACGGGGACATGGCGGCGCGCCTCAGCGGCGATGAATTCGTGGTACTGGTGCCGGCCCTGTCGGGGGACCGGCAGACCGAAGTTGCGCGGGCCGAGCAGATAGCGAAGGATCTTCTCTCCTCGCTGCGCAAGGTCTATGACCTCGAAGGGCATCGGATCAGCGTCACGCCGAGCATCGGCTATACCCTCTTTCCTCTTGCTGTCGACGATGACGTGGGCGATGTGCTGCGGCATGCCGATACCGCCATGTATCAGGCCAAGGTCAAGGGTCGAGCCCAGGTCTGTGGCTATGAGCCGGCGATGCAGGCGCAGATCACCTGGCGCCTGGAGATGGAACAGGCCTTGCGCCGTGCCCTGGCGGAAGACCAGCTCTTTGCTCATTTCCAGCCTCAGCTCGACCAGGATGGGCGCATTTACGGCGTCGAGGCGCTGATGCGCTGGCAGCATCCAGTCCACGGTTGGATTTCACCGGAGGTCTTCATCGCCATCGCCGAGGAGAGCGACCTGATCGTCGAGCTCGAGACCTGGATGCTGGATAGCTGCTGCGAGCTGCTGACCCGACTGCCGGTCGAGACTCTGCCACGGCTTGCGGTCAACATCAGCGTGCGCCACTTCACACAGCCGGGGTTTGTCGAGGGCGTGACATGGGTGCTGGGGACTCATGGGGTCGATCCGTCGCGGCTGACCATTGAGCTGACCGAGAGCATCATGATTGACGGCCTCGGGGATGCCGTCGATCGCATGCATCAGCTCAAGGGGCTGGGGGTCAATCTTGCTCTCGACGATTTCGGTACCGGCTTCTCTTCACTGACCTATCTGAAGTGCCTGCCGCTGGACGAGCTGAAGATTGATCGTAGCTTCGTCAGCGACCTGGACTCCGACAGCAACGATGCCGCCATCGTCGAGACGATACTGGCCATGGCGCAGCATCTTGGCATCGAGGTTGTGGCCGAGGGCGTCGAGAATGCGGCACAGCTGGACTTCCTGCTGACCCGCGGCTGCCGGCGATTCCAGGGCTTCCACTTTCATCGCCCCATGGCCGGCGAGGCTCTGGAGCGGCTCCTGTTCAGTTGCCGGCAGTCGGCGGGCTCCGGCCGGATCACCAGTTGAGTCAGCCCAGGCCGCCGCTTGCCCAGAGCCAGGCGGCGATCAACATGAAGTGGCCGGGATACCAGGCCAGCCAAAGTCGGCGCGGCATGGCGCTGGGCACGCTAGGCGTGAAGCGGTGGGCGCCGGCAGCCAGCCACAGGACCACCAGGCAGGTAGCCACGGTGAAGGACTTGGCCATGTCGGAGCTGTTCATCAGGCCGGCCACCACCAGCACCGGCGTTGCCAGGGTCACGGCAAGCAGGCGTTCGGCCAGTGCGTCGCCGGCGCCGTGCAGCTGATGGAAGGCGAGCATGAGCAGCGGTATCAGCAGCAGTCCCCGATGACCGTATTCCACCCAGCTGCCGGCCAAATACCAGCCCAGCAATGAGACAGCGACGCCCAGGATCAGCCGCAGCATGTCCAATCTGTGCTGCTGATAGCGTGCCAGAAGGTCGCGCAGCCAGGCGCCCCAGGCCAGGCCCAGCGCCAGGGTGAAGCAGACATTGAGGATGAAGGCGTCCGAGGCTCGCGGCATCATCATGTAGGGAAGTTGGGCCACCAGGCCGATGATCAGAATACGCCGGGCATAGACCATGGGGTTTCGGGTATTGAACAACCCGTGCCAGGCGACCATGGCGGCGAAGAGCGGAAAGGCGATGCGCCCGATCGACGACCCTGCCCAGTCGAGCTGCCAGTCTGCGGGCAACACATATCGGGTCAAGTGGTCGATGGTCATGGTGGCCAGGGCAAGCCACTGGCCCCAGCCGGTCCAGGTCGAGGCAGGGCGATCCGTCGCCGGTAGAGCGGCGGCCTGTGTGGTCATCGCGACCTCCATGTAATGATGACAATGGTGATGCCAATCTGCTGACGGCAGTAACGTCAGCGTGACATTACCAGAGATTGACCCGGCAATGCCGCTCATGGTTCCGGGCTTGCCGTCAGCGCGAGGGTTCACAGGGGGAGAGTAATGCGAAGCGGCTTCGGATTCGACCTGCGCAGCATGGAGATTTTCGTCGAGACCCTGGAGCAGGGCAGCCAGAGTGCCGCTGCCCGTCGGCTGGGGCTCAAGCAGTCGTCGGTATCCCAGAGCCTGGCCAATCTCGAGGAAGGGATGGGCGTGACGCTGATCAAGCGCAATACTCGACCGCTTGAGCCGACCAGCGCGGGTCGCTTCTTCTACGACCGTGCTAGGCGCCTGCTGGAGGAGGCGCGCAGTACGCGTCGTGAGCTGGTGTCGGGCGCCTTCGGCCAGCTGCACCAGGTACGCCTGGCGCTGGTCGACTCCATGGCCACCGCGGTGGGGCAGCCGTTGATCGAGCTGATACGACGCTATACCCGGGACTACACGCTGACCACGGGGCTGTCACATATGCACAGCCATGCCCTGCTGACTCGCCATGTGGATATCATCATCTCCGATGATCGCCTCGAGAGCTATGACGGCCTGGAACGTCATGCCCTGCTACGCGAACCCTTCGTGCTGGTGGTGCCGCTCGGCTGGACGGGTCCGCTGGACAACCTGCGCTGGATCGCCCGTCAGCTCGATTTCGTGCGCTACACGCCGCAGTCGCTGATCGGCCAGGCCATCGAGCGACATCTGCGCTTGAACAAGCTGGAGCTGCCGGCCCGGCTTCATCTCGACAACACCTTTGCGGTGCTGCGCCTGGTCAGTGCCGGAGCCGGCTGGACCATCACCACGCCGCTATGTCTCTATCAGGCAGGGCTCGAGAGCCTCAAAGTCCAGGTGGCCCCGTTGCCGGTGGCGCCGCTCAGCCGCGACTTGACCCTGGTCTCACGTCGCGATGAGCTGGGGGACCTGCCTGCGCTATTGGCCCGGGACAGTCGCCGCCTGCTCGAGCAACGTTTCCGTCGTCAGCTTGACCAGGCCCTGCCGTGGCTCTCCGCGGAAGTGTCTACCCGGTTCTGAACCCGTATCGCGTCATGGCGTGACCCAGGAGGGGGAGTGGCGCTGCGCGCCTGCTCATTCAAGGTGCACTATCGTTTTTATCGATAGTCGCTACGTCAGCAACACCGATGCTCTTTGCGGTTCGGAGAATGACCGGCCAAGACTGAAACGCAATGTTTCAAGCCGCACAGGTTTTTTCCCGACATGCCAAGAACAATAAGACGCTATGTGCGCCTCGTCGACCGCCTCAATCGTGGGGTAGGTCGGCTGATCATGTACCTGGTCTTCGTGATGATGGGGCTACTGCTCTATGCCTCCTTCTCGCGCACCGTGCTCAACAGCCCGCTGATGTGGGGCGTGGAGATGTCCCAGTTCATGCTGGTGAGCTACTACCTCCTGGGCGGCGCCTATGCCATGCAGATGGGCTCTCATGTGCGCATGGATCTTTTCTATAGCCGCTGGACACCTCGTACCCAGGCGCTGGTCGACGCCATCACCATTCTCTTCCTGATCTTCTTCCTGGTCACGCTGCTGCTGGGCGGGATCTCCAGTACCCAGTACGCACTCCAGTACGGGCAGCGCAACTACTCCGCCTGGGCGCCGCCGCTGGCGCCGATCAAGATCATCATGTGTATCGGCATCCTGTTGATGCTGCTGCAGGCCGTGGCGACCTTCTTCAAGGATGTCGCCACGGCCCGGGGGCAGGACATCTATGCGGAGGATGCCGAATGAGCTACGAGATGATCGCGTTGATGATGTTCTCGAGCATGATGCTGCTGCTGCTGACCGGCCAGCGGGTGTTCGGCGTCATCGGTTTCGTCGGAGCCGCCTCGGCGCTGCTGCTGTGGGGCGATGGTGGGGTGGAGATGCCGTTCAACGCCAGCTTCGTGCTGATGAACTGGTACCCGCTGCTGACCCTGCCGCTGTTCGTGTTCATGGGCTACATGCTCTCCGAGTCGGGTATCGCCGGGGACCTCTACGAGATGTTCCACGTCTGGATGGGCTCGCTGCGGGGCGGCCTGGCGGTGGGCACCATCGGCCTGATGGTGGTGGTCTCCGCCATGAACGGCCTGAGCGTGGCAGGCATGGCCATCGGGGCCAGCATCGCCTTGCCGGAACTGCTGCGCCGGGGCTACGACAAGATCATGGTCACCGGCGTGATCCAGGCGGGGAGCTCGCTGGGGATCCTGGTGCCACCCAGCGTGGTGCTGGTGCTCTACGGCATGATCGCCCGCCAGCCGGTGGGCAAGTTATGGCTGGCCGGGGCGATTCCCGGGCTGATCCTGGCCGCCATGTTCGTGATCTACATCGTGGTGCGCTGCCGGCTGCAGCCGAGCCTGGGGCCGGCCTTGCCGCCGGAGGAGCGCAACATGAGCCTGGGCGCCAAGCTCAAGCTGCTGCGTGCCGGCATCCTGCCGCTGCTGATCTTCTTCTCCATGACCGGACTGTTCCTGATGGGGGTTACCAGCCTGGTGGAGAGTGCCGCCTACGGCGCCTTTGCGGCGACCCTGGCGGCGCTGGTCAAGGGGCGCCTGACCCGGGACGTGATCGAGGTCACGGTGCGCCGCACCCTGGGCATCAGCTGCATGTTCATGTGGATCATCCTCGCCGCACTCAGCTTTGGCGCAGTGTTCGACGGGCTGGGGGCGGTGCGGGCGATCGAGAACGTCTTCCTCGATCGCATGGGCCTGGGCCCCTGGGAGATCCTGCTGATGATGCAGCTCTCCTACATCCTGATGGGCATGTTCCTGGACGATACCGCGATGCTGGTGATCGTGGCGCCGCTCTATGTGCCGCTGGTGGTGAGCCTGGGCTTCGATCCCGTGTGGTACGGCGTGCTCTACACCATCACCGTGCAGATCGCCTATATGACGCCACCGTTCGGCTACAACCTGTTTCTGATGCGGGCCATGGCGCCGCCGGAGGTGTCTCTGGGTGATATATACCGCAGCGTCTGGCCCTTCGTGTTGATCATGCTGCTGGGTCTGGGCCTGATTACCGTCTTTCCGCAGCTGGCGCTGTGGCTGCCGGAGCTCTACTACGGCTACTGAGACTGTCACAGAGACTGACGCTTTCTTGATGAATCGACCCATGCCCGCCGGGGCAAGGAGGGGAATAGAGGGGAACGAGGCCGCGCCTTGGCGCGCCAGGTAAGTGAAACAACAACAAATCGCTATCGGGAGAATCAACATGACCAACCGCAACAGACGCGACTTTCTCAAGAAGGCCGGGGTGGCTACCGCCGCCACCGTGGGGGCGGCCACCGTCGGTGCCCCCTATGTCCATGCTCAGTCACGCACCCCCATTCGCTGGCGCATGCAGACCTATGCCGGGCCGGCGCTGGCCGCCCACGTCATCAAACCCTCCATCGACGCCTTCAACAAGGCCGCCAACGGCGAAATGGAGATCGAGCTCTATTATGCCGACCAGCTGGTACCCACCGGTGAGCTGTTCCGCGCCATGCAGCGCGGCACCATCGATGCGGTGCAGAGCGATGACGACTCGATTGCCGCACCGGTGGATGTGTCGGTCTTCGGTGGCTACTTTCCCTTCGCTTCGCGCTATAGCCTCGATGTGCCGGCACTCTTCGAGCACTATGGCCTCAAGGAGATATGGGAGGAGGCCTACGCCGAGATCGATGGAGTGACCTGGCTCGGTGCCGGCGCCTGGGATCCCTGTAACTTCGTGACCCGCGACCCGATTCGAAGCCTCGAGGACCTGCGCGGCAAGCGCGTCTTCACTTTCCCCACGGCGGGGCGCTTCCTGAGTCGCTTCGGCGTGGTGCCGGTGACGCTTCCCTGGGAGGACATCGAGGTTGCCATGCAGACCCGCGAACTCGACGGGATCGCCTGGGCGGGCATCACCGAGGCTTATACCGTTGGCTGGGCCGATGTCGCCAACTACTACCTGACCAACAACATTTCCGGTGCCTGGGCCGGCTCCTATTTTGCCAACTCCGATCGCTGGAACGAGGTGCCCGAGCACCTGCAGACGCTGTTCAAGCTCTGCATGGACAACTCCCACTACTATCGGCAGCACTGGTATTGGTGGGGGGAGGCGCACTATCGCACCACCGGTGGCAAACTGGAGCTGACCTCGATTCCCGAAGAGGAGTGGCAGACCCTGGAGGATGCAGCGCTGGAGTTCTGGGACGAGATAGCCGAGCAGAGCGATCGCAACGCGCGAGTGGTGCAGATCCTCAAGGATTACCGCCAGACCATGCAGCAGGCAGGCCCTCCCTACCGCTACAGCTGAGGTCAGGCAGTGAACCCGCGGGTCAGACGGCGCTTGCCGCCTGACCCGTCCAGCCATCGCCGGGGCGTCGAATGACAACAACAGGGCAGCAGAGGGTGTGACCATGAGCCGACTTCAGGCAAGAGAGATCAAGAGTGCGGAGGATGCCCGGCGCATCGTCGAGGAGCGCGGCCTGAGCCACGTCAAGGTCGGCTTGTTCGATATCGACGGGATCATGGTCGGCAAGTACATGCGGCGTGATAAATTCTTTCACGCCCTGGAGGAGGGTTTTGCCTTCTGCGATGTAGTGCTGGGCTGGGACAGCAAGGATGAGCTTTACGACAACGTCAAGTACACCGGCTGGCATACGGGCTACCCGGATGCCGGCCTGAGAATCCTTCCCGGCAGCTGTCGCGATCTCGCTTGCGAAGGTGACATGCTGCTGTTTCTCGCCGAGTTCACCGGCCCCGCCGAGGCGATCTGTCCGCGCGGGCTGCTTCGGCGGGTCCTGGCCAGGGCCCGTGACATGGGCTTCACCGCCAATGGCGCCCTTGAGTACGAGTTCTTCCTGTTTCAGGAGACCCCGGAATCGATCCGGGAGAAGGGCTTTCGCAATCTCAAGCCGCTGACGCCGGACATGATGGGCTATTCGATGCTCAGGAGCTCGGTGCACGCCGAGCTCTACCATGAGCTGCTGGCGCTCTCCGAGGCGATGGACTTCCCCATCGAAGGCCTGCATACCGAGACCGGCCCCGGCGTGCTGGAAGCGGCGATCGGCGTCGACGAGGCGCTGGCCGCCGGCGACAAGGGCGCGCTGTTCAAGACCTTCACCAAGGTGTGGGCACAGCGTCGCGGCCTGATGGCCACCTTCATGGCCAAGTGGTCGCCGGACTACCCCGGCCAGAGTGGTCATATTCATCTTTCGCTCAACCACGTCGACAGCGGTGAGTCAGCCTTCTACGATGCCGACAAGCCACACCAGATGAGTGATATCCAGCGTCACTTCGTGGCCGGCCAGCAGCAGCTGATGCCGGAATTCCTGGCCATGTTCGCCCCGACCGTCAACAGCTATACCCGGCTGATCCCCGGCTTCTGGGCACCCACCGACGCTACCTGGGGGGTGGAGAACCGCACCACGGCGCTGCGGGTGATTCCCGGCAGCGCCAAGTCGCAGCGGGTGGAGTATCGCCTGGGCAGTGCCGATGCCAATCCCTACCTGGCCCTTGCCGCGGCGATCGGTGCCGGCCTGCATGGCATCGAACAGCGCCTCGAACCCTCGGAGGCGGTGGCCGGCAATGCCTATGAGCTGACGCATCCTCCCAGCCAGGCGTTGCCGCAGACGCTGTGGGAAGCCGCCCAGCGCTTGAAGGCGTCGGGCCCAGCCCGTGAGGTATTCGGCGATGACTTCGTCGAGCATTTCGCGGCGACACGGGAGTGGGAGGAGCGGCAGTTCCGCAGACATATCACGGATTGGGAGTTAGATCGCTATTTCGAAATTATCTGATACGCACTGGCTGCGCGATCCGCAGGCTGTGTTGGAGTGAAAACTCGCGATGCTCATTGACTGGAGTCAACTCCGCTCGCTCCTTTCCGCTCCGCCTTGCCTGCGAACCGCTCGCTCAGTGCTCACCGTGGTAGTAAGGGTTGATAGACCGATGAGCGGCGCCGGGTAAGCCGCGAGTCTCGAGCCTTGTCATCCGCTATTGGAAGGAAAGTGAAGAGTATGGCCATACAGAAGACGATTTCACCGGTAGATGGTTCGGTCTATGTGGAGCGGGAGCAGGCCGATCCGGCCCTGGTGGAGGCGGCGCTGGCGCGGGCGGTGACGGCCCAGCGTGCCTGGCGCGAGGTGCCGTTGTCCGAGCGGGCCCGGTACTGTTCGCGCATGGTGGATGCCTTCGTGGCGCGCCGCGACGCGCTGGCCGAGGAGCTGACCTGGCAGATGGGCCGACCGATCGCCGCTGCGGCGGGCGAGATCGGTGGCTTTGAGGAGCGCGCGCGAACCATGATCGCGCTGGCCGATGAAGCGCTGGCCCCCCTCGTGCTGGGCGACAAGCCAGGCTTTTCCCGCTATATCACCCGCGAGCCGCTGGGGGTCTCGTTCATCGTCGCACCCTGGAACTTCCCTTTCATGACGGCGGTGAATGCCGTGGTGCCGGCGATCATGGCCGGCAATGCGGTGATCCTCAAGCACTCGGCGCAGACGCCGCTGTGCGCCGAACGCTTCCAGGAGGCCTTCGATGAGGCCGGGCTGCCGGAAGGCGTCTTCCAGCACCTTCACTTGTCGCACGATGCCACTGAAGGCTTGATCCAGGATCGTCGCATCGCCCATGTCTCCTTTACCGGGTCGGTGCCAGGCGGGGAGATGGTGGAGCGCAACGTCGCCGGGCGGTTCATCGCCACCGGGCTCGAACTGGGCGGCAAGGACCCCGCCTATATCCGTGCCGACGTGGACCTGGATGCCGCCGTCGGCGGGGTGATGGATGGTGCCTTCTTCAATTCGGGCCAGAGTTGCTGCGGTATCGAACGTATCTACGTGCATCGAGATATCTTCGATGCCTTCGTCGAGCGCGCCGTGGCCTGGGCCAGGCAGCTCAAGTTGGGCAATCCCACCGATTCTGCCACCACATTGGGCCCGCTGGTGCGGCCTTCGGCTGCAGACTTCGTGCGCGGCCAGGTCGAGGAGGCGGTGGCGGCCGGGGCCATGGCCTGGATCGACCCCGGTGACTATCCGCTTTCGGTACCGGGCAGTGCCTATCTGGCGCCCCAGGTACTCACCGGTGTCGACCACTCGATGCGAGTCATGACCGAGGAGAGCTTCGGTCCGGTGGTGGGCATCATGGCGGTGGATTCCGACGACGAGGCCGTCGCGCTGATGAACGACAGCGACTTTGGCCTCACCGCGGCAGTGTTCACTCGAGACAGGGCCGTGGGCGAGGCGCTGGCCCGTCGACTCGACGCCGGCACCGTCTTCACCAACCGCTGCGACTATCTCGATCCCGAACTGGCCTGGACCGGCATCAAGCAGTCGGGGCGCGGCTGCTCCCTGTCGCTGCTGGGCTACGAGACGCTGACGCGGCCCAAGTCCTTCCACCTCAAGCACGCCTAGGAGTAGCCGATGAACCAGGATATGAGCCAGTTCAGCATGGGCTGGAACTACCCCGCCAATATTCTCACCGGCGTGGGTCGTATCCGCGAACTGCCGGATGCCTGCAAGGCGCTGGGCATGCAGGCGCCGCTGCTGATTACCGACCCCGGGCTGGCCGCGCTGCCGATGGTGCAGGAGATCGTGCAGGCCTGTCGGGACGGCGGTCTGGGTGTTGCCGTCTTCAGCCAGATCAAGGGCAACCCCACGGGCAAGAACGTCCTCGACGGCATGGAAGCCTTCCGTGATGGCGGCCACGACGGCGTGATCGCCTTCGGTGGGGGCTCTGGGCTGGACGCCGCCAAGGCCGTGGCGCTGATGGCCAACCAGAGGGAGGGCCTGTCGCTCTGGTCACTGGAGGACGTCGGTGACAACTGGAAGAATGCTGACGCCCAGGCCATCGCACCCATCATCGCCGTGCCCACCACCGCCGGAACCGGCTCGGAAGTGGGCCGTGCCTCGGTGATCACCGACGAGGTCGAACACGTCAAGCGCATCATCTTCCACCCCGGCATGGTGCCTGCCACGGTGATTCTCGACCCCGAGCTGACCGTGGGGTTGCCACCGGAGATGACGGCCGCCACCGGCATGGACGCCCTGTCCCATTGCATGGAGGCCTGGTGCTCGCCGCTCTATCACCCCATGGCGGAAGGTATCGCCGTGGAGGGCATGCGCCGTATCTATCACCATCTGCCCCGCGCTTATGCCGACGGTCACGATCTGGAAGCGCGCATGAACATGTTGGTGGCGTCTAGCATGGGGGCCACCGCCTTCCAGCGCGGCCTGGGTGCGATGCACGCCCTGGCGCATCCGCTCGGTGCGCTGCATGACGCCCACCATGGAACGCTCAACGCCATCCTGATGCCCTATGTGCTGCGGGCCAACGAGCGCGCCATCGGCGAGCCCATGGTGCGGCTTGGCCGCTATCTCGACCTGGATCAGCCGGGTACGGCGGCGGTGATCGATTGGGTGCTGGAGATGCGCGAGCGGCTGGGCATCCCGCACACCCTGGCGGGTCTCGGAATCGATACACGCCAGGCCGACAAGGTGGGCAAGATGGCCGTGGCAGATCCATCCTCCGGCACCAACCCGGTCGATTTCGATGCCGACGGCTATCGCGACATCTTCGTTGCCGCCGTGGAAGGACGACTCTGAAATAGCTGCCGTGAGCCGCTGTAAGGCAGCGGCGGTAAACCACAGGGAGATTGAGCGATGCGTATAGGGCTTCTGCAGTGTGACGATGTGGCGCCAGAGCTGCGCGAGGCCCATGGCAACTATCCCGAGATGTTCGCCACGCTCTTCCATCGGGTCGACCCGTCGATCGAGTTCGTTGTCTGGCGCTGCCTGGACGGCCAGATCCCCGACGATATCGACGCGGTCGATGCCTGGATGACCACCGGCTCCAAGCACGGCGTCAACGACGGCCTGGCCTGGGTCGATGACCTCTGCGGCTTCGTGCGCCGACTGTGGGAGGCGGGCAAGCCGCTGGTGGGCATCTGCTTCGGCCACCAGTTGATGGCCAAGGCGCTGGGCGGCGAGGTGGTGAAGAGCCCCAAGGGCTGGGGGGTGGGCATGTCGTTCAACCGTGTCGAGACACGAGCCGAGTGGATGGAGCCCTGGCAGCCGAGTCTGGATCTGCTGGTCAGCCATCAGGATCAGGTCAGCGAACTGCCGGCGCAGACCAGAGTGCTTGCCGGCAGTGATTTCTGTCCCTTCTACCTGATCCAGATCGGTGAGCACTTCCTCGGTGTGCAGGGGCATCCGGAATTCGCCAAGCCCTACTCCCGGGACCTGATGGCGCTGCGCAGCGGGCTGGTGGGCGAAGAGCGGGTTCGCGAAGGGGAGGCATCGCTTTCGGCTCCGGTGGACGATACGCTGATGGCGCGTTGGATTTTGAATTTCATACACCTTGCGTTGCGGTCAAGGGCTTAACTAACCTAGGAGTCAGGAAAATAGCTTTTGCGGGTGCTAGGGTGCAATGCGCTCATAGAGCGAACAGAAAGGCATGATGCCTGTCTCGGGGTGGCAGTTGACATATTCAAATGCTGGCCCCGAGTTGAGTAGAAAGACCTCACGCCACGTCACGACTTCTCGTTCCTTGCCATACTGCCGGTTTTTAGCGATGGCATGTTCGTAGATTCTCTGATGCGTGGGATGATGACTAGCCCAGTGCTCCATACAGGCTAGAGAGGAAAAATAGGCGTTGACTGAAGTCTCATTGCGTTCACTGCCATTTTCATTGATATTGGTCATCACTCGTAGCGATAAGGTACCTGTCTTCTCCTTATTATCGAGTAAATATTGCATGCCTTCCATCAGCTTGGGGTGGAGCGATTCCTGATAATCTTCGAACTTCTCGGTACCGGCCCTTTGCCAGTATTGTCCTGAGCGAATGGCTGTCAGATTATGTGGTGTCCCGACATGAATTCTACGTCCAAGAGTATTAATTTCTTTTGGGCGGCGCTTTTTCATGGTGAATGTACTGGTCAAGGTGTCGACAGCAGCCACCGGGAAACGATCGCGCGCAGCACCAAAGTAGCCATTGGTGGTCATGGTTTCTACTACAGTACCGGGGCAACGCCCGAGGCCGATGCGATAGTCATCTTCCGAGTAGATGGTCTCATGGCGATCATAGTGAACGTCAATCGTTTCACGCCAGTAACCGTATGGTTCTGTTTGCCTTTCAGTGCTTTGCGACCCGCTTCAAAGCGGCAATGGCTCCCGGCCATCCCTTGGCCGGGAGCGATACATTGAGCTTGTCAGACATCATTACTTGCCGGCTAACCATGTTGGATTCATCTTTCCAGACACGTTAGGTGTTCAACTCGGCCGCCATACGACTTGGACTCACTTTTGATATAGGTTTCGAGATCGATCACATCGAGCTCATCAAGAGCTATGTCCTGGCGAGCGGAGGGATAACGATCCTTCCTGACTATGCTGTGAGCCAGGAGGCTGAAGTGGGGGGCATAATGGTTGCGGACATCAGTGAGCAAGAGCTTCTACAGTGTGCGACTGTGCTATGCATACGCAGAGGGCGATGCTTAACGCGAGCTGCTGAGTCGTTCATTGAGCACTTGAGGCTGAGGGGGATGTGAAAGAAGGGTTACTTTAGATAGGCTAAATCTTTGTATACAATACAGAGGTGGATATTTTTAACAAAGTTGTAAGGTTGGTGTGAGAAATGGCTTATATTGCGTAAGCTATTTTCACGCTATCTTTGCTGACATTTCCTGCAAATTGGATGTTGTAGGGACACGCTAGTGTAATGTTTTTCCCTGTATGATCATGCTGACATGTTTATCGCTAAGGAATGGCATATGTACGACTTGGCTGTGATAGGGTTTGGTGCTACGGGCGTTGGTTTTCTCCGGCAACTACATTCGCATATATATGAGCAGGACATGGGGCCAGTTTCTGTGGCATTAATTTCCCCTGTCGAGAGTTTTTCTTCTGGACTTGCTTTTGGCCAAGCAGAGTCCTTTCATAAAGTTAATACCCCGCCTGAGCTTATGGGGGTGGATCCGGAAGATCCACAAGGGTTTGCCTCGTGGTTGCGGCAGAGGACCGGAAAGGCTGAGCGTTACCCCTCAAGACTAACCTATTCCCAGTATCTAAAAGAGACCTATAGGTCTATGTCGCTTGGAAATGGCGAAAGGCTATGCGTAAAGGAATACCATGGCGCTGCCATTGATATTGATCTGTCGAATGGCTATTCTGTTGTTGTGCTTAGTGATAAGAAAGAGATATATGCGCGCCGTGTGGTCTTGGCGCTAGGGTCGTTAACATCTCCCGGCTTTTCTGATTCGATAGGGCTGAAGCCTATTTTCCCTTCCTCTATTTCAACTATGGCTACTCCGGTAAGTGCTCTAGTTGCTGGTACTGGTCTAACAGCTGTTGACTGCGTGAGATCATTAGCTAGCAAGGGGTGTCAGTCCATTCATTGGTTTTCTCGAAATGGTTATGCTCCAACCGTTATATCTCGTCAGACTTCATATGATCCAGTTAGATTTACTTGGGCTAATATAAAAGAAGAGGCAAATAAAAGAAACCGAGGGGCGCGGCTTGGTGCTTTGGTTTCCTTGCTTCGGAGAGAGATGTTTCATATGCGAAGCCCAGAAACAGTGAAGGCCGATAAGCTGAGGGTAAAAGGTGATCTTTCAGGCTATTGGGATTACCTTGTTGAGCGAGCGGATAAGTCAGATCTTCCATTCCAAGATACACTATCTTCTACAAGATACTACGCCCACAAGGTTTGGCAGAAGCTTAGCGAAGAGGAGTGCTTGGTTTTTCAGAAGGACTATGGTGCTTTCTGGGCCTGTTGGCGCCATCCTATCCCCATGGAAGTAGTGGAAGAACTGAATCAGTATGCCAAAGAGGGGCGCCTGCATCTGCATCGCCCAGTTTCTCCTATAAAATTCCAGGGCGGTCGTTATACTCTGGAAACCTCTAGTCAGATGATAAGTGCTGATGCTTTGGTTGATGGAACAGGAGGGGGAGGAGATATGAAGAGGGTGGCATCCCCACTCATACAGAATCTCTTGGGTCGAGGCTTGGCTATGCCCCATCCATGTGGAGGGCTGCGAGTTGACGGTCTGACCTACGCCTTGAAGAATGATTTTCATATGACGGGAATTTTCTGTTTGGGACCGTTGGCCAAAGGGACCCTGTTCTCCACTAATGCATCCTGGTTTAACTCTCTCTGTGCCTCTAACTTAGCCCAATATCTGGCAATTGAAATTAAACTTTCTTCTCATAAGATAGGTTACTGGCAATGAGCCTAATTTATCCGTTTGTTTATATGCTCGGTGGGATTTTGTTGGGTCGCTTCCTGCCTCATGCTAAGGCATTGCTGTCAAAGGTTTTGATCAGAGCGTTCATACCCTATGTGATTATATACAATCTTTTGACTTACCAGGCAGGCACGGCAGAGGTCGCAGTTTTTTGCTTCGTATTCTGTATCCTGTTGTACTTGGCTGCGAATGCCCTCTGGCGAGACCGTCTAAAGGCATTAACTTTTAGTTATCTCAATATTGGTTGGCTGGGGTTACCTATCGCCATCGCGCTTTTTGGCGATGGCGCAAGCCGGTTAATTATAGCTGCTTATATTGGTAGTTCGGTATTTGGCAATGTTGCCTCTTCTGCGGCACTCCAGGCAGACGTGCGGTGGGGGGTTATGGCGATACGTGCATTGAAGTTTCCCCCTGTCATGGCTGTCTTGATAGGGTTGGCGTTACGCTTGATACCAGTTGACTTTTCTGGTGTGGGAGTGATGTTGGTAGGTTATGAGGCAGCCAAACTGCTCATGTCGATTACCGGGATGGCTGTGCTTGGGATGTGGTTGTACAGTTCTAGGATTACTCTTGATGACCTTCGTGCATCGATACCTGTCGCTTTTTTTCGCGCGCTGATCGGTAGTTTGGTCGTCGGAGGTTTTCTATTGATTAGCTGGCACCTTGAAATCGATATCGTTACTGAGAACGCGCTGGTTCTGTTTATTCTCCCCCTGCTTCCTCCCGCTGCAAATATTGTTGTTCTGGAAACCTACTTTCGTGGCACAGGGGAGTCTGCAAAACTGGTAGCGAGTGGTACCTTGATCTCGCTGGGGCTCCTAACACTGCTCATGCTGGTCACCCTGGTTCTGTAGATATTCGAAGCGTGAACTGATGAGAGAGGGAGGGAGAAAATGACGGCTGACGAGTCCTGGCAGTGGCCGATGGCCGAGCTCAATATCGAGACGACCAACCTGATCCTGCTGGGTGTCATCCTGAGCTTGAGTATCTTTGCCGACGCGCTGGCCAATCGCACCCATCTGCCGCGAATCTCGTTACTCGTACTGGTTGGGGTCGGGGTGGCGATGGTCCAGCAATGGGGGCTGGATCAGCCCGGCGGCCAACCCTTGGCGGGGTTAAGTGAGCCGCTGATCCACGTTGCGCTGGTCATGGTGGCCTTTCTGCTGGGCGGTGAGCTGACCCTGAGGCGGCTGCGCAATATCGGCTCCCTGATCATGCTTCTCTCGCTGACGGTGCTCATGACAGGGATGGCGGTGGTCGGAGTGGGGCTGCTGTTACTCGGTTTTCCGCTGGTGGTCGCGGTCAGCCTTGCAGCGATCTCTGTGGCCACCGACCCGGCCGAGATAAGTGAAGCCGTGCATGAGAGAGGAGATACTCGCCTTCACGCCCGTTTACTGATGGGGGTTGTCGCCATCGATGATGCCTGGGGGATTCTTTTCTTCGGGCTGGCCATGGCGCTGCTCGGCTGGCAGCTCGGTGGAGATGGCACCATCGCCCTGCTACAAGCCGGTTGGGAATTGGGCGGAGCCCTGGTGCTGGGCGCCATCGTCGGCCTCCCGGCGGCCTGGCTGACGGGGCGGCTGAAACCGGGAGAGCCGACGCAGGTCGAAGCTTTCGCCGTGATCTTGCTGCTGGCAGGGCTCTCCCTCTGGCTCGAGGTCTCGGCACTGCTTGCGGCCCTGTTCGCCGGCGCCCTCGTCGCCAACCTTTCCACCCATCACACCCGCTCCTTCAACGAGATCGAGCATATCGAATGGCCCTTCCTCGTGTTCTTCTTCGTTTTCTCGGGTGCCAGCATCGACCTGAGCTACGTCGATAGCGCCATCTGGCTCACCCTGGCTTATATTGCCCTGCGCCTTTCGGGGCGTTACCTGGGCGGGGTGCTGGGTGGGCACCTGGTACGACGACAGGCCAGGCTGCCCCATGACATCGGCTTGGCGCTCACCCCCCAGGCCGGTATCGCCATGGGCATGGCCCTGCTGGTCGCTGAGCGCTTCCCCGATTACGGCACCCTTATCCTCTCGACGGTGGTAGTGTCGACCGTGTTCTTCGAGTTGCTGGGGCCGTTTCTGGTCAGGCACGTGTTGCGCTAGGCCGGGAAGCGGCCGGCAGCATACCGAGCAGGCGCAGGCCATTGGCCACCACGATCAGGCTGGCTCCCATGTCGGCGAAGACTGCCATCCACAGGGTGGCATGGCCGGTGAAGGCGAGTGCCATGAATATCGCCTTGAGACCCAGTGCCAACGCGATGTTCTGCATCAGCACCGTGTGCGTGCGGCGAGACAGGCGCAGGAAATCGCCAAGCCGGCGCGGGTCGTCGTCCATCAGGGCCACGTCGGCGGTCTCGATGGCGGCGTCGCTGCCCAGCGCGCCCATGGCAAAGCCGATATCAGCCCGGGCCAGTGCCGGAGCGTCGTTGATGCCGTCACCCACCATGCCCACCGGGCCGCGGGTGGAGCGGGCCTCTATCATGGCCAGCTTGTCCTCCGGCAGCAGTGAACCGTAGGCCTCGTCGATGCCGGCCAATGCGGCCACCGCGGCCACGCTTGCCGGATTGTCGCCGCTCAGCATCAGCGTAGTCACGCCCAGTCGATGCAGCGCCTCGACAGCCTCGCGACTCTCCTCCCGCAGCGGGTCGCCGACGGCAAACAGCGCCAGTATCCGGCTCTCCTCACCCAGGATCACCAGCGTCTCGCCGCGGGCCTCGTGCTCGGCCAGGTGGGCTTCGAGCGTGTCGTCAGAGAGCGCGAACTGCTGCATCAGCCGACGGTTGCCAAGCCAGCCCCTTCGCTCACCCTGCCTGGCGACCACGCCTCGGCCGGGCAATTCCTGTACGTCGCTCACGTCCAGCGGCGTGATGGCATCCGCCTCGGCGGCGCGTGTCAGGGCCGCCGACACCGGGTGCGACGAGCGGCTGGCAAGCCCCGCCGCCAGTGCGCGAAGCCTGGCCCGGGCGGGCTCGTCCAGCGCCGGGTCGAGCGGGTGCCAGGCCCGCTGCGCGGGGCGTCCTTGGGTGAGAGTGCCGGTCTTGTCGAAGGCGATGGTGGTGAGCCGGTAGCCCTGTTCCAGAAAGGTGCCACCCTTGATAAGGATGCCGGACCTGGCCGCAGCGGCGAGGCCGCTGACGATGGTCACCGGGGTGGAGATCACCAGGGCGCAGGGGCAGGCGATCACCAGCAGTACCAGGGCGCGGTAGATGCCCTCCAGCCAGGTCACCCCGAACAGCAAGGGTAGGAGCAGTGCCGTAATCAGAGCGATGGCGAAGACCGCGGGGGTGTAGATGGCGGCGAATCGGTCGATGAAGCGCTGGGTGGGGGCGCGGCTGGCCTGGGCCTGCTCCACGGTATGGATAATCCGTGCCAGGGTGGTATCGCTGGCAGCGCGGGTGGTGCGGTAGAGGAATTCGCTGCCCTGGTTGACGCTGCCGGCGAACACGGCTTCTCCTGGCGACTTGTCTATCGGCAGGCTTTCGCCGGTGATGGGGGACTCGTCCAGGGTGGGGTGGCCCTCCGCAACGCTGCCGTCCAGCGCCAGGCGCTCACCGGGGCGAACGCGTACCAGGCTTTCGACGGCAACATCGCTGGCCGCCACGCTGCGGTAGCTGCCGTCGGGCTGGCGCACGCTGGCGCTCTCAGGGGCCAGGGAGAGCAGTTCGCGGATGGCATTGCGCGCCCGACCCAGTGAGTGCGCCTCGATGCGTTCGGCCAGTGTGAACAGTACCAGGACCATGGCAGCCTCGGCCCACTGGCCGATCAGCAGCGCGCCGGACACCGCCACGCTCATCAGGGCGTTGATGTTGAGGGTGCGATGGCGCAGGGCGATGAAGCCCTTCTTCCAGGTGGGCAGGCCCACCAGGCCGATGGCCGACAGCGCCAGGGCGGCAGCGAGCCATGGTTCGGCCAGCCCCAGCCAGTGGCTGGCCTCGGCGGCCAGGGCGAGAGCCGCGGCCACACCAAGCTTCCACCAGCGCTCCCGCTCACTGGCGGTGGCGGGCGTGCGCTGGGCCGGGGCCTGAGTCTGTGCCGTCATGCCGGTGGCGGCAATACGGCGTCGTATGGTCTCTTCGTCTGCCTGACGATGATGCACGGTGAGTTTCCGGCCGATCAGGTCGAAGTCGAGCCGCTCGATGCCCGGCGTACCTGCCAGCGCCCGGCGCAGCAGCGCCTCTTCGGTGGGGCAGTCCATCGCCTCGATATGCAGACGTAGCGACTGTGTCATCGGGGGAAGGCTGCCCTGTCTCGGTTTCTCAAGGGTGCCAGCGGCTTCGCCATGGCTTGAGCAGCAGGTACGTTCGGTCATGGTAGGGCTCCGTGTCATCGACTATGGTAATGACACACCCTGTAGTGGCTACAGGGTCAAGCGAATTGCGAGGTGACCATGAAAATCGGTGAGCTGGCTGCCCGCGCGGGTTGCCCGGTGGAGACCATCCGCTACTACGAGCGGGAGGGGCTGCTGCCCGAGCCCGCCCGCAGCAGTGGCAACTATCGGCTTTACGCCGAGCCCCATGGCGAGCGACTGCGCTTCATCCGTCACTGTCGCACGCTGGACATGACGCTGGACGAGATTCGTACTCTGCTCGACTACCACGACCACCCCCGCCAGCCCTGCAATGCGGTGAACGGCCTGATCGATGATCATCTGGCCCACGTCGAGGCCCGCATCGAGCAGCTGCAGGCCCTGCGTGAGGCCCTGGCCACCTTGCGCTCGCGCTGCAATGGTGAGACCGATTCCAGCCACTGCGGCATCCTGTCGGCCTTGGCGCGGCCGGTGTCACAGGAAGTCGCGAAGCCCCGGGAGGCGAGCCACGTGCCGGGCCCGCATGGCAGCCACTAAGTAAGCCCTCCATGAGAATGACGATGATCAACAGGGACGTTCCCCCTTACTACTCCCAGTGGGTATCCAGTGAATTGATCCCCGATATTCTCGCCGGAAGCATGACCGCCAGCGAAGACCCGCGCTGGTCGGAATCCGGTGCCGCCAGCGCCGAGGAGTATTCGCGCTGGGCTTCGCATATCTGCGGTATGGCCTGCTTGAAGATGTTGCTGGAAGAACTGACCGATGAACGGTTCACGCTGTTCGAACTGCTGGCCCTGTGCAGCGAGAGGGGGGGATATGTGGTAAACGAAGCGGGCATCAAGGGGCTCTACTACCGTCCCCTGGTGCAGTTGCTACGGGACAGTTACCAGTTGGAAGCTGAGGTGGTCGAACATGTCGATGCCGATAGCCTCTTCTCATGGCTGGATGAGGGGCACCGAGTCATCGCCTCGGTTCACCCCACGATTCGCACACCCGAACAGGGCCCGCCGCATCGGGGCGGGCACCTGGTCTATCTCTTCGGGCTGGATGGGGAGGGGCGACTTCGCTTTCACAACCCCTCCGGTTTGCCCGGCATCAGCCAGAATGATGCACGCCTGGCGCCCGCGGACTTCGAGCGGTTTTTTGCTGGGCGCGGGATTCTGGTGCGTTGCCATCAGCCCCGCCGATAGACCCGTCGTCCCAACGCCCACACTTCATCGATGGTCCATTCATCTTCGGTCAGCACCAGCAGGTCGGCATCTCGACCCGCTTCCAGTCGCCCCTTTTGAGGGAGCTTGAGTGCATCGGCGGCATGGGTGCTGGCGACGCCAATGGCGCGCTCCAGGGGGATGCCGTGGTCGTTGACGCACTGGCCCAGTACCTCGAAGAGGCTCTTCAGGCGGCCGGCCCTGAGCCCGACGAAGCGGCGGGCCTCGTCGAACTGGGGCAGCGATGCATTGGCATCCGAGGAGAGGGTTATCCGCGACGGCTCCACACGCGCTTCGAATGCCCGGGCCACGGCGTCGGCTGCCGGGACTTCGCCACCGGCCAGCAGCTCCGGCGTGGTGCTGGTGGTGAAGTCGATGCGGCCGCCCTCGCGGGCGAAGCGCAGGCCGTCCTCGAACAGCGCGGGGGTGCGATTGATATGAGTGGGCAGGAACTGGGCCACGGGAATGGCACTGGAGCGGGCTGCCTCCCTTAGTGGTTCGAGGTAGGTGGGGGCATCGCCAGTGTGAATGAATACGATCCCCGACTTGCCGGCCAGCATGCCGGCGGTGCGGGCCTCCGAGGCCAGGCGGGCTAGCTCGAAGGCACTGGGCTGGGAGCCGCGATGGTCGCTGATCGCCACTTCCCCCAGCCCGATGAATTCCGGAACGAAGAGGATATCGCTGCCCACCGAGCCGGTGAGCGTCACCGGCGGCAGTTGGTAAGACCCGGTATAGCAGTAGGTGGTCAAGCCCCCTGCAGCCAGCTCTCGGGCCTTGCCCAGGAGGTTGGCCGGCGTGCGGGTCAGGGCATCGGTTCCCAGCGCGCCGACCAGGGTGGTGGTGCCTGAGGCCAGGGCGTCTTCCAGTGTGAGTTCGGCGGTACGGGTTCCGAAGCCACCCTCGCCGCCGCCGCCGATGAAGTGCACCAGCGGGTCGACCAGACCGGGAATGACCCGGCGGCCTTCCAGATCGATCACCTCGACGGCGCTACCGCTGGCGGGCGGTTCGGCATCGGCCGACACGATGGCGGCAATGCGCCGATCGGCAATCAGCAGATGGCAGAGCCCCAGGGGCTCGGGAGCGAAGAGGCGTGCATTCTGCAGCAGAGTCAGCATACAGGGTCCTGGTTCAGCGTTGTTGGAAGCAGCGAACGCCGGCAGGGCCGGCGTTCGAAGGCGTTGCCGCGGCAGAACCTATAGCTTGATATCGTAGCTGAAGTAACGATTCATGATCTCGTCGTAGGTGCCATCTTCCTTGAGCGCGGCGAGCGCTTCATTGAAGTCATCCGCGAGTGCCTGGTCGCGCTTGCGGAAGGCCACGCCTACGCCCTCGCCGAAGATATGCGCGGGCTCCTTGATGAAGCCGCTGATACGCTTGAACTCGCTCTCGTCGGTGTCAATCGCCATGTTGGACTCCGCCACCGGATAGTCCATGAAAGCCAGGTCCAGGCGGCCGGCACGCATGTCGGTGACCACCTCGCTACCGCCGGTGTAGCGACGTACTTCCACCACGTCGCCATAGAGCTCGGTGACTC
>ERZ869909.959-NODE-959-length-26736-cov-4.823549_pt1 | contig 26736 bp, 33 predicted proteins | sample MGYA00520892_ERZ869909 | MGnify/ENA primary metagenome ERZ869909 (study PRJEB32215, sample SAMEA104723947) | bioreactor metagenome | biome: bioreactor; feature: anaerobic bioreactor; material: water | place: China | collected 2015-03-12 ... | reverse complement strand
AAGGTCGCGCGACAGGAAGATGGCGTTCAGCGCCGTCCAGGCCAGCATCGCCAGCGGCCAGAAGGGTGCGCCAAGCCCGCGCATCGGCGCGGCAAGCGCAACGATACCCGCCATCACCGCCAGCGCCAGCACCATGAAGGCCACGGCCAGCCCATCGGCCTCCAGCACGATGCCAAGGGGGGCGTTCCAGCCGCCGGGGGCCAGCCGCACAACCCCCGCGCCCATCATCTGCGTCACCAGCAGCGCCAGCGCCACGGCTGACGCCAGCACCACCGCCCCGGCAATGCGCGCGCCCCAGCCCGGCGCGGCCACGGCAGCCAGCCCTCCGGCCAGTGGCAGGGCCAGCAAGGCAACCATCGCGCTCATTCCGCGTCGTCCTCAAGCACCTGGCGGCCCGTGGCGCGCGCATAGGCCACCACCAGCCCCACCGCCAGCGCGCTGGCCGACAAGGCCACCACGATCCCGGTGATGATCAACGCCTGCGGGACCGGATCGCTCACGCCCCCGCGCGCCCCCGCCGCCCCGAAGAACAGAAACAGGCCCGAGCCGATCAGGTTGAACGCCACCACCCGCCGGAGCAGATGCCGCGCGGCCAAAAGCCCGTAAAAGCCGAGGCCCACCAGCGCCGCCCCGGTCAGGGCGTAGATTGTGAGCGCGTTCATGCCCCCTCCCCCTCGGGAGGGCCAAGGACGAGAAGCGCGAGCGTTACCGCGATGGAGACGGTCAAGGCCAACTCGATCGTCACGATGGCGGGCTTGGCCAGAGCCGGGGGCAGGGTCAGGAAACCGCCGGCAAAGACCGACCCCGCCAGCCCCGCGATCAGAAAGACCGCCGGCCCCGCAACAAGGGCCGCGTGCCAGGCCGGCAGGCCGATGCGGGGCGGACGGATCAACCCGGCCATCGCCGCCACGAGGCCCACCGCGGCCAGCACCGTGCCGCCCTGAAAGGCGCCGCCATGCGCGTCGGCCCCGGCCCAGACCAGCCAGACCCCGACCAGAAGACCCACCGGCGGCAACACCCGGCCGAACCCCGCCAGCACCCCGCCCTGGATGAAGGCGGCAAGCGTCTCGTCCACCCGCAATCCTGCCTTTTCCACGCGACCCATCGCACTTCCCCTTGCTTCAATTGTCCGGCTGGCTTTGGTGTGCCGTGGTATGCCAAACGGCGCGGGGTTTCAACCGGCCCGACCTTCAATGATCCCGCAATTCTGCCTTGCGTAAAAATTGAAAGCCGCCGTCCGAGTGACCGGACGGCGGCACGCACCCGCATGTCGCAGGCATGTCCGAGGTCAGGTTCGGCGGCGAGGCCGGCGTGACCTATCAATACGACACCAACACCGTCTATGGCCGCTGGAGCGTGCGGCGCGGCATCCTGCGGCTGATGAGCGATACCCGGGTGCGGCAGGGACGGATGATCTTTCCCGGCGGCGTGCATCTGATCGACGAGCGCGAGCGCGGCGCGACGAGCGGGCTGGGCGGGGCGCAGGCGATCACCTGCAGTGGCGAGCAGTTGATCCTTGACCGGCAGGACCGCGACCGCCCACCGATGCAGGTGGTGTTCGACCGGCTGCGCTGACGTGCTCAGGCGCTGGCCACCAGATGTGGCACCGAAAGCTTGCCCGGCTCCAACGCCACCAGCGTTCCGATCGGCGCATCGAGGCTCTCGCGCGGGGGCGCCACCCGCATCAGCCCCGCACGGTCGAAGGCGCCATAGTTGAAGGCACAAAACCCCAGGTCGTCGAGGGCTTCCTGCGCGCCCATCAGCTTCCAATGTGCGGCATAGCCGGTACCGGGATAGGCGCTTGCCGCCGCCGGATAGCCCAGCGCCACCTTGGCCCTGACCTGCGCCTCGCTGCGCACCGGCAGATGCAGGATGCGCAGAATGTCCACGTTCCTCAGGAGCGGCGGCGCATTGAACCGCACACTATGATTGCCGACGTCGATGCGGGTGATCCCCTCGGCCAGGGCCAGATTGACCGCGATCTTGCTCTGGTTGCGGGGCAGCAGATGCCAGCCGGCCACCCGTGTCCCGGCGTCAAGCACCGCCCCGGGCACCACAGCATGGGCATTGATCCAGCCGGCGCGCACCGTGGTCGCACCGCGATGCGCCCGCAACAGCGCCCGCAATGCCTCGCGCGAGCGGATCAGCAGGAACTCGTCGGCATCCAGAAAGAACAGCCAGCCGGCCGGTGTGCTGGCGGCGATCTCGTGGAACGTGGCCGTCATCAGTTCGGACTGGATATATGCCTCGCCATCGTAGAGCCGCACCTCCAGCGCCGGTTGATGCGCCGCCAGTTCCAGCAGCCGCGCACGAGTGCCGTCGGTGCTGCGATGGTCATGGATCACCACTCGGTCGAATAACGCCAGCAGATGCGACAGCCAGAGATCGAGGATATCAATTTCGTTGCGCACCATGGCGACGCAGATCAAGGGGCCATCCCACTGGGGCGCACGGCGCGAAAGCTGGCGCGAGGCGGCCCTTTTTGCCAGCGCTGCGCCACGTTTGAAAGCCTGCTTGACGCGCTCGCGCAAGGGTATCTGCCGCACTCGGAACACTCGCTATTAATCTTTTTTCTCAGTGCCTTGCCACGCACCGGAGCCACCTATACTCGGCTAGGCGATAGCCTGGCGCTGCATGGCAGTAAAGACGGATTTCACCCCATCAGGCAGCGTTGCGCCCGCCCGCGCAGCCCCTGCTCACCAGCATGCCGCGCCGGCTTGATTTGCCGCCCGTTGCCTGCCATGGTTTTCACCCTGGTTTGCGGCATGCTGACTGTGTCGGCGCGGCACCGATGAACCGGCAGGTTCGCCGCGCGCGCGTCCGCCATGGCCGGTCGCACCCGCCCCGTTTCGAAAGGCTCGTTCCGATGAACGGCAAGACACTTCAATCGGTCGGCGCCGCAGTGATCGTGGTCGGCGCCGGGCTGGTGCACATGCTCGATATCGCCGGCTGCGGCTTCAACCCCACCGGCTATTGCGATCGGGTGCTTCCGCATCTCACCTCGGAGATGATCACCTGGATGGCGATCCCGGTCGTTATAGGGCTGGCGATGATCATCCGCGGGCGCACCAAGGGCTGAAAGCCCGTCAAGCCCACCTCAGACCTGCGGCCTCCGTCGATCCAGCAGATAGGAGAGCCCGGCACCGGCGGCAGCGCCCGGCAGGGCCGCCAGCACCGCCACGAAGCTTGCGTCGGCATCGCAGAACACCGGCAGGTCGCAGACACCCACGGCCAGCAATATCGGCCGCGCGGCGAGAAAGGCCAGCATCGGCACGATCACCAGCCCCGCGGCCCCAAGGCAGACAGCCCGAAAGGCCCGGTCCGAAGCGGAAAGCGGCGCCGCCATGTCAGTTGATCTCGGTGCACTCGACCATCCCGTTGGGGGCGGTGGTACAGGTGTGGGTCGCCGAGGGATCATCTTGCGGCGCCTGCATGCAGGCGGCAAGGGCAAGCATCAGTCCAGACAGCATCCACCGCATCGAAGGCCTCACGGGCTGGGGAACACGGTTTTGCGTAGCATTCGGCTGCCCTTCGATCAAGCGCGGCGATGCGGGCGCCGCATCGGCTCAGATCAGCACATCGCGCAGGTCGCGCACCAGTTCGGGCGCCTGGTTGAGGTCAAGCTGGCTTTCGACATGTTCCAGATGGTGCTGCATCGCATGAAGCGCAGCCGCGGCATCGCCCTTGGCTATACAGTCGACGACATGGTCATGCTCGTCGGGGCCGCAATCATGCTTCAGCCGTGGCTGATACATCGTGGCGATGAGCGAGGTGCGCGAGACCAGATCGCGCAGCACGCCCTGCAGATATTCCGATCCCGCCAGTTCGGCGATCAGCACATGGAACTCGCCCGAGAGCCGCACGATGGCGGTCAGATCGCCCTGATCATGGGCGCGGCGCTCCTGCGCAACGTGATCGCGCAGCCGCGTCACATCGGCCGGCGTGACCCGGGCACAAAGCCGCTCGACCAGCCCGCCCTCGACGATGCGGCGGGCAAAGAACACATCACGGGCCTCTTCGACCGTTGGTTCGGCGATGAAGCCGCCGCGATTGGGTACCAGTGTCACCAGCCGGTCGCGCTCCAGCAGGGTCAGCGCGGCACGCACCCGCGCCCGGCTGGACGAGAAGATCTCGGCCAGTTCCTCTTCCTTCAGGCGCGTGCCGGGGCGCAGCTTGCGTTCGATGATCGCCAGCCAGATCTTGTCGCGGATCTCGGCGGCACTGGCGGCGCCCGGCTTTTCCCTCATGTCCTGCTTCACGGTTCCTGCCCGATTGTTCGCTTGTGCGCCTGTGCCACAAGGCCCTGACGATCATGAAACAAAACCGCGCAAGCGTCAATGACAGCAAGCTTCGCAATATTGTCACCAAAGTTGTTGTCATGAATGGCGAGAATAGCTAGGCTGGTTGCAAGCAAAGGATTCCGCCATGGATTTCGATTTCACCCGCCTGCCCCCCGAAGACCGTTACCGCCTGCTGACAAACTTCGTCGGCCCGCGCCCGATCGCGCTGGTGACCACAAGCAACCCGGACGGCACCGCCAATGCCGCGCCGATGAGCTTCTTCAACGTCTTCAGCCATGAACCGCCGATCCTGGCGCTGGGTGTGCAGCCGCGCCTTGACGGGCGGCCCAAGGATACCGTGGCCAATATCCGCCGCAGCGGCGAGTTCGTGGTGCATGTGGTCGATCTTGACCTTGCGCAGCCGATGCTGGTCTGCGGGCTGGGGGTCGAGCCGGGGGTGAATGAACTGGCGCTGGCCGGGCTGGAGACCGCCCCCGCACTGCAGATCGCCGCACCGCTGATCAGGGGCGCGGCCTGCGCGATGGAATGTCGGGTGGAGCGGATCATCGACTGGCCAAAACGCTCGATGATTCTGGGCGAAGTGGTGCAGATGCATGTGCGCGACGATTGCCTGGATGCGCAGGGCCGCTATGTCGATCCCTCCGTCTATCAGCCCATCGCGCGGCTGCATGCCGATAGTTACATCACCTCGGACCGCCAGATCGAGCTGCCGCCGGCGCGGCTCGATGAGGTGCTGTCCCGCGCCAAGGTCTGAGCAATGCAGCTTTTCGTCATCAACCCCAATTCCACCGCCTCGATGACCGAGGTGATCCGCCTGAGCGCCGAACGCATCGCCGGCCCGGGCACGAGGATCGAGGCTGCGACGCTGGCCGGCGCGCCGGCCAGTATCGAAGGCCATGCCGATGAAGCCCGCGCCGCGCCGCCGATGCTGGAGGCGATCCGCGCCGCCGAGACCCGCGGCGCGCAGGCCACGGTGATCGCCTGTTTCGACGATCTGGGCCTGGGTGCGGCGCGCGAAGTGGCGCGCGGGCCGGTGATCGGGCTTTGCCAGGCCGGGGTGCAGGTCGCCAGCACCATCGCCAAGCGCTTCTCCATCGTCACCACGCTGCCGCGCGCGGTGCCGATCATCGAGGATCTGGTCGATGCCTATGGCGCGGCGCGGCTTTGCCGCCGGGTGCGCGCGGTCGATCTGCCGGTGCTGGCGTTGGAGGCCGATCCGGCCGAGGCAATGGCGCGCCTCAAGCGCGAGATCCGGCTGGCGGTAGAACAGGACGGGGCCGAGGCGGTGCTTCTGGGCTGTGCGGGCATGGCCGAGATGTGCCATGCACTTCAACAGGAAACCGGGGTGCCGGTGATCGACCCGGTGAGCGCTGCGGTGAAACTGGCCGAGGCCATGGCCGGCGGCGGCTTTGTCACCGCCAAGGGCGGCGCTTATGCCTTTCCACGCGACAAGGCGCTGACGCCGGCACCCTGCCCGGTCGCACTGGGCTGACAAGACATCCCGGCAAGCGAAAAGGCGGGCGCCGGGCGCCCGCCTTTTTGCATTTGTGCCTCTCACGCTGCCGGCACGGGCACAGCGGTCGCGGGTTCCCTTTCGGCTTCGGCCTCGGCCACCCGGTGGCAGGCCACGCGCGCGCCATCCTTCAGGCGCAGCATTTCCGGGCGTTCGCTGCGGCAGCGGGCATCGGCCAGCGGACAACGCGGGTTGAAAGCGCAGCCCTTGGGCGGGTTGAGCGGGCTTGGCACCTCGCCGACATCGACCTCGCGCGCGCGGCGGGGATTGTCGATATCGGGGATCGTTTCCAGCAGCATGCGCGAGTAGGGATGGCGCGGATTGGCGAACAGGGCCTCGGTCTCGGCCTCTTCGACGATCCGGCCCAGATACATCACCGCGATCCGGTCCGACATATGCCGCACCACGCTCAGATCATGGCTGATGAACAGATAGGTCAGGCCCAGCTCATCCTGCAGCCGCCGCATCAGGTTCAGGATCTGCGCCTGCACCGAAACATCGAGCGCCGAGGTCGGCTCGTCGCAGACCAGAAAACGCGGCTCGGTGGCCAAGGCCCGGGCGATGGAAATGCGCTGCCGCTGCCCGCCGGAAAATTCATGCGGAAATTTCGCCCCGTCGCGCGGGGAAAGGCCGACAATGGCCAGAAGCGCATCGACCCTCTCGCGGATCTCGGCCTCGGTATCGCGCAGTTTCAGCTCGCGCAGGGGCTCGGCGATGATGTCGCGCACCCGCCAGCGGGGATTGAGGCTGGCGTAGGGGTCTTGAAAGATCATCTGCGCCGAAAGCGGCGCGCCATCGATATCGGCAGCGAAGGTGATGCTGCCTTCGCTCGGCGCGTAAAGCCCGGTGACCAGCCGCGCCACGGTGGATTTGCCGCAGCCCGATTCGCCGACCAGGCTCAGACAGCCCCCCGCCGGCACCTCGAACGAGACATCATCCACCGCGCGCAGCAACTGGCGCGGCTTGCGCTCGATCAGCCGGTTGAGCCAGGGGGCCGAGACATCGAAAACCCGGCTCAGGCCCTGCACCGTCAGGGCGGCTTTGGCATTGGCGGTCATGTCAGCACTCCTTCGGCAAGCCAGCAGGCGCTCTGGCCGACGCCGGCGGGCATGAGATCCGGGCGGTCCTGCCGGCAGCGCGGCATGGCCTGCGGGCAGCGCGGGTTGAAGGCGCAGCCCCGGGGAATGGCATCGAGCCGGGGCATGGAGCCATCAATCTGTGTCAGCTTCGCCACCCGCCGCCGCAGCGCCGGGATCGAACCCATGAGCCCCCGCGTATAGGGGTGTTGCGGGTTGCGGATGACCTCTTGCGCGGGGCCGACCTCGACCATGCGGCCGGCATACATCACCGCCACGCGGTCGGCGGCCTCGGCGATGACGCCCATGTCATGGGTCACCAGCATCACCGCCGTGCCGGTATCGTCGCAAAGCTTGCGCAGCAGGGCGATGATCTGCGCCTGAATCGACACATCCAGCGCGGTGGTGGGTTCATCGGCGACAATCAGCTTCGGCCCTGCCGCCAGTGCCAGCGCGATCACCACCCGCTGTCGCATCCCGCCCGAGAACTGATGCGGGAAATGGTCGATGCGCTCCTCGGCGGCCGGAATGCCGACCTGTTTGAGCAGATCAATGGCCCGGGCACGGGCATCGGCGCGCGACAGGTCCAGATGCAGGCGTATGGTCTCGGTCAGCTGGTTGCCGATGCTGAACAGCGGGTTGAGGCTGGTCAGCGGGTCCTGAAAGATGGCGCCGATCTCGCGGCCGCGGATCTTTTCCATGGCGCGCGTGGGCAGTTGATCGATCCGGCGCCCGTTCAGATGCACCTCGCCGCGCGCGATATGGCCCGGCGGTTCCAACAGGCCCTGCACCGCCAGCCCGGTCATCGACTTGCCGGCACCACTTTCGCCGACCACACCCAGAATCTCGCCCGGCGCGATGGACAGCGAGACATCATCCAGCGCCGTCAGCGTGCCATGGCGGCCGGGGAATTCGACGCGCAGGTTGCGCACCTCAAGAACCGGGGCATCAGGCATCGTGAACCTCCATCGGAAAGCTGGCGGGGAAAAGCTGCTCAAGCGGCGGATGGCCCCAGCTGCGTTCGGGATATTTCGCCACCAGCCCGTCGAACTGGTCCTGCGCGCGGATGCGGGCGGCGGGCAGATCCAGCCCGGCCACCTGCCCGTCGCGCATGGCCAGGCGGCCATCGACGAAGGTGGCGCGGGTCACCCGGCCCGTGCCGCCGGCGATCAGCGTGGTGATAGGGTCAATCAACGGGGCCATATGGGCGTCGGACAGATCGAACACCGCCAGATCGGCGGGGCAGCCGGGCGCGATCCGGCCCAGATCATCGCGCCCCAGCACCTTTGCCCCACCCAGCGTTGCGGCACGGAACAGATCGGCCGAGGATGTGGCGCCTGCATCCCCCTCGGCCACCCGAGCCAGGATCAGGCCGATCTGCAGGTTCATCAGCATGTCGGGCGGCGCGGTATCGGTGCCCATGGCGATGGGAATGCCCAGCGCCTCAAGCTTGCGAAACGAGCGCAGCACCCCCCCGAACCGGCCCGAGACCAGTGGGCAATGCACCACCGACACCCCGTGATCGGCATAGGCGCGCAGATCGTCATCCGTGGCATGGGTGGCATGGGGCGCGATCAGGCGCGAGGAAAGCAGCCCCTGCCCGGCCAGCCATTGCGGCGCGGTGGTGCCATGCAGCGCCCGCACCGTATCGACCTCCATCTGGCCCTGCGCCATATGCAGGCGCACCGGCACATCCAGATCGGCGGCCATGGCCATGCTTCGTTGCAAAAGCGCCGCCGTGCAGGTTTCCACGCGGTCCGGCGCCAGCAGGCCGTGGATCAGCCCCTCGCCCGCGCCCTGCCAGCGGCGGATGAACGCGGCGGCGGCCTCCAGCCCCTCCAGTCCGCGCGCCTCGTCGAAACGCGGCTCCAGCACGCCCGGCGCGGTGCAGACCATGCCGCCCGCGCGATAGGCCGGGCCCAGATACACCCGCAGGCCCATATCCAGCGCGGCCTGCGCGGCGGCATCGAACTCGCCCTCCGTTTCACCCCATTCCCGATAGAAAAGCGAGGCGATGGGGGCCGCCGTGGTGATCCCGTTGAGCAAAAGCTGGGCAAAGGCGAAACGCTTCTGAAAGGCCAGCTCCTCGGGCGCATACATCTCGTAGGGGCCGCGCGCGACATAGCTTTGCGGCCAGACCCGCCCCTTGGCCCAGCCCGGCTGATGGTCGATGGCCAGAAGCGTGGTGTCCAGATCCGAGAGCGCATCAAGGTCGATGAAACCGGGCGAGAGCAGCGCCGCGCCCAGATCCACGCGCCGCGCCACTTCGCCGGGGAAGCGCCCGCCGACATGCAGCACGCGCGCGCCCTCGATCACCACCTCGGCGTTCTTCAGCAACCGGTGGCCTTGCGCCCCATGCCCCAGCACCCAATCGGCCCTGAGCGCGGTGCGCCCCTTGGGCCGCTGGCCCAGCGTCAGGGCGGCAAGCCCGTTCATGGCGCATCCACCACGGCGCGGCCTGCGCGGGCGGTGATCCGCCCGCCCTTGATGACCAGCGGGCGCGGTTCATCCAGCACCACGGCATGGGCGAGGGTTTCGCCAGCCAGGAGGGTGATATCGGCCATGGCCCCCTCGCTCAGCGCATGACCCGCCACGCCGATTGCCGCCGCCCCGGCACCAGATGCCGTATCGAGCAGCATTTCCAGCTCATCATCGCGCCTGAGCCCGTTCTTCATGCCCACCACACGGGCGCGGTGCATCATGTCGGGCTCGCCCCAGGGGCCCCAGGTGTCGCGGATGCCATCGCAGCCGATCCCCACCCGGATACCCGCCGCGCGCATCGCCTTCAGGGACGGGATCGCCGCCGAGGGGTGGCCGGTGGAATAGATCGCCACATCCAGCGCGGCGATGCGTTCCATCAGCGCCGCCGTGCGCCCCTCGGGCAGCATGGCAAGATGAAAGGCATGGCTGACCCCCACGCGCCCCTGCATGCCCAGCGCCTGCGTGCGCTCAAGGATCAGCTCCATCGTAAAGGCGCCCAGTTCGCCGGGTTCGTGCAGGTGAATGTCGATCGGCGCGCCGTGCTTGCCAGCCAGCGCGAAGATCGCATCCAGCTGGCCCTTGGGGTCGCGGTCCATGGATGACGGGTCCAGCCCGCCGACGATATCGGCACCCTCGGCCATGGCGGCATCCAGGAGTTCCAGCGTGCCGGGGCGCACCATCAGCCCCGATTGCGGAAAGGCCACGATCTGGATGTCGATCAGCCCGCGCAGCGCCTCGCGGGTGCGCAGCTTGCCCTCCAGCAGGGTCAGGCCGTGGTCGGTGTCGATATCGACATGGCTGCGGATATGCGTGGCGCCATTCGCGATGAGCGCCACGGCATGGCGCATCGACTGGCGGTGAACATCCAGCCCCAGCGGGATACGAGCGTTGCGCTCATTATCGATGAGATCCTGCAGGCTGCCGCCGCGCCGGCCTTCATACCAGGGCATGCCCCAGGTGGTCTTGTCCAGATGGGTATGGGCCTCGACCAGGCCGGGGATGGCCAGCGCGCCGGCGCCGTCCTCGGTGGCTACGCCGGGCGCCTCGATACCCGGGGCGATTCGGGCGATCCGGCCTTCACGGATCAGGATATCGGCGGGCTTGCCCCCCATGGGGCGGATGTTGCGCAACAGCAGATCGGACATCAGGGGTTACCTCAATTTGGGGTTCAGCGCATCGCGCAGCCAGTCGCCCAGCACATTGACCGAGATCACCAGCAGGCTCAGTTGCAGCACCGGAAAGACCACCATCCACCACATGCCGGAAAACAGATACTGGTTTCCGAAGCGGATCAGCGTGCCAAGGCTGGGCTGGCTGGGCGGCATGCCGATGCCCAGAAAGCTGAGCGTCGCCTCGGTCAGGATCGCCATGCCGAAATTCAGCGTGGCGGCGACCAGAATCGGGGTCAGGGTATTGGGCAGGATATGGTGCAGCATGATACGCCTTGAGGGCACTTTCAGCAGCCGCGCCGCCTGCACATATTCCTTGCGCCGCTCCACGGCGGTCTGGGCGCGCACGGTGCGGGCATATTGCACCCAGGCCGACAGCGTGATCGCCAGCACCAGCACCGCGCCCGCGCCGACCTCGCGCAGGCCGGGCGGCAGCATGGTGCGGGCGATGGCGCTGACCAGAATGGCGATCAGGATCGTGGGCACCGACAAGAGCACATCGCCCAGCCGCATCAGAAGATTATCGGTGATCCCGCCGAAATAGCCCGCGATCAGCCCCAGCGAGATACCGATGGCCAGCGACAGCACCACCGTTGAAATGCCGATGATCACCGAGATGCGCGAACCATAGAGGATCGCCGAGAGGATATCGCGGCCCTGATTGTCGGTGCCCAGCAGATAGGGCCATTGCCCGCCCTGCATCCAGATCGGCGGCAGTTCGGCGTTCCACAGGTCAAGCTGCGCCGGATCGAACGGGTTCTGCGGCGTGATCCAGGGCGCGGCGAAGGCCGTGGTGATCAGCAGTGCCAGCAGCAGCGCCGCCACCATCGCCGCCTTGTTGCGGGTGAAGGAATACCACAGGTCGGAACGGCGCAGACGGGTCAGCAGGCCGGGTTCGCTATCGGACACAGACATGGCTTGCCCCTCAGCTATGCGCGTCGCGCAACCGCGGATCGATGATCGCATAGGCGATATCGACCATGGTGTTGAGCGCCACGAAGATGAACGAGACGATGACCAGATAGGCGGCCATCACGGGAATATCGGCGAAGGTCACCGCCTGGATGAACAAAAGGCCCATGCCCGGCCATTGGAACACCGTCTCGGTGACCAGCGCGAAGGCAATCAGCGCACCGATATTCATGGCCGTCATCGTCACCACCGGCATCAGGCAGTTCCGCAGCGCATGGCGGTAATGGACCAGCCGCGCCGGCACGCCCCTGGCGCGGGCGAATTTGACGAAATCCGAGCGCAGCACTTCCAGCATCTCGGCGCGCACCAGCCGCATGACCAGGGTGATCTGGTAAAACGACAGCGCCACCGCCGGCAGGATGATCGCCATTCGCCCCGAAGGGGTCAGAAGGCCGGTTGTCCACCAGCCGATCCGCACCACCTCGCCGCGGCCAAAGGCGGGCAGCCAGCCCAAAGTGACGGCAAAGACCAGGATCAAGAGAATGCCGATGACGAAACTGGGCAGCGAGACCCCGATGATCGACAGGAACTGCAACCCTTCGGAGAACCAGCGCCCGCGATGAATGGCGGTGATCACCCCCAGCGGAATACCCACCACCAGCGAGATCAGCGTGGCCAGCAGCACCAGTTCCATCGTGGCGGGGAAACGCTCGGCGATCAACCGCATCACGCTTTGCTGGTTGCGATACGAGATGCCGAAATCGCCCTGTGCGGCGTTCAGCACGAATTTGACATATTGCACCATCACCGGCTCATCGAGCCCCAGCCGGGCGCGCAGGGCCTCGCGCTCGGCCAGCGTGGTCTGTTCATTGACCATGAATTCCACCGGATCGCCAACGAAGCGGAAGATCACGAAGGCCATCAGCGCCACGATCAGCATGACCACCGCGGCATTGGCCAGACGTTTGATGAGAAAAACGATCATCGCAGGAACTCCCGGTCAGAGGGGCCCGGCCAGCCCTTGGGCAGGCCGGGCGGCAGGGGTCAGTCGGCGATTCGGGTCAGCCAGTGGCGGACCTTGTTGTCGGCCTGCTGCAGCACATATTCCACCCGGTCCGACACCGCCCAGGACATGCCCTGCTGGTGGAAGGGCACCATCAGCATTTCCTCGCGCGCGATGCGCAAGGCCTGGTTCTGCATTTCAAGGCGCGCGTCGCGGTCCAGTTCAACGGCGGCGGCATCGATCAGCGCGTCCATCTCGGGATAGACCCAGCCACCCCAGTTGAACACACCCCCGGTGCCTTCGCGCGAGCGGGCGACCTGCAGCAGGATCGAGAAACTGTCGAGCATCGGCTCGTTGGCCCAGCCGAAGATGAACATGTCGGTCACGCCGCTGGTCATCTTCGGCGATTGCACCGCGCGCGGCCCGATATCGAGCGAGGGCGCGAGGCCAGCGCGGGTCAGCATCGACACCACCGCCGAGCAGATCTCTTCCTCGTTGACCCAGAGGTCATAGTTGCAGGTCAGCTCGAAGGGGAAACCCTCGGCGCCCGCCTCGCGCACCAGCTCGCTGGCCAGCGCCAGATCGAAGGGGATCGGCTCGTCGATATCCTCGGACCAGCCGGGGATCTGCGGCGCAACCAGCGCGCCCGCCACCCGTGCCCGACCCCGCATCACCCGGTCGCGGATCAGGTTGAGGTCGATCGCATGGGCCACAGCCTGCCGCAGCCGCAGGTCGTTGAACGGGTTCGGGCGGCCATCGGCCAAAGTGTCACGGCGGTTGAAGCCCAGCATGATGGTGCGCAGCGAGGGCCCCTCGATCACCTGCACGTTGGGCGCGGCTTCAAGGCGCGGAATGTCCTGCACCGGCGCACCCTCGACGAAATCGATCTCGCCCGACAGAAGCGCCGCCACCCGGGTCGCCGCCGAGGTGATGGGCGTGAATTCGATGCGCGTCAGGTTGTGCTGCGGCTCGTCCCACCAATCGGCGTTGACGGCAAGGATGGTGCGGGCATCGGGCACCCGCTCTTCGACCACGAAGGGGCCGGTGCCATTGGCATGGAAGGTGGCGTAACCCTCGACGCCGGCGCCGAAATCGGTCGGCAGCTCGCTATCGTTGTCGCGCAGCCAGGCGGCGTTGAACATGAAGATGTTGGTCAGATCGTTGAGCAGCAGCGGATAGGCGCCGATCAGGTGGATATCGACCGTATGTTCGTCGATCTTCTCGACCGACTGGAAGGCCGGCAGGTTGCCCCGCAGCGGCGAGGAGGGATGCGTGACACGGGTCAGCGAGGCCACCACGTCATCGGCGGTGAACTCGGCACCGTTGTGGAACTGCACGCCCTGGCGCAGATGGAACCGCCAGACCGAATCCGAGACGATTTCCCAGCTTTCGGCCAGCGCCGGCTCGATCTGCAGATCGGCGTCATAGCGCACCAGCCCCTCATAGACATGGTTGAGGAAAGCGAGCGAATAGGTCGAGCCGTAGGAATAGGGGTCGAGCGAGTTGATATCGGTCGATCCGCCCCAGCGGATGGTCTCGGCCGACACGGCGCTCGCCAGACAGGCGGCGGCGATGCCGGAAAGGAATTTCGTGCGCAGGCTGGTCATGGGTCTGTCCTCCGGTGGTGGGATTGGGTTGCCGGTTTGGTCTGTCGGCCAGCCTCCGGCATTGTTGTCATGCCACCTTGCAGCACGGGGCGCAGTTACGTCAACTTTAATGTTACCTATCTAGAAAAAAATTGCTAACAATCTTGGCGCAGATCCTGCAACGCACGAAAAAACAGGCATCGAGAGAGGGTCTCGATGCCTGCGCGGGCAGAACGGAGATGGTGCTGTTGTCAGGTGGCAGGCCCTGGAACGGGCATGCGGCGGCGGCCGGAAGCACTCAGCGGGTGCGCCAGATGGCCAGGGTGAAGGCGCCAAGGCCCAGCGTGCCGAGCACCGCACCCAGTGCGATGCCAGGCTCGGCCGCGCCCTGACCGGACAGATAGGCGGCCAACGACACCAGCATGATCGGCAGGCCGAGATTGTGCAAAATCACATGCCAGCGCGCCAGCCGGCCCTTCGCCACATCCGGCGCGGCGGCATAGATCGCTCCGGTCAGCCCCAGCGAGACCCAGCCGAGCAGCAGCAGATGCCCATGCACGCCCTTGAGCGTGAAATCCCCGCTGGCCGCCATGACGATACCCAGAAGCAACCCGGCCATCAGGTAAAGCGTGGCAGCCCGGAACTGGAACCGCGCCAGCCCCGGCAGGCAGGCCGGCTGAAACGGTGCGTCGAACTGGGTCATCGCGCGGCCTCGGGTTCGGGGGCAGGCTCGGGTGCGAGCAGCGTCAATCCGGTCGCCTGCGCCACCTGCATCACCCTGGCCATATCCGGCGGGCCATCGGGGGGCGCTGGCAGCCGGCTGTCATCGGCCAGCGGCCGGCCGATGCCGCTGAAGAAATCGACATGCATGCGCCCCGGTGCGTTCACGATCAACAGCCGCCCGGGCTCGGCGCCGGTGCAGCGGAAGGCATGCGGCGCGCCATCGGGCACCACCAGCGTATCGCCGGCCCGCGCCGCCACCGGCTGGCCATCGATCATGAACATGAACTCGCCTTCCAGCACCCGGAAGGTCTCGGTCTCCCCGGCATGGGCATTGGGCGGCGCGCCCAGCCCCGGCGGCACCACGGCCTCCATCAGGGCGAATTTGCCATCCACCTCCTCGGGCAGCACACGAAAGCTGACCAGAAGGCCAAAAACGTCGAAGTGACGCGAAGTTGACATTGGTTTCTCCTTGACGGGACTGATTCCCGCAATAAGACTGCAATAACCACAATGAGACACATGTCTCAATATGAAAAATGATCGGGAACAGAGAATGTCGGGCAGCAATGAGCGAAAAGGGCAGAAACAGCGCACCCGCGATGCCATACTGGATGGCGCGCGACGGCTCCTGGCGCGCGGCGAACCCGTCAGCGTGAGTGCCGCCGCAGCCGAGCACCGCATCTCGCGCGCCACGGCCTATCGCTACTTCTCCGACCCGCAGGCGCTGGCGCTGGAGGCCGGGCTCGCGACGCTGGTGCCGCCCTATGAAGAGGTCATCGCCGGCGCCACGGATCTGCGCGCGCGGCTGCGGGCGATCACCGCCGCGATGATCCGCCTGACGCTGGAAAACGAGCCGGCCTTTCGCCAGTTCCTGTCGCATGCGGTGACCGCGCCCGATGGCTCGCGCAGCCGGGGCGCGCGGCGCGTGGCCTATATGAAGCGCGCGCTGGGCGAACTGCCGCATCGGCTGACACCGGCGGAACAGGCTGATCTGGTTGCAGCACTTGCAACCGTCGTCGGGATCGAAGGGCTGGTGGCGCTGAGCGATGTCGCGCGCGTTGACAATGCCACCGCCGCGCGGCTGCTGACCGGCATCGCCGAGGCGATCCTGACGCGCTATCTTGGCCCGGAAACCCTCGCCTGAACTGCCACCCCGAATCATCCGGTCATAAACCCCGCCATGGATGCGATCCCCCGCCTGACCACCCAACGGCTGATCCTGCGCCCGATGCGCAGCGACGATTGGCCCGCCTATTGCCGGCTCATGCGGTCTGATCGGGCGCGCTACATGGGCGGGCCCTTCACCGAAGCCGTGGCCTGGGGGATGTTTTGCGCCGATCACGCGCAATGGAGCCTCTTTGGCGCCGGGGCGCTGATGATCGACGATGCGGCCAGCGGACAATGCCTTGGTCAGGTCGGCATCAACCAGGGCCCGCTCTTTCCCGAGGCCGAACTGGGTTGGCTGCTCTACCCCGAGGCCGAGGGGCATGGCCTTGCCTTCGAGGCCGCCCTTGCCCTGCGCGACTGGGCCCGCGATATGCGCAAGCTCGATACGCTGGTCAGCTATATCGACCCCGAGAACCGGCGCTCGGTCCGGCTGGCGGAACGGCTTGGCGCGCAGCCCGATCCACAGGCCGCGCGCCCCGATCCCGAGGATCTGGTCTATCGCCATTACCGCCTGGCAACCGGCACCTGAAGGCCGGTTCAGTCCTGCGCGGTGGCCTCGATCTCGAACATCAGGCCCGGAATCGCCAGCCGCGTGACGCCCAGAAGGGTCATCGGCGGGGCGCAGCGGATCGGCCCGAAACGATGGCCGAGCAGATCGAAGTTCTGCAGCGCCTCGTCAACATCGGTGGCATAGATCACCAGCCGCGTGACATTGCCCAGCCCCATGCCGGCGCCCGCCAGCACAGCCTCCAGATTGTCGAGCGCCAGCGCGATCTGGCCGCGCATATCGCCGGCATGCTGTGGCTGGCCCTCGGCATCGACGGCGGTCTAGCCGGCGCAGAGCAGTTGGCGCGTGCTGCCCTCGATGATCTCGGCCTGATTATAGCCCAGCTTCAGCGACCAGGCCCAGGGGTTCACGGCGGTTCGTTGCATCGTCATCTCTCCTTGTTGACACTGTGCCACCCCGCCATGATGCCATGCTGCGCAGCCTCCGCCGCCGGGGGGTTGCGACCGTTGATGAGCTTGCCCGCGAACTCGGGGTTTCCCGACGCACGGTGCTGCGCGATATCGGCGCGCTGCGCGAGGAGGGGTTTGTTCTGCATACCGAGCCCGGGCGTGGCGGCGGCGTGCAGCTTGATCCGCAGTCGGTGCAGACGACGGCGCGGCTGTCGGTGGCCGAGGTCTTCGCCCTGCTGATCAGCGTTGCCGCGATGCGCGCGGCGGGAAACCTGCCTTTCTCCGATCTCGCCGATACCGGGCTGGCGCGGATCGAAAAGGCGCTGCCGCGCGACAAGGTGCGCGATCTGCGCCGGTTTCTGGATTGCCTGCATGTCGGCCAGCTCTCGCCACTGCAGGATCTGTCAGATCGCGGCGATATCGACCCGGCGCTGCTGCCCGCTTTCGAGAGCGCTTTCCTGCAACGCCACTGCCTGCGGCTTTCCTATCGCGATGCGCGCGGGCAGCAGAGCGACCGGCTGGTGGAGCCGCAGGCGCTGCTGATCCTGCCGCCGCTCTGGTATCTGGTCGCCTGGGACCCGTCGCGCGAGGGTTTTCGCCATTTCCGCATGGACCGGATCAGCCGGCCAGAACCTGTCCAGGACACCCCGTTCCGCCGCCGCCATGTGCCCTTCGCCGAGAACATCTGCCCCTATGGCGCGCTGCATCGCCGCGAAAAAACGCCAGCACCAGCAGCGGCCGGGCAGTCTGCGGCAGAGTGATTGGCAGCGGGTGGGAGAATGGCGCGCTGTGCAGGGTGAAGATGATAACTACGTCTACGCCATAGCCCTCTAGATTCAGGAACGAGGGAATGGCTCCTATGGGGGAAAGGGGACTGACGGCTTTCGCTGTGCGCTGCGCAAGTCGGACGGTACCTTCAGGCCTCTACTCGAGCACTAGACCCCTTGCAACCCAGCGATTGGTTGGTTACCTACCAGTATGCTGAATTGAGGTAGGTGCCGTGCATATTGTTGTAGTTGGGGGCTATGGCCATGTCGGCGGTCAGGTGACGAAAATTCTGGCCAGCGCCGGCTACGCCGTCCGGGTTGCCGGACGCAGCATCGAGAAGGCGAAGCGGTTTGCTGCGGATGTCGGTGCAGAAGGCGTTTTTTTTGATGCGCATGATGCTGCGAGTTGGGATGCGGCCTTGGAGGAAACCCAAATGGTTGTGGTCTGCATCGACCTGCCCAACGATGAACTGCCGCGCCGCGTACTGGCGTCGGGGAAGCGCTATGTGGACGTCTCCGCCGACGACCGTGTTCTGGACGCTATCGAGCGCCTTGATCCACTGGCGCGGGAGCACGGAGGGAGGGCGCTTCTCTCGGTCGGCCTTGCCCCTGGACTGACCAATATGATGGCCCACGCTGTTGCGCACAGCGTTGGCGCTCCGCAAGAGATCGACATCGCCGTCATGCTTGGCACGGGGGATTCTCATGGTGCAGCGGCGACAGACTGGATGATAGCCGAGTTGGCACAGGCCGAGGGGCGGCCGCGAGCGTTCCAATTTGCCCGGGATCATCGCCCGCGCCTGGCTTGGCCACTGGGGTTTGCCGATCAGCATGTGTTGACGCGCACAATGCCCGGTGTTCGGGCGCGAACCTATTTCACGCTCGATAACCGCTTTCTCACTGCCTATCTTTTTTCCGTTGGCGCGAGGCTTTCGCGATTGCTTTGGCTGCGACCGATCCTTCGGCGTGCGCTGATGTCGTTTCGCATCGGTTCACCACGCACCGCAATCGTTGTGACAGCCTCGCGGGACGGTGGGCAGGCGGCTATCGCCAGTTTCGAGGGTGGCGAGGAGGCGAAGCTGACGGCACAGATTGCTGCGCGCGCAGTCAATCTGCTCCTCACCGGGGCGGTGGAACCCGGTGTTCGTCATCTCGGACAGGCATTCGGACTCGACGATTTTGCTGACCTGTTCGCGCCAAACGCGCTCAGCTTCAGCGACCCGATACGTCAGGTGACATCTGCATGAGCGAACACACGGACAGCGCCAGCGGTGCGAACCGCCGCTCCGAGATATTGGCAGTGGCGAGAAAGATCGTGCGTGAAGAAGGGGCGGCAGCGCTCACGCAGCCTCGGCTGGCCCGGTATATGGCGCTGCGTCAATCTCATATCACCTACTATTTCCCGCGGAAGGCCGACCTTTATGCCGCGCTTCTGACGGAGTCACACGAGCGGATGGGCGCGCGCGCCGAACAGGCAGTCGGCGATTGCTGCGAGGCGCTGGTGCGCATCACGTTCGATGCGGAATCCATGCGGTTCTATCTTTCGATGCTGCTGGCCAGCGCCAGTTCACCGGACTTGCGCGCGGCTCTCCGCGCGCATGCGCAGGCAATCGAGGCCGAACTTGCCGAGTGGCTCGGACGCCGACCGGGCGACCGGTCGGTTTCGGCCTTTGTCGATGAATTGCGGGGTCTCGGGCTGCGGGCGCTCGTCGAGCCGGATTTGGCAATGCCCGATGTCCGGGTGATGGCCAGGCGGCACGGGCTGGAGCTGCCCCGATAAACTGAATGGGTCAAAATCGGCGAGTGGCGGGCCGTGCCCGGAAGCCGGCTCGTTGCAACACCGGGTATGGCAAGCGCGGGCGACCGGTTCAACCCGCTGAAAGCGGCGCTCGCTTGGCTCGACCGCCATTGGGAAACGGCGACAGCTGCATGAACGACCAATATTGCGTCGGAAGTTGCCGTTTGTATTGCGTCGGAAGTTGCCGTTTGCCGGCCTTCAAGATTTATCGGGCTGTCGCATGGCATCGGCGGTTTCGCATGCCGGTTAGCGGCGTGCGATGATCGGCGGCAATATCGCGCTGTAGAGGACCATCGGTGGTATTTGGCGCGCCCGAAAGGATTCGAACCTCTGACCCCCAGATTCGTAGTCTGGTGCTCTATCCAGCTGAGCTACGGGCGCGCTGTGGGGGGTGATCTATCGCCAGCAGCGGGGCAATGCAAGGGGGTTTTGCAGGAATTCTTTACCCACCCGGCAGGCGATTTCGTTCCCCGGATCCGGCCAGAGCATGGGTCAGCGCCCGGGCTCACGGCCAGGGGTCAGTGCATCATCCTGCGGCAACAGAATACGGAATTCGGTGCCGTCCTCGTCGCTGCGCACCAGTTCCAGCGTGCCGCCATGGCCGCGCACCAGTTCGGCAGCGATGGCCAGCCCCAGCCCGATGCCGCCCTTGCGCGCCCCACCCTGAAAGGCGGCAAACAGCTTGTCACGGGCGCGTTGCGGCAGGCCGGGACCGGTATCGATGACCCGGATCACGCAGCCGATCTCGCTTTCATGCGCGGCAAGCTCGATGGTGCCGGGCCGGCCGGTGGCCTCGATCGCCTGACGGGCATTGCGCACCAGATTGCTCAGCACCCGGTAGAGCTGTTCATGATCGGCGCGCAGCCGCAGGGTCGGAGCGGCATCAATGAGGATCTCCACCTGCGCCGCCTCGCCGAGCGCCAGACGCTCGGAATCGACCACCTCCTGCATCAGCGGCCGCAGGGCCAGGGTATCGAGCCGGGGCGGCGGTTCCTCGGCCTTGCCGAAGGCCAGCGTGCTCTCGCACAGGCTGACCGCGCGCGACAGGGCGCCGACCAGCTTGGGTGCCGCGCGTTTCACCGCCGGATCGCTTGACCCCTCGATCCGGTCGGCAACCAGCGTCGCGGTGGAGAGGATGTTGCGCAGATCGTGACTGATGCGCGCCACCGCCCCCCCCAGCTGCGCCAGCCGCTCCTTCTGGCGCAGGGCATGGGTCAGTTCGGTCTGCATGGTGGCCAGGGTTTCCTCGGCCTCGCGCAGCTCGGTAACGCGGGCGGCGGGGGTAATGATATGGCGCGCATCCTCGGGCGCCTGGCCATATTCGGCCATCGAGCGGATGACATGGCGGATCGGCGTCACGATCAGCCGCTGCACGGCCAGAAACAGCAGGCTCGCCGTGGCCAGCGACAGCAGGAACGAGATCAGCAGGATACGCGCCGCATATTCCACCAGTTCCTCATGCAGCGCCGCGCTGTCCATGGTTACCTCGATCAGCAACCCGGCCTCACGCACCGGATCGCCAAACACCCGGATCACCTTTGGCTCGCGCTCGAAGAGCACCAGCATGGCGTCGCGCATCAACACCCAGGGTGCCGGGTCGCGCAGGTCATAGGTGGCGCTGATCGGCCCCGGCACCGGCGATGACAGCACCAGCTCGCGCAGCTCGTCGCGGCGCATGACCACGTTATAAACCCCGGCATTGACCAAGAGTTCCTCGGCCAGCTTGTCGCTGATCGCCCCGTCCGAGGCCAGCAGCGCCAGCGAGGCGATCTGTGCGCGTTCCAGCCGGCTGAGCAGGTAATCCTCGCGGAATCGTGCCACCGAGGGCACGAAGATAAGCACCTCGGCCAGCAGGACGAAGATGATCGCCAGCAGCAGAAAACGGCCCGTCAGCGTGCGAAAGAACATGCCCTATCCCTTGACGGGGCGTCAGGGCACCAGCTTCTGCACCAGCCCGACCACCCGTTTAACCAAGGGATTAGCAAAGAGTTTCGGGGAAAAATAGGCTCCAGCCGCACGTTTCGACAATTCCGCCATGGTCGGATAGGGCAGCACGGTGCCGGCCAGCGCGCCGAGCTTCAGCCGGTTTGCCAGCATCAGCGCCCAGGGCGCGATCATCTCGCCGGCGCCAGAGCCCGCGATGGTGACGCCGACGGGCCGGCCCTTGAGCACCATCACCTTGATTAACCCGTCGCGCTTGCCCTCGGCCAGGGCGCGATCATTGGCCTCGAACCCCAGCCGCAGCACCTGCACCGCATCGCCATGGCTGGCCCGGGCCTCGGCTTCGGTCAGACCGATCTGCGCCAGTTCAGGCTCGGTATAGGTGACGCGGGGGATATGATCCTGGCGCACCTTCGCCGGCAGGGCAAAGAGCATCGAGCGAATCGCCACCCCGGCATGATAGCCTGCCAGATGCGTGAACTGCCCCTGCCCGGCGGCGTCACCGATGGCCAGCACCCGGCGGTTGCTGCTGCGCAGCCTTGCATCGACCGTGACCCCTGCCGGCCCGGCCGTGATGCCCGCAGCCTCCAGCGACAGTCGCTCCAGCGCGGGCTTGCGCCCCACCGCCACCAGCAGATGCGTGCCCAGAAACACCGTGCCGCCCCTCACCTGCAACTCGATCATCCCGGCCCGGCCCGCAACCTGCTCGACCGCCGCTTCCTCGACGATCTCCACCCCTTCGGCGCGCAGCTTCGCCAGCACCAGCGCGGCGGCGTCCGGGTCTTCGCGGCCCAGCGCCCTGGCGGCCTCGATCACCACCACTTCCGAGCCCAACCGCCGGTGCGCCTGCGCCATTTCCAGCCCGATCGGCCCGCCGCCGATGATCAGGAGCCGCGCCGGGCGTTCGCGCAGGCCAAACAGCGTCTCGTTGGTCAGATAGGGCACATCGGCCAGCCCCGGGATCGGCGGCACCAGCGGCACCGAACCCGTGGCGATGACGAAGCGGCGCGCGCTGATGCGCCAGTCGCCGGCCTGAACCTCGCGCGGCGAAACGAAGCGACCGTATTCGCCGATCACCTGCACCCCCAGCCCCTCGAACCGCTCCACACTGTCATGTGGCTCGATGGCGGCGATGGTGGCCCCGACATGCGCCATGGCCGCCGCGTAATCCACCTGCGGGCTTTGCGGTGTCACGCCGAAAGCCTCGCCGGCGCGCTGCGCCTGCGCCGCCTTGCCCGCCGCCAGCAGCGCCTTCGAGGGCACGCAGCCATAATTGAGGCAATCGCCGCCCATCTTGTGGCCTTCGAGCAGCACCACCCGCGCGCCCATCTGCACCGCGCCGGCGGCCACCGACAGCCCGCCCGAGCCTGCGCCGATCACACAGATATCGGTCTTGATGCGTTTCATTCCTTCTTCCCCGATTCTGCCTTGCCCGCCGCCCTGCCAGTCGCCCTGCCCGTCATCCTGCCCGTCACTGCGCGCCACAGCACCGGCACCAGCGCCAGCGCCGCCAGCCCCAGAAGCGGCCCCAACACATGCGGCTCGAAGATGATGCCCAGGTCGGGGGTTTCCCCGCGGGCAAAGACCTCGCCCAGCCCGGCGCCCACCGAGGTATAGATCACGCCGCCGGGAATGATGCCGACAAAGGTTGTCCAGACGAACCGCCACAGCGCCACGCCCAGCAGCGCCGCCACCAGATTGGCGACGAAAAACGGCACCACCGGCACCAGCCGCATGCTCAGAAGCACCGGCACCTCGTTTTGCCGGATACCATCGCTGAGCCGGCGCACGGTGCCGTCGCTGGCGTCAAGGCGCGCCTTCAGCCCCTCGCCCAGCCCCAGCCGCACCACCGCGAAAATGACCATCGCCCCCAAGGTGGCCGCAGTGACATTGAACAGCGCGCCGGGAAACAGCCCGAACAGAAAACCGCCGGTCAGCGTGGCCACCGCCGCACCGGGCAGCGACAGTGCCACGATCACCACATAGGCCAGCATGAACAGCGCCACCGTGGCCAGCAGATGGGCATCGCGAAAGGCCACCAGCGCCTCGCGATTGGCGCGCAGGGTCTCGAAGCTGAGGTGTTCGCGCAGAAAGACCGCGCCCAGCACGGCCAGCGCCAGCACCGCCAGGAGCGGCAGGATACGGCGCGGGGCCAGAAGCGGCGGCGGCGGATTGGACATGGGCGAAAGGCTCCTTTGCAACGGATCAATAGCCCGGTATTCGTGCAGCAGGCCAGCGCCGGCACGATGTTTCAGCCCGCTCACGCCTTTGTGGCCCACCGGCCCGGCGCGGCGCAATCACCCGGCGAGGCGATTGTGCAGAAATCTCGGCAAAAGCACCCGGGATCAATTGAACCGGCATTGACTCGGCGGGCGCGCTTGGCTATTGGCCGACCTTCAGGAATATCCGCCCTCGAATCCGCGCTATCGGGTTTGGGCAGCAAATGAAGGAACGGCGCGATGAAACGCACCTATCAGCCCTCGAACCTGGTCCGCAAGCGGCGCCATGGTTTCCGTGCGCGCATGGCCACCAAAGCCGGCCAGAAGATCCTCAACGCGCGCCGCGCCCGCGGCCGCAAGAAGCTCTCGGCCTGAGGACAGGCCCGCGCGGCTTTGCGCGGGCAGCACGCCATGACGCCGCCGGATGCACCCGTGGACTGCCAGAAACCTGGCGCCACCGCTGCGCCGGCGGCTTTGTCATGCCTGAGCACGATACAGAAACGCGCCGATTTCCTGCGTGCCGCCAAGGCCCGGCGGCAGGGCACGCAGGGTTTCATGTTGCAAGCCCGGCGCCGCAGCCCCGACGAGCCGGCGACCGGCATTCGCGTGGGCTTCACCTGCTCCAAGAAGGTCGGCAATGCGGTGATGCGCAACCGCGCCAAGCGCCGGCTGCGCGCCATCGCCCGGGCGCTGCTGCCACAACTGGGCTGGCCGGGCTGGGATTATGTGCTGGTCGGCCGCCCCGGCGAGACCACGACGCGCGATCATGAGGCGCTGCTGCGCGATCTGGAGCGCGCCCTGAGGGCGGTTCACGCCCCGGCGCGCGCGCACCCGCCGGCCAAACCGGTGGAAACCCCATGACGCCGCTGGCCTGGATCGTCTCGCTGCCGGTGCGCTTCTATCGGCTGGTGTTCAGCCCCTGGGTGGGCCATGGCTGCCGCTACCAGCCGACCTGCTCGGCCTATGCGATGGAGGCGCTGGAGCGCCATGGCGGCATCAAGGGCAGTTATCTGATGATCCGGCGCATCCTGCGTTGCCATCCCTGGGGCGGGCATGGCTATGATCCGGTGCCCGGTGCCGACCCCGAACATGACCGCAAGGGACACGACTGCAAGGGACACGGGCGCTAGGCGCGGCTCAATCCTCGAAACCGCTGATGCGCACCAGCCGCCAGGCCGGCGCATCGCCGACCAGCGCCTGAAGCCCGCCTTCATCCACCGCCTCCCAGAGCCGCCCGGCCTCCAGCACCGCCTCGCGCGCAACGGGCTCGGCGCGGTAGCGATCGGCGCGGAAGCTCGCGGGCGCGGCAAGCGCCGTCAGTTCGGCCAGCGGATCGGCACCAAACAGCACCGCCCCGTCCAGATCGACCGAGCGCAGATCGGCCCCGGCCAGACGCGGCGCCACGATGAGCGCCCCGCGCAGGCTCGCCGCACCCAGCGAGGCGCCGGTGAAATCCACCGCCACAAGTGTCGCGCCGTCGAAGCGCGCGGCCATGGCGTTGGCGCCGGAAAAATCGCTCTCGTGGATCAGCGCCTGCGAAAAATCCGCCCCGACCATCGAGGTGACGTAATGGACCCCCGGCGCGGTGAAGGGCTCGCGCGCCACCTCACCGGCAATTGCCCCGGCCCGCACCTGCCGCAGCCCGGCATGGCGCAAGCGCGCATTGTCGAGCGTGGCACCCGAAAGCCCGACCACCCGCAATTCGGCATGCGACAGATCGGCATGCGCAAGATTGGCGTTCTCCATCGACACCATGATCAGGTTCATGCCCTGCGCGAAGGCAAAGCTCAGATCCAGCCCGAAATGGTTGAGCAGTTCCAGATCGCGCAGCCCGGCGCCAACCAGCACGCGCAGAAGCTGTCCCCGCTCGGGGCTGGCGGGGCGGTCGATCAGCATGCTCTCGGCACCATTCTCCTGCCAGCCCTCCTGCGCCGCCAGATGCGCCCAGAGCTGCGGCAGGTCGGCCCGGCGCGATTCCAGCGCCACGCGCAGCCGGTCCATCGGCTGCGCCACGCTCAGCCCGATATCGAGAAACCGATAGGGCCGCATGGCCTGCGAGGCGGCGGTGATGCGCAGGATCAGCCCGCGCTCCAGATCGCGCATCGGATCGAGGACCGGCACCAGCGCCGCCGCCCCCGGCGCCCCGCTCGGCCCCTGCTGCGCGGCCACCCTGTCGGCCAGGGCGCCCAGCATGGCGGCAATTGCCGTCACCTCGACCGCCAGCCCGGCATTGCGCGCCGCCTCGGCCAGTTGCACATCCTGCGACAGCATCACCGTCTGCTCGCGCAGTTTTTCGTTCTGCTCGGCCAGAAGCTCCGATTGCACCGCGATCAGCGCGTTCTGCTTGAACAGCAGCGCCGTGCCGGCCAGCGCCGCCATGGCCGCGATCAGCGCCGTCAGCGAGGTCATGATCCAGCGCCGGGTTGCCAGCCAGGCATAGCGCGCCAGCCCCACCTGAATCAGCCGCCGCGCCGATTGCATGGCGCGTTCAGGGTCACGTGCGGCGGCACCCTCGGCCACGCCGGTCAGCGGCCCGGCCAGCAGTTCCATCTGCGCCTCGGCCACACCGAAGATCTTCTCCAGCAGCTTGCGCCGCAACAGAAACAGCACCAGCCCGCTCAGCGCCACCGACAGCAGTGCAACCAGAAACACCCCGGCAATCACCCCGGCGCTGTCTTCCAGAAACCCCAGCCCGGTGAAGGCCAGCAGGAAGCCCGCTGCGATGCCGAAGGCAAAGAAGAAGACCGAAAAGCCCACCGAGAAACGCCGCGCGCTCAGCTCGACCAGCAGTTCGTCGGTGCTTTCCCTCGCCATGACCACCCCTGAACCCTGCGCCCCCGAAGCCCGCGCCCCATTGACGATGGCAAAGGAAAGCCCCTATGGCAACCGTCAGGAGGCCCGCCCATGCTGGACGATACCGACGACATTCACCCGCTGTTTCACGGCGCACCCAAAAGCACCGAGTTCCGCAAGCTGCGCAAGCGCATCGTGCAGAATGTGCGCGAGGCGGTGGAAACCTATGGCATGATCGAACCCGGTGCGCGCTGGCTGGTCTGCCTTTCGGGCGGCAAGGACAGCTACACGCTGCTGGCCGTGCTGCATGAGCTGAAATGGCGCGGCCTC
>ERZ869909.958-NODE-958-length-26739-cov-4.444340_pt1 | contig 26739 bp, 27 predicted proteins | sample MGYA00520892_ERZ869909 | MGnify/ENA primary metagenome ERZ869909 (study PRJEB32215, sample SAMEA104723947) | bioreactor metagenome | biome: bioreactor; feature: anaerobic bioreactor; material: water | place: China | collected 2015-03-12 ... | reverse complement strand
GCCGTGGTCAAGGGCGGCCACTCGCGGATGGGCGAGACCGTCTACCTGCCCATGGCCGACGGCAAGACCCACGCCGCGGAAATCGTCGGCCCCATCTTCTATGACCCCAAGGGAGCGCGCCAGCATGTCTGAACAAACCGCAAACTGGGCCAATGTCTATGACGCGCGCCCGGACGCCGAAGTGCCGGCGGAGTCCCCGCTGGCCTGGTCCTACCAGAACAGCGGCCGCCCGAGCGTCAGCCAGAAGAGCCGCGTGGTGCTGCGCGAGCGGGCCATGCTTGGCCACTTGATCCTGCGCGGTGGCGCCATCGTGCTCGATGAGGCCGTCCGCCAGGTGCTCGGCTTCGGCCTGCCGGGGCGCCCCAATACCCTGAGCCATGATGAGGGCGGCGAGCGCTCGATCCAGTGGCTCTCGCCGGACGAGTGGCTGCTGATCGTGCCCGGTGGCGAGGAGTTCGCCCTGGAGGGCAAGCTGCGCGAGGCCCTGGGCGACGCCCACTACGGTATCGTCAACGTCAGCGGCGGCCAGACCCTGGTCGAACTCTCGGGCGAGTGCGCCCGGGAGCTGTTGATGAAGTCTACGGCTTACGACGTCCACCCCGACGCCTTCCCGGTGGGCAAGGGCGTCACCACGGTGTTCGCCAAGAGCAGCCTGATCCTGCGCCGCCCCACGGAGGAGCGCTGGGAGCTGGTGCTGCGTAGAAGCTTCGCCGACTACTGCTATCGCTGGCTGCTGGATGCCGGCGCGGAGTACGCCATCGGCGTCGAGGCCTGACAGCAGCGGGGCCGGCAGCCGCCGGCCCCATTCGGGAGAGCAAGCCATGCAAGACTACGACAATCGCTGGATCCTGGCGGCCCAGTGTCCGAGCCGACTCGGCACCGTGGACGTGGTGACGCGTTTTCTGAAGGAGCAGCGCGGCTATATCACCGAGCAGCAATCTTTCGATGATCGCCTGAGCGGCCACTTCTTTATCCGTACGGAATTCAGACCGGAAGCCGAGGGATTCGATGCCGAGGCGTTCCAGGCCGGGTTTGCTGAGCGCGCCGCCGAGTTCGAGATGACCTTCGAGCTGACGCCGCCGGGCCGTCGCCTGCCGGTGGTGATCATGGTCTCCAAGGCCGACCACTGCCTCAACGACCTGCTCTATCGCTATCGCACCGGCCAGTTGCCGATCGACATCCGTGCCATCGTCTCCAATCACCCCGACCTGGGGCCGCTGGCGGAGTGGCACGGTATTCCCTACCACCATTTCCCGGTCACGCCGGAGACCAAGCCCGAGCAGGAGGCGCAGGTGCGGGAGGTGGTCGATGCAACTGGCGCCGAGCTGGTGATCCTGGCCCGCTACATGCAGGTGCTCTCCAGCGAGATGTGCACCAGACTCTCCGGCCGGGCGATCAACATCCACCACTCACTGCTGCCGGGTTTCAAGGGTGCGCGCCCCTACCACCAGGCCTACGAAAAAGGTGTGAAGCTGGTCGGCGCCACCGCTCACTATATCAACGACGACCTGGACGAGGGGCCGATCATCACCCAGGGCGTGGAGGCGGTGAGTCATACCGACTACCCGGAGGATCTCGTCGCCAAGGGGCGCGACATCGAATGTCTCACCCTGGCCCGGGCGGTGGCCCTGCACGTGGAGCGGCGCGTCTTCCTGCATGCCGGTCGCACCGTGGTCTTCGACCGTTAGACCCGAGGGTAGCGACCTGTGAAGAAATATGGGCGCTATAGCGCTATGTGTTGCACAACTTTTAGCGATTCCTTTTTTAGTTAAGCTTTTATGTTTGTTTAAAACGTCGGACGAATTGAAATAGTTCGAGACGCTAAGCATTAAAGATGGGTAGAATCCCTGCCGATAATCAAAAAATGATATCGCTCTGGGCAGGGGGAGCATGAACAAGACAATACGCTGGGCGATAGCCTTGGTGTCCGGGCTGGCCATGATGGGGAGCGGCGGGCTGCAGGCCAATATCGAGCCTTCCTCGACGCTGGAAGATGGCATGGAACCCGCCTTTTCCCAGGCCGGATTCCTGCACTCGCTCGATGCCATGGCGATGCCGGCCGGCTTGGCGTCGGACGAAATTTGGGTGAGTGTGGACCTGAAGAGCCGCCTGGTGACGGTCTACCGTGGTGAATACGTGATGAAGCGGATCGAACACTTGGCCTATGGAGCGGGCGGTGCGGCCCCGCTGCGGGCGAAGGGGAGCTCCATGACACCGCTGGGCGAGTTCCGAGTGGACCGGATCAATCGCTCCTCACGCTTCGGTCTCTTCTTCGGTATCGATTATCCCAATGCCGAGGTGGCCTCCGAAGCGCTGCGGATCGGCAAGATCACCTATGACGAGTACCACTATATCGAGACCTACCGCGCGCGCCACGGCCGGGCGCCGCACACCACGGCCCTTGGCGGCCTGATCGGCTTGCATGGGCTGGGCAGCGGTGATCCCGATGTGCATCGTCGCTTTGACTGGACGGAGGGATGTGTCGCTGTGGACAACTACCAGATCCGCGCGCTGGACCCCTGGCTTAATATCGGCACTCGGGTCGTGATCCGCGGTTAGGAGAGATGGTATTAGATCGGCCCCTCCGGCTGAGGAAGGGTGTGTGTGGTATTGACGCAGAGACGGTCACGCCCCTGATGCTTGGCATGGTAGAGACTGTCGTCCGCACGCTGGACGATCTGCCATGGATCTCGATCGCTGCCTCGGAGGTCGCTGAGCCCCAGGCTCAGGGTGTAGCGGATAGGGCCGGTATCGGTCTGCACCTGATGTGCCCGGTTGGCGTCGAGGATGCGCTCTGCCACGTGCCGCGCCTGCCGCAGGTCTGTCTCGGGCAACAGCACCACGAACTCTTCGCCACCGTAGCGGGCAAGGTGATCCTGGGCGCGCAGGACGGCGCGGGTCACCCTGACGATCTCCTTCAGCACCCGATCGCCGGCTGGATGCCCGCAATCATCGTTGATCTGCTTGAAGTTATCCACATCCATCAGGATGACCGACAAGGCATGGCCAGCGCGCCGTGAGCGTTGAAACTCCTGATGCAGTTGCTGCTCGAAGAGGCGTCGATTCCCAGCCCCGGTCAACCCATCCTGGTCGGCCAGTCGCTGCAGCGCCGCTTCGGCCTCCCGACGCCGTTGGACCTCCTCTTTCAGGCGTCGGTTGGTGATGAACAGATAGCCGGCAAGTCCAGCCACGACTGTCACCACGCTCATGATGGGCAGCAACCAGCGCCAGAGTGTGAGCAGCAGAGAGAGGATAGTCGGCGGCGCGGGCTGGAACAAAAAACCATCCAGATCATAGTCGTCGATAATACCCATGGCCTGGTACAGGGCACCGATACTCTGCCAGCGCTGCGGGTTACTGTAGCCGATCTCGATAAGGGCCGGTTGCATCAGCTCTCGAACCTGCTCGGCCTCATGCAAGAGCAGGTCGTGATCGATATCTCCATGGCGCCTGGGATATACCTCCAGGATCAGGTCGACGGTCTCTTCGATGTTTTCAAAGGCATACACCCACCCTCTGATGGCGGCCTCACGAAAGGCCGCGACACGCTCGGGGTACTGTTCCAGCATCGACTGGCGAGTGAACAGCAGGTCGCCATAGAAATCAATGCCGTAGTCGGCAGGCCGGATGATCACCGGCTCCTCTCCCTGGCGACGAACGCTATAGGGGCCATCGGTCGAGTAGGCCGGCACCAATTGTGTTCGGCCTGCGTAAAGGTCCTGAAGGTTCCAGCTTGGTGCAGAGTTCTCCAGCGCTTCGAGATCGACCCCGGCGGCAAGGAAAGTGGCCAGCGTTTCGGCACTGATGCGCTCATCCACCCCCGGCAACGTAACGCTGATGGGTCGACCGCCGATCTCCTCCAGCCGCGAGAAGCCGAAGCGCTCCAGGGTCAAGAACACCAGCGGTGAGCGCTGCATGATATTGGCGACCACCGTGACTGGCTCACCGCGGGCATGATGCATGAGCAGGTCAGAGCGAGACACGCCGAAGTCGGCCCGGCTTGCCACCACCTCCCGCACCGGATCCACAGCTCGCCCGGGCGTGTGATACCCCCCATCGCGGATCTCCACATCCAGCCCGGCTTCCTGGAAAAAACCCTGCGCCTTGGCCGCATAGTAGCCGGCAAATTGGAACTGGTGGTACCAGAGTAGCTGTAGGGAAACCGGGGTCAGCGGTGCCTGCTTGGCGAGTAATTGCCGAGGTGAAGCGAGCAGGGCCAACGCCAGCAGCAGCATGCCATATACCATCAGGGGGCATCTGGCGAAACGGTTGGCCATAGTCGTCCCCAATGGGTAGATGTCCAACCAAGTGTAACCAGAATGAAACAGAAAGGCAGCTGCTTTGGTATTTCATTAAGGCGATACAATGCTGTCCGAACTAGTATCGCGGCGGTGGTCGGCTTTCAGATCGTTTCTTGCACATCGCCAGGCTTTCAATGGCGGTTACAGCCGCTGAATGTCGATCAGATGGCCGATGATGGGATAGCCGGCTTTCTTGGCGGCCTTTTCGGCTTCCAGCTGTGCCTCGAGTTTGGAAATGCTGGTGGAGTGGTGTTCGAAAATACTGTCCTGTTCGAGAGACCGGGTGCGTACGGCAAGTTTGACCAGATGACCCGTCTTGTAGGAACTGGCCGATTGTCCTGGCGACCTGGCCTCCCTGTCAGGCTTGGGACGCGTCGGTCGCTTGCTTTCCTCTTTGGGGTTTTGAAAGGCGTTGATTTCACGCCGCATGGACTCTTCAAAATCCTGTAGTTCTGTCTTCATTGGCTCTCAATATATCAGTAAAATAATCAAGGTTAAGGGAAGGGGGGCAGGGATTGCACTACACGAGTAGTGTGAAAACAGTCCTTGGCATCTGTGGTTGACTAGGCCTGGCGCGAGTTGACACTGGAGTGACTGCGGGCCCGCTCGAGTGTCGGGCATGTCTCGATGCCGCGAGCGCTGGCGGACCAAAACTGGCTGTGCCTCTCGTCTCGCTGCATTCCGCCGTCCTGCTGCGTACGTTAGTCCGCTGTTTCTGGGCACGTCATGGCTAGCGTAGGCTCATCGAGATTCGCTTGAGTATCTGGTTCGTTCAATAACCCAGGTTATGAATCGTGAGCCTTGAATGACGAATAAGACTGAAGGATTGACAGTCTGCCGATAGCCCGCAATCGGGTTCTGCTCCGCTTATAGAGCATATCCAAACCCCGGTTGCCGAACAACCTTAATGCTCGATCCTGCTATCGGTCCGTTATGCCGTGCGCTTTCGTGTGGCGGCGCACAGCCGACAGGGCTGCCAAGAGGCGCTGAATGCGCCATGATGGTGGGAGTGTAGCCTTGCTGGAGTCATCGATGCCATTTCCGTTTGCCTTATTTAGAGGGCGTCTGACACTTGTTTGTCTGGCAGGCGCGCTCATGTCGAGCGCTATTGCCGTTCAGGCCGATACCTGCCCCGCCCCTGGGCAGTGGCTGCAGCCCGAGGGAGCGCCCGTGGCGCCGGATACCCTCCTTGCCGAGCTGGCCGAGCGCGATGTGGTGCTGCTTGGGGAGCAGCACGACGACGTGGACCATCACCGCTGGCAGCTTCACACCCTGGCGGGGTTGCACGGGCGTCGGCCCGATATGGTAATCGCCCTGGAAATGCTGCCGCGAGAGGCTCAACCAGCACTCGATGCCTGGGTGGCGGGGGAGCTTGGTGAACAGGCATTCATCGACGAGAGTCGTTGGAACACCGCTTGGGGCTTCGATCCGGCGCTCTATTTTCCCATTCTGCACTTTGCCCGTCTGCATCAGGTGCCGCTCAAGGCAATCAACGTGACTCCAGAGTTGCGAGGTCGATTGGTCGAAGAGGGGTGGGAGGCGGTGTCGGAATCCGAGCGATTCGGCATTACCGCACCGGCCGACGCGCCGGCTGCCTATCGTGAGCGGCTGGCGGAGGTTTACGCACGTCATCCGTCCCGCGGTGACGAAGCGGGGCTAGAACGTTTCATCGATGCGCAACTGGTATGGGATCGCGCCATGGCTCACGGCTTGGCGGAGGCCGGGAAGGAGGCCGACCTGGTGGTTGGCCTGATTGGCCAGGGCCATCTGCAGTTCGAACATGGCGTGCCCCATCAGCTCACGGCTCTCGGCGTCGAGGAGCACACGACGCTGCTGCCCTGGGCCGTGGGAGGAGACGAGTGTGAGCTCCCGCCCCAGAACATCGCCCGTGCGGTCTTTACCTTCGATGAGAGCCGGTATGAGGTAGTCCCCCCCATGCAGTTGGGCGTCTATACCACGCCGCATGAGCTCGGTGTCGAAATTCACGCCATCCTCGAGGGTTCCGTCGCCGAACAGGCGGGCCTCGAGGCGGGAGACATCATCCTTAAAGCCGCAGGTGAGACCTTGGCACGTCCCACCGATCTGACCGGTCTGGTGCGCCAGCAGCGGCCGGGTACCTTGCTGCCGCTGATGATTCGTCGCAACGGTGATGACCGCGAGGTTCTGGCTCGATTTCCTTCGCGGTCAACCAGAGAGGTCGAGGAATGACGTGGCTGGTCGGGGGGCTCGCGTCCCTTCTGCTGGTCCTGTCGTTGTCACCGCCGGCCCACGCCGGTGAATCGACCCTGGTAGAGCGCGAACGTGACGTTCGGCTGAACCTCCAGCTGGATCCGTCATCACGGAGGATCCAGGGCGAAATGATCCTGCGTCCGCCTCCACCCGTGGGCAGGTTCCAGCTCGCTGCAGGGCTCACCGTCACTGAGGCGCTGGTCGACGACACGGTCATGTCGCTGGAGCAGAGGGCCGCAGGGCGCTATCGCCTGGCGATGCCACCGGAGGCCGAGTCGGTGACGCTGCGCTGGAGCGGCAGATTCGAAGCCGAGGATGGCCGATTGATGATCTCGCCGGAAGGCAGTCTGTTGTCGGCAGGCGCTGGCTGGTATCCGCAATTTGCTGAACTGGGGCCCTTTGCGTTGCATGTCGAGGTCCAGGTGCCGGATGGCCAGCGGGCGGTGGCCACGGGGTCGCTGATTGAGGAGCCCCTTGCTGACGAGGCGGGCTACCGGGTGCAGCATTACCATCCACGCACCGAGTCGGTAGAGCTGGCCACAGGGCCGTGGCGGGAACGCCAGCAGATGGCGGATGGTGTGCGCATCCGCACCCTGTTTCCCGCTGAGCTGGACGAGGACCACGCCGAGACCTATCTCGCTCATTCCGCTCGCTACCTCGCCCAGTTCAGCGAGCGTGTCGGCGACTATCCATACGACAGCTTCACCATTGCCGCGTCGCCGGCGCCGCTGGGGCTAGCCTTTCCCGGATTTACCCTGCTCGGCGAGCGGGTGATCCCGTTGCCGTTCATACCGCACACGTCCCTGGCTCACGAACTGATGCACGCCTGGTGGGGTGCCGGCGTCCGGGTGGACTATCCCAGCGGCAACTGGTCGGAGGCGTTGACCACCTACCTGGCCGACTATCACCTGGACGAACTGCGTGGTGACGCCAGCGAAACCCGCCGTCGCTGGCTGGTCGACCTGGCGGCGTTGCCCGATACCTTCGACCGGCCGCTGGTGGATTTCCGCGGTGGTCGCGACCCCGCCATGCGGCTGCTGGGCTATCAGCACGGTGCGATGCTCTTTCATATGCTGCGACAGCGCATCGGTGACGAGGCGTTCGATGCCGGCCTCAAACGCTTTGCCACTCGACATATGCATGCGACCGCGAGCTGGGATGACCTGGCGGCGGCCTTCTCTGATGCGGCCGGCGAGGACCTGAGAGACTTTCTCGGCGCCTGGCGGCACAGGCCGGGGCGGCCGGCGTTGCGCATGGCGGCGGTTGAGCGCCTTGAAAGCGAAGCGGGCTGGGTGGTGGAGGGTGTATTCGAACAGACGGGCAGCCACGCGCCCTGGCCGCTGTCGGTGCCGGTGGTGGTAGAGACCAGCAGCGGCACCGTGCGCCATGATGTCGCGCTCGAGACCCGTCAGGCGAGGTTTTCGCTATCGTACGATGAAGAGCCCCTGTCCCTGGCCATCGACCCTGATCATGACCTGCTGCGCGAACTTGACCAGGCGCCGTTTATCCTGAGACACGTCGCCCTGCACCCAGGGAGTCGCCTGCTGGTGCTGTCGAAGGACATGGAGGCCCAGGGGCGCGAGTGGGTCCAGCAGGCCCTGGGCCGGCCCCTGGCCCCGGTTGGCGAATCGACGCTCGATGGCCAGGTGCCGCTGCTGGTGCTTGGCGACGACGACGAGGTTGCCACCTGGCTTGCCGAGCAGGCCTTGCCTGAGCCGGCGGTCCTGGCAACACAGGGAGAGGCGCGGATGTGGACGCTGCCGGAAAGCCGTGTGGTGGTCGTGAGTGCCGCTGAGCGTGGCCAGCTGCAGCGGCTGGTGGCGTCATTGAGACACCATCAGCATCGCAGCTACCTGGTCCAGGACGCCGAGGATGATACCCTCGAGGCCGGTATATGGCCGCTGGACGAGGCGGGTCTGCGCGTCGACTTCTCGTCTTCGCGCTGATGCCAGTGGGCGAGCGGGGCCGTGTCGAATGCGCTATCGTATCGGGTGCGCCTTGCCCCTGGCTGGCGCCTGTTTCATTATCGGCATCGCCAGTGCGATGCTGCGACCGAGTTCTGGAGGAGTGTCTTGGCCATATCTCGTTTTACCGACCTGCTGGAGGAGGCGAGGCAGCAGCCGGAGCCGCAGCGGCTGCTGTTCGTCTTCACTCGTGCCGAACTGCCGGACAACCCCACCGCCGAGCAGCGCCAGCGTTTCGAGCAGGGCGAGGGTGGGGTCTTGACTCCGGCGCTCTGCGTCGACAAGTCGCCCGAGGAGCTCAGTGACATGGAGGCGCTGGTGGCGGAGTCGCGCAACACCGACATCGAGTGGGATATCGTGTTTGTGGCCGCGCTGTCCGGCAGCGGTCAGCAGCCACCGTCTGGCGAGGAAGCCGAACGTCACCTGCAGCGAATGGTCGAATCGCTCAAGATGGGTAACATAGAGAGCTTCCTGGCGCTGGACCGCCAGGGAGAGGCGGTTTCGTTTCAATAAGCGTTTCAATAAGTTAACCGCCACCCATAGGCGATACTTATCATCGCCATGTTTGTATTCAATTTAGCCTATCGGGGCTCAGCGGTTATCATGGCCTCGTATTCGGATCATCAACCACCGACAAGGAGCATTACTGAATGTCCCTGATCAACACCGAAGTCAAGCCGTTCAAAGCCACCGCGTTCCACAATGGCGAGTTCATCGACGTCACCGAGGAGAGCCTGAAGGGCAAGTGGAACATCTTCTTCTTCTATCCGGCCGACTTCACTTTCGTCTGCCCCACCGAGCTTGGTGATCTGGCGGACAACTACGCAGAATTCAAGAGGCTGGGTGTCGAGGTCTACGGTGTTTCCACCGATACCCACTTCACCCACAAGGCATGGCACGACAGCTCCGAGACGATCAACAAGATCCAGTACCCGATGCTGGCCGATCCGACCCTGACCATCTCGCGCAACTTCGAGGTGCTGATCGAGGAAGCCGGTCTGGCCGAGCGCGGTACCTTCGTGATCGACCCGGAAGGCAAGATCCAGATCGTCGAGATCAATGCCGGCAACATCGGCCGTAACGCCGAAGAACTGCTGCGCAAGGTGAAGGCTGCCCAGTACGTGGCCGCCAACCCGAACGAAGTCTGCCCGGCCAAGTGGAAGGAAGGCGAAGAGACCCTGTCTCCGTCCCTGGACCTGGTCGGCAAGATCTAAACGACGCTTGCCGAACCCGCGAGGCTATCCCCTGACCTCGTGAGTTCCGCGCCCGGGCGCACTCCGCCCGGGCGATCCAAGACCAAACCCCGACCCGACGTGCGCTGGCCCCTGGCCTCGCAGAGCGTCGAGTCATGCCTGTTTCATGAGCCAGACATGAGGAAGCCGCTGTCATGTTGGACGACACTCTGAAGAGCCAGCTGCAGACATATTTGCAAAAGGTCACCCAACCGTTCGAGATCGTCGCGTCCCTCGATGACGGCGACAAGTCTCAGGAAATGTTCAAGCTGCTGGAGCAGATTGCCGGCTTGAGCGACAAGATTACCCTGCGCAGCGATGGCCACGATGCCCGTACGCCGTCGTTCGCCCTGAACCGCCCCGGAGAAGACACCGGCCTGGTGTTCGCCGGTATCCCCATGGGCCACGAGTTCACCTCGCTGGTACTGGCCCTGCTGCAGGTCGGCGGGCACCCACCCAAGGTCTCCGACGAGGTGATCGAGCAGATCAAGAGCCTCGACGATGAGCTGAGCTTCGAGACCTATTACTCGCTCTCCTGCCAGAACTGCCCCGATGTGGTTCAGGCGCTCAACCTGATGTCGGTGCTCAACCCGAAGGTGCGGCATGTGGCCATCGACGGGGCACTGTTCCAGGACGAGGTGGAGAAGCGCGAGGTGATGTCGGTGCCGAGCATCTACCTCAACGGTGAACCCTTCGATCAGGGGCGCATGGGTCTGGAGCAGATCCTGGCCAAGGTTGATACCGGTGCCGCCAAGCGCGAGGCCGCCAAGCTCAATGAGAAGCAGGCCTATGAGGTGTTGATGGTAGGCGGTGGCCCGGCCGGCGCCGCGGCAGCGATCTATGCCGCTCGCAAAGGCATCCGCACGGGGGTAGCCACCGAGCGCTTCGGCGGTCAGGTCCTCGACACCATGGCCATCGAGAACTTCATCTCTGTCTCGGAGACCAACGGCCCGAAGCTTGCCGCCGCGCTGGAGGAGCACGTCAAGCAGTATGAGGTGGATATCATGCCGCTGCAGCGTGCCGTCAAGCTGGTGCCGGCAGCACAGCCCGGTGGCGAGCATGAGGTTCAGTTCGAGTCGGGCGCTTCGCTCAAGAGTCGCTCCCTGATACTCGCGACCGGTGCCCGCTGGCGTGAGATGGGCGTGCCCGGTGAGGACGAGTATCGCAACAAGGGAGTGGCCTACTGTCCCCACTGCGATGGACCGTTGTTCAAGGGCAAGCGCGTGGCGGTGATCGGTGGCGGCAACTCCGGCGTCGAGGCCGCTATCGACCTGGCCGGCCTGGTCGAACATGTCACCCTGATCGAGTTCATGGATGAGCTGCGTGCCGATGCGGTGCTGCAGAAGAAGCTCGCCAGCCTGCCCAATGTGGACGTGATCAAGGGGGCCAGGACCACCGAAGTGAACGGCGACGGCAAGCGGGTCAATGGCCTCACCTACGAGGAGCGGTCAAGCGGTGAGCTGCGCAGGCTCGACCTGGAAGGTATCTTCGTGCAGATCGGCCTGGTGCCAAACACCGAGTGGCTGAAAGACTCGCCGATCGAACTCTCCCCGCGTGGCGAGATCGTCGTCGACGCTCACGGCATGACCTCGGTGCCGGGTATCTTCGCCGCCGGCGACGTTACCACCGTGCCCTACAAGCAGATCGTCATTGCCATGGGTGAGGGCTCCAAGGCGGCACTGGGTGCCTTCGACTACCTGATTCGCCTCTGACGGCAGCGGCAGGCTCTATCGAGCTGTCCGACCAAGGGTCACCAGTTCGCCCCCGCAGGCTCAACCTGCGGGGGCGATTTCGTGTGCGGTCATGGGTGCTTTGCATGAAGAGGAAGGTGGCTCGCCCAAATGATCAGGTGAAAGTGGTGGGTATATGGGCTAATGATGATACAGGCGGCATCTCCACCGGCCCCTGACACGACCCACCATGGAGAGGGATGAATTACATGATCGATAACAATACGCTGGCTCGGCTGATTCCGGCGATTGCGCTGACGCTTGGCGCCGCCGGGCTGGCTCAGGCCAGTACCCTCGATGACGTGCGCGATCAGAACCATGTGCGCTGCGGTGTCAACGCCGCTCAGCCGGGCTTCTCGGCGCTGGATGACGAGGATACCTACCGGGGGCTCGACACCGATGTGTGTCGCGCGATCGCCGCCGCGGTGCTTGGCGATGCCGAGAGTGTGCGCTTCGTCCCGCTGGATTCCGTGGAGCGTTTCACGGCCATTCAGTCGGGCGAGGTCGATGTGCTGTCGCGCACCACGACCTGGACCTCGAGTCGAGACACCAGCATGGGCGTCAACTTTACCGGGGTCAGCTACTACGATGGCCAGGCCTTCATGGTGGCAAGCAACCTGGGCATCACGAGTGCGCTGGAGCTGGACGGCGCCGATATCTGTACCCAGTCCGGTACCACCAGCGAACTGAACCTGGCGGACTTCTTTCGCGTCAATGACATGAGCTACAACCCCATCGTATTCGATTCCCCCGAGCAGTCGATTGCCGGATTCGAAGCGGGGCGCTGCGACGTACTCAGCACCGATGCCTCCCAGCTCTACTCCCAGCGCATGCAGCTACCTGATCCCGATAGTGCCGTGGTGCTGGCAGATATCATCTCCAAGGAGCCGCTGGGCCCGGCGGTCCGTCAGGGCGATGACCAGTGGTTCAACATCGTCAAGTGGTCGCTGTTCGCCATGATCAATGCCGAGGAGATGGGCATAACCCAGGCCAATGTCGATGAGATGCTCAGCTCTGACGACCCGGATGTCGCCCGCCTGCTGGGGCGTGACGGCAACTATGGCGAGGCCATGGGCCTGGAGGCCGACTGGGCCTACCAGATCATCAGTCAGGTGGGCAACTACGGTGAAATGTTCGAGCGGAACGTCGGCGATGGCTCCGAATTCAAGATTTCACGCGGCCTCAATGCGCTATGGACGGAAGGGGGGATCCAGTACGCACCGCCGGTGCGGTGAAAACAAGTACATGCACGACCTTAGTGCACAAGGGGATGGCCGGTAGAGTGGCTGCCCCTTGGCGGGGCAAGGTGCTGGTCATATTCACTGCCTTGGGAGCGTTGAATAAACGGTATGCCTGCAACGGTGCGTTTGTGGAATGATCTTTGCTATGGTCTCTCCACATGCTTGCGCATGGACCTTATATCCCTAATATGAAGCGAGATATTTCCCTATGTTGAACAAGAAAAACAAACTGGTCCTACTGGCTACAGCAGGTGTCATGGTACTTGGTGTCAATTCCGTGGCTCAGGCCTCTACCCTGGATGACACCAAGAACCGCGGTGCCGTGCAGTGCGGCGTCAGTGACGGCCTGCCGGGCTTCTCCGCGCCGGACGACCAGGGCGAGTGGCAGGGTCTCGACGTGGATGTGTGTCGTGCCGTGGCCGCCGCCGTCTTCGGCGATGCCGAAGCGGTGCGCTATATCTCGCTGAACGCCGTTGAGCGCTTCACCGCGCTGCAGTCCGGCGAAGTGGACGTGCTCTCGCGCAATACCACCTGGACCACCACTCGCGATACCACCCTGGGCCTGAACTTTGCCGGCGTGAACTTCTACGACGGCATCGGCTTCATGGTCAATACCGATCTGGGTGTCTCCAGCTCCACTGAGCTCGACGGAGCGGCGGTCTGTGTGCAGTCAGGTACCACCACCGAGCTGAACGTGGCCGACTACTTCCGCGCCAATGGCATGGAGTTCGACCCCATCGTCTTCGACACCTCCGAACAGACCGTAGGCGGCTACGAGGCCGGCCGCTGCGACGTACTGACCTCCGATACCTCCCAGCTGGCGGCCCTGCGCATTCAGCTCTCCGATCCCGATGGTTCGGTGATCCTGCCGGAAGTCATCTCCAAGGAGCCGCTGGGCCCCGTCGTGCGCCAGGGTGACGACCAGTGGTTCAACATCGTCAAGTGGTCGCTGTTCGCCATGCTCAACGCCGAAGAAATGGGCATCACCAGCGACAACGTCGATGAGATGCTCGCCTCCGAAGACCCCGACATCGCTCGCCTGCTGGGCGAAGACGGTAACTATGGCCAGGGCATGGGCCTAGAGGCCGACTGGGCTTATAACATCGTCAAGCAGGTGGGCAACTACGGCGAGAGCTACGAGCGCAACGTGGGCATGGACTCCCCGCTGCAGATCGAGCGTGGCATCAACGCCCTGTGGACCCAAGGCGGCATTCAGTACGCACCGCCGATCCGCTGATCGAACCGTCCGAGGCGCTGCCTGATGGTGCCTCGAGCCTTGTTATGCCCCGGCCCGGTTATACCGGGCCGGGGCTTGATACCTGCTTGACGGATCCAGGCGGAGAGTCCCTTCATGTCCGTTCGACCCCAGGCCCATCCGGTGGGCCCCAAACCGCCTTTCTGGCGTGATCGCGCCAAGCGCGCACTGATCTTTCAGGTATTGCTGATTGCCGCTGTGGCAGCCTTCCTGCTCTATATCGTCGGCAATACCCAGGCCAACCTGGCCGCTCGCGGCATCACAACCGGCTTTGGTTTCCTGACCAATACGGCCGGTTTCGGTATCGTACAGAGCCTGATCGACTACTCGTCCCAGAGCACCTACGGCCGCACTTTCGTGGTAGGGCTGCTCAACACCCTGCTGGTCTCGGCGCTGGGGGTGCTGGCGGCGACGATCATCGGCTTTACCGTAGGCATCGCCCGGCTTTCGCCCAACTGGCTGATCGCCCGTCTGGCCAACGCCTACATCGAGATATTCCGCAATATACCGCTGCTGCTGCAGATTTTCTTCTGGTACTACGCCGTGCTGCGGACCATGCCGAGTGCCCGCGACAGTCTGTCGCTGGGCGAGGTGGTCTTCCTCAACGTGCGTGGGCTCTATCTCCCCGAGCCGCTGTTCGAATCCGGCTTCGGGCTGATTCCCCTGACCCTGGGTATCGCCGTGGCGGCCAGCATCGCCCTGGTGGTCTGGAACCGGCGTCGCCACGAGGCCACGGGCAAGCGCCTGCCGGCGGGCTGGATCTCACTGGGGTTGATTCTCGGCCTGCCAATGCTGGTGCTGGTTGCCACCGGTGTGCCGGTGACCTGGGACGTGCCACAACTGACCGGCTTCAACTTCCGCGGCGGCATCACGATCATTCCGGAGTTCCTGGCGCTGTGGCTGGCGCTGTCCATCTATACGGCATCGTTCATTGCCGAGATCGTCCGTTCGGGAATCCAGGCGATCTCTCACGGTCAGACCGAGGCCGCCCAGGCGCTCAGCCTGCCGCGTAACCTGGTGCTGCGCCTGGTGGTAGTGCCACAGGCCTTGCGGGTCATCATTCCGCCCCTGACCAGCCAGTACCTCAACCTGATCAAGAACTCGTCGCTTGCCACCGCCATCGGCTATCCGGACCTGGTTTCCGTGTTTGCCGGGACCACGCTCAACCAGACGGGACAGGCGATCGAGGTCATCGCCATGACCATGGCGGTCTACCTGACCATCAGCCTGCTGGTGTCGATGTTCATGAACTGGTTCAACGCCCGCGTGGCGCTGGTGGAACGCTAGGAGAGCGCCATGACAATTCAATCAAAGATGATCGAGGCGCGCCCCGCACCCAGGAGCATCGTTGGCCCGGTGGCCTGGATGCGTGCCAACCTCTTCAGCGGACCGGTGAACACCGTGTTCACCCTGCTGGGGCTCTACCTGCTCTATATTCTACTGACGCCGACGATCCAGTGGGCCTTCATCAACGCCGACTGGGTTGGCACCAGCCGTGACGACTGCTCCCGGGAGGGGGCCTGCTGGGTGTTCGTCAACGCCCGTCTTGGCCAGTTCATCTATGGGCTCTATCCCGGCAGCGAGATCTGGCGGGTCAACCTGACCTTTGCCACCTTCGCAGGGCTGATCGCCTGGCTGGCGATACCGCGGCTGCCCTACAAGCGCTGGATCGCGCTGGTGACGCTGGTGGGTTTCCCGGTCTTCGCCTACTTCCTGCTCTACGGCGGTCATTTCGGCCTGCGCGTGGTGGAAACCCACCGCTGGGGCGGGTTGATGCTGACCCTGGTGCTGGCGGTGGTGGGTATGGTGGGTGCCCTGCCCATCGGCATCATGCTGGCACTGGGCAGGCGTTCGCAGATGCCCATTGTCAAGAGCTTCTGCGTGGTGTTCATCGAGTTCTGGCGCGGTGTGCCGCTGATCACGGTGCTGTTCATGGCCTCGGTCATGTTGCCGCTGTTCATGCCTACCGGGGTCAGCGTCGATCGTCTTATCCGTGCCTTCATCGGTATCACCCTGTTCCAGAGTGCCTATATGGCCGAGGTGATCCGGGGTGGCCTGCAGGCGATTCCGCGGGGGCAGGAGGAGGCGGCGGCGGCCCTGGGAATGGGCTACTGGAAGCGGATGGGCCTGATCGTGTTGCCCCAGGCGTTGAAGATGATGATCCCGGGCATCGTCAATACCTTCATCTCGCTGTTCAAGGACACCACCCTGGTCATGATCATCGGGCTGTTCGACCTGCTGGGTATCGTTCAGGCGGCCCTGTCCGACTCCCGCTGGCTGGGCTTTGCCCTGGAGGGGTATGTCTTCGCCGCCTTCATGTTCTGGATCTTCTGTTTCAGCATGTCGCGCTACAGCCAGTATCTCGAACGGAAGCTGCATACCGGACACCGACGCTGATGTGAGGTCGGTTCCATGCTGCGCAGCGCTTTCCTAGAGCACCTTATTGAGACAGGACAACAACGATGAGTGAACAGGCTACAACTCCCAAGGCCGGTACCGAGACGCCCATGGTCGAGATGCGCGGCGTCAACAAGTGGTACGGCGATTTCCACGTGCTGCGCGATATCGATTTCGAGGTCAAGCGTGGCGAGCGTATCGTCATCTGCGGGCCCTCGGGCTCGGGCAAGTCGACGCTGATCCGCTGTATCAATCATCTGGAAGAGCATCAGCAGGGCGAGATCGTGGTCGGCGGTATCCCGCTGACCCAGGATATCAAGCGCATCGAGCAGATCCGTCGCAGCGTGGGCATGGTGTTTCAGCACTTCAACCTCTTTCCCCACCTGACGGTGCTGGAGAACTGCTGTCTCGCTCCCATGTGGGTGCAGAAGAAGCCGCGCCGCGAGGCCGAGGCGCTGGCCATGAAATATCTGGAGCGCGTGCAGATCGCCGAGCAGGCGAGAAAGTATCCGGGGCAGCTCTCTGGTGGTCAGCAGCAGCGGGTCGCCATCGCCCGCTCGCTCTGCATGCACCCCGAGGTCATGCTGTTCGACGAGCCCACCTCTGCGCTGGATCCGGAGATGATCAAGGAAGTGCTCGACGTGATGGTCGAACTGGCCCGTGAAGGCATGACCATGCTCTGCGTGACCCATGAGATGGGCTTCGCCAAGACCGTGGCCGACCGGGTGATCTTCATGGATCAGGGGCAGATCATCGAGGAGAACGCCCCGGAACCCTTCTTCAACAATCCCCAGTCAGAGCGTACCCAGCTGTTCTTGAGCCAGATACTGGGTCACTGAGGGTGTCGGGCCCCATGCCTGAAGAAGGCACATCACGGGCTGGGTTCTCAACGGGCTGGGCTGGGGATCAGCTCATGCCCTGGGGTCGAAGGGGTTCTGCGGGACGAGTAATCCGGGCGCTTCCCACCACGCTGGCTTCTGTCTCCAGATGGCGTGCCTCGCTGGTCCAGGCGGCATCCTCGGCGTGTACCGCCGGCCGGCGTTCGAACGAGCGAGTCATGACATCGCGTGGTGCGAAGCCCGGGCGGGCATTCAGATGGTGGGGCAACAGGCACAGCTCGGCGAGCAGGCGCAGGGTCATGGCGCCCAGCAGCCATAGGCCGCCAGCGAGGGCCAGGGCCGGCCAGGCCGTGGACCAGTCGGTCGCCGTCAGCCACGGGGTACGAGGCAACAACCAGAGAGCGGCCGCGGTCAGCAGGCCGAGCTGAAGCGTCAGATGGCAGAACACCAGGGTGCCGCGAGAGAGCGGACGGCGGGGAAACAGGAACTGTTGCATTGAGGGATCCTCCCGTAGAGTGCACATCGCGGCACGATGAATCTCACCGGCCTCCATGCCGACAATGCAGAATCCTACCCCAGATGCCCGCCGGGTGCAGCCATTGATGGCGGCTATCGTGCCGGTCGGCTCATGCCAGCACAGTCAGGCTGGCGGGAGCCAGTGCCTCGCGATCCCGGTGGCGGCTCAGCGGCCTACCTTCGAGAGCCGTCAGCAGTATCTGCAGCGGATCACCGTGACTGACCAGAAGCACCGTTTCCCCGCTCAGTGTGTGCTCCAGCGTCTCAATCACGGCCTGCATCCTGTCAGCCACGCTGGCGACACTCTCCACGCCGTGTTCGACGTGCTCGGGGCTGCGTGCATCCAGCGCCCAGACCTGGGGGTATCGGTCGTCCGCCTGACCTTCGAAGTCGCCGAAGTGCCTTTCCCGCAGGCGAGGCTCGCGCTGCAGTGGAAGCGCGAAATGGGCTGCCACCCGGGCCGCGGTCTCGGTGGTACGCAGGAAATCTGAATGCAGAATCCGCGTCGGTGTCGGCCAGCGCCAGTCGGCGAGCAGGGCGTCGAGCTGGGAGACGCCCTGGGGGGAGAGGCCGAAGGCCGCAAGGCCCCGCTCGGGGGTGCTGACGACCAGCCCCTCTGCATTGGCCTGGCTGTGGCCGTGTCGCATCAGGAGGTAGCGGTTGCGCCGCGGTATCGTGGCGTTGAGGAATCTGTTTGACATGCTATCGTCATACTACCTAGATTGATCGTTAGTTTCGTTAATGATCATCACGCACGCTCATATGTTCGATTTCGATCAAGCATGCGAGCGACCCACTGGCACCCTGCAACGAAAGCTCTCTCTGACGTTCCAATTACAACGTATGCAAAGTGAGTCACGCCATGAAAGCACACAGCACCACAAACAAGCACCCCCTTGCCGCGCTGGCCATCTCTTCTCTGCTGCCCCTGGCCCTGCTCGTATCGGCCCAGGCGCATGCCGACTGCCCCCGTGGCGATCTTGACGACCTCTATTGCGATGAAGACGGCAACATGGTGGCCGACCGGCCTGCCGACGAGTCCGAGTGGGCCAACCCCGACACGCTGATATTTGCCTACACGCCGGTGGAAGACCCGGCCATCTACTCCGATATCTGGCAGCCGTTCATCGATCACCTTGAGGAGGTGACCGAGCGCAACGTGCGCTTCTTCGCCGTGCAGTCCAACTCGGCCCAGGTCGAGGCCATGCGCAGCGGGCGTTTGCACATTGCCGGCTTCTCCACCGGGCCGACGCCCTTTGCGGTGAATCTGGCCGGCGCGGTGCCGTTCGCCCTGATGGGCTCCGATGACGGCCAGTTCGGCTACACCCTGCAGGTCTACACCCATGTGGATTCGGGCATCGACAGCATGGAGGACCTCAAGGGCAAGCGGGTCGCACACACCTCGCCCACCTCCAACTCCGGTAACCTGGCGCCCCGCGCCCTGTTCCCCGATCTTGGCATCGTCCCCGACGAGGACTACGAGGTGGTCTACTCCGGCAGCCACGATCAGTCGATGCTCGGCGTGGTGGCCCGTGACTACGATGCCGCACCGGTGGCCTCAGAGGTGGTCGAGCGCATGGCTGCCCGGGGTCTCTATGACGAGGAGGACGTCAAGATCATCTTCGAAACCGATGCCTTCCCCACCACCTCCTACAACTATGCCCACAACCTGCATCCCGACCTGGTCGAAAAGATTGAAGAGGCCTTCTTCACCTTCGACTTCGCCGGCACTGCCCTGGGCGACGAGTTCGAGGGCGTCGACAAGTTCGTGCCCATCAACTATCAGGAGCACTGGGAGGTGATCCGGACCATCCAGGCGGCCAACGACGTCCGCTACACCCGCGAAGACCTGGATCAGGAGTAAGCCTGACAGTTGGGCTTCCTGTCCAAGAAGGTATGAGCCCCCGGCCGCTGGCCGGGGGTCGGTTTTCTGCATAGCGAGGTGGGTGAATGCTGGAGATCTCCAAGCTGGTCAAGCGCTACGGCAATGACAAGCCGGTACTGCAAGAGCTGGATCTCGTGGTGGAGGGGAGCAGCGTGGTCTCCATCGTCGGCGCATCGGGGGCGGGCAAGAGCACCATGTTGCGCTGTATCAATCGACTGGTGGAGCCGACCTCAGGCTCGATCCGGCTCAACGGCAACGAACTGGTCAAGCTGAGAGGGGCTGCGCTGAGGCGGGCGCGGCGCAAGATCGGCATGGTGTTCCAGGGCTTCAACCTGATCGATCGCCTGACCGTGATGGAGAACGTACTGGCGGGCCGGCTCGGCTACGTCAGCCTCTATCAGGCTATATCGAGGCGGTACCCCAAGGAGGATATCGAGCGCGCCTTCACGCTCATGGAGCGGGTGGGCATCGCCCACTACGCCAACAAGCGTGCCGACGAGCTTTCCGGTGGTGAGCGCCAACGCGTCGGCGTCGTGCGGGCGCTGATGCAGGAGCCCGAGATACTGCTGGCCGACGAGCCGACGGCATCGCTCGACCCGCGCACCTCCGAACAGATCATGAAGTTGCTGCAGAGTCTGGCGAGCGAGCTGTCGCTGCCGGTGCTGATCAATATTCACAACGTCGCCCAGGCCAAGACCTACACCGAACGCATCGTTGGCCTGCGCCATGGCAAGATGATCTTCGACGGTGCGCCGACCGATTTCACCAAGGATGCGCTGGACGCCATCTATGGAGGCATCGAGGCACCTGAAGAGGAGCTTACCGCCGAACCCGATAAGGCTGAACCCGGAGTGCCCCATGAGCCGACCTGACGCCTCAGGCACGACGCCCGGCCCCAGAACCTGGCGCAAGCCTTCCTTCATCGCCAACCCTGTCCTTCGCTATGGGCTATGGCTGGTGGTACTGGTCTATCTGATCTGGGCCTTCGGCAGCCTGCCATTCAACTGGACCCGCATTGCCGAGGGCTTGCCGCGGGCGGCACGGATCTTTGGCAGCGGCTTCCCGCCGAGCTTCGAGCGCGGTGGCCTGCTGCTCACCGGTTTCAAGGAGAGCTTCCAGATCGCTATCCTGGCCACCCTGCTGGGTGTCGCCCTGTCGATTCCCTTTGCGGTAATGGCGGCCCGCAACATTGCGCCGCTGCCCATCTACCTGTTCGGGCGTGCGGTGATCATCATCTCGCGCAGCTTCCACCCGGTGATCGTCGCCATCCTGTTCGTGGCAGCGGTGGGTTTCGGCCCCCTGGCAGGCGTGCTGACCCTGACTCTTTACTCCATCGGCTTCGTCGGCAAGCTGCTGGCGGAAGAGATCGAAGAGATCGACTGGGGGCAGGTCGAGGCGATGAAGGCGACCGGAGCGGGCTATTTCTCGATTCTGATCTATGCCGTCTTCCCCCAGATCCTGCCGCGCCAGGTTGGACTTTCCATGTACCAGCTCGACAGCAACCTGCGGGCCTCGGCGGTGGTGGGGATTGTCGGAGCCGGGGGGATCGGGGGCACCCTGATGAATGCCTTCGGGCGCTACGACTATGACTTCGCGTTCGCTATCCTGTTGATCATCATCGCGGTGATCCTGGTCAGTGAAGGCATCAGCGGCTGGGTGAGGAAGAAAATATGGTAGATCAAACCGATGCCCTCGCTGATCGCATCTGGCAGCGCTATGACCGCAAGGAGCGCCTGATCCGCTACGCCGTGCTGCTGGTGACCGTGATGGTGGTCTACTGGGCAGTTCGCGATATCGATATCTTCTGGCCCTGGGTGTGGGATGCGCCGAACCAGATATCGAGTCTCGGTGCGCGCATGTGGCCGCCGGACCCGCGTCGGCTGCAACAGATCATCGGCGCCATGATCGAGACGGTGCATATCGCAACGCTGGCGACGATGCTGACGATCTTCATCGCCCTGCCGGTGTCCTACATCGCTGCCCAGAACACGACGCCCAACCGCGCCTGCCTGTGGCTGGGGCGCTTCATCCTTGTCTCCAGCCGTTCGGTCAACACCATCATCTGGGCGCTGCTGTTCGTGGCGATATTCGGCCCCGGGGTGCTGGCGGGGATCCTGGCGATCATGTTCCGTTCCATCGGCTTCATCGGCAAGCTGATGGGCGAGGCGATCGAGGAGATCGACCGTCGCCCGGTGGAGGCCATGGAAGCCACCGGAGCCTCCAAGCTCAAGGTGATCGCCTATGCCGTGGTGCCCCAGGTGATGCCGGCTTTCTTCGCCATCGTCATACTGCGTTGGGATATCAACATTCGCGAGTCCACGGTGCTGGGGCTGGTGGGTGCCGGTGGTATCGGGGTCCTTCTTCAGGGTTCCATCGACACCTTCGCCTGGCCCACCGTGGCCACCATCCTGATCGCTATCGTGATTCTGGTCCTGATCGGTGAAGCCATTACCAGCATTCTGCGACGCAAGGTGATCTAGGCGTGTGACGCTAGCGGTTTGACCCTGGGGGCCCACCTTGCCATGTTGGAGGGGGAGGGCCATGTTGAAGGGAGAGGCGGGGCATCGTCTCATGACATGCCCTTCCGTCAATGTGTATCAAGGAGAGGCTATGACAACGTATATCGTAGTGGCCGATGCAGCACGGGCGCGTGTCTTTACGCGTGACGCCCTCAAGCTGCAGGAGAAGGAAAGTCTCGTGCATCCGGCAGGCAGGCTGCACGAGGGAGATCTGGTGACGGATAGTGGTGCCGACGTGCACGAATCCAGAGGGCCCGGTTCGCGCTCCTCCTATCGCGAGGATATCGCTTCTGAGCACGAAGACCAGCTCTTTGCCAAGCAGGTAGCCGAGCGGATATATCGCGCTCGGGTCGAGAATCTCATGGACAAGCTGATTCTCGTGGCGCCCCCCAAGTTTCTCGGCCTACTGCGTGATGAGTTGGACGCCCCCACCCGCAAGCTGGTCATTCATACCCTCGCCAAGGACCTGAGCAAGTCCGGACTGGAGAACATTCAACAAGCGGTCAGCGATATGCGCTGATCGCATACGACTAACACGACGCCTCAAGAGTCGGGCGCCCTTGCCGATATCAAGGAGAGCATAGCCGCGGTTTGACGCCGCCGAGCTTATCCTTCTTCAGCGAGAGCGCCCATGCATCTCAAATCCATACGCCAATTCGTCGTTCTGCTGGCCGGCCCTTGCCTGCTGGCTGTGGTGGCCGCCCTGGTCGTGTATAGCCTTTTTTCCTCCTCTCGAACCCAGCAGACCGTCGAGACGCACACCCGGGGGTTGCTCGAAGGCGCCATCGATCAGCGCCTGGCGGTGCTGGCGGATGCCGAAGCGGGGCGCATTCAGCGTGAACTGGAGCATGCTCTGACCCTGGCCACTCAGTTGGCCAGTGCCAATGCGCTGATGGGACAGCGCGACGCCAGCGGTCGCGTGGCGCTCTCCATGAGCCGTCGCGAACTCTCCAACCTGGTGCGCCAGACCGTGGTCGAGAATCCCTCACTGCTCGATGCCTACATCGGCTGGGAGCCTGATGCCTTCGGCCATGATGCGCTGTATGTCGATCTTGGTGAAAGCGAGGGCTATGACGGCAGCGGGCGCTTCATGCCATGGTGGTACCGTACCGATAACGGTAGTGTCGAGGTGCTGCCGCTGGGCGACACCATGGAGAGCGACACCCTGCTGGGCAGCGGTGTCCGTGAAGGAGAGTACTATCTCTGTCCGCGCGAGACCCTGACGCCCTGCATCATCGACCCGGCGCCCTATGACTTCGGCGGTGAGATGCTGATGGTCACTTCCTTCAACGTGCCGATTCTGGTCGACGGTGAGTTTCGCGGCGTTGCCGGGGCCGATCTGGCGCTCGACTTCATCCAGGCGCTGTTGCTTGAGGCCAACCAGTCTCTCTATGGCGGTGCCGGCGAGCTGGCCCTGATCGCCGGTCAGGGCGGGCTCGCCGCCTATACCGCAGATGCCGAACGACTGGGCAGTCCGGCCAGCGATGCGCTGGGAGCGGACATCCTGACCTCGGTGGACGAGGCCCGCGGCCAGTGTGTTTCGCAATGGCATGATCGAGCGCTATCAGCCCTTCACCATCGGCGGCAGCGAGACTCCCTGGGTGCTGATGATACGTCTGCCCCAGCAGGCGGTGATGGGGGACCTGACGGCCTTGCAGAGTCTGCTCGACGAGCAACGACGTGCCGATACCCTGGGCATGAGCCTGGTGGGCCTGTTGCTGGCGGCCCTGGGCATGGCGGCGCTGTGGATCGTGGGCGGTCGAGTCTCGCGGCCGCTGCGCCTGCTCGCCGATCGGATGCGCGGGATCGCAACCGGCAATGGCGACCTGACCCAACGGCTCCCCGTGAAGGGGCGTGACGAGGGCGCCGAGCTGGCAACGCAGTTCAACGCCTTTGTCGACAAGGTGCACGACGTGCTGATCGATGTGCGTAACAGCAGCGAGTCGGTTCGCCTTGCGGCCAACGAGATCGCGATGGGTGGAGAGGATCTTTCTCGGCGTACCGAGCAGGCAGCCGCCAGTCTCCAGCAGACCTCCGCTTCCATGGAGGAGATCTCGAGTACCGTCGAACATACCTCTGCCTCGTCACGGGAAGCCAATGCCCTGTCCAAATCGGCCGCTCAGGTAGCGCAGCAGTCCGGCGAGGCGGTGGGCCAGGTAGTCAGCACCATGGACGAGATCAGCGATGCATCGCGGCAGATCAGCGACATCGTCAAGGTCATCGATGGCATCGCCTTCCAGACCAACCTGCTGGCGCTCAATGCCTCGGTCGAGGCGGCGCGAGCCGGCGAGCACGGTCGCGGTTTTGCCGTGGTGGCCGGTGAGGTTCGCCAGCTGGCAACTCGCAGCGCCGAGGCGTCGCGGGACATAAGGGGGTTGATCGAGGCCTCCGGCCAGCGGGTGACCGCCGGCACGAAGCTGGTCGGACAGGCGGGCGCCACCATGGGTGAGCTGGTCGCCAGCGTCAACCGTGTGGCCAGCATGCTGGGCGAGATCAGCGTGGCCGCCAGTGAGCAGAGCGACGGCATCAGCCAGGTCAGCGTGGCCGTGGCGGACCTGGACCGCATGACCCAGCAGAATGCTGCCATGGTCGAAGAGTCGACCACCGCCGCCGAGCGGCTGAGCGATGAGGCCGACAGGCTGGCGGGCGTTATCGGAGGCTTCAAGCTGCGGGAGTGACGTCGCCTCGAGGAAAGAGATCAGGGCACCGGCGGCAGGTCGATCTCGTCGCTGCGCTGCACTCCTTCCGTCATCTGGCGGCACAGCCGCAGGAATTCGCGCATGCCGGTGGCGAGATACTTGTGGCGATGCCAGATGAAGGCGAACTGACGGCTCAGGTCCAGCTCCGGCGTGGGGATCGGCACCAGGCTGCCGCGGCGAAAGGCGTCGCGCAGCGCCAGCTTCGAGACACAGCCGATACCCAGCCCCGACTCCACTGCTCGTTTGATTCCTTCGGTATGTTCCAGCTCCAGCAGGATGTTGAAGCGGCCGCGCCGGTGACGGGTGGCATGCTCCAGGGTCAGACGCGTGCCGGAGCCCTGCTCGCGCATGATCCAGTCGGCACGAAGCAGCTTGTCCATGTCCACCTCACCGACATTGGCCAGTGGATGACGCGGTGAACAGAAGACGGCCAGCTCGTCCTCCACCCAAGGCTGCATTACCACGTCCTCATGCTGGCAATCGCCCTCGATCAGACCCAGATCAAGTTCGTGATGCACGATCCGCTCGATAATGGCACTGGTGTTGCGCACCTGCAGCCGTACCCGGCTATCGGGATGGCGCTGCATGAAGTCGCTGATCAACAGCGTGGCGAGGTAGTTGCCGATTGTTAGCGTTGCCCCGACGTCCAGTGAGCCGACACCGCGCTGGCCGCGCAGCAGTTCCTCGATTTCCTCGGCCCGGTCGAGCAGGGCCACGGCCTTGGGCAGCAGCTGGAAGCCCAGCGCATTGAGCTTAAGGCGCTTGCCGATTCGGTCGAGCAACTGGCAATCGAACTGCCGCTCCAGCTCCGAGAGGGCAGTGCTGGCCGCCGACTGTGACAGCGACAGGACCCGTGCGGCGTGGGAGACGCTCTCGTGCTGGGCGATGGCGACGAACACTTCCAGTTGACGCAGGGTGTAGCGCATGGCATGGCTCCAGGCAATAGCATATCTATATTATAGATATGCTTTATCCAAACTACCCATTTAACAGATATGCTGCAAGCGCTTAGAATTAGTATCAAAGTTGAAGCGGCGATGTTATTCGCCAATGGAATATCAAGGAGCCGGTCGTGAGCAAGTTTGCCCTGGAAGAGGTGCTCAGCGTCCACCACTGGAACGACACGCTATTCAGTTTTCGCACCACCCGCGAGCGCAGCCTGCGATTCAAGAACGGTCAATTCGTCATGATCGGCCTGGAAGTGAACGGCAAGCCGCTGATGCGCGCCTACTCCATTGCCAGCCCCAACTATGAGGATCACCTCGAGTTCTTCAGCATCAAGGTCCCCGATGGACCGCTGACGTCACGGCTGCAGCATCTCAAGGTGGGCGACCAGATCATGGTCAGCCGTAAGCCGACCGGCACGCTGGTGACCGACGACCTGCTGCCGGGTCGCAATCTCTATCTGCTCTCCACCGGCACCGGGCTGGCCCCGTTCATGAGCCTGATCCAGGATCCCGAAGCCTACGAGCGCTACGAGAAAATCGTGCTGGTGCACGGCGTGCGCAGCGTGAGCGAGCTCGCCTATGCCGACTTCATCCAGAATGAGCTGCCGGCTCACGAGTACCTGGGTGACGAGATCAGCGAGAAGCTGGTCTACTATCCCACCGTGACCCGCGAGGCGTTCCACACCATGGGGCGGTTGACCGACCATATCCGCAGCGGCAAGCTGGCCGAGGATACCGGCCTGCCTCAGCTGGACCCGAAGCAGGATCGCGCCATGATCTGCGGCAGCCCGGCGATGCTCGACGAGACCAGCGCCCTGCTCGACGACCTGGGCTTCAATATCTCGCCACGCATGGGCGAGCCCGGTGACTACGTGATCGAGCGCGCCTTCGTCGAGAAATAAGCGCTCCTTCCGTCACGCAAAAGCCCCAGCGGGTGTGAGATGCCCGCTGGGGCTTTTGCTGTAGGGGGTGCCCTGTCGCTGCA
>ERZ869909.956-NODE-956-length-26782-cov-5.042689_pt1 | contig 26782 bp, 19 predicted proteins | sample MGYA00520892_ERZ869909 | MGnify/ENA primary metagenome ERZ869909 (study PRJEB32215, sample SAMEA104723947) | bioreactor metagenome | biome: bioreactor; feature: anaerobic bioreactor; material: water | place: China | collected 2015-03-12 ... | reverse complement strand
CGCGGCCGGTCTTGCCGCGCACCAGCTCCGGCACATCCGGGTTCTTTTTCTGCGGCATGATCGAGCTGCCGGTGCAGAAGCGGTCGGGCAGTTCGATGAAGTTGAACTGGGCGCTGGTCCAGAGCACCAGTTCCTCGCTCATGCGCGACAGGTGGGTCATGGCCAGCGCCGCCATGGCACAGAATTCGATGGCAAAGTCGCGGTCGCTGACGGCGTCCAGCGAGTTGTAGCACACCTCATCAAAACCCAGCAGCGCGCAGGTCCGCTCGCGGTTGATCGGATAGGTGGTGCCTGCCAGCGCGGCACTGCCCAGCGGCATGCGGTTGGCGCGCTTGCGGCAGTCGGCCAGGCGCTCGCGGTCGCGGCGCAGCATTTCGAACCAGGCCAGCAGGTGGTGGCCGAAGGTGACCGGCTGGGCGGTTTGCAGGTGGGTGAAGCCGGGCATGATGGTGGCGGCCTCACGTTCGGCCAGACCCAGCAGGCCCTGCATCAACCGGCTGAACTCGCCGTCGATCAGGTCGATATGGTCACGCAGCCACAGGCGGATGTCGGTGGCTACCTGGTCGTTGCGGCTGCGCCCGGTGTGCAGCTTCTTGCCGGTGATGCCGATGCGGTCGGTCAGGAGCGCCTCGATATTCATGTGCACGTCTTCCAGCGCCACGGACCACTGGAACTCGCCGCGCTCGATCTCGCCCTGGATGGCGGTCAGTCCTTCGATGATGGCATCGCGCTCGCTATCGCTGAGCACGCCGACTTCTGCCAGCATGGTGGCATGGGCGATGGAGCCACGGATGTCCTGGGCGTACATGCGCTGGTCAAAATTGACGCTGGCGGTGAACGCCTGCACGAACTCGTCGGTGGACTCGCTGAAGCGACCGCCCCAGAGTGTGTTTTGCTTGTCAGCCATGGACTTACCTCATGCCACATGAATCACGGTGCGTTGGCCTCCCGGCGGCGGTGCCGGTGAGCGGCCCGGGCCGACCGTCTGGCCGGAAAGGCGCGCAGTATAGCACCTCCCTGTCGCCCGGCGTGCAGCCCTGGGGTATAAGAATCAGCGAACAGCGGGAGGGATGATGGCAGAGAGGCAAGGGCCTGGGCCGGGCGCGTTGGTGCCGGACCTGTGTGACGGTCGCGCGGTGCTGGTCGTGGTGGTTGTGGCGCAGCTGATGGCGATCGTGCTGACCCTGACCGCCACCTATTATGAGCCTTTCAGTTTCGAGCGACTGGGGCTGACCTCCTTCTTCATGCAATGGGTGGGGCTGACCTCGGCGGCGGTGCTGTGCGGGGTACGGCGCTGGCTGAACCGGCTGCCCTCCGCCTGGGCGGCCATGGCGGTGGTGGCGCTGGTGGTGCTGATCACTCTGGTGTGCAGCGCCGTGGCAGTCTGGCTGCCGGTATGGGTAAGCCCGGGGGCTGCGCCCGGCCTGTGGGACACGGACATCGCCGTAAACGTGGGCATTGCAGCTATCGTTACTTCGGTGGTGATGCGTTATTTCTATGTCCAGGAGCAGCTTCGACTGAAAGGCCAGGCTGCCCTGGAGGCCCGTATTCAGGCCCTGCAATCGCGGATTCGCCCGCACTTCCTGTTCAACAGCATGAACATCATCTCCAGCCTGATAGCGGTCAAGCCGGACGCGGCGGAACAGGCAGTGGAGGACCTCTCGCGGCTGTTTCGGGCCAGCTTGCGGGAGGGGCCAACGCAGGTGCCGTTGAGTGAGGAGCTCGACCTGTGCCGGCGCTACGCCCGCATCGAAGGCCTGCGCATGGGGGACCGGCTGCGGGTGCACTGGCAACTGCCCGAGGACCCCGGCCAGTACATGATTCCCTTGCTGACCTTGCAACCCTTGCTGGAAAATGCCATTTATCACGGTATCCAGCCGCGCGCCGAAGGTGGGGATGTGCAGGTGCGTATTGCCGAGGATGGCGATATGCTGGAGATCGCGGTCACCAACCCGCTGCCGGAAACGCCCGTATCGGGGGGCAACGGTAACCGGATGGCGCTGGACAATATCCGCTATCGGTTGGTGGCCTTGTACGGAGACCGCGCCCGGGTGGAGGCGGCGGCTAATAATAACGAATACAGGGTGACCCTGCGTTACCCACTTGCCTGATCAGGGGGCTTAAGCAATGCGAGTACTCGTCTGCGACGACGAACCGCTGGCTCGGGAGCGGCTGGTTCGCCTGGTGAACACGCTGGATGGCATCGAAGTGGCCGGTGAGGCGGCCAATGGTCGTGAGGCCGTGCAGACGGCGGAGCGGCTGCGGCCTGATGTCGTGCTGATGGATATCCGCATGCCGGATATGGACGGGATAGAAGCGGCTGCGTGTCTGGCGCAGGCCGAACAACCCCCCTCACTGATCTTCTGCACGGCTTACGACGAGCATGCGCTGGAGGCCTTTCGGGTCAAGGCGCTGGATTATCTGCTCAAGCCGGTCAACCGCGATGACCTCAGTGCCGCGCTGGAGCGTGTGCGGTTATTGAAAGGCGCAGCGGAAAGCCATTCCGCAGACGGCAGGCGCCAGCATATCTCGGCGCGCACTCACCGTGGTCTGGAACTGGTGCCGGTGGACGATATCCGTTATTTTCTTGCCGATCAGAAATACATCACTGTGCGTTATGGCGACGGTGAAGTGCTGATTGATGAAACCCTCAAGGATCTGGAAACCGAATTCGGTGACCAGTTCGTGCGTGTGCACCGTAACGCTCTGGCGGCGCTTCGCTATATTGAGGGGATGGAGCAGGCCAGCAGCGGGCATCACCAGCTGCGGCTGCGCGGGCTGGATGAGCCGCTGGTGGTCAGCCGCCGACATGTGGCGGGCCTGCGCAAACTGATGCAGCGGCTCTGAACTGGATAACAACAACAAACGAGGCCAACAATGAAACGATTTCTCCTGGCTGCACTCGCAGCCGTCTTCCTGTCGGGTTGTGCAACCGCTCATATGCCGGTGACCGGCTTCATGTACGGCAACGTGAGGGGCCCGATGACCGCCACCGCAGCACCGGAGGAGGCCACGCGTGTGGGCCGTGCTTCCGTGCGCTCGATCCTGGGCATTATTGCGTCCGGCGATGCCAGTATTCACACGGCAGCGCGCAATGGCGGCATCCGCGAGATCCACTATGTGGACTACGAGTCGCAAACCTTCTTCGGGGTGCTGGCCGAATTTACAGTTGTGGTCTACGGCAACTGATTTCTCTCCTGCTAGACTGGTGGGCCGAGCGCCCACCAGGAGAAGCAGGTGAAGGAGAAGTTCCGGTACTGGTTTGGCATTCTGCGTTCAGCGCTGGATAACTGGGCGCAGAGCCATGCGTTTATCTATGCTGGAGCGTTGGCTTTCTTTACGCTGTTTTCCATCGCGCCCGTGGTGATTCTGGCGGTGCATGTGATCGGCCTGGTGCTCAGCACCGAGGCCGCCATGACACGGATCATGGGGCAGCTGGAGGAAGCCATCGGGCCGGAAGCCGCCGAGGCGGTGGAAGTGGCGGTGGCCGGCACGCAGATCGATCAGAGCGGGCTGCTGCCCACACTGATCGGTATTGCTGCCATGGTGATCGGCGCCACGACCGTGTTTGCCCAGTTACAGCGCTCGCTGAACAACATCTGGGATGTTGCGCCGCGTCCTTCGCGCAACACCATCTTTCTGCTTCTGAAAAGCCGGGTCCTGTCGTTGACCATCGTGCTGTCGATCGGTTTTATCCTGCTGGTATCCCTGCTGCTCAGCGTGATGTTGCGCGCCATTATGGTGTTTGCATCAGACTGGTTGCCGATGCCCGGCATCCTGATGGTGGGGGCTGAGGCACTGGTGTCGATCAGTGTCATCACGCTGCTGTTCGCGACGATCTTCAGGGTGCTGCCGGATGTGGTGCTGAGCTGGAAAGATGTCATGCTCGGCGCCCTGATTACGGCGCTGCTGTTTACGCTCGGGCGCTTCCTGATTGCCATGTATCTGGCGCAGACTGCCACCGCCTCTACCTATGGTGCGGCGGGCTCGCTGGTTCTGTTACTGCTGTGGGTGCATTACTCCTCACTGATCCTGTTGTTCGGTGCGGCGTTTACCCGGGCGCATGCGGAGGCCAGAGGTGTCGAGATCCGGCCGCGCAATACGGCAGTGTGTGTACGCAAGACGCTGGTAGAGCAGTAGGCCGTAACAGTCCGTTGTTACTGCATGCCGAACAGTCGGCGCAGGTGGGGCATCTGCTCTTCAAGCTGAAAGGCGACATCGCGGGTCAGCATATCAAGCAGGATGATCGCGTTGGTGGCGGCTTCCGCACCTTGCACACCGCGCAGGCGTGCGGCAAAACTGCGGTTGATCTCGCGCAGGTTGTAATAAGTGTGTTCCATCAGGCTTAGATCCAGGGTTAAAGAAGGATCCTGTTCCCGTTGCAGATAACGGTGCAGAAGGAACACTGAGGCCGCTCTGAAAAAGGTTTCCGATTCATCGGCCAGCGGCAGATGGAAAATGCCCATGGGGCGTAACGGCAAGGTATGCGGGCAGGGGCTCAGCGAGCAGACCAGCCCGAACAGCGAGCCCAGTGCCCGTTGCAGCGATGTTCTTGAGCTGTAGCGGCGCGTCGGCGTGACCACTTCCAGTTCGATGTCATCGTAGGAATCGCCCCACTCGGTCTGGCTGAACGCCCAGGCCAGCCGCAGGGCAACGGGACAGTAACGATGCTCTTCTGTGTCCAGGGGGCAGTGCTTGCACTGATGATGATCAAGGCATGCCCAGTCCGGAGGGTCGAAGCGATGCGGCACGGCAAGATCGCGGGTGTTGTTGTCCATATATAACGGAATGCGTGTTTCCCGACCTGTGCCGTCGGTGATGAGATACTCGAAATCCGCAGGCGTGTTCTGGCTCACTGGGCGGCCTCCGGTAACGCCTCCATCAGAGGAAGCTGGATCAGGAAGGCGGTGCCGACACCCGGTTTGCTGGCCACGGAAATACTGCCCTGGTGTCGCTTGATAATGTCCTGGCTGATGGCTAGACCAAGCCCGGTGCCCTCGCCCACCCCCTTGGTCGTGAAAAAGGGCTCAAAGACATTGTCGAGCACCTCGGGCGGAATGCCCGGTCCGTTGTCTGTCACCTTGATTGAAAAATGCTGCCGGTTGGCGCGCGTGGCAATGATGATCTTGCCTTTGCCCTTCATTGCCTGGGCGGCATTGACCACCAGATTGACAAAAACCTGCGAGAGCTGCGGCTCGGAACCGCTGATCTGCACCTCGCGATCATCAAACTGTCTGACTACTTCGATGCCGTGTCGTGTTTCATGACGGGCCAGATTCAGTGCGCTTTCGATGCAGTGATGAATATCCACGGGCGCAAACTTTTCCTGCCCTTCGTGGGAAAAGCATTTCAGATCACTGATGATTTTCTGGATGCGCTCCACGCCGTCGCGGGTTTCCTGGGTGAGCTGCGGCGTGTCCTCAAGAAGCCAGGTCAGTTCCTTTTCAGACAGATTGCTATCCTGCGCTTTCAGTGCCTCGCACAAGGCTTGCTCGCCCGCGATCGCCCGGGCGGTGTCCACGGCGCGGGTCAATGCCTGCACGTTTTCCGTGAGCCGCCGCACGTTGCTGGAGACGAATGCCAGTGGTGTATTGATCTCGTGGGCAATGCCGGCGGAGATTACGCCCAGTGAGGCCATCTTTTCAGAATGCAGCAGCATGTTTTCCACTTTGCTGATGGCTTCCTCTTTCTTGCGCACCTCGCTGAGCAACTGTGAGTTGAGCTTCTTGATGGCGGTAATGTCTGTGCCGAAGTAGATATAGCCTCTTTCTTCCTCGGACAGATAAGACAGCGGGAACACGAACACGTCCACCCAGTAGGGCTGACCGCTGCGTGCACGATTGCACAGTTCACCGTGCCAGACCTTGTCTTCCGACAGCGTGCGCTGCATGTCTTCATCATTGTCGTTGCCGCGCACCCGGGTGATGCTCTGGTGTTTGCCGATCAGCTCGCTGAGCCGGTGTTCGCTGAGGGCCAGAAACTTTTCGTTGGCATAGGTGATGTGGCCCTGCACGTCTGTGGTGAAGACACAGTATTCATCGATGATTTTGGCCAGCGGCCCGAGTGCCTTCTTGTTGATCCGGAATTCATCGGCATTGGTTTCGATCAGCTTGAGCCGATTGGCAAAGGGGTCTTTGGTCAGCGAAGAGAACTCAGCCAGCCGAGCCTCCACGTTGAGTGAGGCGCGGTAGGTCTTGTACAGCACCAGAATCACAACCAGCATCACCAGGATAGACATGGTGATATACAGGATGGAAAGGTTCTCACCCTGAAAAGGGGCTGCCAGTGCGCCGAGAATGTCCATCAGAGTGTCGCTCTGGCTGCGTTATTGGCCGAGACGGGCGCGCAATTGCGCGATCTCTTCCTGAAGGTCCCGCACCTGGCGCGCCAGCATGCGATTTTCGAGCAAAGTGTCGCGAAGGCGCAGGCCTTCCTCGATGCCTTCGATCAGTTGGCTGTCATCCCAGGGCTTCGGCACAAAACGGAACGCCCCGGCCTCGTTGATGGCCGCCATCAGGGTATCGATGTTGACGACGCCGGTCAGGACAATGCGCACGGCATCGGGTTGCAGGGTGCGTAACTCGGCGAGAAAGGACATGCCATCGATGTCCGGCATGTTGTAGTCGGTGATGACGGCGTCGAAGATGCGGGTTCTGGCCCGCCGCAAGGCTTCCTCGGCACTGGTGAAGGTTTCCAGTGACCAGTTTTCCTTGTGCCGAAGGCAGCGTGTGAGGCTTTTGAGGATGTTTTCCTCGTCGTCCACGATCATGATGTTGTAGGCAGTCATAGACTCTATCCCCGGCCCGCTCGCGGCCCTCTTCTTGTATTGGTCTTGTATTGGTCTCTGTTGTCGGTACTCCTGCCGTTATGGTTATTGTTGTGATCGGCATACGAACAAAGTACCACTACGTGAACGGGTTCGCAATCTGTGTGAACGGTTCGTTCATTTTGCGAGTAGATGCTTTGAAATCAGCGGGTTACGTGCGAGCAAAAAAAAGCCCGCCGGGTGGCGGGCTTTCGGGTGGAGCCGGTGGTGGCCCTGGGGGCTGGCCGGTCTGGGGCCTTAGCCGATCCGGGGCCCGGCGTTGCGGATGTCCTCGGACACGTCCGCGTACTTCTCGGCGAAGTTGCGGTTGAACTGCTCGGCCAGATCCCGGGCGCGTGCTTCGTAGTTCTCCGGGTTCTTCCAGGTGTTCTTCGGCACCAGCAGGTTGCCGTCGACGCCCGGTACTTCTTTCGGCACTTCGAGGTTGATGATGTCCAGGTGCTGGGTCTCGGCATTGTCCAGGGCGCCGGAGAGAATCGCATTGACCACACCACGCGTGGTGGGAATGCTGAAACGCTCGCCTTCGCCGTAGGGGCCACCGGTCCAGCCGGTGTTCACCAGGTACACCTGCGAACCGAATTCATCCATACGCTTCATCAGCAGCTCGGCGTACTCGCCTGCGCGGCGCGGGAAGAAGGGGGCGCCGAAGCAGGTGGAGAAGGTGCTCTTGATGCCCGAGCCTGCGCCCATTTCGGTGGAGCCCACCAGCGCAGTGTAGCCACTCAGGAAGTGGTAAGCCGCCGCTTCGCGGGACAGCTTCGATACCGGAGGCAGCACGCCGGTCAGATCGCAGGTCAGGAAGATAATGTGCTTCGGCTCGCCTGCCTGATTTTCGATAACGCGCTTTTCCACGTTTTCCAGCGGGTAGGCGGCGCGAGTGTTCTGGGTCAGCGACACGTCCTTGTAATCCGGAACGCGGCTGTCGGCATCCATCACCACGTTTTCCAGCACGGCACCAAACTTGATGGCGTCCCAGATCACCGGTTCGTTTTTCTGCGACAGGTCGATGCACTTGGCGTAGCAGCCGCCTTCGATATTGAACACCACACCCTTGCCCCAGCCGTGCTCGTCGTCACCGATCAGGTAGCGATCCGGGTCGGCGGACAGGGTGGTCTTGCCGGTGCCGGACAGGCCGAAGAACAGGGCGACGTCGCCGTTCTCACCCACGTTAGCGGAGCAGTGCATCGGCAGTACGTCTTTTTCCGGCAGCAGGAAGTTCTGCACGGCGAACATGGCTTTCTTCATTTCACCGGCATAGCGCATGCCGGCAATCAGCACGCGGCGCTGGGCGAACTGGAAGATCACGCAGCCTTCGGAGTTGGTGCCGTCGCGAGCCGGGTCGCACTCGAAGTTGGCGGCGTGCAGGATTTCCCACTCACCCTTGTTGCCGGTGTTGTACTGCTCCGGACAGATGAACAGGGTGTTGGCAAACAGGTTGTGCCAGGCGGTCTGGGCCGTGACCTTGACCGGAATATAGTGCTCGGCGGCCGCGCCCACGTGCAGGTGGGATACGAACTGGTCCTGCTCGGCAACAAAGGCAGCGACGCGGGCCCACAACGCATCGAACTTGTCGGCGTCGAAGGGGCGGTTAACCGGACCCCAGTGGATCTTGGCGCTGGTGCTGGGCTCATCAACGATGAAACGGTCCATCGGAGAGCGGCCAGTACGGTGGCCGGTTTCACAGACAAGAGCGCCATTGGCGGCCAGGCGGCCTTCATTGCGCTGGATCGCCAGCTCGACGAGCTGCGCGGGGCTCAGGTCTTGGTAAACGGTAGCTTGGGTCATGGCTTTTCCTGGCTATATGGTCCTGGGCTTAGGGTCCCGACTCCTGGCCGTAAACGGAACGACCGGGCATCAGGGAGGGGCCCGGGCATTCATGTTCGCATCGCGGGTGACGGTGTCGGGGCCCGGTTGGCGGGACCACCGACAGGCGCGCGATTATGACAGAAAAGCCCGGGGGGTGCCATGCGGCACCCATAGGGTCGGCCTGTCGCCGTCATAGGTGCCGCGCGGGCTCCGGCCGGGCCGGGAGGTTCAGGGGGTATCGCTGGCCGGCGCGTCGGCCTGATGCACCAGTTGCGCCAGATCGACCGCGTCGAAGAGTTCTTCGTTGCCGCAGAAGTCACAGTTGACCCGCGCCTCGCCGCGCTCGGCCAGCAGGCTGGCCAGCTCCTCGCGGCCCAGCGAGAGTAGCGTCTGGCGTACCTTCTCCCGCGAGCAGGTGCAGCCGAAGCGGACCGCCTCGGCGGGCTGCACCATCGGGGGTGTTTCATGAAACAGGCGATGCAGCACGGTCTCCACCGGCAGGTCCAGCAGCTCCTCGATGGTCAGGGTGTCGGCCAGCGTGGTGACATGCTCCCAGGTGCGCTGATTGCTCTCGGCATCGGCGGTGCGGGCGGGCAGGGCCTGAAGCAGCAGCCCGGCGGCGTGGCCATTGCCGGCGGCCAACCACAACCGCGTTGGCAACTGCTCCGACTGCATGAAGTAGCCTTCCAGACAGCCCGCCAGGGTGTCGGCCTCCATCGGCACCAGCCCCTGGTATTGTCGCCCCTGCTCCGGGCGGATGGTCACCACCATCAGGCCCTCGCCGAGCAGCGCGGGCAAGGGTGCAGCCAGTTCGGCGGCGGGCAGCTCCGCCCGCGCCAGGGCGCGCACCTGATGGTCATGGGTGCACTCGGCCAGCAGCAGGCTCACCGGGCCATTGCCCTGGGCCTGCAGGCTCAGGCGTCCTTCGAACTTGAGGGTGCCTGCCAGCAGGGTGACCGCCGCCAGGGCTTCGCCAAGCAATTCCTGAATCAGGGCCGGGTAGTTCCGGGCGGCCAGGGCCTGCGCCATGCTGGCGTCCAGGCGCACGATCTCTCCGCGGATATCACTGTCGGTAAACAGAAAGCGCTGGCGCACATCGCGCTGGGTCATGAAACGATCTCCTACAGATCCTGATCGCGGAAACGGCGCAGGTCGCGGCGTTCCTTCTTGCTGGGCCGGTGATCCGGCGCCACCTCGGCGCTGCGTTCGGCCCGGCGCCGGGCGGCGGCCTCTTCGCGGGCGGCAATACTGGCGTCGGTTTCCCGGTAAAGCAAGGCGGCGTCCCGGGCGCTGCCACGTTTGGCGGCCAGTGCGGTGACTTCGATCTCGCGTTCATCATGGCCGACCCGGACTTGCAGCATCTGGCCGGGCCTGACGGGGCGGCTGGCCTTGATGCGCTGGCCCCCCAGATGCACCTTGCCGCCCTCTACCGCCTGTTGCGCCAGGGAGCGGGTCTTGAAGAAACGTGCGGCCCACAACCACTTGTCGATACGCACGCCCTCGCTCATCCGGGCAGCACCCGGGCGAAGTCGTCGATGGCCGGGAACGGGTCGGTATGCGCGCGCGCCGGGGTGCTGGAATCCGGATGCAGGATGCTCCACAGGTGGCCCAGCCCGTAGCGCTGACCGGAGGCCAGCACCGGCAGGGAGTCGTCGACCAGCAGGGTGCGGGGTGCGGCGAACGGATGCTGCTTCTGCAGGGTTTCCCAGAACGCCTGCTCTTCCTTGGCTGCGCGGTAGCTGTGGCTGGACACCAGCGCATCGAAGTAGCGATCGATGCCGGTGCGTTCCACTTTCAGGGACAGCGCATCCGGGTGCGCATTGGTGACCATGATCACGCGCCGACCGCTGTCGCGCAGGCTTTGCAGAAACTGCTCGGCGCCCGGGCGGTAGCCGATGCGCTCGGCCACCCGGCGCTTGAGGCCCGCGATATCCAGCCCCAGTTCATCAGACCAGAAATCCAGGCAGTACCAGTTCAGAGTGCCCTGATGACGCTCGATCCATTCCTTCAGCAGGATGTTGGCTTCGCTGTCAGTCAGTTGCTTTTGCAAGGCATACTGTCGGGGCACATAGACTTGCCAGAAAAAATTGTCGAAGGCGAGGTCCAGCAGGGTGCCGTCCATGTCCAGAAGTACGGTGTCGATATCGTGCCAGTTGATCATGTGTGAAGGTCAGCCGTGCCACAGGGCGGAAGCAAAAAGGGAGATGACAGTATGCAACAGAAACCGGAGATTCTCGAAACCCGGCTGGTGGCCCGGAGCCGCCTGTTCGGCATCGAAGAGATGACCCTGCGTTTCAGCAATGGCGAACAGCGGACTTATGAACGCCTGCGCACCCCGCCGATTGCCGCCGTGATGATGGTGCCGATGCTGGACGACGATACCGTGGTCCTGATCCGTGAATACGGTGCCGGCATGGAGGAATACCAGATCACCCTGCCCAAGGGGGCACTGGACGACGGTGAGGACTGGCATGATGCCGCGCATCGGGAATTGCAGGAAGAGGCCGGTTACGGTGCCCGGCGCATCAGCTTGCTCAAGCGCATGACCCTGTCGCCGGGATACATGGGGCATCGCATCAATGTGGTGCTGGCCGAGGACCTGTATCCCTCCAGCCTGCCCGGTGATGAACCCGAGCCGTTGCAGGTGCTGACCTGGCGACTGTCTGAGCTGGATGCCTTGCTGGAGCGTGATGACGTGACCGAGGCGCGGGTCATCGCAGCCCTGTATATGGTGCGAGACATCATGGCCCGGCGGCGCGCCTCATGATGGCGCCATGGCTGGAGCGCGCGGTGGCACTGGCCGAAGAGGCCGGACGCGCGATCATGCAGGTGTATCAGCGTGCTGATCTGGAGGTGACGCACAAGGCCGACGACTCGCCAGTGACGGCGGCCGACCTGGCGGCGCATCGGGTGATTGCTGAAGGCCTGGCGGCGCTGACGCCGGAGATCCCGCTATTGTCGGAAGAGTCCGCCCATCTGGATTGGGAGGCACGCCGGTCCTGGAGCCGCTTCTGGCTGGTGGACCCGCTGGACGGCACGCGCGAGTTCATCCGCCGCAACGATGAGTTCACCGTCAATATTGCCCTGATCGATGCGGGCCAGCCGGTGCTGGGCGTGGTGCATGCGCCGGTGACCGGAGAGACCTGGCTCGGCGTTCCCGGCCAGGGAGCCTGGCATCAACGGCCGGGGCATGGGCGACGCTCCATTCATACCCGTTCGCCACAGTCGCCGGTGACGCTGGTGGCCAGCCGCCGCCACGGCGCGGAGCAGGTGGACGCGCTGGAAGCCGAAATCGCCCGGGTGTTTGGTGATGTGGAGCGCGTCAGCATGGGCTCCTCACTGAAACTGTGTCGTATCGCCGAGGGGCGCGCGGATGTGTATCCGCGCCTGGCGCCGACCGCTGAGTGGGATACGGCGGCCGCGCATGCGGTGGTCCGGGCGGCTGGCGGCGAAGTGCTGGGGCCGGATTTCCTGCCGTTGCGGTATCACAAGCCGGACCTGCTCAACCCCCATTTCCTGGTGGTGGGCACTGATCCGCAGCGCTGGCAGTTCCTGCAGGGGCGTTACTGACCGGGGCATCGGCCCGGTGTCGTGCGCGCTTCAGCGCAGGGCGGTCAGCAGCAGGCTCAGTTCGTCACCCACCTGGTGCATCTGCTCCAGACTGTGGCTGGCCGTCACGGCAATCAGGCACAGCGCCATGGCAGGAATCATGACCTGACTGACCAGCAAGACTGACAGTGCGCGGTGCCCCAGACGTGCGGCGGCCAGCGTCAGCATCACCACCAGGGCGAAGCCGATACCGGCCAGTGATCCGGGGATTTCCGTCGGCAGGGCAGCATGCGCCAGGGATGCGTGATCACTCAGCGGCGCCAGCCAGCGCTGGATATCGTCAAACATTAAATGGCTCCCGCCTCGCTCATGTGTCCGCACATGACGGGCGATGTTTTTATGGCGTGTGGACACCCTTCCCGGTGTCCTCCCCCGTCAGGAAGTATGCGTGGGTTGCGAGGCGCCCCGCCGTGAACCGGGTCGCGAAAGTACCAGAAGGTTAAGAAGAAGCTATTAGTAGTGGTACCAGCGTACCGGCGAGCGTGCCGAGCAGCAGTGCACAGAGCAGATTCAGCCTCAGCCCGGCCCGGATCATGGCTTGCTGCGGTACGTCACCAGTGCCATAGACCAGCGCGTTCGGAGGTGTGGCCACCGGCAGCATGAAGGCACACGAGGCGCAGATGGCGATCAGCACCACCACGCTGGTGTCGCTGGCGCCCAGCGTCAGGGCCACGGCGCTCAGCACCGGCACCAGCAGGGCGGTGCTGGCCGTGTTGCTGACCAGTTCGGTGAGCATCACCACAAACAGGGCGATCAGCAGATAGAACAACCAGGTCTGCCACCAGCCACTGCCGCTGGGCAGGATGCGTTCCAGGGCCGAAGCCATCATCAAGCTGGTGCCGGAGCTGTCCATCAGGCTGCCCAGGGTAATGCCGCCGCCGAACAGCAACAGCACGCCCCAGTTACTGCGGGCCTCGATGGTGCGCCAGTCCAGCGCGCCGGTGACACCGAGCAGGACGATGGCCAGCAGCGCCACCCAGGCGTCGATGTCATTGATACCGGTCCATTCCGCCAGGGGTTTGCCCAGCACCCACAACAACACCGTCAGCAGGAATACCCCGAGGGCCATCAGCGCAGGTCGCGAGCGGGGAAAGGGCGGCACCGGGCCCAGATCCAGACGCGGCACATCGGATTCCGGTCGCGCCGCACCGTATAGCACCACCAGCGCCAGCGGAAACAGCAGGGCAAAGGCAGGCAGGCCGACCCGCAGCCAGTCCGTGAACTGCCAGCCCAGTGCTGCGGCCGCGATGGCGTTTGGCGGGCTGCCAATCAGGGTGGCAATGCCGCCGATATTGGCCCCCCACGCCAGCCCCAGCAGCAGGAACAGCCGAAAGCGCGGGAACTGGCCGTTCAGAGGCGTAAGCAGGCCGAGCGCGATGGGCAACATCATGGCGGCGGTGGCGGTATTGCTGATCCACATCGACAACAGTGCGGTGATGCCACTGAGCAGCAACGCGGCGGGCAAGGGCCGGCCCCGGGCCAGCCGCAGCAAGTGGGCGGCCAGCCAGCGATCCATGCCGTGATGGCTGAGTGCCGCCGCCAGCGCAAAGCCGCCCAGGAACAGGAAGATGATCGGGTGGGCAAAACCGCGCAGCGCATCGGGGAGGGTCGCGAGCCCCATGGCGGCGGCCATCACGGGGACCAGCAGCGCGGTGACGGTCAGCGGCAAGGCTTCGGTGAGCCACAGTATGGCGATCAGCGTGAACAGCGCCAGCCCGGCCTGATGCGCACGCACGTCCGGCAACTGCCAGGCCAGGGCGGCCAGCGCCACGGCCAGCAGGATTCGCAGGGGGTGCGCCGACATGGCGGGCTCCGTTTTACAGTTGCTTGCAGGGTAAACGGAACCTGACCTCAGGAAAAGTGACTTAAATCAGTATCTTGAGTGAAAGGAGGATTCACGATGACGCGTCAGTCCCGCGCCATGGTCCTGGGGATTGCCCTGGGTTTCGCCCTGTCGGGTGCACCCGCTGTTCAGGCTGAAGTACCGGAAAACGACATTCGCGGCAAAGCGATCTACGGCCACATCGAGCAGGTGCGCCTGGGTGACATACCTGACCCGGTCCCCGCGAGACTTGATACGGGGGCTCAGCGCAGTTCGCTGAATGCACAGGACGTGGAAATTATCGAGCGTGATGACCAGCGTTATGTCCGCTTCACCTTTGTGGACGGCGACAGCCGCGAGCACGAGATCGAGCGTCCGCTGGTTGAGGAGACCCGCGTGCGCCAGGCGTCGGGCAGCGAGCCACGCTATGTGGTCAGCCTGCCACTGTGCGTGGGTGATCGACTTGCCGATGTGGAGTTCACTCTCGCGGACCGCAGCAGCATGACCTACCCGATGCTGGTCGGGCGTAACTTCCTGTCCGAGCATGCGCTGGTGAGCTCTGCCCATCGCAACACGCTGAAATCAGCCTGCTGACAGCCTGTTGAGAGAGCCTGGAAAACAAATTACAACGATGTTACTGGCGGTGTGGGATTGTTGCTGCACTGCAAGAACGTGACACGCTTTCGTCAAGACTGTGCGCCGCGTCTCATTGTGAGGCGCGGCACCTCTTCCATGGCACTATCGTGCTAACCCTATGAAATTTCAGGTCCCTGCCGCAGGTCGCCCGCGCGCCAGCGAGCCGTCGCGTCAATCGTCCGGTTGAGTCGAGAAGGCCCATTGCGGGAGGCGTTTCTGTAACCCTGTGTACCCGGGCCCGCGCCCGCACGCCCGGCTCAGGCGCCGCCTGATTGTCACGGCTTTTCCTCTGTCGCTATGTTCGCAGCCATAAGAATTCAAACATATCGGGAGAGCTGTGATGGTGGATTCCGGGTCCGTGATCCGGCGCCTGCTCGTGGGCGTGCTGGCTGCTGCGCTGCTGGCCGGTTGCGGTGGTTCCAGCAACAACACGGCGGGGGCACCGGGTACCCCGCGAGAGGAAGGGCTGACCGGCGTTTTTGTCAACGCACCGGTGGTCAACCTCAGTTACCGCGCCGGTGACGCCACGGGACGACGCACCACGGCCCAGCCAGCGGGCGGCTACCGCTGCGCGCCGGGGGAAACGCTCCAGTGGCGCCTGGGTGCCGCGGTACTCGGGCACTCCGCCTGCCTGCCCGAACACACCTTTGTGGCTGACCTGACCTGTCCGGGAGACGCTGCCCCCTCCGATCGCTGTGCCATCAACGTCGCCACCTTTCTTCAGGCGCATGCCGCCGCTGGGGCCGAGTCCATTATCGTAAGTGATCAGGCTCACGCTGAAGCGCGGGGTTTCTCGATTGATTTTCGACTGCCGCCTGCCGCCTTTGCCGCGCAGTTCGAGCAAGGCGCGGCAGCGACGTATCTGTCGGCGCGTCTTCAGGAAAGCGGTCGCGACCGTTTGCCGGATGCCGCCGACGCCTGCGCGCGACTGGGCGCCTCCATGGCGGCCCGTGGCGCCGGGGCTCGCCAGCCTGATTGCACCCTGCCGGAAACGCCTGCCGCGCCGCAGGCCGATGCCGGGCCGGATCAGTTGGCCAACAGCGGTGAAACGGTGCTGCTGGATGGCAGCGCCAGCCGTGCAGCGGATGACACCCCGCTCACCTTTGCCTGGCAGCAGATCGCGGGCCCGACGATCACGTTGCAGGATGCCGACCAGGCGCAGGCGTATTTTCTGGCACCAGACGTGACGGCGCCGGTGGTGCTGACCTTCCGTCTGACGGTGACCGATGTGCGGGGCGTATCGCGGGTGGCCACCACGCATGTCGAGGTGTTGCCGATACCGGCCTGCGATGACCAGCGGTTGTGCGCAGGCGCGGCCAGCATTCCCATCACTCCGGCGCAGCAACATATCGACGGTATTGATGAACCGCGCGCGCTGGGCAGTCGTCATTTTCAGCAGTTTAACCTGGGCGGCTTCGGTTTTGATGTCACACAGAATTTCCCCGAGCCTTTTGGCCGCGTTGGCCAGTTGCTCACCGAGGCGGCGGCAGCCCGCGTGCATATCAATGCGCGCGGCGAAGAAGAGCACACCTGGATACGGGCGATGTTGCTGTCCGAGCGGCAGGAGGATGGCACGGACCAGGAGATCGTGTTCCTGGTCATGGACGCCATCGGCGCCGGCAATGTCATCACCAATCGCCTGAAGCAACAGGTGGCGTCGGCCACCGGCATTGCACCGGACAATATCCTGTTCGGACAAACGCACTCCCATGCCGGGGCTGATCTGCAAGGTCTGTGGGGTGGCGTACCCCAGGACTGGATCGACACCGTGCTTTACCCGGCCGCCGTCAGTGCGGTGAAAAAAGCGCAACGCAACCGTTGTCCCGCGCGCCTGGAAGTGGGACAGATCGCCGTACCCGAGCTCAACAATTACCGGCGCCCACGGGTTGACCCCGATGCCGAGGCGGACCCGACCATGACGTTGCTGCAAGCGCGCTGTGCGGTCGGTCCGGAAGAGGGTGTGGTGCGTGCCAGCCTGCTGCAATACAACGCCCACCCGGTGGGTATCGGTGCCGGAGAATCCCCCCGTGTGCCCCACGCGGATTATATTCTCGGCGCAGTGGAACGCCTGGAAAAAACCTTCGGCGGTGTGGCGCTCTATTTCAATGGCCCGATTGCGGATGCGTCCACCGCAGGCAGTGCCACGGGCAACGATACCTATGAGCGCGTGCGCTCCCGTGGCGAGCAGATGGCACAGCGCGCGCTGGATGCGCCCATGCGCGAGCTGGCGCCGACGCTGTCGGTGCGCCACCGCGAAGCCACACTGCCGGTCACCAATCCATTGTTTGTCAGTGTCGGTGCTCTGGGCGCGTTCAACCGCTATTACGATTTCCTGATGCTGCCGCTGGCGGATATCCCGTTTCTGGGAGAGCAGATCAGCTTCCTGCCGCAGATCACGCCCACCGCGTCCACCGTGGTTTCGCGGGTAACGCTGGGCGGCTCGCAAACCGGGCTGGAGATCGTGACGTTACCGGGCGAAGCCACCAACTCGTTTGGCCAGACCATTCGCGCGCTGGCAGAACCCGGTGCAGACATGATGCTGCTCGGTCTGACCCAGCAATCGTTCGGCTACATCATTCCGGAAGAGGAATTCAGTTATCTGGACCCGGCGGGCGGCTCGGGCTTCCTGCTGCCGTTCACCAACTACGAAGAGTATGTGTCGCTGGGCCCACTGACAGCCCCGCTGTTGCGATTGCAGGCGTACCACCCGCTGTTTGATGTCAGCCCGCTGTCCACGCAGAACATACCGCCGTGGCTGCTGGCCTGTTACGACGATCCGGCGGACAGCGCCTGCATTCTGACGCGTCTCGGCCAGCAACTCGATTTTATCCAGGCCGGACTGGTCGGGCTGTGTGAAGAGGCAGGCTTGCCGACCGAGTTCTGTGGCCTGCTCGATCCGCGGGGCATTCTGCCCGGTGACGGCGGCGCATCAGAAGGACCGTTGCTGGCAGACGTGTGTCGCGGCTACGAACGCGCCGAGCTTGAACCGCTGTGTCAGGTGCTGGACGACGCCCAGACGACGTTGCAGGCCAACTGCGGGCTGCTGCCGGGCGACCTGCTCTGCGGCCTGACCGCAGGCACGCTGAGCACCCTCACCGAAACCTGTCACGACGCCTTGCCGGACACCGGGCCCCTGCCGTTGTGCAAGACCGTGGACACGGTGATTCAGGGTGCGGCCTCCACCTGCCGTCAGCTGTCGACACAGAGTGGCGACGTGCTGGTGAATGAATTCTGCAGCCTGATTGGCGGTGAGCATATTAACGAACGTGCGATCGCCGCGTTCGAGCGAAGCTGGGCAGGCCAGGCGATCGGTTTGCAAAACCGGCTCGGTTTGACGTTGCCCTGGGTGCATACGCAAGTGCTGGCGACGCACAATTCCTTCAATGCCACCACGGAAAACATGCCGCCGACATTGTCCGGTTTTGATGCCAATCAGTTCTACGGCGTGGTGGATCAGTTGCGCATGGGCGTGCGCGGGCTCGAACTTGATGTGCACTGGATGCCACGATTGCCGGGCATCGACGGCAGCCTGTTTGATAACGGCCTGGGTGGCCTGGTTGAGGGTCTGGTCGGCAATCTTGTTGGCGGCGTTGACCCCGCGGACCTGTTCTTTGAACCCGTGGTCTGCCACGGCAACGTGCAGCATTTCGGCTGCACCTACGAGCGCTCTCTGGAAAGTGAATTGCAGGGCCTGCGCGAGTGGCTCGACGCGCATCCCGACGAAGTGATGATTATCGATCTGGAAGCCAACCTCAGTGAACCGCTGGACGACGTGGAGATTTCTTTCCAGCGAGCGGCCGACGTGTTCGAACAGGTGCTCGGTGATCTGATCTATCGGCCTGCGGATCATGGCGCGGCCTGCAACGACGACGCCCCTGTGTCCGATCCGGCGTCCTGGTTGAATGTCTCGCGCGCCGCGATGCTGGCCGCCGGTCGACCGTTGCTGGTGTATACCGGCACCTGTGCAGACGGCAACAGCGACCTGTGGGCCGATCTGTTCCATCGCAAACGCGGCAGCAATCATGTGCAGTCCGCCCGTCAGGATTTTTCTGACTATCAGTTCCCCACGTGTGATTTTGATCGGCAAACTCACAACAGCCGCTGGACCCGGTTCTATGAGGACGCCACGTTAGTCGGCGCGATCACCGGCAGCAGCGGTCTGCGCATCATGGAAGTGGTGCCGGAGATGCTGCGCTGTGGCGTCAATATGCCGTCCCCTGATTTCCTGCTTCCCGAACAGGTGTCGCAATTTATCTGGAGCTGGGCGCCCGGGCATCCCGTGGAGGATGCGCAGGCCGAGTGCGCCTGGCTGGACAGTGATGGCCGCTTCCGCGCGGACGCGTGTGATGTCGCCAGACCCCACGCCTGTGTGGCCGATCATGATCCGGCGCACTGGCGACTGAGCGATGCCGCCGATGCCTGGCATGCCGCCAGCTGCCCACCGGGCTACCACTTTGCCGTGCCTGGCAATGCTTTCTTCAACGAACAACTGAAGGCCGCCCGCAGCGCAGCGGGCGCCGAATCGGTGTGGCTGAACTACCGGCGTGACAGCGCCGCGCCACAGCGATGGGTCACAGATAACTAGAACAGGAGATACCGGGATGATTGCCACTGGCCGTCGGGTCGCGTTTTTTCTGCTGGCGGGCGTGTTGTCTGCCTGCGGCGGTTCCAATTCTGCGAAAGGGCCGGGCGCCCCGGGCGAGCCGCCGGAGGTCGAGACCCGCACCGGGTTGTTTATCAATGCACCGGTGGTGGGGCTGGGTTATCGCCAGGGCGAGGCGCAGACGGTATCGCTGACCGCCAGCGCGCCTGCCGGGCAGTACCAGTGTGAGGCCGACGTGCCGGTGCAGTGGCAACTGGGCAGTATCCCGCTGGGCCAGTCCGACTGCCGTGCCGGCAACACCTCCCCCGTTGATCTGACCTGCGAGGGGGCAGGCGATGCCGCCCTGTGCGCGATCAATCTGTCGCGGTTCCTGCAATTGCATGGTGCGGAGGGTGCCGCGCAACTGGAGGTCAGTGAGCAGGCGCGCGCGGATGCCCAGGGGCTGGTGATCGACTTCACCCTGTCTCCGGACGACTTCGCGGCGCAGTTTGAACAGGATGGTCACCAGGCGTATCTGGTGGCGCGGAACAGCGAGTTCGGCCGCGACGGTTTGCCGTCGGCATTCGAGGCCTGCCAGCGCCTGGAACAGAGCCTGCTGGCACGCAACCGGTTCGACCGGCTGCCGGATTGTGCGCCCTTTGCCCCGGTGCAGGGGCCGCAGGCGGATGCCGGTGTCGATCAGACAGCGCAGGCCGGAGACACGGTGCCGCTGGATGGCACGGCCAGCCTGGCGGGTGACGCGCCGCTGGACGTGATTCTCTGGACTCAGCTTGCGGGCGAGCCGGTGGAGATCATGGCGGCGGACACCCTGATGGCGAGTGTCGTGGTGCCCGCAGACAGTGTTGCCGGTGCGGTGCTGGTGTTCGAGCTGACCCTGACCGATGAAAACGGCCTGCAGGACAGCGCGGAAACCCGCGTGACCGTAGTGGCCACCCCCAATGTGCCGCCGGTGGCCGACGCCGGGCCGGATCAGACCGTGACCGGTGGTGATCCGGTACAACTGGACGGCAACAACAGCAGCGATCCCGATGGCAGTATCGTGTCGTTTGCCTGGACCCAGCAAAGTGGCCCGGCCGTATCGCTGGAAAACGCCGACAGCGCCGACGCCTCGTTCCAGGCGCCGCTGGTGGCCCAGACCACGGCACTGCAATTCCGTCTTACGGTGACCGACAATGACGGCGCCCAGGCCAGCGACAGCGTCACCGTGACCGTGCTGCCGCGCACGGATCCGCCGCCGGAAGAACCGGAACCGGATCCGGATGCGGGCGGCCCGGCGCTGTTGCTGCCGGTCACACGACAGCAGTGCGATGACACGGTGGGCGGCCTCGGTGACCCGGGCGAGCAGTTCTGCGAAGGCCTTTTCACCTTGCCGAATCTGGCGCACAACGAGTGTGTGCAACTGGGGCGGCCGCTGTTCGGCGAGCCCGCCAGTTTCCTGTGCGACAGCCTCTTCTCCCGACCCATGGCACCCGCCGGGGCCCTGGCGCCTGCCGCGTCCTGTGCCGACGGCGAGTCACTGGAAGGCGGTCGCAGCTATCCGGTGTATATCGCCTCCGACAGCGGCGAGACCATCGCCTTCCAGGTGCTGGAACCCATCGGCGGTATCGACTGCGAAGCGGGCCATGCCCTGGTGTTGCACGGCCATGGCTTTGGCGGTTCGCGCTCACGCAGTGGCTTCAACGATTATCGTGAAGCGGGCATGACAGTGATTTCCATCGACGCGCGCGGCTTCGGCGAAAGCAGCGGCACCGTGCGCGTGATGGACCCGGATTTTGAAGGGCGCGACCTGATCCGAATTCTCGACTGGGCAGAAGACCATCTCGACTATCTGCTGAAACGGGACGAACCCCATCTGCCGGAGGAACTGAACCCGAATCTGGTGGTGGGTGCCATGGGCGGCTCCTACGGAGGCGGCTACCAGATGCTGCTGCATGGTCTCGATCCGAAGCAGCGTCTCGATGCCCTGGTGCCGGACATCACCTGGTATGACCTGCGCTACAGCCTCAATCCCGGCAATGTGATCAAGACCGGCTGGGACCTGTTCCTGGTGCTGGGCGGCGAGGCGGGTTCGCAAAGCAACCGCAACGGCGGCCTGGACCCGGTGATTCGCGAAACCCTGGTGCGTGGTCTGGCGCTGAACCGTTTCCCGCAGGAAAGCCTGGATTTCTTCTACTACAACAGCCCCGCCTACCGCTGTAACGGGGAAGAGATTCCGGAGCGCGGCCTTGACCCGAGCGGGCTGCTGCTGGGGCTGATCAATCCGCGCGAATACAGCGTGCCGCCCACCGCCTACCCGGCGGCCGATGTCCTGATTACCCAGGGCATGCGCGACACCCTGTTCAATTTCAATGAAGCCTGGCGCAACTTCGAGTGCCTGCGTGAGCGGGGCGGTGACGTGCGCATGCTCACGCACCAGAGCGGGCATATCCTGCCGGTGGAGGTGCCGGACGCGGCCCAGCCGGGCGGCTATCTGCCGCCGCCGCTGGGCAACCTGCTGGAGCTGCCCGGTTTCCAGGGCGCGGGCGGCAGCTTCGCCTGCGGAGACATTTCCGTATCCCGGGCCACCCGCGACTGGCTGCGGCACAGCCTGCAGGGCGTGCCCCTGCCGGGCTATTTTGACGGCACCGATGAAAACATCTGCCTGTCGCTGGCGGATGGCGCTTCGGTCCTGGTGCCGAAGGACAGCTTCCTGGCGCCCGCACCGGAGGCCTTGCTGGAAGGCGGCACCGGCCGCGTGGTGGCCAGCGCCGCGCCGGTGCCCACCGGCTTTACCGCCGTCGCCACCGTCACCACCGGACCGGAAGTGCTGCCGCTGGGCCGCGCAGGCCCCGAGGGCGCACTGCTGGGCGGTATCCCCACCGCCTTGCTGACGGTGTCTGACCTGCTTGGCCGTGATCGCTGCGACGTGGATATTCCGCTGCTCAGCGCCGGTTGTGATCCGGCCGTATTTATCGGCCTGGGACGGCGTTCACCGGGCGATCTGCGCTGGCGCCTGATCGACGATCAGATCAAACCCGTGCGGGGCCTCAAGCGTGAAGCCGTGGTGCAACTGGTCGGCGTGGCCGAGCAACTGGCACCCGGCGAAGAACTGGCCCTGCTGGTGTACGGCTTCCATTTGCAGTACCCGGCCAGCTGGTCGCGGGACGCCCTGGTGCCGTTCGTCAACGTGGCGGGCACGGTGCAACTGCCGTTGCTGGCGGGCAGCCTGACCGACCCCGGCAACACGCCCCCGCCGCCGGTCAATCTGGTACCCGAAGTGACCGAGGTGTGTGGCGTCCTGGGCCTGCCCCTGCTGCGCCCCATCTGCCAGCAGGTGGACAACCTGGTCGATACCCTGCTGGAGCAATGTGCAGGCCCGCTGGACCCTGCCTGTGGCCTGGTGGATGACCTGCTGGATACGGTCAATGGCCTGATCACCGGCATCGGCCTGACCGGCCCCGCCGATCTGTCGATGCTGGTGACCGGCGCCGATGCCCTGCTGCGCGGGTGCGATGTGCTGGACCCGGAACACTGCCTGTATCCGTTCCCGTCCAACCATTTCACCGCCACCGTGCCTGCCGGTACACCCACCTTTGCTACCGGGCGGCGTGTGGCCATGAACCCGCTGGCGATGCCGCGCAATCTGGTGGGCAAACCGATTGATCCCACCGACTGGAATCTCAACGACGGTTTTTCCCCCGGGCAGTTGATCACCACTTTTGTCTCCGGCCTGGATCTGGAACAGACCTACCAGGCGCCGCTGGACCAGCTGGGTATCGCCGACCCGCGTCGCTCGCTGACGGAGGAGTCTTTTGCCAACGGCTGGGGTCGCCCCCCCGTGCTGGTACTGGAAGTCACGGATGAAGAACAGCTCGACACCCGCGAGCATCTGGTCTGGGTCGAGCAGGATGTGAACGCAGAACTGTTCCTGCCCATCAGCGAACTTTTCGGCGATGACATCGATCGCGTGGGCGGCGCCCGCTCCGCCGTACTGATCCGCCCGGCGAAAAACTTTATTCCCGGACGTCGCTACGTGGTGGTGATGCGCGATCTGCGCGATGGCGCTGGCCAGAGCATTGCACCCTCGCCCGCCTTCCAGGTCTGCCGTGATCAACTGGGATCGTCGCTGCCCACCGTGCAGGGGCGTTGCGCCGCCCTGGAGCGCGATGTCTTCCCCGTCCTCGAGGCCGCCGGCATTCATCGCGACAGCAGCCTCTATCTGGCCTGGGACTTCACCGTGGCCAGCACCGAAAACATCACCGGCCGCCTGGTGCACATGCGCGATGACGCCTTTGGCAGCCTGTCCCGCTCCGGCGATCAGGATTGCCTGCGCCACGATGACACCCTGGCGGAAGATTGCGCCGTGCCGCGCTTTACCGTGGACACGGTCGACCTGGATGCCGACAACGGCCGCGTGGTGAAGATCGACGGCAGCCTGCTGATTCCGAGCTACCTGCTGCCTGCGGACACGTCACCGCTGGCCCGCCCGGAAGTGCGCCGCCTGCTGTCCCTGTTCCAGCAGTCCCCCTTGCCGTCGCCGTTCGACAACGAGGTCTACGACATCATCGAATCGGCCAGCCTGCTGCCGCCGAACCGCCTCAACTATTCACCGCTGGATGGCCTGGTGCCGCCGTCGCCGACCACGCTGGATCTGCAGCGTTACGGCGACGGCCTGCCGGATCGCCTGGCCGGCGTGGGCGAAATGTCGGCGCGCTACACCTGCGAAATTCCCCGCGCTGCCTTCGAAGGCAATGCACCACCCGCCCGCGCCGCACTTTACGGCCACGGACTCCTGCAGGGACGCATCGCACTGACCTACGACCACCCCGGCGGCCGCTCGGAACTGGCGCGCAACTACAACACCATGTTCTGCGCCCTCGACTGGTTCGGCTTTGCCCAGGGCGACCTGCCGAACATCCTGCTGACGCTGCTGGATCTGTCCAACTTCGGCATCGTGCCGGACGCTTCCCAGCAGGGCATGCTGAACTGGATGTTCCTGGCCCGCGCCATGCTCCACCCGGACGGCTTTGCCAGCCACCCGGCTTTCCGCCAGGGCGGCAGCCCGCAGGCCGGCGCGGCGTTTGATCGCAGCGATGTGTTCTATTACGGCAACAGCCAGGGCGGCATCCTGCCCGGGCCAGTGCAGGCGGTATCGCCGGATATCAACCGGGGCGTCTATGGCGTGCCGGGCATGAACTACTCGCTGCTGCTGCGCCGCAGCAAGGACTTCACCCTGTACTCGATCCCGCTGTATCTGGCCTACCCGGACGAACTGGACCGCAACCTGGCGTTCGCGTTGATCCAGATGCTCTGGGATCGCGGCGAGAACTCCGGCTTTGCGGCGTACCTGACCGAGCGCGACAAGGCGGTGGACGGCACCCAACCGAACCTGTCGGGCACGGACAACTACGTGTTGCTGCACACCGCGTTTGCGGATCAGGAAGTCACGCACTGGAGCGTCGACATGATGGCCCGCACCATGGGGGCGCCGGTGGATGATCGCGACACGCTGCGTTATCCCGGCCTGAATCCGGATATTGCGCCTTACTACGATATTCCGCGGTTGCAGTTCGATGCGCAGGGTCGCGCGCCGGGGTCGGCCAATATCGTCTGGGTGCAGCCGGGCGTGCTGACGCCGCCGCTGGCCAATATTCCGCCGACAGAAGGCCCCAACCCGCACGGTTACCCGCGCGGTCATGGTGGTGCGAATTGCCAGATCCACCACTTCCTGCAACGCGAGGGCTTTATCGCCGACGTGCTGGATTACAGCGCGCAGCGGGACACCCAGGTGCAGCGCTGCCTGAACGACTTCGGCGTCGGGGATCCTTGATCTTGTTCACCGCAGGTTGGTGGGGTGGAGGGTTCCTGGTAGTGGGTCACCCTCCATCGGGGAGGCGCTGAGGCGGGTTCTTCAGGGGCTGATGGCCGGGCTGATCCAGCCGCTGGCATTGCTGGTCCTCTATCACGTCTTCCCCGTCAACGAGCGCGGCAAGGCCATGGGCATCTATGGCATGGGCGTGATTATCGGCCCCACCGTGGGCCCGGTGCTGGGCGGGGTGATGGTGGATCTGGTGAACTGGAGGGCCGTCTTCCTGGTGGTGGTGCCCGTGGTGTTCAGCGGGATATTGATGGCTCTGAGTTTTCTGGCACGGCCGGAGCAGGCCCTGGCGCGCCGCCGGCTCGACCTGGGCGGGCTGCTGTTGCTGGTCGTCTGGCTCATCGCCCTGTTGTGGGTGCTGGCCAACGGCCCGCTGGATGGCTGGACGGACCCCCGGGTGCTGGCCGGCATCATGGTCTTCGTGGTGGCGCTGGCGGCTTTCGTGGTGCTGGAGATGCGCCGTCAGGAGCCGCTCATGGCCATGGCGGTGTTCCGCCTGCCGGGGTTCACCGGCGCCTTTCTGGTGTCGATGCTGACGGGGGCGGCTCTGTTCACCTCGGTCTATCTGGTGCCGCTGCTGGCGCAGAAATCACTGGGTTTTTCGTCCACGGATGCGGGCCTGCTGCTGGTGCCCGCCGGGCTGGTCATGGCGATGGCCTTTCCGTTGATCGGCCGTATGGCGGATCTCTACGGCCCCCTGTGGCTGGTGGGGGGCGGGCTGGCGATCTTCGCCGTGTCCTGCCTGCTGCTGGGTGTGTCATCGGCTGCCGCGACCTTCTTCTGGGTCGCGACCTGGTCCGCCGTGGGACGCATCGGCATTGCCCTGATGATGCCCTCGGTGGTGGTGGGAACCCTGCGCCTGTTGCCGGAGTCGCTGGTCAATCAAGGGGCGGGCGTGATCAGTTTTGCGCGTCAGTTCGGCGGTGCCATGGGGGTGAGCATCGCGGCCATGGTGTTGCAGCAGCAGTCCGGGCTGTTCGCCTTTGGCGCCCTCCAGGATGCCGTCGCGCTGGCTTACCGCGACGCCTTCTTCCTGCTCGGCCTGCTGGCGGTGCTCGGGGCCTGGCCGCTGCTGGCCATGGTGCGCGGGGATCGCGCACGCGACCGGGAGAAGCGGCCTGACCCGCATTGAGTGATGGTCATGCCCGCCGGGGAGGTTCCGCCAGCTATAAGATATATTATAAATACATCTTATTTGGCGTAGTATGGCTTCATGATCGATCCTGTCCATAAACGCGGAAACGCCGCATGGCGGAAAGTCCGATGAAGCACATGACACAGCCAGTCATCACCCTGTTCGCCTATCCGTTCCGGATATTCTTCCTGTCGCTGGCCCTGTGGGCGGTGGTCATCGTCGTGCTCTGGGTGGCGCTGATCACGGGGCATGCGGGGCTGCCGCTGGCCTGGGCGCCGATGATGTGGCATCAGCATGAAATGCTGTTCGGCCTGCTCAGCGCCGGCATCGCGGGTTTCCTGCTGACGGCGGTGTGTGTCTGGACACAGACCGAGCGATTGCAGGGTGCCGGGTTGCTGGCGCTGTGGCTGGTCTGGGGGCTCGGGCGCCTGCTTGCCACCCTGGGGGCCAGCGTGCCTGAGGTAATGGTGGTGGCTGCCAATCTGCTG
>ERZ869909.955-NODE-955-length-26791-cov-3.851202_pt1 | contig 26791 bp, 18 predicted proteins | sample MGYA00520892_ERZ869909 | MGnify/ENA primary metagenome ERZ869909 (study PRJEB32215, sample SAMEA104723947) | bioreactor metagenome | biome: bioreactor; feature: anaerobic bioreactor; material: water | place: China | collected 2015-03-12 ... | reverse complement strand
TGGGCGACGAGGACTTCGGGCGTGCGATGGCCGGCGATGCGATCGACCGGGCCACGGCGGCACTCCTGGACGAACTCGTGGCTTTCTGCCCGAGCCCGAGGGACCGGGCCAACCTCGGGCGGGTGCTCCAGGCCACACGCGACGTGATGGACAAGGCCCGGGATCTGGTGCAGCGGCGGATCGACGAGCTGACCAGCGCGGGGGCGCTCGACGCGATCGCCGAGGCGGCGCTGCGGGAGCCGACGCCTGGCGAGCTGTCTGGCGCTGCGCGGGACTCGCCGGGGTCGATCCCGGACCCCTGACGCTGCGCGAGCTTTTGGCGATGGCCGAGGCCCGCCAGCGGCACGACTGGCAGATCGCGTCCAGCGTGCTCGCGCTGTTGGCCAACTGCCACCGCGACCCCAGGAAGTCGCGGGCGTTCAGGCCGGGGGACTTTGACCCCTTCGCCCCAGAGCGCGGCGAGGTGATCCCGGCGGACATCGGGGTGCTCAAGGACGTGTTCATCAGGGACCGCAACAGCAAGACAGAGCAAGGAGGCGAGCATGAAGATGGATCCCAAGCACGCGGCGTACGGCTTCGGTCTCGTGATGATGTCGCTGGGGCTGGCGGCGTGCGCGGGCTTTGACCTGGGCGACATGGTCAAGGTCAAGACACCCAACACCATCCAGCAGACCCGCGGCCTGCCCCGCACCACCACGCTCAACGAGGCCGAGGCCGAGTACCGGGCGTGGTTCGAGGAGACCCAGCGGGTCGGGGCCCAGTGGAAGGCCAGCATCGAACGCGGCGGCGAGGTCCGGGGGCTCCTGGGGCAGATCACCCTCTCGGCCCTCGACGACTTCGGGCCCACGCTCGCGGGCGTGCCCATCGCGGGTCCGGCCCTGCCGGCGCTGACCGGCCTGGCCGGGCTGTTCATCGGCGCAGGGCGGCTCCGCAAGGAGAAGGAAGCGTCGTTCAACAAGGGGCTCAAGGAGGGCCGCGTGCCTCCCAGCGTTGGAGGAACCGCCGCGTGATCGACATGCGCGTCAAGGCCATGTTCTTCGACCGCCCGCGGGTGCAGAAGGCGGTCAGCCACGCCAACCGGCGGGCGCTGTCGCGGGCCGGGGCGTTCGTGCGCACCAGAGCCCGCACGAGCATGCGCAAGCGCCGCGGCACCTCGCGGCCGGGCCAGCCGCCCTACGCCCACGAGGGCTCGCTGCGCCGGATGATCCTCTTCGGCTACGAGCCATCGCGCGAGACGGTCGTCGTCGGGCCGGTGGGGTTCCGCAGCAGCGATGCCCCCAACGCGCTCGAGTTCGGCGGTCGAACGACGGTTGTGCGGCGGCGACGGTCGGCACGACGGGGGCAGCGCGTCATCAAGACCCGGGTCCGCATCGCCGCCCGGCCGTACATGGCCCCCGCGCTCGAGAAGGAACGCCAGAACCTCCCCGCCCTCTGGCGCAACAGCGTGAGGGGGTCCTGACATGGCCACCCCCACCAACACCCGCGGCATCCGCGCCGGTCGCGCGTTCGTCGAGCTCGGCGTGAGCGACAAGCTCAGCGCCGGGCTGCGGCGCGCTCAGAAGCGGCTCAGGGCCTTCGGCGACGGCGTCCGGGCTGTCGGCACCCGCCTGGCCGCGATCGGTGCGGCCGGGCTCGCGCCGCTGGCCGCCAGCGTTCGGTCCTTCGCCAAGGCTGGCGACACGCTCGACAAGATGAGCAAGCGCACCGGCGTGAGCGTCGAGGCGCTCAGCGAACTCGGCTTCGCCGCCGAGCAGTCCGGGGCCGATCTCCAGACGCTTGAAGCCGGTGTCCGTGTCATGCAGCGAACGCTCAACGACGCGGAGCGTGGGCTCGCGACCGCCAAGGACGCGATGGCCGAGCTCGGCCTGTCCGCCGACGCCTTGCGCGGGCTCTCGCCCGAGCAGCAGTTCAAGACACTGGCCGAGGCGCTCAGCCGCATCGAGGACCCGGGCAAGCGGGCCGCCGTCGCGATGCAGATCTTCGGCCGGGCGGGCACGAGGCTGCTCCCGCTGATCGAGGGCGGCGCGGACGGCATCGAGGCGCTCCAGGAGCAAGCACGTTCATTGGGCCTGACCATCTCGACCGAGGCGGCCGCGGAGGCGGCGCTGCTCACCGACACGCTCAACATCCTCTGGCGCACGGTGCGTCAGGGCGTCTTCGTCGTCGGCTCGGCGCTCGCGCCGGCCGTGACGCGGCTGGCCGAGGCCACCAGCCGCGTCGTGGTCAGCATCACGGCGTGGATCAAGGCCAACCGTGCCGTGGTCGTCGCCGCGGCCAAGGTCGCGGCGATCGTGGCGCTCGTCGGGCTCACGCTCATCGCGGCGGGCCTGGGGATCTCGGTGCTGGCCGCGGCGCTGGGCGGGCTGGCGACGCTGGTGACTGCGGCCGGGGCCGCCCTTGGCGCGCTGGTCTCACCGATCGGGCTCGTGGTCGCAGCCGTGGTTGGGCTGGGCGTCGCGATCGTGCGGTACACGAGCCTGGGCGGGCAGGCGGTCGGCTGGCTCATGGACCGCTTCGGCGAGCTGCGGGCGTTCGTCGGCCGCGTCGCGGGCGGGATCGCGGACGCGCTGGCGGCGGGCGATCTCGCGCTGGCCGCCGAAGTGCTCTGGCTCGGGCTCAAGGTGGCGTGGCAGCGCGGCGTGGCTGAACTCAACGCCGTCTGGCTCGAGGCCCGGGCCTTCTTCGTGGGCACCGCCCAGAAGATGTGGTTCGGAGCGCTGGCGGCGGCCCAGATCGTGCTGCACGCGCTCGAGTCGGCATGGATTGAGACGACCGCGTTCCTCTCCAAGACCTGGACGCGCTTCGCGTCGGGATTCCAGCTGATCTGGCAGCACGCCGTCGGCTTCGTCGCCAAGCGGATGCTCGAGATCCAGGGGCTGTTCGACTCGTCGCTGGACGTCGAGGCCGCCAAGAAGGCCGTCGACGAGCAGCTTGATGCCAAGCTCGCCGAGATCGATCAGAACGCGCAGCGCGAACTCAGCGCCCGAGAAGACCGACGCCGACGCGAGCGCGACGCGGCCGCGGCGCTCAACGAGGCCACGCTCGCCGAGATCGGCCGGCGCTTCGAGGAAGCCCAGGAGGCGCTGCGCACCGGCAACGAGGCCCGCATCGCGGAGTCGCAGCGGGCGCTCGACGAGGCCCGCCGCAAGCTCGACGAGGCGATCGAGACGGCCCGCGAACGACGCGAAGCCATGGGCGACGAGTCCGGCCCGGGTCGTATTGGCCGCGATTTGATCGCTGAGCTCGAGGACCGGCTCGGAGGACTGGGCTCGTCGCTGGCCCGCGGCCCGAGCGCCCGGGGCACCTTCAACGCCCGCGCGGTGCAGGGTCTGGCCACCGACGACGACGCGGCCGAACGCACCGCCAAGGCCACCGAGCAGACCGCCCGGCACACCCGCCAACTCGCCGACGCCGCCAGGAGCGGCGGGCTGACCTTCGCATAGGAGGACTCGTCTCGTGTCGATCGTCGTGACGGAGAAGTTCGAGAGCCGCCGGTCCACGAAGGGCGACCCCCCCAATAACCCTTCGGCGGAGCTCGTCTACACCGTGCGCGGCACTAACGACGACCTCGCAGCACGAGCCGCCGCCGAGAACGCCAGCCCCACTGCCTATGACGGGCTGCCACGCCAAACAGTCTCCGTTGAGCCGATCGGTCCGGATCACTGGGAAGGGACCGTCCGCTATGCCCAGGCCCAGGGCGGCGGGTTCCCGCAGACCGGCGAGAGCGTCTTCAGTTTTGACACCGGCGGCGGCACCCAGCACATCACCCAGAGCAAGCAGACGATCAGCAGCCACGCGGTATCGGGCACCTCCGCGCCCAACTTCAACGGTGCGATCGGCGTGACCGCCGACGGCGTCGAGGGCGTGGACATCACCGTGCCCGTCTACCAGTTCAGCGAAACGCACTACTTGCCTGCCTCGCAAGTCACGCAGGGATACAAGTCGACGCTGTTCAACCTGACCGGCAAGGTCAACAACGGATCGTGGAAGGGCTTTGCGCCGGGCGAGGTGCTGTTCCTTGGTGCGTCCGGCTCGCGTCGCGGCACGGGCTCGGATGCCGATTGGGAGATCACCTTCCGCTTCGCCGCCAGCCCCAACGCCTCGGGCATCTCGGTTGGGCCGATCAGCGGGATCACCAAGAAGGGCTGGGAGTACCTGTGGGTCCGCTACGCCGACGCGGAGGACGCGGGCTCGCAGGCGATCGTCAAGCGCCCCGTCGCGGCGTACGTCGAGCGGGTGTACGACGAGGGCAACTTCTCGGCGCTGGGGATCTAACGCCCAAGGAGAACCATGACCGATGCCTTCCGCAAAGTCCGATCCGGCCAGCCGCTGGTGATCCCCGCGCGGGCGTACAACGCCTTCGTCGATGCGGCTGTAGCCGAGCGCCGTCGCGAACAGACCCGGGGCGGCGGACCGCTCGCCGATGCCATGCCGCGCTGCCTGGTGCTCGTGCGGAACGACTCCGACCAGACGATCGAGCCGTACCACGTGCTCGCGATCTCGGGCGTGCTGGTCGAGCCGGGCGAAGGCGACCAGGAGCGGACGTTCCACAGCCGCACGCCGCTGACCGGCGTGGTCGCCACCGAGGACTCGAGCCCGATGGCGTTCGTGCTGGCCACCCAGCCGATCACAGCGGGCGAACTCGGGCGGTGCGTGCTGACTGGCGTCACGCCCGCGCGGGTGTTCGTGAACAACGAGCTCGACACCACCTGCGACCTCGCACCCGACGAGACGGTGCTCACCAGCACACCCATGGGCGGCGTCCCGATCCTGTGGAAGGAGAAAGGCGTCGGCGAGAAGTGGGCGGTGATCGAGATGGGCCGGCCGTCGTCGGGCCGCGTCACCGCGATCCTCGGGACGGCTCAGGCGATCCCCAGTGAGCACAACCGCTGGCGCTACCCGTGGCGGGAGGCCCGTCTCGACGGCGATCCCGGCAGCGAGACCTACCTCCGCTACGTGGCGGTGCCGGATGGCCTGTCTTCTCAACTGCCCAGTGGCGGTGAAGACCCCACGCTGCTGGCGATCAACCGCTTCGAGGCCCACCACATGAACACGGCCGAACCGGGCTCGGGCTTCGAAGGCCTGCTGGGACTTGGCCCCGTGTGCGACCTGCCGGGCGTGCTGCCCAAGTGCCCTCCCGCGCGGTCGCTGCTGCCCAAGCTCGTGCCCATCCCAGAGGGCGTGTGCGTGCAGCTCACCTGCGAGCGCAACAGCAAGGGGCGGCCCGTCTGGGTCTTCGAAGCGATGACGCTGATGGAACTGGCCGACCCCGCAGACGGCGACCGCAAGTTCAACCTGTTCGTGGAGGGCGGGGCATGAGCACGACCACGAATGACCTGGACACCCGCCGCGACCACGAGCGGGCCAAGTACCTGGAACTGGCCGCGCGACCGGGCTCGGCGTACGGCTCGACGAATCACGGCAGCCATGCGGTCCCGATCCTGCGAGCCTGGAAGCCGCGCTTCGTCGTGGACTTCGGCTGCGGCCGTAACGACTTCATCCGTCACCTGCGCCGGCTCGGCATCGACGGGCTGGGCGTGGACTTCGCGTTCGACGACGCCGATGTGGTCAAGCCCATGCACGCGACGGGGCTCGTGGAAGGCGTGGCCGACGTGGTCACCTGCTTCGACGCGCTCGAGCATCTGCTGCCCGAGGACGTGAACCCGGTGCTGGCCGAGATGCGTCGCGTCGCCCAGCCGCGGGGGTGGTTCTGCGTCTCGGTGTGCACACGCCCCAGCCGCATCACCGCCTTGGGCGAGAACCTGCACCCGACCGTGCGGCCCATGAACTGGTGGCTCGACCGCATCGGATGCGTGGGCGCGGTGACCGATCGCCGGGCGGGCGGTCGCTACATCATCGGGAGGTTCACCCGCTGATGCGCGAGAACCAGTCGGACATCGCGGCGCTGCAGCACGGGCTCAAGTCACGCCGTCCCGCCCGGGACGGGCTGCGCTTGTACACCGCCGACTTCGACTCGGTCTCGCTCGCGAGGTTCTACCGCGGCCGCTCGGCGTTCCTGATCCTCTCGGGTCCGTCGCTGAACCAGATCGATCTCTCGCTGCTCAATCGGCGGGGCATCGTCACCATGGGCGTGAACAACTCGTGGACGATCCACCGGCCGACGCTGTGGACCTGCGTGGACGACCCGGGCCGCTTCATCGACACCGGCTGGAAGGACCCAGGCATCCTCAAGATCGTGCCGACGTGCATGTGGTCCAAGCGTCTGCGGATCCAGAACCCTGATGGCACCATGCGCGACAGCGCGTTCAAGGTCCATCAGATGCCCACGGTGCTCTTCTTCCGCCGGGCCGACCACTTCGACCACGATCGGTTTCTGACCGGCGACTCGATCCCATGGGGCAACGATGGCAAGACCGCCGACTCGCTCGGGATCGTGGGCAAGCGCAGCGTGATGCTCGTGGCCCTGCGCCTGCTGCACTACCTGGGCTTCGGGACGGTGTACCTGCTTGGCTGCGACTTCAAGATGGCCCCGGACCGGCGGTATGCCTTCGACGAGCACCGCTCCAAGGACGCCATCCGCCACAACAACGTGCTCTACGACTCGCTCGCCCGGCGCTTCGAAGCCCTGCGGCCGCACTTCGCCCAGCACAAGTTCCGCGTGGTCAACTGCTCGCCGGGCAGCGAACTGCGAGCGTTCGAGACGATTACTTACGAGGACGCCGTCGCAGCCGCGAGCGCCGAGTGCGCCAAGCGTGTCAGTTCGCAGGGCTGGTACGAGCCGAATCCCGCGCTCGAGAAGACGCCCGCGAAGGAGGCCGTCCGATGAGCACCGGCCCGACGCGCTACTACCTCTACATCCCCGTCTGGGCGACGGGCACGCCGCCCCAGGGCGGAGGGTCGAGCGGGATGTCTTCCGGCTCGGGTGGTTCGGTCACGGAGTCCAGCGAATCGTCGTCCTCGGTCTCCTCGTCGATGCCCCCGACCGAATCGACGCTCGAGCCCTCGGTGCCCACCGACAGCATCCCCAGCCAGCCGACAGAATCTTCGTCCGCATCCGGCTCCGGCGGCACACCCTCGGCCAGCATGTCCAGCCAGTTCACCGAGTCCACCGCTGCGAGTTCGGGCGCGAGTAGCTCGGGCGATCCGGGCTCGTCGATGGCCAGCTCGGGCATCTCCTCCGGAGGCGGGTCGAGCGGTGGCGGATCCAGTGGCGGCGGTACCGGCTCGGGAGGCACCGGCCCAGGCGGGACGGGACCGGGTGGTACAGGGCCGGGCGGCACCGGACCCGGTGGTACTGGTCCTGGGGGCACTGGCCCCGGCGGAACCGGGCCAGGGAGTTCGGGCGGCAACTGCCTGCTCTTCGGCACCCTTGTCCGCCTGGCCGACGGCCGCGTCACGCCCATCGAGAACCTCAAGCCCGGCGACCTGGTTGCCTCGATCCGCGTCCCCGGCCTCGAGGTCGATGTACCGTACCGCGCCCAGTACAACTGGCTGTCGCAACACGGCTTGCATGACGCCGATCAGGTCCCGGCACGGGTCGCCAGCATCGCCCTCGGCGAGCACCAGGGCTTCGTGGTCATCAACCGCCGCATCAAGGCCACGCCCGAGCACCCGATCCTCATCCGCCGCGGCGATGAGTGGGGCTTCGCATCCGCCGAGTTCATCCAGCCGGGCGACCGCCTGGTTGACGAGCAGCTCAACGAGGAGCCAGTCGATCGCGTCGAGCGGGTGGAAGCACCCACGAGAACCGTGGCCATCCACATCCCCGGCACCAACACGCTGCTGGCCGAGGGCGTCTGGGTCCACAACGACATGGCCGGCGCGACCGCCTCAGGCTCCGGATCGGGATCGGGCTCCAGCAGCGGCTCGGGCTCATCCGGCAAATCGAGCGGGTCATCGTCCTTCTCCTCCTCAGGCTCCTCCAGCGGCTCCGAGAGCCAGTCCGAATCCGGCAGCGGCCCGGGCATCTCGGCCACCGGCCCGCAGACCGGCAACACCATGAGCGGGATCGTGACCTTTGGGACGGGGCCGGGGCAGTCGGTGAAGCAGTGAGCAGGATCCAGTCGAGCGGTGTACCATACAGGTGGTGAGGTTTATGGTCCCCATACTGGGCATGATCCTTTCCGTGTTGCTGGGTTCAGCAACCGGATTGCTGCACCATGGTGATCATGACCACCAAGTTGCTGTCCATACTCTTGGACACTCGCACGGGTCGTCACACCGGCATCACCACGCCCAGACGCATGGATGGACGACGGTTTCGATCTGCCTCGGTTCTGCCTCGGCCGATCACCCCGATGGCGATGACCATCACTGCTGCCATACCCATCATCATGAGCCGGAGGGTGACGACCCGGCATTGCCGGGCAGGCAGCGGGATTCGGTGCCGTCATCGGCCGCGATCCCGGCGACGGATGATGCGTGGCGACTGGTTGTCGCGCCTAAAGAGCATCGCCAACTCTGGCCCTTTGCCAGGGCCCGCCCGCCTGATCACCTCATCTGCCTCCGAACGGTCGTGTTGCTGACCTAGATCCGGCTGGTTCTCCAGCCGTGCTATCGCGTGCGCTCACTCACAAGTGGGCTCGCTGCGAAGCGTGATCGGTCCACACACACCTTTCGGAGTGACTCCATTTGTTGAAGTATCCATCCCGGCCCGCCCTCATCGCTTCGCTCTCGGGTGCTGCGGTGATGCTCGCGGGCTGTCAGAGCTATCAATCCAGACCGCTGGATCTCGCGGCCCATCGTGACGGTTGGCTTGCCCGGACAGCGGGCGACGAGTCGGTCCGGGCCTTCGCCGAGCAGCTGGCCGAGTCCGGCGAATCGACCGTCTTTGACCTGTCCGACGGACTCACCCTCGCCGAGGGCGAGATCGTCGCCCTGGTCTTCAACCCGGATCTGCGGCTCGCCCGGCTGCGGGCGGGGATCGCAGCGGCGACGGCGGAGCACGCCGGGCTGTGGGATGACCCGCAGTTCGGACTCGACTTCCTGTCCCTGACGGAGAACGCGTCGAACCCGCTGGTGGTCACGCCCGGCCTCTCGTTCACCATACCGATCTCGGGCCGGCTCGAAGCTGAGAAGGCGAGGGCTGACGCTTCGCTCGCAGCGGAGTTGATCCGCGTCGCCGAACAGGAATGGCAGATCCGCATCGAGGTTCGGAAGGCGTGGCTGCGCTGGTCGGCCGCTCGCCTCAAAGCCGAACAGACCCAACGGCTCCTGGCGTCCATCGAGTCGCTCGTCGCTTCAACCGCCAAACTCGCCGAAGCCGGCGAGATCGTGCGGACCGAGGCGACGCTGTTCACCATCGAACAGGCGAGCCAGCGGCATACCTTGCTTCGCTATCGAGGCGAAGCGGTCCAAGCAGAACAGGAGCTTCGAGCGTTGCTAGGGCTTGCCCCCGCTGCTCCGCTCGAACTCGTGCCCACACTCGTCATGAACTACGCTCCTGACGACCCAACCGCCGATGCGATGGAGGAGCGGAGCCTGACCCTCGCCCGGCTCCGCGACGAGTACGAGGTCGCCGAGCAGACGCTCCGACGCGAGGTCCGCAAGCAGTACCCCGACCTGACGATCGGGCCGGTCGCCGACTTTGACCGGGGCGACACGCTGCTCGGCTTTTCGCTGTCGATACCGATCCCCATCCTCAACGCCAACAAGCAGGGCATCGCTGTGGCCCATGCCGAGCGAGACCTCGCTCGGGCGGCGTTCGAGACGGCGTACGAACGTCTGGCCGGCTCGCTCGCGGTGGCCCGGGTCCGACTGGCGAACATCCGCGAGCAACGCGAGATCATCGAGACGAGCATCGCCCCGATGGTGGACCGACAGCTCGCCGACGCCCAGAACCTCCTCCAGATCGGCGAGGGCGGCACGCTCGTGCTGCTCGAAAGCCTCTCACGAGTGGGGCAGACCCAGATGGCCCTGATCGACGCACGACTCGACGAGACGCTCGCGTTGACCGAACTGTCCCTCCTCTTCGGGCCGCCCCACGCGGCGGCCGTCGCACCATCCAATCCACAGCGCCACGCAGAGGCTGATCCGGCCCCAGCGTCACACGAGGGCGAACCCGCCCGTGAGGTGAATCCATGAGATCTCCGTATCATCCAAGTTTTCCGCTGCTGACCATGCTCATAGTCTGTGCATCACTCCTGGTCGTGGGCTGCACCCGCCAAAGCGATCAGACCCCTGCCGCGGAGCAGGAAGAGACGGCTGCCGCCGCTACGAACCGGATCGACATCCCCGCCACTGTCCGCAGTAACCTTGGAATCACCTTCGCCAAGGTCGAACGCCGTTGGGTGGAGAGCACCATCCGTGTACCCGGAGCCTTCGAGCTTCAGCCGCTCGCCCGGCACGAGTACCGCCTCAGCCTGCCCGGCACGGTGCAACTCGCCGTCGATCAGTATCAGAAGGTCGAACCGGGGGACCTGCTGTACCGCTTCCGCTCGCCGCAGTGGCCCGAACTCCAGCGGGAGATCATCAAAGGCGAGTTGGACATCCAATCGGCGTTGGCCGAAATCGAGGTCGCCCAAGCTCGCATCAGTGAAGCCGACCGCCGACTGACTCTCATGCGGGAGCGGCTCTCTTCGTTGACGAGCGCAGAGATCCGCAGCGCCGACCTGGAAGCACAGACCGCAGAGATGGAGGCGAGTCTGCCCCGTCTGCGTGCGGAGTTGAGGCTTGCCGAGACGAGGCTCGCGAACGGTGAACGGATGCGTGAGCACGCACTGCACAGGGCCTCGGTCGCTTCTGGTATTGCCGAAGATGTTCTCTCGGCCGAGTTGCAGGATCAGGGGCGGACCGTACCGTCCTACCGATTCGTCGACTGGATCGAGGTTCGGGCCACGGAGCCCGGCGTGGTGGAACTGCTCGCCCTCACCGACGGGTCGTTCGCCGATACCCCGTCTCTCGTGCTCTCCACCGTGGATCCGACAAAGGTGCGTTTCCGTGCGATAGGCCTTCAATCGGATCTCGCGCGCATGGGGCAGTCACCTATGGGCCGCATTGTGCCTCCGTCAATCCCCGGCATCCCGCTCAGCGATGGCGTTGATGCTTCGGTATCAATCGGGCTCGAAGCCCACCCCGAGCAACGCACCGTCACACTGCTGGCAAATCCAGAGGAGAGTCGGACCTGGATGAGACCCGGCGTCTCCGCCTTCTTGGAAGTCGTGACAAAGTCCACCGGTGGCTTTGCTTTAGCGATTCCCCGGGCCGCGATCGTGAAGGATGGCATCACCCATGTCTTCTTCCGGCGTGATCCGCAGGATCCCAACAAGGCCATTCGTGTGGAGGCTGATATGGGTGTGGACGACGGGCGCTGGGTGGTGATCAAGAGCGGCATCACGCTCAACGATGAGATCGTCCTGAACGGTGCGTACGAACTCAAACTGGCGTCTCAGCAGAGCGGGGTTGCCCAGAAGGGCGGCCACTTCCATGCCGACGGCACCTTCCACAGCGATCACTAAAAGGAGCGAGATCTCATGCTGAAGCGACTCATCCAGTTCTCGCTCGACCACGCCGCGCTCGTGCTCGTGCTCGCGGGTGTCGTGCTCGCGTTCGCGGCTTTCCGCATCCCCCAAACCCCTGTCGATGTCTTTCCTGAGCTCAACGCGCCGACCGTCGTCATCATGACGGAGGCACCAGGGCTCGCCGCAGACGAGATCGAGCAGTATGTCACTTTCCCGATCGAAACCTCGGTCAACGGCATTCCGGGCGTCCGGCGCGTGCGGACGAGCAGCGCGATCGGCTTGTCCATCGCCTACGTCGAATTCGACTGGGGCATGGATATCTATCGGGCCCGGCAACTTGTCTCCGAACGGCTCGACTCGGTCCGGGAGGAACTCCCGCCCGATGCCCACGCCGAGATGACGCCGATCACCAGCATCACCGGCGAGATCATGCTGCTGGCAGTATCCTCGCCAACGGGTACCGTCCCGCCGCTTGAGCTTCGGGCCTATGCGGAGTATGACCTGCGCAACAAGCTGCTCGCGGTGCCGGGCGTGTCCCAGGTTTCGGTCATCGGCGGAGAACTGCCCGAGTATCAGGTGCTCTTCCAGCAGGAGAACCTGCGGCTGTATGACCTGACAGTCAACGATGTGATCGCCGCGGCAAGCCAGGCCCACAGCACGCTCAGTGCCGGTTACTTGGCGGATGTGGACAGCCTCGAACTACCCATCCGACAAAGCGGACGGGTTCGGTCGGTGGCCGACATCGCCGGAACCGTGATCAGGTATCACAATGGTGCGCCGGTCACCATCGGTCAAGTCGCCGATGTCCGCCTCGGCCCTGCCCCGAAGCGAGGCACGGGTGCTGATGGTGGAAAGCCCGCGGTGGTCATGACGATTCAGAAGTCACCGGGCACGAACACGCTGGTGATCACCGACCAGATCGATGCCATGCTCGACGCTCTGGAACCGTCGCTGCCCACCGGGGTACAGGTGAATCGGCAGATCTTCAGGCAGGCCGATTTCATAGACCTCTCCGTGAACAATGTCTTCCACGCTCTTCGGGATGCGGCGATCATCGTTTCGGTAATCCTGCTGCTGTTCCTGCTGAATCTTCGCACGACTCTGATCACGCTGACAGCCCTGCCGCTGTCGCTGGCCGTCGCCCTGCTCGTGCTGGATTGGATGGGCGAGACGATCAATGTGATGACACTCGGTGGTCTGGCGATTGCGGTGGGCAGCCTGGTTGATGACGCAATCATCGACGTCGAGAATGTGTTCCGCCGCCTGAAGCAGAACGCCGGAAAGCCAGCGTCTGAACAATCGCCCAAACTCAAGGTGATTTTCGACGCGAGTAACGAGATCCGGCCAGCGATGGTCTTCGCGACCGTCATCATCGCACTGGTATTCCTGCCGCTCATGTTCCTCGAGGGCATCGAAGGACGCTTCTTCCGTCCGCTTGGCATCGCCTTCGTGGTCTCGATCATAGCCTCACTTCTCGTAGCGCTCACTGTCACCCCGGCGATGTGCCGGTACATGCTGCGATCGAAGCCGGGCAAGAGCGAATCGTCGGACGCGTTCCTCGTTCGCTTTCTGAAAAGGTTCTACGGGCCCAGCGTCCGCCTGGCGATCCGACTCCGCGTGCTCGTGCTGTCGCTCGCGGGTATTGCAACGGTTCTCTCTTTGTGGCTCGCTTCCACTTTCGGCACCTCGTTCCTCCCGGAGTTCAACGAGGGCACCTTCACCGTCGGTCTCTATGCACCGCCGGGAACCTCGCTCGCGGCGAGCGACAGAATGGCTTCGGCGGTTGAGGATCAGCTTCTCGCGATCGAGGGCGTTCGGAGTGTCACCCGACGAACCGGTCGTGCCGAACGTGACGAGCACGCCGAACCGGTCAGCAACTCCGAGATCGATGTCACCGTCAAGGATGGCTATGACAGCCTCGCGGTGAGAGAGCAGATCTCCCAGATCTTGGAGCGCGTCCCCGGGATCACGACCAACATCGGTCAGCCGATCGAGCACCGCCTGAGCCACATCCTCTCCGGCACGCCCGCGGCGATTGCGATCAGTGTGTACGGCGACGATCTCGACATCCTCCGTGCCATCGCCAAGGAGATCGAGGCGGCACTCAAGCCCCTACCCGGAGCACGCGATGTCGCGGCCAACAGAGAGGTCATGATCCAGTCCCTCCCAGTGGAGTATCAGCCAGCCGAACTGGCGGCATACGGGTTGACCCCCCGCTCGGCGGCGGAGCAGGTCCGCAACGCGATCTTCGGCGTGCGGGTCGCCGAGGTGAACGAGGGCGTGCGTCGCTACTCGCTGGTGGTCCGGCTCGACGACGACGAGCGGGCCACCGTTCGGGATCTCAAGAACCTTGTGCTGCGCGGGCAGGGCGGGGCGTTGGTCCGACTCGACGAGGTCGCGGTCATCGGACCGGAGATGGCTTCCAATTTGATCGCGCGAGAGAATGCCCAACGCAAGGCAGTGGTTTCACTCAATGTTTCCGAAGGGTCGAACCTTGGGCACTTGGTCACGCAGGTCCGTGAGCGTGTTGATCCGATCGTGCAGCGGTACGGCTACACCGTGCAGTACGGCGGTCAGTTCGAGGCCCAGCAGTCGGCCAGCCGCACGATCACAATCTTCAGCGGCCTTGTCCTGCTGATCATGATCGTGCTGCTCAATCTCGCCATCGGGTCCTTGCGGGTGTCGCTTCTCGTACTGGTCAATCTTCCACTGGCGCTCATCGGCGGCATCCTGGCGATCTTCCTCACAGAGTCGCCCAATCCATTCTCAAATGCTCTCGCCCTCTTCGGTGTCGGAGACTACACCGCCCCGGTCATCTCGATCGCTAGCCTGGTCGGCTTCATCACGCTCTTCGGCATCGCGGTCCGTAATGGCATACTGCTCGTGAACCACTACAAGCACCTGATGAATGAGGAGGGCGTGCAGATGTACGAGGCCATCGTGCAGGGATCGATGGAGCGGCTGGTGCCGATCCTCATGACCGCCTTGACCGCCGCTCTGGCTCTGATCCCGATCATCCTCAAGGGCGACAAGCCAGGTAACGAGATCCTTGCGCCGCTCTCGGTCGTCATCTTGGGCGGTCTTCTCACGTCGACGTTTCTCAATCTGGTTGTTGTGCCCGCAGGGTACGCCGCCATCCACCGCCTCAAGATCCCAGCGCGCGCTGGGAAGGCATGATCACACATCATCGGTATCATTCCACAAGGAGACCTCACCATGAAAATCACCAGTACGAACGCATTCGCGATGGCACTTCTGGCTGCTCTGGGCTTGGCGGTCAGCGGGTGCGGCGATTCACAATCCGGGGACCACACGACCGACGCTCCAGGAACGCACACGCACTCGGATGGTTCTGTCCATCGTGACCATGACGAGGGCGGTCAAATGGACCACGACGATCACGATCACGGCGACGAGCTGGACCTCGACCCGATCACGATCGACGGGATGACCATCGAGCTCGCCCAAAGCCATGGCGGGGTCGCCCCCGGCAAAGAAGGCCACCTCGTCGTCAAGCTTCCGTACAATGACAATGGAGCAACGATCGTCCGCGCTTGGATCGGCACCGAAGACCGAACCCTCTCGTATGTCGGTCGTGGCGAGTATGCCGCTTCACACGACGACTACGACATCCACGCGATGGCCCCAGACCCACTTCCCGAGAACACCATGTGGTGGATCGAGATCGAGAAGCCCGATGGAACGAAGGTTGTCGGCTCAGCCAAGCCCATCATGCAATAGAACTTCGGAATCAACAAGCACAAGCAATCGAGCGGCGTTCAGCACTTGATACGGTCCCGCCATCTACGCCTGTGGTATCGTGTGCGATTATCTGGAGCCGCAAGGCGTTGGCGATCACGGACACGGAACTAAGGCTCATCGCCGCAGCAGCGATCATGGGGCTCAATAGAATACCGAACACAGGGTAGAGGACACCCGCGGCGATGGGAACGCCTGCCGCGTTGTAGACGAACGCGAAAAATAGATTCTGGCGGATGTTCCGCATCGTCGCGCGGCTGAGTTCTCGGGCACGGACCAGACCGTTGAGATCGCCGCCGACAAGCGTAATTGATGCGCTCTCGATCGCCACGCCCGCGCCTGTACCCATGGTGACCCCGACATCGGCCTGGGCGAGGGCGGGGGCGTCGTTGACACCGTCACCCGCCATCGCGACCTGCTGCCCCTCACTCTGGAGCTTGCGAATGATCTCGGCCTTCTGATCCGGAAGAACTTCCGCTTCGACGCGGTCGATGCCAAGTTGCTCAGCGATCGCCTGAGCCGTGGTGCGATTGTCGCCCGTCAGCATGACCACGGTCATCCCCTGTGCATGCAGGGCGTCGATGGCCTGGCGTGTGGTCTTCTTGATCGGGTCCGCGACCGCGAGAAGGGCAGCCAGCTTCCCATCGATCGACGCGAACATTGAAGTGCCGCCCTTGCGTCGCTGCTCCTCGGCTCGATCGGCCAGCGAATCAACCTCGACGCCCTCATCTCGCATCAGCGCGGGTGAGCCGATGGCCACGCGCGCGCCATCGACCGTGGCGATGATCCCCTTGCCGGTGATGCTCTCGAAGTCCGTGGCGTCGAAACGCTGTTCGGTCCGGTCGTCCAGACCGGCCACAATCGCCTCGGCCAGCGGGTGCTCGCTGCCCCGTTCTGCCGCGGCCAGGAGCGCCAACACCCGAGGCTCATCCTGACCGTCCGCAACCTCCGCGACAACCAACTCCGGCCTGCCCTCGGTGAGTGTGCCGGTCTTGTCCACGACGATGGTGGTGATCTTCTCGAATGTCTCGATCGCCGCGGCGTTTTTGATCAGCACGCCCTGCTTGGCTCCCTGCCCGGCCGCCACCATGATCGACATCGGTGTAGCCAGACCCAGAGCGCATGGGCAGGCGATGATGAGCACCGACACGGCCGCGACCAACGCGTAGCTGAACGCCGGTGACGGACCCACGAGCAACCACACGACGAAGGCGATGATGGCGACCAGCACGACGGCGGGGACGAACCACGCGGATACCGCGTCGGCGAGTCGCTGGATCGGCGCACGGGACCGCTGGGCCTCGGCGACCATCTGCACGATCTGCGCGAGCGTGGTATCCGATCCAGTCCGGCTGACTCGCATCACGAACGATCCGGTCTTGTTGACCGTGCCGCCGGTGACCGAGTCTCCGGCTCCCTTCTCCACGGGAACAGGCTCGCCGGTCAGCATGGCCTCGTCGATGGTGCTCCGGCCCTCAACGACCTCGCCGTCGATGGGGATCTTGTCTCCGGGGCGGACCCGCACCCGATCATCGGGTCGGAGTTCCTCGACCGCCACATCCTCTTCGGAACCGTCTTCGGCGATGCGGCGGGCCGTCGGGGGCGCAAGTTCAAGCAACTCGCGGATCGCGCCGCCGGTCTGGCGGCGGGCTCGCAACTCCAGGACCTGTCCGAGCAGCACTAGCGTCACGATGACGGCCGCGGCCTCGAAGTACACGCCAACCCGGCCCGTCTCGTCCCGCAAGGACTCCGGGAAAAGCGTCGGTGAGACGGTCGCGACCACGCTGTAGATGTACGCGAGCGATACGCCGATGGTGATCAGGGTCCACATGTTCGGCGACATCGTTCGGATGGACTGCACACCCCGCACGAAGAACGGCCACGCGCACCACAGCACCACGGGTGTGGCCAGGACCATCTCGCCCCACTGACTCACCGTGGGGCTGACCCAGCGGTGGAACGGGTGGCCGAACAACATGTTGCCCATGACATAGATCAGGAGCGGCGCTGTGAGCACGGTTCCGACCCAGAACCGCTGTGTCATGTCGTGCAGTTCTGTGTCGTCCTGTTCCGCCGTGGCGTCGAGTGGTTCGAGCGCCATTCCGCATTTGGGGCAGTCGCCGGGTCCGACCTGCCGCACTTCCGGATGCATGGGGCAGGTGTAGATGGCATCCGAGGGCCCATCCTTTGCATGAGATGGATGGCCCGGTTGCTTGTGCGAGCAGCAGGAATGGTCTGTGGCGTCGGCGTCGGGATCCGCGCTCGACAGGTATCGCTCCGGATCGGAGCAGAACTTATCAGCGCATTGCTTCGAGCAGAACAGGTGCGTGGCACCCTCATGCTCGATGCGGTCCGCTTCCGAGCCGGGGGTGACGGTCATGCCGCACACGGGATCGGTCGTTGGCTTACTCGGATGTGTCATCGTTAGAGTCCTTTAGTCGCGGCGGCGATGAACGCGAGCGGGAAGAGCCCACCGGCGAGTTCGGCGATTTGACCGGTGAGCGTGAAGATGCCCGCGCCGATCATGACGCCGGTGCCCATCGCGATCGATCCGGTCAGCGTGAGGCTGCCGCTGCGGTACTCGGATTCATGCGTGTGCTTCTCGTGGTCAGCCATTTGTTATTCCCGCGGCAGCTTGCCAAGGAACTCGCTCGGGTTCGCCTTGAACTTCGGAACGCACGCTTGGCAGCAGAAGCGGATCAGCGTTGTGCCCGCGACCAGTTCGACCGGCTCACCCATCGAACCGAGCTTCGCCCCGGTGATGACGCAGGTGTCAATGGCGTAGTTCACACGCTGCTGGTCCGCGTACGCGGCATCGAGCTTGGGCATGTACTTGGTCGGCTCGTTGACGAGGGACTTCTCGCACCCCGCGCAGCAGAAGCGCACGAGGCGATTCATATAGATGAAGTTGACCGGATCGCCCATCGAACCCAGCGGACCACCGACGGGGCAGTTGTCCATCGGATACCCGGGAAGCTGCGACTCGATGATTCGCTTGTCCAGCGCGTCGAGGTGCTTCTTCGGATCGGCCTTGAACGCGACGACCGTATCGGGGTTCGCGAGTCGGACCAGGCGGTTGTTGTGCACATGGTTCACGGCATCCGGACCCAGCTTCTCGCCGGTGACGATGCAGGTGCCGATGGGGTAGTGCATGAGCTGTTGCCCGATGATCTTCTTGTCGATCTCGCCCCAGTACTTGGCTTTGTCGCTTTCGAATGTCCCGATGCAGCCAGCGCAGCAGAAACACACTTCTCGGTTGTCGTACACCTTGACGATGGGATCGCCCATCGAACCCAGCCGGCCGCCTACGGGGCAGTCGGGCAGCGTGTAGGGGTATGTCGGCCCGGGCGAGGACATGCCCGTCGCGAGTTCGTCGCCAGGCTGGGCGTGATGCTTGGTACCGGCTTCGCGACTCGCCGCGGTCATTGCGATGAACTGATCCTTCCGCTGTTCGTCCCAGGCAAGGAACGCCTCGCCGCAGCCGGGGCAGCACAGGCCGATGGTCTTGCCCTTGTACTGGACAGTGCCGGCGGAGGGGACGATCGGTTCCTTGCCGATGGGACACATAGCGTTGACGGGATCAGCGGCGTGCTGCGCGAGCGAGCCCGCATTGTGTTGTTGCGCCATCGCCAAACCAGCCGAGGCGTTGAGGCAGAGGCATGCGATCAGCATTGTGGGTTTCATATGGAACCTCCTTGTGCCGGGGGCACGGTGGTGTTGGAAGCGGGGCGTGCGTGTGAAAGACGGAACTTCCACTCCTGCGCCCAGCAATACAGGATGGGAACGACGAACCATGTGATGGACGCGACGGCCATGCCGCCGAACGATGGGATGGCCATGGGGACCATGATGTCCGAGCCGCGTCCGGTGCTGGTGAGCACCGGCAGCAGCGCGAGGATGGTGGTGGCGCTGGTCATGACCGCCGCGCGGATGCGGAGTTGCCCGCCATCGACCACGGCTTTACGGATCGCTTCGATCGAGTCGGGCTTGTTTTCGGCCATCGACTGCTCGATCCGGGTGGCCATGATCACGCCGTCATCGGTCGCGATGCCGAAGAGCGCCAGGAATCCGACCCAGACCGCGATGCTCAGGTTGAACTCTCGTACCTGGAAGAGCCCGCGGAGGTTGGTGCCGAGCAGCGTGGTATCCAGGAACCAGGGCTGTGCGTAGAACCATAGCATCAGGAACCCGCCGCCCCAAGCGACGAACACTCCGCTGAACACCATCAGCGTGACGCTGACCTTTCGGAACTGGAAGTAGAGCAGGAGGAAGATGACCGCCAGCGAGAGCGGAAGGACGATGCTCATCCGCTTGGCGGCGCGGACCTGATTCTTGTACGAACCGGCAAACTCGTAGCTCACACCCGCAGGCACAGTCAACTGACCGGTGTCGATCTCGCTCTGGATCAAGTCACGGGCCTCCTCGACGACTGTCACCTCGGCGAATCCGGGACGCTTATCAAAAAGCACATACGCAGTGAGAAAGGTGTTTTCGCTCCGAATCATCTGGGGACCACGCCGGTAGATAATCTCGGCGAGTTCACGAAGCGGCACCTGAGCGCCCATCGGTGTCGGCACGAGGATGTCGCCAAGCGTCTCGGGCTGGTCGCGCAGCTCCCGGAGGTAACGCACCCGAACGGGATAGCGTTCCCGACCCTCGACTGTCATGGTCAGCGGCTTGCCACCGATGGCGACCTCGATAACCTCCTGCACATCGGCGATGCGCAGGCCGTAGCGAGCAATCCTTTCGCGGTCGATGTCGATTTCCAAGTACGGCTTGCCCACGACCCGGTCGGCGAACACCGCGGCGGGCTGGACGCTCGGTACCTGCTTGAGCAGACGCTCCAGTTCGAGGCCGAATGACTCGATTGTTTCGAGGTCCGGGCCGTAGACCTTGATACCCATCGGCGCTCGGAAGCCCGTCTGCAACATCACGATCCGGGTCTCGATCGGCTGGAGCTTCGGCGCGCTGGTCACGCCGGGCATGTCCGCTGCCGCGACGATCGCGTCCCAGATGTCCTGCTGGGACTCGATCTCCTCCCGCCACTGCCGGTATGGCCGTCCGTCCTCGTCCGGGATCAACTCGCCCTGTTCATCGCGGACGAACTCGCCCGCCGAACTGTCATAGCGAAAGTTCATCCGCCGGCCCTGAATGTCGGTACGGTATTCGCTCTGGTACTGGATCACGGTCTCGATCATCGAGATCGGCGCGGGATCGAGCGGGCTTTCGACCCGTCCGATCTTGCCCACGGCCATCTCGACCTCGGGCACACTCAGGATCCGTCGATCGAGTTCTTTGAGAACATCCGTTGCCTCGCCGATCGAGGCGTGCGTCATGGTCGTCGGCATATAGAGAAACGCTCCCTCATCGAGCGAGGGCATGAACTCGCTGCCGAGGCCCGGGAAAGCGTGGGCGATTTCGACAACTGCTTCGTTACTCCGGACGGAATCGGGAAGCCACCCGAACACGCGGTCGAAGCCGAGCCAGACGGTCGCACCAAGAAGGACCACAAGCAGGGCGGGTGACAGGCCGATTAGCTTGTGGCGCAGCGTCCAGGCAAGCACATGTGGGAACGCGAGGCGCACGCCCCAGAACGCCAGCAGAATGCCGCCGACTATCACGCCAATGAACACCGAGTTGCCGACCACCCCGGGCTCCGGGCCGAGCGGCTCCCATGCGCCAGCCAGGACGACAAGCACCACGAGCACCGCCACCAGATTCGCCGACCATTGCAGTCCCTTTGCAACGGACGTTGGCACCCACGGGCGGGCGAGATAGAACGCGCCGAACACCGCGAGGATCAAACCGCTGAGCGGCTGCAATAAAACTGCGATCGCCAGACCCACCACAGTGAGTGCCGCGGCCCCGGCGGTGCGGACCGCCCCGGTCCGAAGCCTGAACCCCATCAGCACATGGGCTGCCGCGGGCAGGATTGTTAACGCGATGATGATCGAGGCGATCAGCGCGAAGGTCTTGGTGTACGCCAGCGGCTTGAACAGCTTGCCCTCGGCGGCCTCCATCGTGAAAACAGGCAGGAAGCTGACCACGGTGGTGGCCACGGCGGTCAGCACGGCGCTGCCGACTTCGGTCGTCGCGCGGTAGATCGTCACGATCGTGGGCTCTCGGTTTGCGTCGCTGGCCTCGGCTTCGTCGAGCCGCCGGAGGATGTTCTCGCTGAGCACGATGCCCATGTCGACAATCGTCCCGATCGCGATCGCGATGCCCGAGAGCGCGACGATGTTCGCGTCGACACGGAACAGCTTCATGCCGATGAAGGTCATCAGCACCGTGATCGGGAGCATGGCCCCGATGAGCAGGCTGCTGCGCAGGTGCATGACCATGAGGACAACGACGATGATCGTGACCAGCACCTGCTGAGTGATCGCCGAGTTCAGCGTCTGGAGCGTCTCGCGGATCAGCCCGGAGCGGTCGTAGAAGGGAACGATGGTCACTCGGCTCTCGGTGCCGTCGGCGAGTACCTTCGACGGCAGCCCCGACGAGATCTCGGCGATTCGGTCCTTGACACGCTGGATCGTCGACATCGGGTTCTCGCCGTAGCGCACAACCACAACGCCGCCGACGGCCTCCTCACCGGCCTTGGTCAGCACGCCCCGACGCAGGGCGGGGCCGAGCGACACCTTGGCGATGTCCCCTACCAGAATCGGCTGTCCGTCACGCGCGGTGATGGCCGCTTGCTCCAGGTCTTCGACCGACTCGATGAACCCGAGCCCACGCACGATGTACTCGATCCGGTTCACCTCGATGGTCCGAGCGCCAACATCGAGGTTGCTCTGCCGGACCGCGGCGATGACCTCTTGCAGCGAGACACCCGCCGCACGCATCGCGTCGGGGTTGACATCGACTTGGTATTCTTTCACAAAGCCGCCGATCGAGGCGACTTCCGAGACCCCCTCGACGCTGGCAAGCCGGTACTTCACGACGAAGTCCTGAATGGACCGCAGCTCGTGCGGGTCCCACCCACCCGTAGGATTGCCATCCGCGTCTCGCCCTTCGAGCGTGTACCAGAACACCTGACCGAGCGCCGTCGCGTCCGGTCCAAGCGCTGGCATCACACCCTGCGGGAGTGTTCCGGCCGGCAGTGAGTTGAGCTTCTCCAAGACACGCGATCTCGACCAGTAGAACTCGACCTGTTCGTCGAAGATGATGTAGATGCTTGAGAATCCAAAGACCGAATAGCTTCGGATGTCTTTCACCCCGGGTATGCCCAGCATGGCGACCGTCAGCGGGTAGCTGATCTGATCATCGATATCCTGCGGGCTCCGCCCGGGCCACTCCGTGAAAACAATCTGCTGGTTCTCGCCGATGTCCGGAATCGCATCGACGGGGACAGGATCGCGCGGCAGGCCACCAAGATCCCAATCGAATGGCGCAACGAGCACGCCCCAGAAGAGCGTGCCAAGGAGAACAATGGCGACAACGAGTTTCTGCTCAAGGCAGAATCGGATCAGCGCGTTGAGCGGACCGTGGGGAGGCGGCGGCGGTTTGATGGATGCGCGGTCATTCATGATCGTGCTCCCCGCCATGCAACTCAGTCCCGCCGTTCATCTCGGCACCATCAAGCGGTTCGAACGATGCGCGGATCTCCCCGCACCGGAGCATGCTCGCGCCGAAGTACGGGTTGTTGATCCGCTCACCACGCTGGAGCCAATCCGCCCCCTTGTCGTCGAAGGCCATCGGGCAGTGCGCGACATACCACGCTTCGCTCCCGCGATGCCCGAAACGACGCTGGAGCGCGATGACCGCCTCGCTCATGCCCTCGAACCGGGCACGGGCACGCTCAATATCCGTGATGCCCGGCTCTACACGCAGACGAGCAGCTGCCCGCCGCCACACGCCAAGCGGTTCACCAACCAGCCCGGCTTCCTCGACGAAGCCGATCGCGGTTCGAAGATCCGCGGCCGCCTGCGAGAATCCACCCAGATCGTCAGCCGCCAGCGCCTCCTGGGCATCCAGATACGCCGCATAGACGGGCTTGAGCGCGAAGACGAAACTGTCCGGAACATTCACACGCTCGGGCATGTCCGGCATCGCCCCCGCCGCCATCCCACCGTGCCCCGCGTGCGGGTCGCCCCCGCTGCCACCACCCGGGGTCATCATGCTGGGCTTGGCGGCGATCTGCATCGCACTGTCGATGCGGAACGCGCCGTTGACCACCACACGCTCGCCCCGATTCAACCCTTCGCGGACGATGTAGAAGTCGCCCGCTCGAGGTCCGAGCACGACCGCCCGCCCTTCATAGGTCGGCCTCTCCGTCTCGGGCACCTCGACATACACCACCGAGCGCGTCCCCGTGAAGAGGACCGCCGAGCGGGGGATAACCAGGGGCTCCTCGACCGAACTCGGGTCGCCGACCACACCGAGCGACTCGGCCGTCACGAGATCCATGCCGCAGATGTCGCATTGTCCCGGGCCGTCCCTGACCACCGTCGGGTGCATCGGGCTGATCCATCGTCCTGCGAGCTCGTCGTTCACGACGGCCCCATCATGAGCGACGCGGGTTCGGACCACGGCCGAGGCGAACATCCCGGGCTTGAGCCGCCGTTCCTTGTTCTCTACCGCCACACGCACCGCCGCCGTTCTGGTCTGCGCGCCAACCAACGGCTCGATGAACGAGATGCGACCCTCGAATACCTCACCCGGGTGCGCCTCCACCGTGAAGGTTACGGGCTGCCCCCAGCGGAGCAGCGGGAGCTGCGACTCGTACGCCTGCATGTCGAGCCACAGGCGTGAGAGATTGGCGACCGTAGCGATCGGCGCGCCCGTCTGTACATAGTCCCCCTCGCGCACCGCGAGATTGGTCACAACACCTCCCATGGGGGCGTAGATCGGCAGTCGATCCGAGTCGAATCGTCCTTCCTCGATCGATTCGATCTGCTCGGCGGTCAGCCCAAACAGCCGCAGCTTCTCCCGCGCGGCCGTGAGCGTGTCGCGCGTGGCGGATCTCAGGAGTTCACTTCCCGAGCGTGTACTTCCCGCGGCGTCGGCGACTTGGCGGAGTTCCTCGAACGCGGCGAGCAACTCCGGGCTGTACACCTCCGCCATGTGATCCCCGGCCGATACCGGTACGCCGACATAGTTGACAAACAGCCGCTCGATCCGCCCCGGAAAGTACGCCGTCAGACGGGCGACCGAGGTTTCGTCGTAGGTGACCTTGCCATACAGCCGCACCTCGGCCGTCGGGAAGAACCGCCCGACAGGGGCTGTCTCGATGCGGCTGAGCGCGGCGGCCGCTTCGCTCATCGTGACGCGCAGCTCATTCCCCTCTCCCTCATCCGCGGTGACCGGGATGAGGTCCATGAAGCAGATCGGGCACTTGGCTTTCGGGTCAGGAAGGCGAACCGACGGGTGCATTGAGCATGTGTACATCTGCGGTTGACCCGTGTCTTTGCCGTGGTCGTGGGCCTCCGCGGCCATCTCATTCGCGGGCTCCGGCGCGGGCCGACCGATCCGGTAGCCGATGATCAGCGCCGCCACGATCAGCACGACGGCAACGCCTGCGGCGGTGTGCTTCCAGATCCAACCGAGTGCGGTGCGGGTGCGTTGAAGGACGGTGTTCATGGCTGCACCTCGTCGTGATTTCCGTACTGTGAAGGCTGATCCGCGGGCTCCGTTGGAACGGGCTTGCCGACCAGGGTGTTGAGCCGTGCGAGCGCCTTGCCGCGGTCCGCACGGGCACGCTCGACCGCAATTGAGAACTCCAGAAGAGTGCGTTCGGTATCCAGAAGATCAAGAAAGTTCGTAGAACCGGTCCGAAACCCCGCAAGCGACGCCCGAAGCGACTCCTCGGCCTTTGGAACCAGCGTCTGCTCGAATAACCGAACACGACGGTCAGCATCCATGTGCTCGAACCATGCGCGGTGAATGGCCGCAGCAATGCGGTTGGCCTCTCCGTCACGCTCGAGTGATAAAGCGAGCCGGCGTGACAATGCCTCCCGGACGCCCGCGTCAATCTTCTCCCGCCATAGTGGGATACTCATTCCCATCGTGACCATGACAGGATCACCCGCTCCGGACCGTTGCAGCACATGACCTTCATAGAACATGTAGTCAACACCCAAAGTAAAATCTGGAAGACCGGAACTCCTCGCTACATCCGCGAGAAGCCGTTGCTCTTCCGAACGCTCGTCGAATGCAAGCAGGGAAGGATGTGTCCGCTGCGCGGTGGCAACGAGCGACGACGCATCGGTAGCGACACGAACGGCCGGTGCCGAGTGGACACGCTCGATCCCTGCTGACGACGAACGGTTCAGTGACGCATTCAGTTCGGCGACATAGACCGGTCGCAACGCATTGAGTTGCGCGAGACGATCTTCTACCTGGCCGAGTTCGACTTGAGCCCTGATCAGCTCCGAATGCATCCCTTCGCCAACTCGATACCTGGCGCGAACCAACTCCTCGAAGGACCTGATCAGATTCAGGTTCTCGTCGGTTATCCGAATCGCCGAATCGATGTATGCGAGTTCGTGCAGGGCGAGCAACACCCGCTCGGATGCCATGAGTCTGGCGACTTGGAACTCACGCCACATTGCCAGCGCCGCGTGAGCAGCCGCATCCTCGCGTCGGCCTAGCGTTCCAGGCCACGGAAAGGACTGCATGACCCCTATCGTGGCCTCGTCATCCATAAAGCTGTAGCCGAGATTGACCCGTGGATCGGGCAGCGCCCTGACCTGCGGCAGGCGTTCGGCAGCCGCACGCCATCGCTGGTACGCCGCCTCGACTTCGGGGTTGTGGTACAGGGCGTACCGGATGTACTCGTCGGGTGACGAATCCGCCGTGAGCGTCGGCCCAGCCATCCGATTGCCATCCGGATTGCCTCGATAGGCGGAAGGGGGCACACCGTCAACGCCCCGCGGCAGAGTTCTGTCGAGCGACCGTGTGATGTTGTGGGGCTGGTCAAACGGGGACGAACACCCCGCGATCAGACCCGCCGCAGTCACGCAGATCGCGCGTGCAGCAGATCGCGTTGCCATGGTTGGCTCCTGGGTTTCTTGTGATGGGAGAGCAACGGCAAGCCGGGGCAGCACGCCGAAGTCGGCGCGCACCGCCCCTATGGGACTCGTGCTCTACATTCGCCAGATACCCAGCAGGGCTTGAATCTCGTTGTGTGTCAGGCCCGCGAGCAGACTCAGCGGGCTTGTTCCGGCAACCGTTGATCGTGGCTGAAGTTCAACATCGGTCTGAATCCGGATAGGTGGTGCAGGTACTGCTGTAAGCGAATCACGATCCGACTTCGGCAGCGGAGCATCCGGTGTCGGCAGGGGACCAGGAAGCGGGGATACGCCACATTGGCAAGGCCCGTCGCTCATCGGACAGAAGGTAGCTTCCACCGAATGAGTGTCGCAGCATCCCATCGCTGTTACGATTCCCGTCGCGCACTCCTGATGACCACAGTCACCGTGCGCACCTACTCCCGCGAGCGGAAGCCGCATCAGCCCACTCGTGGCGAGCAAAATGATGAGGATGAGACGGGTCACGGCTTAAGGTTACTCCGGATATCGATATCCGACAAACGCATCTGCCTCCCAAGAATATTCCCTCGGCTCCAAACCACCCCACGAAGGAGTCATGGAATCAGAGTCATTGGAGAGACC
>ERZ869909.954-NODE-954-length-26844-cov-4.772481_pt1 | contig 26844 bp, 28 predicted proteins | sample MGYA00520892_ERZ869909 | MGnify/ENA primary metagenome ERZ869909 (study PRJEB32215, sample SAMEA104723947) | bioreactor metagenome | biome: bioreactor; feature: anaerobic bioreactor; material: water | place: China | collected 2015-03-12 ... | reverse complement strand
CAGCAGCCCCAGGCCGCTTCGGTCGCGCAGCTGTTCGCCCACCTGAGCGCCGACGAACTCGGCACGGATCAGCTCGACGGTGTCACCTTCTGGGCGCAGCAGGCTGACCACCTGTTCGCCGACGTCGGGGTCGAAGGCCTGCTGCAGGCGGATCAGCACTTCGGTGGAAGCGCCGAAGGTCTGCACCGATACATCGCGGAAGCCGGCGTCCTCCAGGATCAGGCGGATGGCCTCCAGCGAAGGCGCCACGCCGTAGCGCACCTCCACCAGGGTGCCGCCGGTGAAGTCCAGGCCGAAATTGAGCTGCTGGAACAGCAGCGAGACGATCGACGCCAGGATCAGCAGGCCGGAGATCGCGAAGGCGATCCGGCGCTTGCCCATGAAGTCGAACTGTCGATTGACGAGGGTTTTCATGACCACCTCAGTTGTGAATGCATCAGATCCATAGCTTCTTGACCGGTTTTCCGCCGTAGGTGAGGTTCACCATTGAGCGGGTCACCAGCAGGGCGGTGAACAGCGATGTGATGATCCCCAGCGACAGGGTCACGGCGAAGCCCTTGACCGGCCCGGTGCCGATCGAGAACAGGATGACCGCCACCAGCAGGGTGGTGATGTTGGCATCGACGATCGAGGTGAAGGCGCGCTCGTAGCCGGCATGTATCGCCTGCTGAACCGACAGCCCGCTGCGCAGCTCCTCGCGTATTCGCTCGAATATCAGCACATTGGCATCCACCGCCATGCCCAGCGTCAGTACGATCCCGGCGATGCCGGGCAGGGTGAGGGTCGCACCCAGCATCGACATGGCGGCAATCAGCAGGGTCAGGTTGAGCGCCAGGGCCATGTTGGCGAAGATGCCGAACACCTTGTAGCGGATCAGCATGAACAGCACGACGAGCAGCAGGCCGACCTGTACCGACATGACACCGCGCTTGATGTTTTCCGCACCGAGGCTCGGACCGATGGTGCGTTCCTGCACGAAGTAGATCGGTGCCGCCAGCGAGCCGGAGCGCAGCAGCAGGGCCAGCTCGGCCGCTTCGGTGGGCGAGTCGAGCCCGGTGATGCGGAAGCTGTTGCCCAGTGCGCTCTGGATAGTGGCCAGGCTGATCAGGCCGCGCTCGGTATAGGGTTCGCGAACGGTGACTTCCTCGCCGTCCTCGATCACCGTGGTATCGCGTGTCCGGTGCTCGATGAACAGTACCGCCATGTTGCGACCGATGTTGGTGCGCGTGGCGCGGTTCATCAGCGTGCCGCCGGTGCCGTCCAGGTTGATGTTGACCTGGGGGCGGCCGTTCTCGTCAAAGCTGCGGCTGGCGCTGGAAACGCTGTCGCCGGTGATGATCACATCGCGCATCAGGTCGGCGGTGCGCGAGGGGTCATTGCGGAAACTGAAGGACTGGGTCTCGATGTCCGGGGTGTCAGGGCGCGCCTCGAGGCGGAATTCCAGGTTGGCGGTAGCACCCACCACCCGCTTGGCGGCCACCGTGTCCTGCACGCCGGGCAGCTCGACCACGATCCGGTCGGGTCCCTGGCGCTGCACCATGGGCTCGGCCACCCCCAGCTCATCGACCCGATTGCGCAGGGTCGTGAGGTTCTGGTTGACGGCGTAGTCCTGGAGATCGTTGACCGCTTGCTCGGTCATTGTCATCACGAGTTGAGCGCCCCGCCCATCACCGACGCTGTCGTAGTCGAAGTCGCGGAACTCACGGGCGATCAGCCGTCGAGCGGTGTCGCGATCCTCTTCGTTGGTGAAGGTGAAGGTGAGGCTGCGGCCTTCGATCTCGGTGCCGCGGTAGCGGATACGCTCGCTGCGCAGTTGCTCGCGCATGGCGCTGGCATTCACTTCGAGACGCTGCTCGAGAGCCGCGTCCATGTCCACCTCCAGCAGGAAGTGCACGCCGCCGCGCAGGTCGAGACCCAGGGTCATGGGCGAGGCCGATAGTGCCTGTAACCATTGGGGGGTCGCTTCGGCCAGGTTCAGGGCCACGACGTAATCGTCGCCGAGCATATTGGTGATCATGTCGCGCGAGCGTAACTGGTCGTCGGGATCTTCCAGGCGGATCAGGACCCGAGTGTCCTCACTCTCCACGCCCTTGATGTCGATCCCGGCGTCGAGCAGCGACTGGCGAATGCTGTCGAGCTGATCGGCATCGATGGTGGCATCGCCGCGGACACTACTAATCTGTACCGACGGATCTTCCGGATAGAGGTTGGGCAGCGAGTAGACCAGGCCTACGAGCAGCACAATGCCTATCAGCAGATACTTCCACAGTGGGTAACGGTTGAGCATGCGAGCCCTGCCCTTGGTTGCTGAAAACGGGTTGCTGAAAATGAAAAGAGGTGGCTGAAACAGCGGCTAACGTGACGACAACACGGCCGCATGCCCGGGGGCGCGGAGGGCGCCCGGGGCATCGGCCGGATTGCGACCCTCGCCGTTATCCGACCGGGGAGGGCCGATCGGCAAGGACGAGTAGCGTCGAAGTCAGATGGACTTGATGGTGCCCTTGGGCAACACGTTCGCCACAGCGCTCTTCTGTACATTGACCTCGGTATTGTCTGCGATTTCCAGGGTGATGAAATCATCGCCAACCTTGGTGATCCGCCCCAGCAGGCCACCGCCGATGACCACCTCGTCGCCCTTGGAGAGGCCGCCGACCAGCTCACGGTGCTGCTTGGCCCGCTTGGCTTGAGGGCGCCACAGCAGGAAGTAGAAGATCAGTACGAAACCGACCAGCATGATGATCTGTGCCATGCCGCCACCGGCGCCGCCAGCGTCCTGGGCCATGGCCGGGGAGATGAAGAAGTCCAGCATGAGGGGCGTGTCTCCTGAGAGGGTAAGTTAAGGTTGCGTGCGAGAAGCGTTCATCGAACGAGGCTGCGGGGGCGGGTGGGCCACGGCAGTCGGTCGATTATCAATTCGGTGCGGGAGGTACCGGCAGCCCCCGCTGCGCATAGTAGCCTTCCACGAAGTCCGCCAATGTACCCGCTTCGATGGCACCGCGCAAACCGGCCATGAGGCGCTGATAGTAGCGCAGGTTGTGGATCGTATTGAGCATCGAGCCGAGCATTTCTCCGCAGCGGTCAAGGTGATGCAGGTAGCCGCGGGAGAAGTGCTGGCAGGTATAGCAGTCACAATCGTCTTCCAGGGGCCGCGTGTCGTGGCGGTGCTTGGCATTGCGGATCTTGACGGTGCCTTCAGCGGTGAAGAGATGGCCGTTGCGGGCATTGCGGGTGGGCATCACGCAGTCGAACATGTCGACGCCGCGGCGAACCCCTTCGACCAGGTCTTCCGGCTTGCCCACGCCCATGAGGTAGCGTGGGTATTTCTCTGGCATCCATTCAGGGAGATAGTTCAGCACTCCGATCATCTCCTCCTTGGGCTCGCCAACGGAGAGGCCGCCGATGGCCAGGCCATCGAAACCTATCTCGACCAGGCCCTCGAGGGAGCGGCGGCGCAGCTCGGGATACATGCCGCCCTGAATGATGCCGAACAGCGCCGAGGGCGAGTCGCCATGGGCATCGCGCGAGCGCTTGGCCCAACGCAGCGAGCGCTCCATGGAGAGCTCCGCTTCCTCCTCGGTGGCGGGGTAGGGGGTGCACTCATCGAAGATCATCACCACGTCGGAGCCCAGCGAGCGCTGCACTGCGATCGATTCCTCGGGGCCCATGAAGACCTTGGCGCCATCCACCGGCGAGCGGAAGTGCACGCCCTGCTCGGTGATCTTGCGCATCTCGCCCAGGGAGAAGACCTGGAAACCGCCGGAGTCGGTGAGGATCGGCCTGTGCCATTGGGAAAAGTCGTGCAGGTCGCCGTGGGCCTCGATCACTTCGGTCCCCGGGCGCAGCCACAGGTGGAAGGTGTTGCCGAGAATGATCTCGGCGCCGATCTCCGCTACCGAAGCGGGCGTCATGCCCTTGACTGTGCCGTAGGTACCCACCGGCATGAAGGCGGGGGTCTCGACCGTTCCCCGGGGAAAGGTCAGTCTGCCGCGGCGTGCCCGGCCGTCGCTGGCCAGCCGCTCGAAGGACATGAAGGATTCGTTACGCATGGATATCTCGATAGGGAAACAGGGCGTGCCGAGCAAGATCAAGCCAGTCACGCGCTGGCACAGGCACGCAGCGCCACTCGTAGCCCGGGTAGATGAAGATATCGGTCTCACCGCTGTAGGGGGCGATCAGCTCATCTGCGGCGTATCGAAAATTGGAGCGCTGCATGGGGGGTCCGAGCGGGGCTGGTGGAAGTGACCGCCAAGGATAGCGAAAATCATCCGACGAGTCAGGTTTTACAACGCCACTGGCTTTGTGCCCACGCGCACTGTTTCGTGTATTGCACCTCTTGGCGTGGCGTGGTCTGCAAAGGTGGGCCTGGGCCTTCTTGCGCCATTGCGCCGGGATGTCAGCGATGATTCAACGGTGATTAATGCGTCGTAACATCGTTATAAAAATTTCTTTTCCCCATCCAAAAAAATACCGTCTTTCACAGCGTGGGCATCTTGTTATGATGATGGAGGTACCAGGAATCATATAATTATATAAGATAAAGATTTGCGGGAGTCTTTTGCCGGGGATTCGAGTTTATATTGCGTATAGTATCAATGAATCATAAAGGCATGGGCGCCCCTTGAAGTGCTATAAGGCAGGGTCGGGATTCCAAGAAATTGCAACAATAAAACGCCTCCAACATGAATCGGCAAGGGTAAAGATAAAATGAAGAAAGCCTTGATGAGTCTCGCGGTACTTTCCGCTTTTCTGACGGTAGGCTGCAGCGATACTGAGCGAGCGGGCGGTGCGAATTCCGTAAAAGATCCCACGGCGGGGGGGTATCCCAGCAGAACGATCGAAGTTGTGGTTCCTTATGCCGCGGGGGGTGGAACAGATATTCTGGCCAGAGGTCTGGTGGGAGTCATGCAAGAATACTTACCAAACGGTCAAAACATGATTGTCGTCAATAGGCCGGGGGGCGCAGGAACGATAGGCATGACAGAAGTGTATCAAGCGGCTGCGGACGGCTATAAAGTCGGGCTCACGACGAACACACCCATTTCCATCATGCCCCTGCTCGGTGATACTGTCTATACAAGCGACGATTTTATTCCCGTCGCACGCTTGGCTACTCATCCCCAGTTCTTTCTTGTTCGCGCAGACTCACCATGGAACACTTTTGAAGAGTGGCTTGACTACATGCGCGAATCGGGAAATGACTTCACCTACGCCACTTCCGGCAGTGGCAGTTCACCACATATCGCAATGGAAGCGCTGAACCTCGATCTCGACATTTCCGCCATGGATGTCGCTTTTGACGGTGCTGCGCCCGCCATCACCGCGCTCATGGGGGGGCACGTGGACGGCGCTGCTGTTCCGGTAAACAATATCTCCGAACAGGACTTCAGAGCGCTAGTAGGCTTTGGCAGCGAGAGGAGTCAGCATTTCGCTGAAGTTCCTACCTTGCGGGAGCTCGATGTCGATATTGCTGCCGACTTGTATACCGGTGTGTACTTGCCTCTTGGCACTCCTGATGAAATCGTAGATATCCTGAGCGAAGCATTTGAGCGCGCCATGAATGATCCCAAGTTGGCGGGAACATTGGAAAATATCCGTGCGAACAATGCCTATGCCGGACCCGAGGCGTTTTCCCTATTATTGTCCGAAGACGTGAAGTTTAACCGTGGTGCTATTCAGCGCACGGGGATGAACGATTAGCCATTGGGTAGGGATTGATGATGTCACTGCATCATAGCATGCTGAAATTTCTTGAGCGCGTGAATAGGGCTGGAGTCGGTGATTCTGCTCTGGATACAATTCGGGCAAGCGATTTCGAGGGGGCCAGCATTCAAGAGGTCAGCCTAGTGTCCATCGAAGATAGGATGCTGCCCTGCGCAGCGGATATTCCCGTTAGGATCTATGCCGCCGATGAGTGTGACGAATACCCATTGATGATCTTTTTTCATGGTGGCGGGTTTGTCCGAGGAGGCATACGAGATCATCATGACGTGCTTTGTCGAAGCCTCGCTAGGGCGACCGGATATAAAATTATTTCCGTGGGCTATCGTCTCGCACCGGAGCATAAATTTCCTGCGGCGTTGAATGATTGTTACGCCGCAACGAAATGGGTGTATCAGAATGCCGAGGAACTCAAAGGGGACCGTAGTACGCTGACCGTATTCGGTAACAGTGCCGGCGGCAATCTTGCAACGGTTGTCTGTTTGTTGGCAAGTGAGAGAGGTGAATTTTCCGTCAGGAGGCAAGTGCTGTGTTATCCAGTGACCGATTACTATCAGGACGGTGAGCAGCGCTATGCTTCTTATCAAGAAAATGGATCAGGCTATTATCTGACCAGCAAAAGGATGAGCGAATACTGGTCGATGTACCTGAATCTTGTGGAGGAGGGGGCCTCCCCTTATGCGTCTCCCATACGGGCAAAGAATCTGAGCCATATGCCTGCCACATTGATTCTAACCGCCGAATACGACCCTTTGCGGGATGAGGCGGAGCAATACGCCTGCCGACTCTTGACGTCGGGGGTGCCTGTTCTCATTAGGCGATGCAAGGGGATGTTGCATGGGTTTCTTAATATATTGAATTTTTACGGGACAAAAAAAGACAGAGAGGAGGTCATGGGGCTTGTTGGAGACTTTCTGAAAATGAAGTTATGAGATTCTTGACCTCATCCAGCTGGAGGTAGATATGCAGAATATGATTTCACGAATATTTCCTCAATTGTTTTTCATTGTCTTGGGAGTCTTCATAATTATGTCCACATATCTCCATGTGAGCAGTGGGCGAGGACTATACGTCGATCCGCGACTCATACCTATGTTGTCGGCCAGTATCATGGTGGTGCTGAGCCTGGTCTCTCTAGTGACTGCAGTGCTCAATGAAAGTGGGGGTAAGGTTGACGGGAGCGTGAGCGATGAGCCAGGCCCGGAAACAGGAAGCTATAAAAAGCTATTGATGGTTTTTATAGGAATGGCCTCATGGGTCATTGCCACGCCAGTTCTAGGCTTTGCCTTGGCAAGTCTTTTGGTATGCGCGGCGATGATGGTGACATTTGGTTGTCGTGACTACGTGAGGGTGGCCTGGGGAAGCGTCCTGGTTGTGATGGTTCTATATCTTGTCTTCGTGGTGTTACTAAAAATCCCCATGCCTAGCGGGCTGCTGCTCTAGGAGATATCATGCTCGAAAATATAATGATGGGGCTAATGGAAGCCTTGCAAATTCAGACCCTTCTAGTGATATTTTTTGGCGTTGCCACCGGCATCGCTATCGGAGCCTTGCCAGGGCTTGGGGCGACGATGGCGATTGCACTACTGCTGCCCGCCACTTATGCGATGGAAACCTCCTCGAGTCTGTTGCTACTGATAGGCATCTTCTGCGGTGGCATATATGGCGGCTCAATATCGGCCATCCTGATAAAGACTCCAGGAACGGCAGCGTCGGCGGCCACCATCGATGATGGTTATGCTCTGGCACAGAAAGGGAAGGCTGGCACCGCGTTGGGAATGTCGATCTATGCCTCGACTTTCGGAGGCGTGTTCGGTGGTTTGGTATTGCTGTTTCTGTCACCCATCATTGCGAGTTACTCGCTCCGGTTTGGTCCCCCCGAGTATTTCATGCTTGCCCTTTTTGGGCTTACCATCATCGCAAGCGTGAGCGGGGAAAGTCTGAGCAAGGGTATCGTGATGGCTTGCCTGGGGATCTGGGTGGGCTGCGTTGGCCTGGACCCGGTGAGCGGAGTGACTCGTTTCACTTATGGCATCTCGGATTTGATTTCCGGCTTTGATCTTATTGCTATCGTGATCGGAATTTTTGCGATTTCCGAAGTGTTTCGTCAGGCCTTCACGGGGAGCAAGGCGATATCCGGTGCTGCTGAGTTCAGAAACGAGAAGTTCGGCATCCGCCAGGTGCTCCCTTACAAGAAGACGCTGTTCAAGTCCAGCCTCATCGGCTCGGCCATTGGGGTGCTCCCGGGAGTCGGGCCGACGGTGTCCAGTTTCGCTGCTTACTCCGAGGCACGCAGGTCGGCAAAAGACAAGAGTGGCTATGGCAAGGGGAGCCTGGACGGGATTGCTGCCGCAGAGTCAGCCAATAATGGGACGACCGGTTCGGCCTTGATTCCCCTATTGACCTTGGGCATACCCGCTGATGCCGCGACAGGAATATTGTTGGGAGCCCTGATTTTGCAAGGAGTCACGCCGGGACCGCAGTTTTTTGTGAGCAACACCGATTTAGTTTATACAATTATCGTAGGCTTTTTGATCATCAATGTGGTGATGTTCTTTCAGGCTAAGCTGGCCATCAGGTACTTTGCGAAGATCACGATGTTGAAATCGTACGTCCTGTGGCCGCCAGTGGTTCTCATCTGCTTGGTGGGAGGCTATGGCATAGCTAACAGTATGTATTCCGTCATGGTGGCCATCGTGTTCGGCGTGTTCGCGTACATATTCATTAATCGATTGAAGTATCCAGCGACACCGCTGTTGATAGCCTTCATTCTGGGGCCCACCATCGAAAGGTCATTGCAGCAGTCCCTGATGATGTCGCGAGGTGATTACATGATTTTTCTCGAGCGACCCATTTCCGCCGTTTTTCTTTTTCTCATCTTGACGTCACTTTTTTATCCCGTTCTCAAAAAGTGGTTGAGTCGAAGATTGGCGGGTACGGATGTTGCCAGCTGAGTGGAATGCCGCGGTATGCTGGCGATCGCTGCAATGCAACCTGGGCTCGGGGATAAAGCGTCTCAGAGGGGGGTAAGGGGCAGCGGTTTTGGGTACATGTTGCAGAATTTGTGGCAAATAAAGTCGGTGAAGGCCTTGACGGGCTGGTGAGGAGTGTTCTCATGGAAGAGCAGGCAAGTCTTACGCGTGAAAGGGCGGCCATCTGAGAAGTACAATGGCTTAATAATGATGCCGGCACGAAAGTCATCTTCCGTGATAATGAACTTGGGCATGATGGAGTATCCGAGGTCTTGCAGAATCATTGCCTTGCTGGTCTCGACCTTGTCGACCACCATGCCGATCTGAGGGGGCTCGTTGAAATGACTTTTCCACCATACCCTTTCTGCTTTCTTGGTCTCTGGGGCCAAGCTGATGTCAATCATGTTTAACCTCGGGAGGTCGCAAACTTGGAGTTCATGCTTCGATACTAGGCATAGCGGGTCTTCGTCCAAATATATCTTTTTTTCGGGCCATTCGTAATCGCCGCGTGTTATGCAAACATGATCCTCCTGGTTGTGCAGTCTATCGATGATGTGCATGTTCCATCCAGAATGTATCTTGATTTTTATGTGAGGGTATAAGGACAAGAACTCTTTCATTAGTTTGGGGAGAAGGTAGTGGGCAAAGTTTGTAGCCGCGCCGATTCTCAGTTCGCCCGATACTTTGTTGTGCAATCCAGATAGGTCATCTTTAATCCTGAGTTGCGCAGATATCATCTTGTATGCGTAATCTATTAATTTTTCGCCAGCGCTGGTGAAGATAAGGGAGTGCTTGCCACGAGAAAAGAGCTTGATATCGAACTGTTCTTCTATTTGGTTGATCCTGTAGGTGAGGCCAGGCTGTGAGATATGCAAACGTCGGGATGCCTTGGTCAGGCTCCTTTCCTCGTTTAAGATTTTCAGAATTTTCCAGTCTTTTTCATCCATATGGGGCTGGCGCCACTCCAGTGTTATTCATTTACCTTCGGGATGTATGATATTGGGTGAGCATATCCTATCTCGGGCACCTGAAATAGAATCCTAGACTTTTGTTTAATAGATTCGATGCCATGGATTGTTGGGAGGTGATAGGCCATGGGCTGAGGGAAATCGGCATTATTCCTCAGCTTGGTCCGGCGGCGATTATGGATGGAGCCCCGTGCCAATAGGCTCCAGCTGAAGCGTATTCTATCCGGTAGAGGCCGGGGAGGGAGAGGTGGTTGAGGGCTCAGCCGTTCGCTGGCCAGCCGCTCAGGATATTCCGCATGATCGCACTCAGCATGTCTTGCGGATCAGGAATTCTTGCGGGTTAAGAACATCGCATCGCCATAGCTGAAGAAGGCGTAGCGCTCGGCCACGGCCTCGCCATAGGCGGCGCGCGTCGTCTCGTACCCGGCGAAGGACGACACCAGCATCAGCAGCGTCGACTCGGGCAGGTGGAAGTTGGTGATCAGGGCATCCACACAGCGCCACGCGTAGCCCGGGTAGATGAAGATATCGGTCTCGCCGCTGTAGGGGGCGATCTCGCCGTCGCTGCTGTTGGCGCAGGCGCTCTCCAGGCAGCGCACGCTGGTGGTACCCACCGCGGCTACTCGACGACCTGCGGCGCGGGCGGCATGCACCTTCTCGCAGGCCGCCTCGCTTACCTCGATCCATTCGCTGTGCATCTGGTGTTCGCGGATATCGTCGGCGCGCACCGGCTGGAAGGTGCCGGCGCCCACGTGCAGGGTGACGAAGGCGCTTTCGATGCCTTGCTCCGCCAGACGCTGCAGTAGTGGCTCGTCGAAGTGCAGCCCTGCGGTGGGGGCGGCCACGGCGCCGTCGCGTCTGGCATAGACGGTCTGGTAGCGCTCGCGGTCGGCCAGCTCGTCCTCCCGGGTAATGTAGGGCGGCAGCGGCATATGGCCATGGCGCTCGAGCAGCGCGATCAGCGGTGTCTCGCCCAGGAAGCGCAGCTCGAACAGCGCGTCGCGGCGGCCCTCCACCACGGCGTGGATGTCGCCCTCGAAGATCAGCTCGGTGCCGGGCTTGGGCGACTTGCTGCTGCGCAGGTGCGCCAGGCCCCGGTGGGCATCCAGCGGCCGCTCCAGCAGCATTTCCACCTTGCCGCCGCTGGCCTTGTGGCCGTGCAGCCGCGCGGGAATCACCCGGGTATCGTTGAACACCAGCAGGTCGCCAGGCACCAGCAGATCGAGCAGGTCGGTAAAGCGGCGGTGAGCCAGCTCGCCGGTGGCGCCATCCACGCACAGCAGGCGGCAGTTGCTGCGCTGCTCGGAGGGGTAGCGAGCGATCAGTTCCTCGGGAAGCTCGTAATGGAAGTCGGCGCGCTGCATGCAGGTTCGGGTCCGCAGGAAAGATCGGCAGAAGCGGCTGTCGAGCAGCCGGACAAGCTCGCAAGGATACCGAAAATTGGCTGTGTCGTCAGGCTCCCGATTGACCTGGCCTCACGGCCACGTATAATGCACCGCGCTGCCGGCGTGGCGGAATTGGTAGACGCAGCGGATTCAAAATCCGCCGGGTGCAAGCCCTTGTCGGTTCGAGTCCGACCGCCGGTACCAGATGAAAAAAACAGTCGCTTACGAGCGGCTGTTTTCGTTTTTACCCTCCCTTTTTCAGTGCGTGGTCGCAGAAGGCCGCTCTCGAGCCCGGCCAGACATGGCATCAGGGCTCCAGGCATTACAGGCTGTAGCCGGACACACCCAGGCGGGCGGCGACCTCGGTGACGGGATCGCCGGGGTCGGCGAGGGGAACCGCCGGACGTGGCGACAGTCACTAGTGGGTAGCAGGTTATTAATATGCCTGCCAACCGATCTAGGGAGAGAGCTGCATGAGTTCCAGTGACGCGTCCTCGCTGTCCGAAACACCCCTTCGCCGGCACCATCGCCCCGAAGGAATTTCAGACTGGTGCGCCTACCGGCTGGTGCGCTTCATGCGCTTCTTTGCCGACCTGTTCTTTGCCGGTCGCTACGGCCACCGCGCGGTGGTGCTGGAGACGGTGGCGGCGGTGCCGGGCATGGTCGGTGGCTCCCTGCAGCACCTGCGAGCGCTGCGAAAAATGAAGGATGACGATGGCTGGATTCGTACCCTGCTCGACGAGGCAGAGAACGAGCGCATGCACCTGATGACCTTCATCGAAGTGGCGCAGCCATCCCGGCTTGAGCGAGCCCTGATCCTGGTGGCCCAAGGAATGTTCTACAACCTCTTTTTCCTGCTCTACCTGTGCTCAAGCAAGACAGCCCACCGGGTGGTGGGCTATCTCGAGGAAGAGGCAGTGATGAGCTATACCGAGTATCTTGAGGGCATTGACAGCGGCAAGTACGAGAACATTCCGGCGCCGCAGATCGCCATCAATTACTGGAAGCTACCGGCGGGTGCTCGCCTTCGCGAGGTGGTCGAGGCGGTGCGGGCCGATGAAGCCGAACATCGCGACGTCAACCACGATTTCGCCAGTCAGATCGCCGGCGGTCGCTGACCGCCGTCATCAGTGCGACTGGCTTTCACTTCCACGACCTGACGTATCACGGCTCCTGCTTTCCCAACACCCCGAGCCACATCTACCGCTATGATAATGTAGGGCTATAGCGATACCGGCGAGGGGACGAGCATGGGGATGGAGGATCGGGAGGAGAACTGGAAGGAGGGGGACCGGCGCGAGGGCCGGCCGCCCCCGCCGGGTTGGTTGCGGCGTGATCGCGGAAGCCAGGGCGATGAGTTCACCGAAGAGACGGGCTTTCCACCCAGGGCGTATCGAGGTGGCAGCCGCTCGATGGAGACGACCGGCAGGCGTGGTTTTCATGTAGTGAGCTTCCTCATCGGCAGTGCGGTGACATTCGTCCTGTTGATGGTGGTGCTCAACCTCAGTCCCGAAGCGCTATACGTGCCCTTCGAGGTGACCCGCCGGGCCCTGCAGGTCCTCGGCGTAATGTGACCCTTCCGCTATTTCCTTGATGTGCCTCAGTATTGACGTCATGCTGGCGGCTATACTGAATGGCAAGGAGTGCGTCATGGGTGTGAAGTGGTTCGCCTCGGCATTGATTGTGCTGGGGGTAGGTTTGACCCTGTTCGGCTTTCAAACCCAGAACCCGGCGCTGTTTGTCGGACTGACGCTGGCTGTGCTTGGCGTCGTGGTGGTGCTGACAGGCCGCCGAAACCGGCCGTGAGGGCCTGACAAGGTTCGTTGTTGGGCTTATCATATTGCCATCGTCACAGTCCTTCTCCCGAATGCGGGCGAAGGGCTGTTTTAGTTGTAGGGCCGCCAGCGCGTTCAACTGTGCTTACCGACCGCAAGGAGGTCGTCATGTCACCCCGTCCCACCATTCTCATCAACCGTCTGGATGCCGACCGCCTGCAGCGTCTGATCGACCAGGCGGACGACAAGGATCGCTTCGTTGCCGACTGCCTGGAGGAAGAGCTCGAGCGGGGCGAGGTGGTCGATCCGGAAGACATCCCCGAGGATGTGGTCAGTATGAACAGCCAGGTGCAGTTCACCGACCTGAGCCGTAACCGGCAGATCATCCGCACCCTGGTCTACCCCCACGCCCTGGCCAAGACCGAAGACGGCATCTCGGTCATGGCGCCCATTGGCGCAGGGTTGATCGGCCTGCGTATCGGCGACGTCATCGACTGGCCGCTACCAGGCGGCGGTGAGGCAAAGCTGCGTATCGACGCCATCCTGTGGCAGCCGGAGCGGGAAGGGCAATACCACCGCTGAGGGGATGGCGACGCTGCAAGGCTGCGTCGGGCGCATCAGGAGAGGAATCAGGATGCCGTTTTCGCTATGGATGTCGCTGGTGGCGGTCTGCGCCATGGGGGCCATGTCTCCCGGTCCCAGCCTGGCGCTGGTGCTGCGTCACACCTTGGGTGGTGGACGCGCCCCGGGAGTGGTGGCGGCACTCTTCCATGCCTTGGGGGTGGGCTTCTATGCCCTGTTGACGGTATGGGGCCTGGGGGCGCTGATCGTGCGCTTCCCTGCCCTGTTCCAGGGTATTACCTGGGCGGGGGCGGCCTACCTGGCCTGGCTCGGCGTCAAGGCGCTGCGTGCCGGGCGGGCCGGCGCCCTGGAAACGACAGGTATGGTCACGACCCGTAGCCAGGCGGCGCGGGAAGGCATGCTCGTGGCGCTGGGTAACCCCAAGCTGATCCTGTTCTTCATTGCCCTGCTCAGCCAGTTCGTCACGCCGGACATGAGCCTGGCGGCCAAGGCGATCATCGTGCTCACTGCCATGATCATCGACGGTGGCTGGTATGTGCTGGTGGCGGTATCGCTGTCGCACTCACGGGTGCTGCCCTGGCTCCAGAGCCGCGCCCACTGGATTCATCGCATTACCGGCGTAATGCTGCTGGCTCTTGCCCTGCGCGTGGTAGTCGGCCCTCTCGGCTGACAGCGTTGACAGCCGGCCCGACTTCCTCCCGGGGATGATGATAGCCTCAAGGCTATTCGAAAGCGGAAACCCCCATGGACGTTTTATCGATAGAAGAGGAGGACCGCGCGCTCGCCGTGGTCCTGGACGAGGATCCCGATGTGGTGGCAGTCCTGTCGCTCCAGCTGCATGTGCTGGGCATGGAGAGCCGCTGCTATCGTCGGGTTGATCTGCTGCTGGAAGAGATCGGCGAGTGCGACCCTCAACTGGTCATCATGGGACTTGAATTCGGCGACCCTGACGGGATAGCTCTGCTGCGACTGCTGGCCGAACGGCGCTACGGCGGCTGGGTGCTGCTGCTGGGCGGCGTCGAACGCAAGATCTCGCGCATCGCCGAGCGGGTGGGGCACACACTCGGCCTGCAGATGCTCGGTTCGCTGGACAAGCCGATGCGGATGGTCGAACTGCGCCAGCGGCTGGACCGGTTGCACCTGGGGCGCAAGCCAGTCATCGCGCCCGAGGACAATCCCTTCTTTTCCGCCACAGAGCTCGATCGAGCCCTGGAGCGTCATGAACTCACCCTGCACTACCAGCCGCAGTTCGAGCTTGCCACGGGCCGGCTGAGCGGCGTCGAGGCGCTGGTGCGCTGGACGCACCCCGAGATTGGCCTGCTCGGGCCGGCCAGCTTCCTGCCCATGCTCACCGCTGGCCAGAGTCGTCGGTTGACCTGCCACGTGCTCGAGCAGGCTCTGTCTGATGCCGAGCAGTGGGCGAGCATGGGCGTGGTGCTGTCACTGTCGGTCAATGTCACCGCCGATGACCTGATGGAGTCGCAGCTGCTCTCGCTGACGCGCCATCGCCGGCCGGGCGTGCCGCCCCTGGTGGTGCTCGAGATCACCGAGACGGCGGCCATGGATGACGAACTGCTGGGCTCGGAAATCGCCGCCCGTCTGCACCTCAGCGGGATGGAGGTCGCGGTGGACGACTTTGGCGTGGGGTTTTCGTCGCTGTCACGGCTGCAGATGCTGCCGATCAGCGAACTCAAGATCGACCGGAGCTTCGTGCGTCACCTGCAGCAGGACTCCCAGGATGCGGCCATCGTCGAGGCGGTTGCCCTGCTGGGTCGTCGCCTGGGTATCAGGGTGGTGGCCGAGGGGGTCGAGGAGCTCGACTGCCTGCCGACCCTGGCCCGCTTCGGCTGCACCCACGTGCAGGGCTTTGGCCTGTCGCGGCCGGTGCCTGCTGACATGATCCCCGAACTGGCTTCGGCTCAGTCGCCGATCCGGGCCAGGATCGCCGCCAGCGGGGCGTCGGCCGGCATCACGCCGTAGGCCGGGCTGGCTTCCACGCCGAGCCGCGAGCGACAGAAGGTCTGGGCCACCTCGTTGGGAACATGGCGCAGCAGCAGTGATGCCTGCAGGCATTGTGCCAGCCGCTGGGACAGCCATCGCGCCCTGGCCTCCAGCGCATCGACGGGCAGCGCCAGGTCGCGCTCCAGGCCGGCCAGAGCCAGGTCGAAGTCCGGCTGCTGCCCCCTGGCCACGGCCAGCTCGGCCCGCAGGGCGGCGATCGACTCGGGATGCCGGGCCAGTACCCTCAACACATCCAGACACATCACGTTGCCAGATCCTCCCAGATCGAGTTTACCGGCGCCTCCCGGTAGAGCCGCGCCAGGGGCGTCTCCTCCACGTAACCGATGCCTCCCAGGCACTCCATGGCTTCGGCCATGAACCCGGGGCCGCGCTTGTTGTGCCAGTACTTGGCCAGTGACGGGAGCACCCGAGCCAAGGCTGTTTCATGCTCGTTACCCTGGGCGGACCCGTCGAAGGCGCGAGCGGTACGCATGGCGAGTGCGACGCCGGCCTCCACCTCCAGCGCCAGATCGGCGAGGACGCTGCGCATCAGCGGCTGCTCGGCCAGCGCCTTGCCGAAGGCGTGTCGTTGCCGCGTGTGGTGCCAGGCTTCCGCCAGGGCCTGGCGCATCATGCCCACCGGCGCAGTGGCGGCGTCCAGGCGAGTCTGCTGCACCATGCCGATGATGGTAGCAACGCCGCGTCCGGGCTCGCCCACCGGGGCGGCCCAGGCGCCGCGATATTCGATCTCGGCGGAGGCATTGGCACGATTGCCGCACTTCTGCTTGAGCCGCTGCAGCTCGATGGCATTGCGTTCGCCGTCTGGCGTGAAGCGCGGCACCAGGAAGCAGGAGAGGCCGTTGTCGGTCTGGGCCAGGGTGAGGAAGGCGTCGGACATCGGGGCGCTGCAGAACCATTTATGGCCGGTAAGTCGCCAGCCCTCGCTGTCGGGTTCGGCACGGGTGGAGTTGCTGCGCACATCGCTGCCCCCCTGCTTCTCGGTCATGGCCATGCCGAAGGTCAAGCCACGCTTTTCCGCTGCCGGCAGAGGGCGGGGGTCATAGGCATGGGCCAACAGTCCAGGTGCCCAGGCGCTCTCGATTTCCGGGCTCTGGCGCAGCACCGGCATGGCGGCGTGGGTCATGGTCACCGGGCAGCAGAAGCCCGGTTCGGCCTGGGTCAGCAGGTAGAGGGCTGCGATATGGGCCTGGTGGCCGCCGGAGCCCTCTTCCTGCCAGGCCACCGCATGCCAGCCTCCCCTCAGCGCCATCCCCATCAGCTCGTGGTAGGCGGGGTGATAGCGCACCTCGTCCAGGCGCCGGCCATGTCGGTCGAAGAGTCGCAGCTCCGGCGGGTGGCGGTTGGCCTCCTCGCCCAAGTCGGCGACACGGGAGCTGCCGGTTTCGCGGCCCAGGGGGGCGAGGCGCTGGGCGACCCAGGGCGGGGCCTCTCTGGCCAGCGCCTCGTGCAGCGGCAGGTCCTCGGCGAGCAGGTCCCGATCGCCCCGGGGGGCGGGCTGGTTGAGCACCTCGTGGGTCGCCATGCGGGTGCAGGGAGACGGGTCGCTCATGGCGGCACTCCTTGGGAAACACTGCACAAATGCCTGCGCGAGCGAATCGCTGCGTTGCGCGGTGCCGAAGCGTCGGACCGGCGGATCCTCACATATACCCCATATGCTCCGGTTGACTCGAAACCTTCGGTTTCTCGCTCCTTCGGAGCCATCCTGGGGATGTTTGTCGCTTCGCTCGGTTCTGTGCTCCGTGCGCCTTGCGACCCACATGGATGTGGGAAGTGCGTTGGTTCGTCGGGAACGAACCTAGCCGCTTCATCTCGCTCGTCGATTTGTTCAGCGTTTCCCTTGTGGTCGGTATTTTGGGGAACTGTTCCGAAGCATGGTCAGTGCATCGGGACGGGTCAACGTGACGTCGGGCGTGACGACGGCACCACCACTGGGTAGGCTTGTGGCTCGATCCTGCGGAGATGACCGTGACGGCCCAACCCCCTCTCGACCCGATACTGCCGGTACCTCGGGTGGCCGATGAAGCCATTCAACTGGTGGATGCCCGCAACCGGCCCTGCGGCAGCGCGCCCCGGGCGCTGATGCGCCGCTTCCAGTTCTGGCACCGCGCCACCTACGTGGTCGTCCGCAACCGACGGGGCGATATCTGCGTGCAGCGCCGTACCCTGACCAAGGAGGTGTTCCCCGGCGGGCTCGACCTGGCCGCCGGGGGCGTGGTCGGTGCCGGCGAGGCCGTGCATGTGGCGGCGCGTCGTGAGCTGGCCGAGGAGCTGGGCATTCGCGGCGTGCCCCTGCGCCATGCCGGGGGGTTCCGTCACGACCGGGGCGGCAACCACATCTTCGGCAGCCTCTTCCTGGTCGAGCACGAGGGCCCCCTCACCCTGCAGGTGGAAGAGGTCGCCGACGCCTTCTGGTGTCCACTGGAGGAGGCGCTGGCACTGAAGGAGGTCACACCGGACACCCGCCAGGCCGTGGAGGTATTGATCGCATCCGGCTGGCTGGAGACGGGGCAATGAATGCGCTGGCGGCAGCGCAGAGCCTGGAGGCCGTGGCCGCCTCTCTGGACCGGGTCGTGCTGGGCAAGTCCCGGGAGGTGCGCCTGGCCCTGTGCTGTCTGCTCTGCCGCGGCCATCTGCTGATCGAGGATCTGCCGGGGCTGGGCAAGACCACCCTGGCCCAGGCGCTGGCACGGGTCACGGGGCTCGACATGCAGCGGCTGCAGTTCACCAGCGATCTGCTTCCCGCCGACGTGCTGGGGGTGTCGGTCTTCGACCCGCGGGAGGCGAGCTTTCGCTTCCATCCGGGGCCGATCTTCCATGGCCTGGTGCTGGCCGACGAGATCAATCGCGCCACGCCCAAGACCCAGAGCGCCCTGCTCGAGGCGATGGAGGAGGGCCAGGTCACCGTGGAGGGGGAGACCCGGGCGCTGCCCGATCCCTTCTTCGTGATCGCCACCCAGAACCCCCAGGACCAGGCCGGCACCTTTGCCCTGCCGGAGTCGCAGCTGGATCGCTTCCTGATGCGGCTCTCCCTGGGCTATCCCGACTTTCGCGCCGAACGCGACATCCTGCGCGGTCTGGCGGGGCGCAGCCGGCTCGACGATCTGGCCGTGTTGCTGGACGGCGAGCGCCTGCGCCACTGGCAGGCGAAGGTGGCGATGATTCATGTCTCCGACCGCGTGCTCGACTATGTGCAGGCCCTGGGGCGTGCCAGTCGCGAGCACCCCGAGCTGGCCTGGGGGCTCTCCACCCGAGGGCTGCTGGCGCTGTTGCAGGCGGCACGTGGCTGGGCGCTGCTGGCCGGGCGCGACCACGTGCTGCCCGAGGACGTCCAGGCCGTCTGGGTGCCGGTGGCCGGTCATCGCTTGAGCAGTGGCCACCGCGAAGAGGGTGAGGCACTGGCTGCGCATCTGCTCGGCCGCGTGCCGGTAGCGGCCTGACCATGGCCACGGCCCGTACCGCCCCGTCCGCGGCAGCCACACGGGGAGTCGGCAAGCCTGGTACGGGAAAACCGGGTGCTGGAAAGAAAAAAACTCTGCGCGATTGGCTCGGGCGACGCCTGACAATTGCCCCCGGCGAACCCTTGCCGCAGCGCCGGCTATTCCTGATTCCCACCCGTTTCGGCCTGGCCTGGATTGCCTTGGTCGCGGTGCTGCTGCTATTCGGCGTCAACTACCAGAACACCCTGGCCTTTGGCCTGGTCTTCTGGCTGGCGGGGCTGGCCGTGGTCGTGCTGGTGCGGGCCTGGCGCAATCTGCTGGGCGTCGTCGTTGAACTGCAACTGCCTCGGGAGGCCTTTGCCGGACGCGAAGCACGCCTGCAAGTGGTGCTCAGGGCCGCTCGTTCACGCACTGCCATCGAACTCGTTCTGGACGCCAATGAGACCACGCTGCCGCGCCTGGAAACCGAGGCCATGGCAAGCCTTCCCTGGCGGCTCGGGCAGCGCGGATGGCAGCTGCCGCCTACCCTGCGCCTGGAGACCCGCTGGCCGCTGGGGTTGGTGCGGGCGGTGGCCTGGGTGCAACCCACCGATGGGCTGCTCGTCTATCCGGCACCGCTCGAGGCGGTGGCAGCGGAGCATCGACAGCTCGGTGAAGGGCTGGACGCCACCGATTTTGCCGGCCTGAGGCGTTTTGAACGGGGCGATAGTGCCACGCGAGTGGCCTGGAAGCAGTGGAGCCGCACCGGAATCCTCACCACCAAGGTATTCAGCGTGCCGCCTCGCCAGCAGCTGTGGCTGGATTATGCGAACTGCCGAGGTAGCCCCGAACGGCGGCTATCGCTGCTCTGTGCCCGGGTGTTGCTGCATCATCGTGCCGGTGACCGCTACGGTCTGCGGCTGCCGGGGCTTGAGCTGCCCCGGGGAGAGGGCGAACGCCAGCGGCGGGCAGCACTGGAGGCGCTTGCCCGGTTCCAGTCCAGCCCGATTGGAGTGCAAGAGAAGTGATCGGTAACGGCTGGCTGTGGCGTCGCGAGCGGCCCCGTCCGGAAGTGGCGGTGCTGGCCGACGGTCGCGAGCTCGGTGCCGCCATGCTGCGCCGGCTGGTTATAGGCCAGTGCCTGGTGCTGGCGCTGCATCTGACCTGGATGCCTGCCTGGCTGGTGGGGCTGGCAATCTGCGTAGCGGCCTGGCGCTACCTGGAGCTGCGTCAGCGGCTGCCTCCGGCCGGTTGGCTGTTGCGCCTGGGTGGGGTCGTACTGCTGCTGGGCGCCCTGTGGCTGCAGTACGGCGCCATGTATCAAATGGAAGGCCTGATCGGGCTGTTGCTGGGGGTCTACCTGCTCAAGCTGCTCGAGGCCCATGACAGACGTGGTGCCCGGGTGGTGGTGGTGATCGGTCTCATCGCGACGGGGGTGGCTTTCCTTCACGATCAGGGAATCCCGATAGCACTGGGCGCCCTGGTGGCGCTGGCCTGGCTACTGCAGTCCTTGAACTGGCTGGCCGGCGCGCCGGATGCTCGCCGTGCCTGGGGTGAAACCGGTTGGCTGCTGCTCTACTCGACGCCATTGATGGTGGTGCTCTTTCTGACCGTTCCGCGGCTGGAGCCGCTGTGGAGCATGCCCCAGATGGATCGCGCCTCCACTGGGCTTTCCGACGAAGTATCGCCGGGGGATATCGCACAGCTGTCGCGCAGCGATGCCCGTGTCTTCCGGGCGGCGTTCGATGGTGAAGAGCCTGCGACCCATGAGCGCTACTGGCGGGTCTATACGCTCTCCGGCACCGACGGCCAGCGCTGGTTTCGCGCGCCGCCCGACGAGTTGGCTGCGACCCTGGGGCGGAGCGAAGATGCCTTCGTCCGAGAGGGACTCCGATCACCCTGGGTGGATGAGGCATCCGGTGAGGGGCGCTTTCGCGCCGAGTTGCTGCTGGAAGCCGACAGCCGCCTCTGGCTACCCTCGCTGGGCACGCCGCTGGCCACTGACAGCGAACAGCGTTACCTGGCAGACGGCACCCTGGAGCGGCTGGTCGCGCGGGGTTCGCGCAGCCTGCTGCGCCTGGAGAGCAGCGGGGCGGCACCGGTCAATGCCGACCCCGCCGGCGCCGCCTGGAACACCCTGCTGCCGAACCGGGCCAATCCCCGTACCCGGGCGCTGGGCGAGCGGCTATGGCAGGAGAGTGGGGGCGACAAGCACGCCTTTCTGGCAGCGATCATGGCGCATTTCGGTGAGTCTCCCTTCCGCTATACGCTCATGCCGCCGCGGCTGGGCTCTCGGCATCGGGTCGACGAATTCCTGTTCGAGAGTCGTTCCGGCTACTGTACCCACTATGCCTCGGCCGCGGCGACCCTGATTCGTACGGCAGGGATTCCTGCACGGCTGGTGGTTGGCTTTCTGGGCGGCGAACGCCACCCGGACGGCTATTTCACCATTCGCGACTACGATGCACACGCCTGGGTCGAGGTGTGGCTCGAGGGTGCCTGGCTGCGCCTTGACCCCACGGCCGCCATCGCACCCGAGCGCATCGAGCTGGGGCCCCAGGCCGTCGAGGGAAGTGCTGAGGCCTTCCTGGCCGACTCGCCCTTTTCACTGCGGCTGCGCGAACTGGGCTGGGCCAATCGCCTGCGGCTGCGCTGGGAGAACCTGGAGTACCAGTGGCAGCGGGGGGTGATCGATTACCAGCGGGAGGCGGCCCGGGCGTTCATACAGCGCCTTGGCGAAGGGCTGGAGACGGGGTACGACTGGCTCAGGATGCAGCTGAGATCGGCGCCCTGGACGGCGGTGGCCTGGCTGGGTGGCGCGGCGCTGGGGCTGACGGGGTTGGCGTGGCTGCTGCGTCTGGGCTTGCGCCAGCGCCGCTGGCGCAGCGAAAGCGCCATGCTAGGCTACCTCCGGGGCCGGCTGGTGCGCCTGGGCCTGGGGCCTGTTTTCGGTGAGACCCCTGCCAGTCACCTGCGCCGTGTCGCCCCGGCGTGCGGCCCTGCAAGGGCCGCTCTCCATGCCGTGGCCGAGGAGTACGAACGGCTGGCCTATGCACCGCTGAACGATGCGGAGCGGCGTGCGGGCCGGCGGCGGCTGCGCCAGGCCATCCGAAAAATAGGGCGGCGCCTGCCCAAGGCGCCCTATCTCGCTCGCCGGACTGGTGCCGCCGGGGATGACGTGGCATCGTGAACGGGTGTCAGCAAGGCAGGCGACCCATGGCCATTCACGAACACGAATGCCGCACCCATCGCGGCGAGCCCTTCAATCTGCAGGCCCTCAAGGGGCAGGTGCTGCTGATCGTCAACGTGGCGAGCCGTTGTGGTTTCACGCCACAGTTGCGAGAGCTGGAGCGGATATATGGCCGCTATCGTGATCGCGGCTTCACCGTGCTGGCCTTTCCCTGCAACCAGTTTGCCCGCCAGTCGCCGGAGTCGGCGCTGGATTTCTGTGCCTTGAGTTCGGCCCAATACGGCGTCACCTTTCCGGTCATGCAGAAGGTCAAGGTCAACGGTTCGCAGGCGCATCCGCTCTTCAAGGAGCTGAAGCGCGAGGCGCCGGGCGTGCTCGGCACCACCATGATCAAATGGAATTTCACCAAGTTTCTGGTGGGCCGGGATGGTCGGGTGATACGACGCTTCGCGCCAGGTGAGCGGTTGGACGTGCTGGAACTCGCTCTTGAGCTCGCCCTGGATGAGGCCTGAGCAGGCACTAACCGGGTGATTCGCCGCGCTCGATCATCACGCGCATCATCAGCTCGTTCCAGCGGTGACGGGTCATCATGGTGGTCAAGCCGGAGAACAGGGCCCAGCTCTTGCGCCGCCAGCCCTTGAGCCGCATGTTGTGAGCCACCAGACGTTTCATGAGCTGGTGGTCATCGAACTTGCGCCACTCGCTGGCGACCGACATCTGGTTACGCGACAACACCGGCGCCAGCTCCAGACGAAAGATCCACTCCAGTTGATGCAGCGTCAGGTCGTGGCGCTGGATCACTTCCACCATGTGCGTATAGTCGCGCTCACCGGGCTCACGGTCCAACCACAGCGGGGCCAGAGCCAGCCACAGCTCGCCGCGCTCATCTACCAGCGTCTGTGCATCCATCGTTCTCTCCTGCCTGCGTGTTACCCGGGAATGCATCCTGCCCCACTCAGGGGCCCGGCTCAAGAGTGGACAGAAGAGATGACGGCCGCGAGCAGCCTGCCGGACTTGACGCTGATCTGCTGCGAAATCCGGGCTTTCGGCCAATTTCGTTCGATCGGATTCGTTAAATAGCGGGCTATTCGCCTCATCCGATTGATAAACTTGGCTCGAAATCCGACTTTCTCGCGACGACCGGTCAAGCCCGGCAGGCTGCTAGAATGCCACCACTGCCCACTCACATCCGCCCGATGCCGCTGTGCCGGTGGCGGGCCATCGACAACGAGGTTAGACGTGATCATCAAACCCAAGGTTCGCGGTTTCATCTGCACCACCACCCACCCAGTCGGCTGCGAGAAAAACGTGCTCGAGCAGATCGAGGCGACCCGCGCCCGTGGACTGGACCCGTCCGTGGGCCCGAAGAAGGTCCTGGTGATTGGTGCCTCCAGCGGCTACGGCCTGGCGGCGCGTATTACCGCCGCCTTCGGCTATGGCGCCGACACCCTGGGCGTGTTCTTCGAGAAGCCGGGCAGCGAGAAGAAGCCCGGTACAGCCGGCTGGTACAACTCCGCCGCCTTCGACAGGTTCGCCAAGGCGGAAGGGCTCTACAGCAAGTCGATCAACGGTGACGCCTTCTCCCATGAAGCCCGTGAGATGGCCATCGAGTTGATCAAGCAGGATATGGGGCAGGTGGATCTGGTTGTCTATTCGCTGGCATCGCCGGTGCGCAAGTTGCCCGACAGCGGCGAGCTCAAGCGCTCCAGCCTCAAGCCCATCGGCGAGACCTACCGTGCCACCGCCATCGATACCAACAAGGATGTGATCATCGAAGCCGAGGTCGAGCCCGCCACCGAGCAGGAGATCGAGGACACCAGGGCCGTCATGGGCGGCGAGGACTGGGAGCTGTGGATGGACGCCCTGGACCGCGCCGATGTGCTCGCCCCCGGCGCACGCAGCGTGGCCTTCAGTTATATCGGCACCGAAATCACCTGGCCGATCTACTGGCACGGCGCCTTGGGCAAGGCCAAGGAGGACCTCGATCGTGCTGCTGGGGAGATCGACAGCAAGTTAAAGGCCACGGGAGGAGGCGCCAACGTGGCAGTGCTGAAGTCGGTGGTGACACAGGCCAGCGCGGCGATTCCGGTCATGCCGCTCTATATCGCCATGGTCTACAAGGTGATGAAGGAGAAGGGCCTGCATGAGGGCACCATCGACCAGCTCAACCGCCTGTTCGGTGAGCAGCTCTATTCAGCCCAGGGGCAGGGCGGGGGGTTCGACACCGACGAAGCCGGCCGCCTGCGTCTTGACGACTGGGAGCTGCGTGACGACGTGCAGCAGGCGTGCAAGGACCTCTGGCCCAAGGTGACCAGCGAAAACCTGTTCGAGATTACCGACTATGCTGGTTACAAGCACGACTTCCTGAAGCTGTTCGGGTTCGAGCGCGACGACGTGGACTACGATGCGGATGTGAACCCGGACGTGACCTTCGATGTCGTGAGTTTATAGGTTCAGCGTAGAGGTTCTGCGCATAGACGCTGTGAATCGGCATTCCATCCGGTTCGCGGCAGGAACATTCCGGAGCATGGAGGTGCGCGATGGATAGCAGGGAGAGCAAGACGGCTCAAGAGGAGTACGAGCACATGAGGGAGGTGAGGATGCCGGAGGACTTCGAGCATCCTGAACCTGATGCCACTCAACCGGAGGCCAGGCGGCCAGCCAAGGGATGGCACTGGCTGCTGCTGGCCACGGCGGTATTGGCGGGTGGCTTCCTTGTCTATCGTTTGCTGTCGGCCCTCTGGGTCTGATCGCCGCCACCACTAGGGGCGCGTGCCTAGCCAGCACGCTTGATCGATAGCACCCCGCAATCCCCGGGATTGCGGGGTGTTTCGTCATCCACCTCCCATTCGCCGCCAACGCTTCCAATCGAGTAAGATCACACTCCCGTTCCGGCTCACCGCGTAGTGCTCCATGCCCGACAACCCCACAGCCACCTTCAGTACATCAGCGACCCGTTGGGTCGGGGTGCTGACGCTGCCGGGCTTTTCCCTGCTGGCACAGGCCTGCGCCCTGGAGCCGTTGATGATGGCCAACCAGCTGGCAGGCAGACGCCTCTATCGCGTGCAGGCCTATAGTCCTGCCGGAGGTGTGACACCCAGCCTTGCCGAACTCAGCCTTGCCGCGGGAAAGCCATTCAGAGAGGCGACGGCCGATCTCGATATGTTGATCGTCTGTGCCCCGGCGCCCCTGTCGGCCAACGTCGATGACGCCATCGTTGATCCCCTGCGCGTGCTGGGTAGAGGCGGTGTCGCCCTGGTCGGCGTGGGCGGTGGTACTGAGCTGCTGGCCCGAGCCGGTGTGCTGGACGGCTACCGCGCCACCCTGCCGTGGCAGCGTTTTGCCGCCTTCACCCGCGATTTCCCCCGGGTACGGCTCTCCCAGCAGCTGTTCGAGATCGACCGGGACCGTCTCACCTGCGGTGGCGGCACGGCGGCCATGGACATGATGATGACGCTGATCGCCTCCCACCACGGCAGCGAGCTGGCCGAGCGAGTCTCCGAACATTTCGTACTGGAGCGAATCCGCATGGCAGACGAACCCCAGCAGGTACCGCTGCGTGCTCGCCTGGGCCATGCCCCGGCACCGCTGGTGGATGCGGTGATGCTGATGGAGGCCAACATCGAGGAACCGCTGACCACTCATGAGCTGGCGGAACATCTGGGCATCTCCCGGCGCCAGCTGGAACGGCTGTTCAAGAAGTATCTCCAAGCGGTGCCCGGGCGCTATTACCTCGATCTGCGTCTGCAGGAAGCCAGGCGGCTCCTGCGCGACAGCGACCTGCCCGCCGGCGAGATCGCCATGAAGACAGGGTTTTCCTCCCCGGCGCACTTTTCCACGGCCTATCGCAACCATTTCGGGGTGACGCCCCGTGAGGAGCGGCTGCATTGAGCCGGTGGCGGTCTAGGCTGCGCCACTCGTCTCGTCTGCCCGGCTTGCCTTGTGGGCAATCAGCGCGCGAAACAACGACCCCATCATAACCGGCCGATCGAGCTCGATCTCGAAGCCGGCGCTCTCCAGCAGTGGGCGGGCCTGACGGGTGATGTCCGTGGCCACGGTCGCGGTGAAGGCGTTGAGTGCGCGCCGTGCCAGCCCTGCTGCGCGCTCGTCGGATTGGAACTTGTCCATCACGCAGAGCTGACCGTCGCGGTTGAGCACCCGGTGCGCCTCGGCCAACCCTTGGCGGGGGTTCGGCATCACTGCCAGGATCAGGTGCATGATGACCGCATCGAAGTGTCCGTCGGGGTAGTCGAGGGCCTCGGCGTCCATCACCCGGCACTCCACGTCCATGCCCAGCCGCTCCGCGCGCTGCGTCATGCGCTTGACCATGGCCGGCGACAGGTCGGTGGCCTGCACTTCCACGTCCCGGGGCAGAAAGGGCAGGTCCAGCCCGGTGCCGGCCCCCACCAACAGCACCCGCATACCCGCTTGCCAGTCCACGGCGTCCAGTGACAGCTGCCGGGGCCGGCGAAAGCTTCGGTCGGCGACCATATCGTAGACCGGGGCATAGAGTCCGTAGCGGATTCGATTCCAGGCCGTGGTGTTGAACATGGGCATGCTCCGGGGGTGGTTATTGAGCCTAGCTGATTCTGCTCATGAGCGAAGGTCCCATATTGCGCCCCCCGACAGCCATTTTCACAAGATGGAGTCCCATAGCTGAAAGCCTGGATGGCATGGGCTCCGTATACTCGAATCACAGTAACGCTTCGCTTCCCTTTTTCTGCTGGAATGGAGACCGACATGAGCCAGACCCCGACCCGCGCCGACTTCGATCAGTATATGGTGCCCAATTACTCTCCCCAGAAGGTTATTCCGG
>ERZ869909.953-NODE-953-length-26848-cov-31.860745_pt1 | contig 26848 bp, 26 predicted proteins | sample MGYA00520892_ERZ869909 | MGnify/ENA primary metagenome ERZ869909 (study PRJEB32215, sample SAMEA104723947) | bioreactor metagenome | biome: bioreactor; feature: anaerobic bioreactor; material: water | place: China | collected 2015-03-12 ... | reverse complement strand
AAGTTTCGCGGTCCCCTGAAGTACGCCGCCAGAAATCGAGCAAAATTTGAGCTAAACTGATGCTCATGAAGTGAGATGCCGGAGTGTTCCCGTCGGTGTTCCCCCTGGGTGTTCCCGCCCCGTGCCCCGTCAGCCGAAATACCGCCGCAATGCCTCCGGATCAGGGATGTCGAGGAATTGCACGCCGATCCCGCGGTCGTGATAACGCATGACCTTGCAGCGCAGTTTCCCGAGCATCACAACATCCCCGGCGGACGGGCGGGCCTCCGTTCCGAGAGACGCACCGGAAAGCGAAACGTCGAGCACCCGGCAATCGACGGATGTCCCGTCCGGCAGCTTCAACGTTGACGTTTTGTTGACCAATTCGAAGCGCTTGTGCTTGCGGCCGAAGGTGTCGCCCAGCTCGTGCTTGTTGACGAGCCACGTGATCTGGGCCGCGAGCTTTTCCCGTTTGTGCTGGCTGACGCGGAAGCGCATGCCGAAGCCGCCGTCGAAAACGCGCGCCACGTCGCCTTCGAGCCCGCCGATATCGTCGAAGTAGGCGACGATACGCTCGCCTATCTCAACCTCGACGGGCGACATCACAGCCGCGCCACCCACCGAGATGTCGCTGAGCCGGCAGGGAAACTCTTGCTTGTTGGCGCGCATGAAGCGGCCGAGAAGCGCTAGGTGAAAGCGCTTGTGGCGCCGTCTGTCGGGCACGATCCTCGTGTCGAGCCGTATCGAGGAACGAATGTGGCTGGCTGGACTGGCGGACATGATCGGGTTCCGGGCGGTACGTGTGACTGCAACTGCAACTCCCCATGACCACAACGGCATTTGAGCCGTTTCAGCCCATAGGGAGTCCTAGAATGAGACAACAGGTTTAAGGAACGCCTAACCGCTGGATCAAAGTCGCACGCGGGTTTGGCCGGGCGCGCGAGGGGCGGCCCGGCTCGGTCTAGGGTCCGGTCGATGTCGGGAAAATGTCGGGAAAAGAGTGCGGTTCGATGCGGGCGGCCCGCACGCGGGAGCCGCCGTCACGTCGCAGCGCTTAGGGCCGTTCGGCCTCGACTTGCGCGTCCTGCGCGTCGCCCACGCGTCCCCCCTGGTAGACGCGGAACTGCCGCCGGCCCTGCCGAACGATGCGAGCCATGCGGACATTGGGATGCAGGGCGGGCGGGGGATCGGTCAGGGCGAAAGGATCCGATGACACGCCCTCCGGCCAGATCTCCTCCGCCGCCACAAGCTTGAGCCCGTGGAACGGGCGGTGCGTGTCGGGCACCGTTTCATCGAGCGAAACGAGGAGACATAGCAAGCGGTCGATCGTCTGCCCGGTATGCATGAGCGGCAGCACGATCAGTTCGAATGGGGCTCCCGCCGCGCGAGAGCCGGCAGGGGCCGGGCCGCCGGAAGGGTATCCCTCGCCCGTGAACAGGCCGACGCGCCCGAGCTCCGAAATCGCCGACAGGTGGCGTTCCAGCATGGCCCGGTCCGCTTCCCCCCAGCAGGAAAGAAAGTTGCGCGTTCTGAGATCGGCGCCGAGCCAGCCCGAGACGCGCGTGCCCGCCAGGCGGAACAGGAACGTCGAACGGTCCGTGCGCTCCAGGATGAAGGTGTCGAGCAACAGGCCACCGAGCTGGGCCGGCTGGATTTCGAGCCGCCGCGGCGCCCGCCGTCCGGCCCTCACGGCGTTCCAGTAGGCATAAAGGGAACGGCTGGCGCGATGTTGCATGTGAGCGTCCGGTTGCACGCAATACTCCTCCGGTGCCGCAGAGGGTTGCAGCCCGTGCCTCACAAGAGCGGATGCTCTCGAAATTCGACCTGTCGGGACGACGAAAAGCGTCCCGAAAACGGCCCATGCAGTCGACAAAAGCAGCTTCCATGCCATATGCACGAGGAAGCGTCGGCAAGGGCGGTTACAGGCCGGCGGAATACTCGTTTCTTGAGCGAAGCCCCCCAGTTGCAAGGGGCTCGCGGCCCCGTTGACGAAGGAGACCTGCGTGACCCCGACGGACACGTCGCAAGAGCCCGTATTCAATGTCCCGAATTGTGTCGTTGCCGTGTTGGCGGTCCTGGTGCTGGTTCACCTGGGGCGGAGCATGCTCACGCCCGAGGGCGATTTGTGGTTCGTGCTGGCCTCCGCTTTCATTCCCGGCCGCTACGGATCGTTCGGCGAAGCGCTGCCTGGGGGCGAGCTGGCGAAGCTGACCTCGCCCTTTACCCACATGCTTGTCCACGGCGACTGGATCCACCTCGCGCTCAATTCCGCGTGGCTCCTCGCCTTCGGCGGCGCAATAGCCGCGCGCACCGGCGCGGCCCGTTTCGTCGCGTTCTTCACCCTGTCCGGGCTCGGCGGAGCGTTGGCTTTCTACCTCGCCAACGAGGGACAGATGACACCCATGGTCGGGGCGTCCGGCGCCATCTCGGGGCTGCTCGGCGGAACGCTCCGTATTCTGTTTCCGGCCATGAATAACGGGGGCTTCCGGCGTTTGCGCGAAGCGCCGCGCTCGATCCCGCTGATGTCGCTCGGCGAAACTTTGACGGACCGCCGGGTCCTCGTCACCAGTGCAGTTTTGGTGCTCATAAATGTTCTGACGATGATCGGTTTTGGCGCTGCACAAAATTCGGCGGGCATTGCTTGGGAAGCGCACCTCGGAGGTTATGCGATAGGGATATTTACTTATGGCCTCTTCGATAATGTTTCCCGCTTTGCAGATGATCCGCAACTCGGCGCAGATTGAAACTCTTGCGCGTTTCGAAAGTTTGCCTCACTCTTGACTTTGTCGGGACGCGATTGCGCCCGGCCAACGAAGACCCGAGGAAAAAAAGCTCGTGGCAGTCAGTACGTGTGAGTGAGGACGGGGAGAAGAACGTCCGTCAACGGCGCGGATTGATCGACAGCGAGTGGGAGGACACGTCTATGAACGTTGCATCGATACTGAAGGCGAAAGGACGCGCGGTCACGACAGTAAGGCCGAACGCCACATTGCTGGATGTCGCCAAGAAGCTCGGCCCCAAGAAGATCGGTGCCGTGGTTGTCGTCGGCGACAGCGGTCACGTTGCCGGTATCATTTCCGAGCGCGACATTATTCGCGTGGTGTCGGAGCAGGGCGCGGCGGCGTTGAGCATGATGGTGTCCGATGTGATGACGCGCAATGTCATTGCGTGCGGCGAAACGAGCGAGCTCGATGAGCTGATGGAGATGATGACGAAAGGCCGGTTCCGGCATTTGCCCGTCATCGAGGACGATGCGCTGGTCGGCATCATTTCGATCGGCGACGTGGTGCACCATCACGTGGCCGAGGTCGAGATGGAGGTCTCCGCCATGCGCAATTATCTCGCGACCGGCTGACATCGGGTTTCTCGCAGCGAATAAAAAAGGAAACGGCGCGCCCTCGAGCGCGCCGTTTTTCATTTCGAATTCTAGACCATGATCGCTTCAGGCCCTACCAGCCTGAAGCGTGAATCATCGGTCTAAACTCAAGAGACCATGATCGCTTCAGGCCCTATCAGCCTGAAGCGTGAATCATCGGTCTCACCAACGAGATAGAGCGTGATCCCGATTCAATCGAAAATGATCACGCTCTAGAACGATCTTCCGCTGCGGAAGCGTCAATGTACCGGAATCGCCGTCCCGCTTTCGAGTGCCCGGCGCGTTTCGAGCTCGCGCGAGAGATCGTCGATGGTGCGCTGGGCCGCCGCTTCGCCCCGCGCGATCAAGTCCTCGGCCTTGTAGAAATCGAAGAGGCCGATGCCGTGCAGCCGTGGGCTGATCATGGCGTCGGGCGGATCGCCCGCAAGCCGCGACCGCGCAATGCGGTCCTGCACGATGTTGAATGCATCCACCATCACCGTCGTGATGCCCGGCGTGTCGTCGCCGCGCCCCAGGATCTGCCGCTGAAGCAGACGGCGCACGGCAATGCCGTTCTTGCCGGTCACGGGCGGAACGGCCTCCATCTCGCCGTCGGACTGCGGCATCGGGTTGATGTTCGAGATTGTGCCGCGGTTCGAGATGTCGATGTTGAGATTGACCGCGATCACGTACCGCGCTCCGTGGGCACGGCAGACCGAGACGGGGATCGGGTTGACGAGCGCGCCGTCGAACAGCCAGCGCCCATCCACTTTCACCGGCCGGAAAACGCCCGGCAGCGCATAGGAGGCGCGCACCGCTTCGACCACGCTCCCGCGCGACAGCCAGACCTCGTGACCGGTTCCGATCTCGGTCGCGACGGCTGTGAAGCTGCGGGGCAGATCTTCGATCCGCGTGTCGCCGAGATGCTTGTAAAGGCGCTCTCCAAGGCGATGGCCGGTAATGAGCCCTGTGCCGGAAAGGTTGAAATCGAGATAGCCGAGCACGCGGCGTCGGGTGAGCTCTCGCGCGAAGGCTTCGAGGTCGTCGAGATGTCCCGCCACGTCGCAGGCGCCGACAACGGCGCCGATGGATGTGCCTGCAATGATGTCTGGCTGAATGCCTGCCTTCTTGAGCGCGCGCAGGACGCCGATGTGCGCCCAGCCTCGGGCCGCTCCTCCGCCGAGCGCGAGACCGATCTTGACGTTGCCGGCACCGTTGGTTGCGGGCATGGGGCCTCCATTCCTCCGGCCCTTCCCCCGGAGGGCGAGGCCAGCGATGATGTCTCCCTTGGGACTCGCCGCGGAAGGCGACGAGGATTCCCTCCATCATAGGTGGAGCCTAACAGATGCGGATTAAAGGCCCCCTACCAAGGGCGGGACGGGGTTAAATCTCGTTGCTGCGACGCAGCGCGGGCGGGGCTGTCGATATGAGATCAACGCAGCCCGGCCGCAATTTGTTTCATTCTGGAGAGGACGCCGCGGGAGCGTTAAATCTCGTCGCGCGTGAGGACGAGCGCGCCGTCGGCGCCCGTCGAGATCGTGCGATAGAAGCACGAGTGCGCGCCCGTGTGGCACGCCACGCCGGCGCCCATGACATCGGCCCGGATCCAGAGCATGTCCTGATCGCAATCGACGCGGGCTTCGCGCACGTGAAGCGTGTTGCCGCTTTCTTCGCCCTTTTTCCAAAGCCGCCCGCGCGAGCGGCTCCAGAAATGCACGATCCCGGTCGCGAACGTGAGCTTCAGTGCCTCCTCGTTCATCCAAGCGAACATCAGCACCGTACCGGTGTCGTGATCGGTGACGACCGCGCCGATCAGGCCATCGCCGTCGAGCTTCGGCAGGAAGCGCGAGCCCTGCTCGATGTCGGCTGCGGAGGCGCCGGCCTGAGGAGAGGATGGGCCAGAAAATTGGGATGTGTCGGTCATGAAGATTCCGATGCAACTCGAACCGCCGGCTGAGACGGCATATATAGACCAGGATGGCCCGGAGCCCTATGGAGAAGCCCTATGCCTCCGGCCAGGCGCGCCGGAAAGGCGATACGGAAACGGCATTTGACGGGAAACCCATGGCGGATCTCGACGACATCTACAACCAGAGGATTTTCGAGCTGGCGGCGGCCATGCCGCGCGCGGTGAGCCTTGACCATCCCGATGCCGCGGCGCGAGCTCATTCCAAGCTCTGCGGGTCCACCGTCGAGGTGGAGATCAAACTCGACGGCGACCGCATCGCGGACTTCGGGCAATCGGTCAAGGCATGCCTTCTGGGGCAGGCCTCGGCCGCCATCGTCGGGCGGGAAATCGTCGGCACGCGCGAGGCCGAGTTCCGCGCCATCGCCGCCGCCATGCGCCGCATGTTGAAGGAGGGCGGTCCCCGGCCCGACGGGCGATGGGCCGATCTCGGGTTGCTGGAACCCGTCAAGGACTACCCGCACCGCCACGCCTCGACGCTGCTCGTATTCGATGCCGTCGAGCGGGCGTGGGATGAGGCGAAGGCCAAGCGGGCCGCGCCCGCGTCGAAGTCCGGCGTCGAGGCCTGAGACGGGTCGCGAAGGAAACGAGAGCGGGTCGGATATGAGCTGGACGAAGCGGCTGCTCCAAGCCCCCATTCACGCCTATCGCTGGACGCTGAAGCCGCTGATGGGGCTCGAATGCCGCCATCTCCCCACGTGCTCGGAATACGCTCTCGACGCCATCGAGAGGAACGGCGCGTGGCGCGGCCTGTGGCTCACGGCGTCGCGGCTCTCGCGCTGTCATCCCTGGGGCAGCTCGGGCTACGATCCGGTTCCCGACATTCGGGACGAGCGCCACCGGTACGCACCCTGGCGCTATGGCCGCTGGAGCCGCAAGAGCGCCAGTCCCCCATCCGATCTGCCGTGAAATCCGAGATCTCTTAAAGCTGTCGACGGCCAAGGCGAGGGGCGACGCGCGCTCCGTGTTAGGATCGTGCTAGGATACTGTGAGACCTGCGCGGTGTCCGCACGCGGGCCGGCTCGGGAGCCTGATGCCCTTCGAGGACGAACTGGTGAAGCGCAAGATCAGAGCCGTCTTGATGGCCGACATCGGCGCCCCGAAGTCGTCCGGCGCCGCGGATGATGCCCCTTCGGCACGCCTCGAGACCTACCGCGCCGTGATCCGTGACGTCGTCGCCCACGGGGGTGGTGAGATGCTGGCGGCGGGCGGAGAGAACGCGCTCGTCGCCGCGTTTCAGAGCGCCGTCGCCGTCATGCGCGCGGCCGTCGACATGCAGGAGACACTCCGCGCCCGCAACAAGGCCCTGACGCTGGCCGAGCGGGTGGACGTGAGGATCGGCATCGCCATCGCCGAGGTCCCGGCAGGAGAGGGCGAGGTGCCGGCCGAGACGCTCGCCGCCGTGCGGACATTGGTCGATCTCGCAGCCTCCGGCGGCCTCTGCGTGTCGCAGTCGCTGCGGGAGGCCGTCGCGGGTAAGCTGCATCTCGCATTCCAGCCGGTGACGCCGGATGGCGCCGTGCTCGACGGTCTGGCACCCGCGACCTATCGTGTGGCCGTGGAGCAGGCGGCGCCGGCTCGGCGCGTGTGGACGTGGCCGAGCTTGCCAGTCGCCCCGAAGCACGCCGCGACCGCCGCGGCGACGCTCATGGTCGGCGCGCTGGCCTGGCTTGCCCTGACGCGGAGCGATCCGTCTCCTGCGCCGAGCGCTTTGGTGCCGACGGAAACGGCCATCGCGCTCCCGCTGCCTGTTCCGCCCGATCTCACGAGCCCGGCAGCGACTAACGGCGGCCCTGCCGCGCGGCCCGGCGGAACGCTCGTCTTCAAGCCCGCACACGCGCCCGATCCCTCGGCGGTATTGTCGGCCAAGAAGATGCTGCCGAACGCCTGGCGCGATTGCGAAGGTGGACAGCCGAACACGGCGGTCGAAGGCTGCCAGCTTCTCATAGACAGTGGGCTGGCGCAGGGCGCGGAGCTTGCGGATTTCCACTTGCGGCAAGGCAAGGCGCTGCGTGACCGCGGCGATTTCGACCGCGCGCTTGCGAGCATGACGGCTGCGCTTTCGATTGCGCCCACGCCGGCCGCGTATGCCCTGCGCGGCACCGTCCAGTACAAGAAGCAGAATTGGGACGCGGCGATTGCGGATTACTCCGAAGCCATCCGCCGCGATGCCCGCCATGGAGAGGCGCTCAACAATCGTGCCTGGACCTATTACCGGATGGGCCGCGCGCGCGAGGCACTGCCCGATGCGGATGCCGCCGTTCGCCTGCTCGCGAAAGAGGCTTACGCGTGGGACACGCGCGCGCACATCCACGCCGCGCTCGGCAATCGCGAGGCCGCGATCCGCGATTTCCGCGCCGCGCTTGCCATCGATCCGGCGTACGCCGACAGCAAGGCGGGCCTCGCGAAGCTCGGCGTCAATTGAGCCGCATGTCTCGCGCGAAACACGCCCGGGCCGAATTGTGTGCCTAAAAGCGAACCGGAAGATCTCCGGATTGTCAGTCCAAGAGGCGCTTCATGTCGGACCCGAAACCATCGCCGAACGACAGGTCTCAGACCGCCGACCTTGTCGGCGGTATCCTTGTTTCGCTGCTGTTCGCGGCCCTGTTTTATCTCGTGCTCTGGATCACCGTGTTCGATGCCGTGACGTCGGCGTTGGCAGCCTCCGGCGTCGGCGTGGTGCTGCTGACGGGCGCGGCGGCATCCGACACGATCAGCGCCATTATCGAGGCCATCGCCGAAGCCGTGGGCGCCGTTTTTGCTGCCATCGGCGCGGCCCTGGCCGCCGTCTTCAGTATTTTCAGCTAGCACGCGTGTCGGCGCCGCGCCCCGCTTGACTTGGCGCCCGTTTCCGAGGAAGGAAGCGGCTCCGTAATCTTACGCCGATCCGTACGCGGCGAGTGAGAGGAGCTGCACCATGTCGCAATCCCAATCCGAGTCCCATCCGGCCGACTCCAACCTGGCCGACGTCAAGATCACGTTCCCGGACGGCAAGAGCCGCCAGGTCGCCGCAGGAACCACGGGGCTCGAGATCGCCAAGTCGATTTCGCCCTCGCTCGCCAAGCGCACGGTTGCGATGACCCTCGACGGGGTGCTGTCCGACCTCGCCGACCCGATCAAATCCGATGCCGAGATCAAGTTCGTATCGCGCACCGACCCCGAGGCGCTGGAGCTGATCCGTCACGACGCGGCCCACGTCATGGCCGAAGCCGTGCAGGCGCTGTGGCCGGGCACGCAGGTGACGATCGGCCCCGTCATCGACAACGGCTTCTTCTACGACTTCGCGAAGGCCGAGCCTTTCGAGCCGGACGACATTCCGAAGATCGAAAAGAAGATGGGCGAAATCATCGCCAGGAACGCGCCTTTCACGAAGGAATTCTGGAGCCGCGACGAGGCGAAGAAATTCTTCCGCGACAAGGGCGAGCTGTTCAAGATCGAACTCGTGGACGCGATCCCCGAGGGCGAGGATCTCAAGATCTACAAGCAGGGCGAATGGCTCGATCTCTGCCGCGGCCCGCACATGACGTCGACGGGCCAGATCGGCAAAGCCTTCAAGCTGATGAAGTTCGCGGGCGCCTATTGGCGCGGCGACAGCACGAAGCCGCAGCTCCAGCGCATCTACGGCACGGCCTGGGCGACCGAGGACGAGCTGAAGGCCTATCTGCATCAGCTCGAAGAAGCCGAGAAGCGTGACCATCGCCGCCTGGGCCGCGAGATGGACCTGTTTCACTTCCAGGAGGAAGCGCCGGGCTCCGTCTTCTGGCACCCGAAGGGCTGGACGCTGTTCCAGACGCTGATCGGCTACATGCGCCGTGCGCAAGAGCGCGCCGGCTACACGGAAGTGAACTCTCCCGACATGATGGAGAAGCACTTCTGGGAGCTGTCCGGCCACTGGGAGAACTACGGCGAGAACATGTTCACGACCACGCTCCCCGACGAGCGCGTGTTCTGCTGCAAGCCGATGAACTGCCCTGGCCACGTGCAGATCTACAAGCATGGCCTCAAGAGCTACCGCGACCTTCCGCTCAAGATCGCCGAGTTCGGAAAAGTTCACCGCTACGAGCCGTCGGGCGCGCTGCACGGCCTTCTCCGCGTGCGTCACTTCACGCAGGACGACGCGCACATCTTCTGCACCGAGGACCAGATCAAGGAGGAATGCCTCAAGATCAACGACCTCATGCTCGCGATCTACAAGGACTTCGGCTTCGAGGACATCTTCATCAAGCTCTCGACGCGGCCTGAAAAGCGCGTGGGGTCTGATGAGCTGTGGGACAAGGCGGAAGCCGCCCTCTCCGACGTGCTCGAGGAGGTGAAGCGCGCATCCAACGGGCGCGTGAAGACGGCGCTGCAGCCGGGCGAAGGCGCGTTCTACGGGCCGAAGCTCGAATACGTGCTGCGCGACGCCATCGGCCGCGAATGGCAGTGCGGCACCACGCAGGTGGATTTCAACCTCGCGGGCCGCCTCGGCGCGTTCTACATCGACGAGAACTCGGAGAAGAAAACGCCGGTGATGATCCACCGCGCGATGTTCGGCTCGCTCGAACGCTTCACGGGCATCCTGATCGAGAACTTCGCCGGCCACTTCCCGCTGTGGCTCGCGCCGCTTCAGGTCGTCGTCGCGCCCATCGTCTCGGACGCGAACGACTACGCGCTGGAAGTGGTGGAGCAGTTGTGCGCCACGGGGCTTCGTGTGGAGAGTGATCTCCGGAACGAGAAGATCAACTACAAGGTCCGCGAGCACTCGCTGGCCAAGGTCCCTGTGATCGTCGTCGTCGGCAAGCGCGAAGCCGAAGAGCGCAAAGTCTCCATCCGCCGCCTCGGCTCACAAGCCCAGACGGTGCTGACGCTGGATGAAGCGCTCGCGTCCCTCAAGGACGAAGCAACACCGCCTGATTTGCGGTGAGAGGCTGTACAAAGGCGCAAACACGCCTTTGTAAATTTTAGTCAGTAAAAAAATCCTCGTCGATCTTTTTTAAATGCAACGTTTCTTCAACTCGGCAGCCAACATTGTGCCTTATCATAAGTTCGCCAAGACGCTTTCCGTTTACTAAAACAATGCGCTTGCTCAGCATAGATGCTGTTTCCTCAGCGTCACGTGTGAAATCTGAAGTCGTGACGAACACGCCTTTCGCTGCTTTGTATCGATCAAGGCTACCAAAAAAATCCCGGATAGCAGATGCGCCGACTTTATTTTGCTCGGCATATCTCTTAGCCTGAATATAAACACGGTCCAGACCTAGGGAGTCCTGGTCTATAACACCGTCAACTCCTCCATCGCCGGACTGACCGATCGCACGCCCAGTCGCACCAACTGACCCTCCAAATCCCATCGCAACTAACAACTGTACAATCATCCGCTCAAAGAATGACGGGGAGCTCGCGATTAATCTCTCCAATAGCTCCTCTCGAAGCTCTCCCATTACGTGCGCATATGCCTTGCGCATTAATTCGTCCGGAGTTTCGATGCTGTCGGTAAGCGGAAGTACTTCGTTGCCCTGTGGGTCCGCATCATCGCTCCGGCTGCGCGTTTTAAATTCCAGAAACTCTGGGAACTGTGACAGATATCGATTGTCGATGCGTTCAAGACCTGATCGTAAGGCCCGCTCTCCGCGGTCAGTAAGCGTGTAATGCGCTCTTTTGGGCTGGCTGATTAGTCCGGCCTGTTTAAGATACGTCTTTGCCCAGTGAACCCTATTTGCGAAGAGTGTGATTCTGCCGCTAGGCAGCATTTCTGCGCGTTCCGTATCTGTGAGATTGAACTCATCCGCGAGCCGCGGAATAACGTCTGAAATACGAACTTCCCCAGCAGCGGCCGCATGTAAGACTGGAAGCATTAAAGTCTGATAGTCAGGGATCATGTGCTTAATATTCTATTATCTGATCTAAGGCGTAAGGCTATCAAGGGTGTGCGCTATCGGCAACTAACCGGGCTGTCACCATTATTATGACCGCGAAGGTGGCCATCCAAGCAAGCTTCCGCGATTGCGCGCCGGTAACGTATCCACACTGATACATGTCGTGGATGCCTCGCCGAGCGAGGCCATAACGGTGCAAAGAGCGCTCGACCAACATTGCGGACTGCCGTGGCGGAGACTGGTCCCAACCGTACCAGCGTTTAAGCGTATCGTGGACGGCCCGCCGAGAGCGACGAAGGGGTCCACACTCCCACTGATGCGATTTTCCCGAGCTCCGCGCGAATAATTCCCGATCTCGGCGACGCCCGTGTTTGTGCGGAACGAACCGCGCATCCGGGAACTTCTTGCAGCGGGAGAAGAACAAGAAAAAGGAACACTGCAATGAGACCGCTGCTCGCTTCGATCGCCATCGCCGCTCTGACCTGCTCTCAAGCGCTTGCAGGCGCCGGCGCGCCGGTTCCCGAAAAGCTTGAGGGCGGTGATCCGTCGGGCCGTCCGGGTGCGATCCTCGATGCCGCCCAGTGCGACGAAGCGTGGTCGAACGCGGCCGAAGGCGCCGATCATCTGACTGCCGAGCAGGCCGCGCCTGTCGTCGCGAACTTCGAGATGGTCGATGCGAACAGCGACGGCAGTGTCACGAAAGAGGAGTTCGACGAAGGCTGCAAGAAGGGCGTCGTCCAGCAGCATGCGAGCAAGCCGGGCGAAAGCGAGGGCGGACAGACGCCCGAAGCCCCGGAAAGCAAGTAAGAAGCCGGGAGCACCCCGAGCAAGCAACGCGGTGGCCGTCGATCATCGATGGCCACCGCCCTTTTTTTGATGGGCGACACCCGGCGGCATCATGGGCCGAATTGCTGTATCCTTGCTGCTCACGCACGGTCTTCGAGATACGGGAGCCGACCGACAGTGCCCATCGGACGATTGATCATCGCGGTGCTCGCCCTCGCGGCATCGTTTTCGCTGCCGGGCACGGCCGCCGAACGCACCCTCACGCTCACGTTCGGCGACGATGTCCGTCGTTTCAGCGCCGAAGACCTGCTTGCGCGGCCGGACGCGGTTTCGCTGACCGTGCCGAATGATCTCTCCTATCGCCGGGAGATGACTTATCGGGTCGTACCGTTGCTCGAACTGATCGGCGCCGAGGCGCTCGACGGCATCGACACGATCGAAGCCCGCGCGAGCGACGGGTTCGTGGCGCAGATCCCGGCCGACGATGTCATGCGTGCGAGAGAAGGCGGCTCCGTCGCGTGGCTCGCCGTCGAGGACCCGGCTGCGCCTTGGCCGGCCCTTCCGAACAAGGCCGTCGGCGCAGGGCCATTCTATCTCGTGTGGGAAAACCCGGAACGCTCGAGCATCGCCAACGAGCAATGGCCCTATGCGCTCGTTGCGCTGACCGCGGTGGCCGATCCCGTCACGCGCTGGCCACAGCTTGCGGTCGGTTCCGCCCTGCCCGAGGACGCGCCGGAGCGCCGGGGGCAGACGAGCTTCATCCGCAATTGCCTGCCCTGCCATCGGCTAAACGGGGCGGGCGAGGGCGAGGTGGGCCCCGATCTCGGCCGGCCGATGAACGTGACGGAGTATCTGACGCCCATCGGCCTGAGAGCCCTGATCCGCGATCCAAAATCCGTCCGCACATGGCCGGGGCAGCACATGCCGGGCTTCGGTGCCGACCAGATCCCCGATCCGGAGCTCGACGCGCTCGTGGCCTTTTTCGCGCATATCGCCGAGCGGTGAGGGCGTACGGGCCGGGTGCGCCCCTTGGCCCCTTGCCGTGGCACCTCGCGCCCACGTAAATGCGCCCCATGATTCATCTCGACAACATCTCCAAGCACAACGGCCACCAGATCCTCTTCATCGAGGCCTCCGCCGCGTTGCTCCGTGGCGAGAAGGTCGGCCTCGTCGGACCCAACGGTGCGGGCAAAACGACCCTCTTCCGCCTCATCACCGGGCAGGAGCAAGCGGACGAGGGCCAGGTCTCCGTCGATCGCGGCGTCACCATCGGCTACTTCAGCCAGGACGTCGGAGAGATGGCCGGGAAGAGCGCCGTCGCCGAGGTCATGGACGGAGCCGGCCCCGTGAGTGAGCTGGCCGCCGAGCTCGCCGGCATCGAGGCGGCGATGGCGGACCCCGAGCGCGCCGACGAGATGGAAACGCTCATCGAGCGCTACGGCGAGGTGCAGAGCCGCTTCGAGGAGCTCGGCGGCTACGCGCTCGAAGGCCGCGCGCGCGAGGTGCTCGACGGGCTCTCCTTCACGCAGGAGATGATGGACGGCGACGTCGGCAATCTCTCGGGCGGCTGGAAGATGCGCGTTGCGCTTGCCCGCATCCTCCTCATGCGCCCCGACGCGATGCTGCTCGACGAGCCGAGCAACCACCTGGACATCGAAAGCCTGATCTGGCTCGAAGAATTCCTCAAGGGCTACGAAGGCGCGCTGATGATGACCTCGCACGACCGCGAGTTCATGAACCGCATCGTGACAAAGATCGTCGAGATCGACGGCGGCACGCTGACGACCTACTCCGGCAATTACGAATTCTACGAGCAGCAACGCGCCCAGAAGGAAAAGCAGCAGCAGGCGCAGTTCGACCGCCAGCAGGCCATGCTGGCGAAGGAGCTGCGCTTCATCGAGCGCTTCAAGGCGCGCGCCTCCCACGCGGCCCAGGTGCAGAGCCGCGTCAAGACGCTGGAGAAGATCGAGCGCGTCGAGCCGCCGAAGCGGCGCCAGTCGGTGCTGTTCGAGTTCCCGGCAGCGCCCCGCTCCGGCGAGGACGTGGCAACGCTCAAGGGCGTGCACAAGAGCTATGGCAGCCGCAGCATCTATGACGGGTTCGACTTCCAGGTGCGCCGTCGCGAGCGCTGGTGCGTGATGGGCATCAACGGCGCGGGGAAGTCCACGCTGCTGAAGCTGGTGGCGGGCGCGTCCGCACCGGATCGGGGAACGGTGGCCATCGGCCCGAGCGTGAAGATGGGCTACTTCGCCCAGCACGCCATGGATCTTCTGGACGGCGATCTGACGGTCTTTGAATCGCTCGAGCACGCCTTCCCGCAGGCAGGGCAGGGCTCGCTGCGCACGCTCGCGGGCTGCTTCGGCTTTTCGGGCGACGACGTCGAAAAGAAATGCCGTGTGTTGTCGGGCGGCGAGAAGGCGCGCCTCGTGATGGCCGAGATGCTGTTCGATCCGCCGAACTTCCTTGTGCTGGACGAGCCGACCAACCATCTCGATCTCATGACCAAGGAAATGCTGATAAAGGCGCTGGCCGAATACGAGGGCGCGATGCTCTTCGTCTCGCACGACCGCCACTTCCTTGCCGCGCTTTCGAACCGCGTCCTGGAGCTGACCCCGGAGGGTGTGCACCAGTACGGCGGCGGCTATACGGAATACGTCGAGCGCACGGGGCAGGAAGCGCCGGGTCTCAGGAGCTGAACACGGGAGGAGACCGACGTGCGCGGCGAGATCGAGCCTTACTCATACCGTGCCGACCCGTCCGTCCCGCCGTTCGATGATGCGGCGCCGCTGGTGATCTTCGATGGCCACTGCGTGCTGTGCGCACGCGGCGTCCAATGGATGCTCGCTCGCGATCCCGACGGCACGAGCCGCTTCGCCGCCGTACAGGAGCCGATCCCTCAGGCGCTTTATCGCCACTACGGCCTCGATGCGGAACGCTTCGATACGTTCATGGTGCTTGTCGGCGGGGTGCCGCATCTGCGCTGGGCCGGGACGCTCGCGGCGGCGCGCACCATGCCCGCCCCGTGGCGATGGCTGGGCCAGATCGGACGCGTCGTGCCCAATGCGATCGGCGACAGAATCTACGACCTCGTGCAGCGCAATCGTATCCGCTGGTTCGGAAGCCGCGACGTTTGCTTCCGCCCGGATGCGCGCCAGTCGGATCGCGTCTTGCCGACCTGACCGAGGCGCGCCGTCTTGCATCGAATAATCCGTACGCTGTGCCCCGTGGAACAGCGGAACGCGCGGCGCGGCGGCATCGTCTGCCCATCACGCCGCTCATCCGCGGCTGGCCCTTGGGTCGCCATCCCCCCAACACGGAGTACGCATACGATGTTTATGAAAACCGCCGCCGTCGCTGCCTTCGTCGCCGTTGCAACCCTTGCATCCGGCGGCGCGCCGGCAGAAGCGCATGGTAAGAAGCATTGGGGGAAGCATGGCCACTTCCACCATCACCACATGAAGATGCGCCCCCACTATGGGCCGCGCATCGTAATCGCGTCGCCCCGCTATAGCTGTGGCCGCTGGCTCCATCGGTATGAGATGACCGGCAAGAAGAAGTTCCTCCGCCGCTACCACGCTTGCATCCGCTAGACCATGATCGCTTCAGGCCCTATCAGCCTGAAGCGTGAATCATCGGTCTGACTAAAGAGACCATGATCGCTTCGGGCCCTATCAGCCTGAAGCGTGAATCATCGGTCTCACCAAAGAGATAGAGCGTGATCCCAATTCAATCGAAAATGATCACGCTCTAGACGCAGCATCTCGAAAACGACAAGGCCCGGGCTCTTTGCAAGAGCCCGGGCCAATTCGTATCCTCGATGGACGATCGCGCGGCCCTACCTGCGGTCGCGGCGATGCTGCCTGTGCTTGTGGCGATGCCCACGCGGAGGCGTGCATGCCTGGCGGCCCCAGATGTACGAGCGATGCCAGCCGCGCCGATCGCGCTGACATGACGTATGCAGGCCGTGAACCTGGATGATTTCAGAGGGAACGGCGTTGGACGTTACCCCACCGGCAGCGCCGAGCGGCGCAGCGTGGGCCATCGACGCAAAAAGGCCAAAACAAATCGCTCCGGCTGCGCCGGCAATGATTTTTTTCATGGTGTCTCCCTTTCTGGATGGCCCCTGGCAGGAAGCGATGCCGTTGCAGCTTTTCACCCCTCAGGCCACCACGGACGAATCTAGCACAGAGCCGTTCGCGTGCAGACGGAAAAGTGCGTCTGCTGTCTGCGCGGCGTCCGGGAGAATTCCGTGGGCACACCTTCCACGCAGAACGAGTGGAGAGGCTGGGAAAGACGAAGGCCGATAGGCCAACGGCCCAGGCTCCTCGACGAGAGCCTGGGCCTAAACGGTCGCCGCCCTGGTGTCTCAGGGCGGCGTGGACCGGTAACGCGTAACGGAAGTCTGGAAGGGAGGAAACGCAAGGGACTTCGCAGATCCAACGCCGGGGCGCGAAAAAGGTTCCGGAAAAGGTTCGATCACGCCCGATTGTCCTTCGCCTGGCCGGGTGATAAGCCCCCTGGGTTCTGACATTCCTCGACTTTTGGGCGCTCGTGCAAAACATGGAACATCGCGTTGCCGTCGTCGGCGGCGGGCCTGCCGGGCTCATGGCGGCGGAAACGCTGGCCGCGGGCGGCGCGCGGGTGACGCTGTACGAACGCATGCCGCGGGTCGCCCGCAAGCTTCTGCTCGCCGGCCGGGGCGGTCTGAACCTCACCCACAGCGAGCCCATCGGGCGCTTCCTCGGCCGCTACCGGGAGGCCGAGCCGAACCTGCGCCCGGCCATCGAAGCCTTTTCCCCGGATACGCTCCGCACCTGGTGCGACGGCCTGGGGCAGGAAACGTTCGTCGGATCGAGCGGGCGCGTCTTTCCGCGCGTGATGAAAACCTCGCCGCTCCTGCGCGCGTGGCTTGCACGGCTGGCGGACCTCGGGGTGGAGATCCGGCTCGGTCATCGCTGGATGGGCTGGGACGAGGACGGCCTCCTCCGGTTCGAGACGGCGGACGGCGAGACGACGACGGACAGCGCCTGCACGATCTTGGCGCTGGGCGGCGCAAGCTGGCCGCGCCTCGGCTCGGACGGAAGCTGGGTTGCGCCGCTCGCCCGCGCCGGCATCGCGATCACGCCGCTCGCGCCCGCGAACTGCGGGATCCGCGTCGATTGGAGCGACGTGTTCAAGGCCCGCTTCGCCGGAAGCCCCTTGAAGCGTATCGCGCTCGTCTGCAGAGGAGAGACGGCGCGGGGCGAAGCGCTGATCACGGCGACGGGCCTCGAAGGCGGCGCGGTTTACGCGCTCTCGCCGGCAATCCGCGCGGAGATTGCGTCGAGTGGTGCGGCCGAGCTCACGCTCGACGTGCGGCCGGACGAGAGCGAGGCCGACATCGCCACCCGTCTCGCCAGGCCGCGCGGCAAGCAATCGCTGGCGACATTTTTGCGCAAAGCCTTGCGCCTCGATCCTGCAGCGGTCGGTCTCCTGCAGGAAGCCGCGCATACCGCAGGCACGCCGCTTTCCAGCCTGGGCGTCGAGGATGTCGCGCGCCTCGTCAAAGCTGTCCCGATCCGCGCAACGGCACTTGCGCCCATCGACCGCGCCATCTCCACGGCAGGCGGCGTGTCGTTCGATGAGATCGATCACGGGTTCATGCTGCGCCGCAGGCCCGGAACGTTCGTCGCGGGCGAAATGATCGACTGGGAGGCCCCGACCGGCGGCTATCTGTTGCAGGCGTCGTTCGCCACAGGCCGCGCAGCCGCCGAGGGCGCGCTGGCATTTCTGAAGCGCGACGCTAGCTAGCCTTCGATCTCGCTGCGAAGAATTTCGAGATCGAGCCAGCGTTCCTCGGCCGCTGCAAGCGCCGCCTGCACTTCGGCCAGCTCGTCGGAGACTTTCGAAAAGGTGGCACGGTCGCGCGTGTAGAGATCGGGCGCGTCGAGCGTCTTCGCGAGTGCGGCTTGCTTGGCTTCGAGCGCCGCGATCTCGCCGGGCAGCGTGTCGAGCGCGTGCTTGTCCTTGAACGAAAGCCGTCGGCGTGCGGATGGCGCTTCCGCCGCAGGAGGTTTCTCCTTGGGCGGTGCTTGCGCGGACGAAGCCTTGCCGCCGGACTGTCGCCGCGCGAGATCGCCGCCGCGCTGGGCCAGCATGTCGGCATATCCGCCGGCGTATTCCGTCCAGCGCCCGTCGCCCTCCGGCACGATCACGCTCGTCACTACGCGGTCGAGGAAGTCGCGGTCGTGGCTGATCAGCAGCACGGTGCCCTTGTACTCCGCGAGCACCTCTTCGAGCACGTCGAGCGTTTCGAGGTCGAGATCGTTGGTCGGCTCGTCGAGCACCAAGAGGTTCGAAGGCGTCGCGAGCGCGCGCGCGAGCATCAGCCGCCCCCGCTCGCCGCCCGAAAGCGCCCGGATCGGCGTCAGCCTCTGTTCGGGCGCGAACAGGAAGTCCTTCATGTAGGCGACGACGTGCTTGCGCTCTCCCCCGATCGACACCGTATCGCCGCGCCCGCGCGTGAGCGCTTCCGAGAGCGTCCAGGTCGGATCGAGGCTTTCGCGCCCCTGGTCGAGCGCCGCCGTTTGCACGTTCGCTCCGATGCGGATGTCCCCGGCATCCGGCGCGAGCGTGCCCGTCAGCAGGGAGATCAGCGTCGTCTTGCCCGAGCCGTTGGGGCCGACGATGCCGAGACGGTCGCCGCGCATCAAGCGAAGCGAAAAATCGCTGACGATGGCGCGCTCACCAAAAGATTTCGAAACGCCCTTCGCCTCGAGAACGAGCGTGCTCGACGTTTCCGCTTCAGCGACCGAGAGCGAGGCGTTGCCCTGCACGCCCCGATGATCGCGCCGCGCCTGACGCATCTTCGCGAGTTCTGCCATGCGCCGCACGTTGCGCTTGCGCCGCCCCGTGACGCCGCCGTGCACCCAATGCTCTTCCGCCACGATCTTCCGGTCGAGCTTGTGGAGCTGCATTTCTTCCTCGGCCAGCTCCTGGTCGCGCCAGGCTTCGAACTTGCCGAACGGCAGCTCCACCCGGCGCGCCCGGCCCCGGTCCAGCCACACCGTGATGCGCGACAGCGTTTCGAGGAAACGGCGGTCGTGGCTGATGATCACCATCGCCGCGCGCGATTGCTGGAGGCGGCCTTCCAGCCATTCGATGGTCGGCAGATCGAGGTGGTTCGTCGGCTCGTCGAGCAGCAGGATCTCGGGCTCGGATGCAAGCGCATGCGCGAGCGCGGCCCGGCGCGCTTCGCCGCCCGAAAGCTGTGTCGGGTCGGATGCCCCGTCGAGCCCAACCTCGTCGAGCAGCATCCGTGCGAGGTGAACGTCCCCGCTGTCCGCGAGCCCCGATTCGACGTAGGCGAGCGTCGTCGCATGGCCCGAGAGATCCGGCTCCTGGGCCAGATAGCGCACGAGCGCGCCCGGCTGAACGAAGCGCCGCCCGCGATCCGGCTCCACCAAGCCCGCCGCGATCTTGAGCAGCGTGGACTTGCCCGAGCCGTTGCGGCCGACGAGGCAGATGCGCTCCCCCGCACCCACGGCAAGGTCCACGCCGTCGAGCAGCGCCGCGCCGCCGAAGGTGAGCGCAATGTCGTTGAGCTGAATGAGGGGAGCGGCCATGATGATCCGGAAAGGAAGGGAAAGGGAGAGACGATTGCGCGTCTATACAGCATGGAGCGCGCACGGGAAAACCGGCGGCCTCCGGAGGCAAACCGCCTACTGGGTTTCGACCATGCGGCTGATGGCATCCAGCGTGGAACGCCCGAACGCGCCGTCGAGTGCCCCTCCATAGTAGCCGCCGCCCGCGAGGCGATGCTGCAGCTCCCGGCGGAAGTCCCGCGACCAGCTCTGGCTGTTCTGCGTCATCTGCTGGTAGGTGAAGGGGTAGCCCATTTCGAGCGCCCGATAGATGTAGTCGGCCGCCGTCTGCGCATTGCGGCTGACGCCGAGCCCCTTGTCGTAGAGCACGGCGATGTTGTGGATGGCGAGCAGTTGCCCGCGCTTGGCGCCCGCGTCGTACCACGTGGCCGCCGTCACGTAATCGCGCTCGACGCCACGCCCGGTGGAGTACATGGTGCCGAGCGCGGCCATGCCGTCGGGATCGCCCGCCTCGGCCGCGCGCTTGTACCATCGCACCGCCTGCAGATGATCGCCCTCGATCCCGCTCCCGCCTTCGAGCATCAGCCCGACGGCGACCATCGCGGGCGTGTAGTTGGCTTCCGCCGCCTGCTTGAACAGGTTGAGGGCTTCCAGCGGATCGCGGGGGCGGCCTTCTCCGTCGCGGTACATCCGGCCCAGGCGATAGACGGCCGCCACGTTGCCCGCGTCCGCCGCCTTGCGGATCCAGCGCTCGGCCTCCACCACGTCCTTGATCGGCGCCCCGCCCGCGAGGGCATCGCCATAGAACAGCATTCCGTTGGTGCTGCCCGCGAGCGCCGCCGTCCGGTACCACGTGAGCGCTTCCGTTGCATCGCGGGGAACGCCCGCGCCGGTGCTGTAGAGCTTGCCGAGAAACAGCATCGCGGGCGTGCTGCCGCCCTCGGCGAGGTGGCGCAGCTCGGAGAGATAGGCCGAGGCGTCGTCGCCCACGCGCCAGACGGTCAACATGCCGTCGGTCCCCGGCTGGCGGGCCTCGATCTCCTGGATGAGCTGGCTCGTTTCCGTCACGGGCGTGCCGTCGATGGCGGTGACGAAATCGCCGAACCTCAGGCCCGCCAGCGCGGCTGGCCCGCCCGGCGTCGTTTCGGTGATGAACACCCCGGTGTGCCGCCTGAGACCCAGCGTGAACGCCAGCATCGGATCGGTCACGCTATCGAAGCGGACGCCGATGTAGGAGAGCGTCTCGTAGCCGGGCCACGGCTCGAAGCGGATCGGCACCTCGATCGTCCGCCCCGGCAGCCGCGCGCCCTGTCCGGGTGCGCCGCCCGTATCCGCCGGCGGAAACGGCAGGTCGGGCATAGAGGGCGTCTGGCTGTTCGCCCCGCCGCCGGTGGGGGGCGGCAGAAGGCGGATGATGTCCCGGCCGCCATCGGCTTCCAGCACCACGGATCGTTGCCCCCAGGTGACGGCGGCTTCCGCCCCCGGCTCCATGGCGGAAACGGGAAGATAGAGGACGAAACCGCAGACGAGCCAGATGGCCGCGGCAAGCGCCGTGATGGACAGTCCTCTCATGGATCGAAGGCCCCGCGTGTCTGGGATTGGCCTATCTCTAGCGTTACCTGAAATACGGAGCAACCGAGGCGCATTGCCCACGCTCCGGAGCCCCGTTTTTCCGCCGGAGCTGCCGGTGGATCCTGCGCCACAGCACCTCGATTCGGCCAAACAATACTGTAGCATCAGCGCCTTGAACTGCGCGGAATGAGCCCTGGATGCGGCCGGGGGCTTGGGTTAGGAGAAGCGCAAGAGGGTCTCGTGCCGCTAAGGTCGACGATGGCGTTTTACAACGGAAGAACGTGCGGTGCGCTGCCGATGGGCGCGGTCTGTGCGGCGCTGCTGGGTGTTCTCGTGGCAAGCGTCGCGACGCGGGCCGCATTGGCGTTCGACGCCCGCGACATCGAGCCCAGCGTCTACAAGATCTATTCCTTCATCCCCGAAGACGGAAATCAGTACAGCATTTCGTCCGGCTCGGGGTTCCTCGTCTCCGGCCGGCGCCAGGTGGTGACGAACGTCCACGTGGTCGAGGGCGGCGAGCGCATTTACATCGCCTTTCTCGAAAAAGGAGAGGCCAAGCTCGTCGAGGCGCGCCGCACGCAGAGCCGGCCCGATGTCGATCTGGCGCTTCTCGAAGCGCGCGAGGATCTGCCGGGCATCCCGCTGACGCTTGGCGAATACGAGCCGGATAAGCTTGCCGACGTGATTGCCATCGGCTTTCCGGGCGCGGCCAATCTCAACAAGGAGCTGGTGCCGGAAACTGATGTGCGCGGCGTGCCGCTGACTGATCTCGAATCCACGCTCACGACCGGCGTCGTCTCGCGCATGACCTTTACCAACCTGAAGCTGAACCCGGGCCAGCTCGTGAGCGCGCGGACCGTCCAGCACAACTCGGCCATCAACCCCGGCAGCAGCGGCGGGCCGCTGCTCGATGCCTGCGGCTACGTCGTCGGCATCAACACGCTGCAGGGCGTCAACGCCCAGGGTCTCTTCTTCTCCATTCATGCAAGCGAGCTTGCGCGCTTTCTCGGCGAAGCGAACCTCCGGTATGCCTCGACCTCGCGCTCCTGCGCGAAGGGCGTCTTTACGAGCGCATTCGTTCCACTCTTCGTCGGATTGACGGGGGCCCTCGCACTGGCTGTCGTCTTGGTCTTCCGCCGAGAACGTGCGTTGGCCGTCATCGGTTCGGCGCGGGCGACGCTTGCGGACTGGCCTGTCACGGCGCGCGCAAAGGAACTCGTCGGGGCATGGATGCAGCGAAGAGCGGCCGAGAACAGCCTGCCGCCCGCGCTCTATCTCCGCCCCGAGAAGGGCGGCCCCACCGTGCGCGTTGGCGCGGGCGACCGGCCGCGCATCGTGGGCCGTGGCCCGGGCGTCGATGTCGTCGTTCCGGACGACACGGTCTCCAAGGTGCACGCGAGCGTCGCCTACGATCGCGCCACGGGCCGCCTGCGTGTGCGCGACCTCGGCTCGTCGAACGGCACGTTCGTGGACGGCGAACGCATCGCCTCCGTGGAAGCTGCGATCGGCGCGCGTCTCCGGCTCGGGACCGTCGATTACACGATATCGCCCGATCCCGCGGACGAAACCGCCGCGGGCGGCTGGATGCTCTCCGGCTTCGATGCATCGGGGCGCGCGGTGCAGTTCACGCTGGAGCCCGCACGCGATCCGCAAGGCCGCGTCACGCCGACCGTTTGGACGCTCGGCCGCGATCCCGCGCGTGCCGGTTTCGTCATCGACGATCCGAGCGTCTCGTCCTTGCACGCCGAGCTGACGGTCGAGGTCGACGACGTTCTGCGCCTGCGGGACGCCGGTTCGATGAACGGCACTCACATCGACGGCGAGAGCATCGGTGAGAGGACCGTGATCCTCGAGACTGCGGGACAGGATATTGCGTTCGGCACCGCTCGCCTCAGGCTCTCGCGGCTCGCGACCTGAATGAGCCGGAGCGCGCCATCCCGCTAACGCTTGAGCAGCGTCGCGATCTTCCGGCGGACGGGAAGCGGCATCGCCTCCACGCCGCGCTTCACCACGCCCCGCAATCCCCGCAGATAAAGCGACGTGTACAGGTGTCCGATGGGTGAGAGAGGCACCGCCCAGTCGCGCACGGCAACGGACGAATCCGCCCATTCCCACTTGTAATCGTAACCCGGCGGCAGGAAGTCGAAGCCCGTCATGCCGTCGGCGAGCGCGCGGCGGATGCTGTCTTCCATCAAAAGCGCGCCCGCTGCGGCTTTCTCGTAGGCGAGATCGTACGTGACGATGTGAATGGCGGACCGCCCTTTGCACCGCACGCCGACCTCGATGGCCGCCGTGTGTCCGCCGGATGCGAGCGCGGCGACATAACAGCCGGCGGGCCGCGTCTCGGCGCGCGAGACGTCCGCGAAAAATCGCGCTGTCCTCGGGTCCGAAAACGCCCGCGAGTAAAGCCCCCGCGCGTCGAGCCATACGGCCTTGTAGGCAAACGCGAGGGCGGTCAGCGCCTCCGCTTCGGCGCCATGCGTACGGTAGTCGAACGCCAGGGCGCCGCGCTCTGAAAGTCTGCGCCGTTGCCGGCTGCGGTTGCGCCGCGTGCTGCCCGAATGGCGCTGGACGAGCGCCTCGAACGTCTCCACGCCCTCCAACGACAGATAGGGCGCTTGCACCTCGCTCACCACGAGCGCGCCCATGTCCGCCAGCAGCGGAGCGATGTTCGAATCTTCGCGCACGCGCCTCAGGCGAAGCGCACCCGCACCCGTGCGGCTCGCCGCAAAGTCCAGTGCTGCCCGCAAGAGGGCGGCTCCGTCGCCATCGGGCAGGGTATCTATCAGGGCGTCGCCGTACTGGCCGACCGGCTCTCCCATCCATTCGAGCTGCGTCAGCGGGCCGACGCGCTCCGCCACGAGCGGAAGAACCAGGACGAGACGCCCGTCGATGTGGGCCGTGACGATGGCGAGCGTCGCGCCGCGCTCACCCGCGGCGGGGAGAAAATGATTGGCCCAGTGCCAAAGCCAGTTGAAGGTCTGGAACAGATGGATGTCGCGGCCCGCCCTGTCGAACAGCGCGTTCCATGAGGCTTCGAGCGCGTCGAAGCCGTCGCGGGTCGATACGAGATCGAGCGTTGCGTGGGCCACGGTTTGCGAGACGAAGGGCACGGGCGGGGCGGCTTCGTCCAAGGCCGGCCTCTCGCATGCGAGGGCGATGACTGACATGAAACTCAGGGTTCCTTAACTATAGCCCGTGGACGGGCCCAGTGCCGGTGGGGCCGGCGGGCTCCGTATTCTCCCTGAGTGTCGCGGAAAAAAGATAACGTATTGGTTACACCGTCAGACCTGCGCGATTTCGACCAGCGACAGGCTCACCAGCAGCGCGACGAGCACCCAGAGCGCAAACGCGCCCCGCCGGGTTGGGGCGGCCCGGCCCATCAGGGCGGCGAGTGCGATGACGAACGCCCCGGTGAGGTTGATGACGACGAGCCCCGCAAGCCCGAGCCCGCGCGAGCCCGCCCAAGCCCCCTCGATGTACGTCGCGCCCGCCACGCCGACGAGGAGCGCGCCGACGATGCGCGGCCAGAAGCCGCTCGCCGAAGCGGGAAGCCCGAAGGCTCGGATCGTGCTCATCGGTGCGAGCAGAAGCAGGACGCCGCCGGCAAACTTGAGAAGCGTTTCGAGCCACAGGAGCTGCTGCACGGCGGAGCCTGGATGAAGCGAAAAAGACGTAGGCTGAAATTGAAAAGCACCGATTGAAACGGCTTACTGGCCGGCCGCGTCTTTCTGCTTCTCCCACCAGTCGCTTGAACCGAACGAGGGCCCGCTATCGCTTCCGCCGCCGTCGAGCCATCCGCTGAACAGGCCCTCTTCCTTGACGACTTGCTTCTTCGGTGCCTCGAAGTTGCCTTCGAGAAGGCGCCCGAGCTCGGTTTTGATCTCGCGTGTCCTGCGGTCCGTGCAGTAGTTCGGGTCTTCGCCGGCGGCTTTGGCTACGCCGTTGTGCGCCACGTCGTAGGTTTGCTGGAGCTTCGCCATCTGCTCGGGCATCGCGCCAAGTCCGGCCTCGTGAGCCAGATAGTTCGAGCGAACCATGCTCGGATCGAAATTATAGCCGCACCTTGTCGCGCGTGCCGTCACGGCGCCTGCGTGAAATGCCCGTTCGCCAGGATCGGCTGCGACGCTCGCTTGCCCTGCCGGGGCTGTGGGTGCGGCCTCGCTGCCGAGGATCGACGCAGTCGACACGCCGCCACCGCCCGAGCAGCCGGCAAGCCCGACGGCGAGCATCAGAAAGGGTAGCGAACGGCGAAGCATGGGGTCCCCCCGGAGATTGCCCAAAAAAACAGCGCAGGTTTGCGCCCTTTTTGGGGTGAGGTCAACGCGTGGGGGCGGTAACCCTGTGCGCAAACGGACCGGCAATGCCCGCGCGCACCGACAGCTCCGGGTGGCGTCGCAGGGCCGGGATGACAGGGGGAAAGCGTTATCGCATCAGCGCCCGCATGGCCTCGTCGAGACCGCCCAGCGTCATGGGGAACATCCGCCCCTCGACCAAACGGTGAACGAGACCGATCGAGGGCGTATAGCCCCAATGCGGCTCCGGCACGGGATTGAGCCACACCGTCTGCGGATAGGTCGCCATGATGCGCTGAAGCCAGACGGCGCCCGCTTCGTCGTTCATATGCTCCACGGCCCCGCCCACGTGCGTGATCTCGTAGGGGCTCATCGACGCGTCGCCGACGAAGATCACCTTGTAGTCGGACGGATAGGTGTTGAGCACCTGCCACGTCGGGATCGTCTCGCTCCAGCGGCGCGCGTTGTCGCGCCAGACGCTCTCGTAGAGACAGTTGTGGAAATAGTAGTATTCGAGATGCTTGAACTCGCTGCGCGCGGCTGAGAACAGTTCCTCGGCCGTTTGCACGTGCCAGTCCATCGAGCCGCCGACGTCGAAGAACATCAGCACCTTGACGGCGTTGCGCCGGGTAGGCCGCAGCGCGAGATCGAGATAGCCTTTACGCGCCGAGCCCTGAATGGTGCCGTCGAGATCGAGCTCCTCCGCGGCACCCTCGCGCGCAAAGCGCCGAAGCCGTCTCAGCGCCACCTTGATGTTGCGAACGCCAAGCTCGACGTCGCCCGCGAGATCGCGAAACTCGCGCTTGTCCCAGATCTTGATCGCGCGCCGGTGGCGGCTCTCCTTCTGTCCGATGCGGATGCCGGCCGGATTGTAGCCGTACGCGCCGAACGGCGACGTGCCGCCCGTGCCGATCCACTTGTTCCCGCCCTGATGGCGCCCCTTCTGCTCTTCCAGCCGCTTTCTGAGCGCCTCCATTATCTCGTCCCAGCCGCCGAGCGCTTCGATCTGAGCTTTCTCTTCGTCGGTGAGGTGGAGCTGCGAGAGCGCGCGCAGCCAGTCTTCCGGGATTTCGGCGGTCTCGGCCTCGCTCATCAGGTCGAGGCCCTTGAACACATGCCCGAACACGGAATCGAAACGGTCGAGAAAGCGCTCGTCCTTCACCAGCACGGCGCGCGACAGATAGTAGAAATCCTCCACGCGCCCACCCGCCACGTCGGCGTTCATCGCTTCGAGCAGCGTCAGGTATTCCTTGAGCGTGACGGGGACGCGTGCGTCCCGAAGCGCGGTGAAGAACGTTGCGAACATGAGCCTCTCCTCGGGCCAAGCATATAAGTCGAGGAGGAAGAAATAGAAACAAAAACAAAGAAGCCGCCCCGAGAGGCGGCTTCCTGTTTGGTTCGTGATCTCGACTTCGATTAGAAGTTGATGAGAGCACCAGCCTTGACGTACTGGAAGT
>ERZ869909.952-NODE-952-length-26870-cov-4.405628_pt1 | contig 26870 bp, 24 predicted proteins | sample MGYA00520892_ERZ869909 | MGnify/ENA primary metagenome ERZ869909 (study PRJEB32215, sample SAMEA104723947) | bioreactor metagenome | biome: bioreactor; feature: anaerobic bioreactor; material: water | place: China | collected 2015-03-12 ... | reverse complement strand
GACGCCATAAGCCAGCAGCGGCACGGCCAGCAGAGCGGCCGATAACCCGCGGCCGCGCCAGGATGGCAAGCCCATGCGGTGCACGCACCAGGCTGCGGGCAACCAGAGCAGTGCCAGCACCAGCGTGGCGATACTGGCGCGGGACAGCAAGACGGCCACATCCTGCAAATGCGCCACTTCCGTCTCGATCAGTAACGGCAGCGGCCGGCCATGGGGGCCTGGATAGACAATCTGCTCAAGCCCGCTGCCGTGATCGTGCACCGCCTTGCGAATCGCCCTGAAGGCCTCGGCATGGGCCTCGGCATCCAGGGCCTCAAAACCGGGCCGAGCCAGATTATGCGGGGCATAGGTGGCGATATGCTCATCAATCGCGAGTATCGAGTACCAGGCCGGATAACCGTAATCGAGGCGCGCAAACAGCCACCAGACCAGCGCCAGCGCCAGCCACACGCAGATGACGGCATAGGCAATCCACGCCAGGCCTTTTTTGCACTGGTGCAAGCTGTCTTCAATCCGCATAATTGGCCCGCCATAACAATAATAATGCGAGGAACATCGCCATGCGAAGTAAGGCATTGGCCCTGCTGGCTTGTTGTCTTTTCCTGAGCGCTACCCTGTCAGGTTGTGCGACCACGCAACTTCCCCTTGCTGAACCTGGCCCCTTGCCGGACAGCCGTGAGGCAACGCGGTACCAGGTGAAGATCCCCACTCACGATGGCCAGATGCTGGCCGCCACAGTCTACCAGCCTGCACTGGCTGCGGGCGACTCTGCGCCCCTCATTATTGCCACCCACGGTTACGGTGGATTTCGTGCCAAGCGCCCGTTTTCGATTTATGGCAAGACGATGATCACCGGCCAGGCTGCGATCGCTGCCTGGCGTGCGGGCTACTGGGTCGTGTTCTATGACCAGCGCGGCTTTGGTGGCAGCGATGATCGTGTGCACATGATGGCGCGCGACAAGGAAGTGCGGGACGTTTCGTCGGTCATTGACTGGTCTCTGGCCCACCTCCCCGGCATCAGCACGCTGCCGGATGGCGCTCCCGCTATCGGCATGATTGGTGAAAGTTACGGCGCCGGTGCCCAGATTCTGGCGTCGTTCCATGAGCCGCGCCTGCAGGCACTGGTACCGATTGCCGGCTGGCATGACCTGGCGGATGCGATGGCGCCCAACAGCCATGTGCGCACCAGTTGGGGTGGCGCACTGGCCACGGTGCCGCCAGTGACCAGCGGTTTTTCCACGCAGACGTTAAGTCGCCCGTGGCGCAGCATGTTCAGCGGCACCCTGAGTCAGGACGTTCGCCGTGCCATGAATGCACGCAGCCCGGCCACCTGGTGTGGCAATGGCCATGAACCCCAGGCTGATGTGCTGCTGGTTCAGGGATTTCGTGATTCACTCATGACCATGGACCAGGCACTGGATAATCGCGAGTGCTTCCTGGACGCGGGCCGCGATGCGCGCCTGCTTGCCATTCAGGGCGGACATATCCTGCCCTGGCCGGTGCAGCGCTGGTCAGGAAAGCCGTTGTTCAATACCGACCGCCATGTCCATTGCAACGGTGAAGCCCAGAAACTGGAAGACGTGATCCTGTCCTGGTGGGATGAAAAACTGCGGGGTGAAGAAGGCGACGTGCCGCCGCTGTGTATTGCCCTGGATTACCAGGACAGCATCACGCCGGAGAACTTCCCCGAATCTGTCCAGCGCTTTCCGGTCAGCCGTGAGCAGGTCCATATTCCGATCGCGGGCCTGTTCGAGGGGTTCATGGTGCCGTTTGATACCGGCTATGACCTGTTCCGCGGGCTTTGGGGGAATGCCGACCGGCGTTTCCTGAAACCCAGTGGCGGGCTGGGCCGCCCGCGCTTCATTCCGCTTTATGTGGTGGAGCGCGATGACAAATTGCTGCTGGGCACACCGGAAATCAATCTGATGCTGGGCGGCACCGCCAGTGTGCGCAGCACGCGGGTATTTGTCGGGGTCGGGGTGCAGCACGCCAATCAGCGCCGTATCCGTGTAGCCAGCGAGCAGCTCACGCCGCTGCCGAAAAAAGGTCGTTACCAGCAGTCGCTGGCGCCGGTGGCCACACCGCTCCAGGCGGGCGACCGGGTCGGCCTGATCGTGTACGGCTACAACTGGCAGTACGCCTTCAATCCTTCGTTCTGGTGGAGCCGGGCCCGTTTCAACGGCGAGGTGGCGTTGCCGCTGATTCGCGACGATCGTTGATCTGCAGCGTCGGCACGCGGGTGCGGGCCGACGCATAGTCTTCCGGGCTGATGCCGTCGACCAGCGAGCGGTCAAACAGCAGGCGAACGGCGAAACGCAACTCCTGCTCCGGCGGCCAGCCGCGCAATGCGTAGCCCAGATTCGGCAGCTGTCCGGGGAATTGCTCCGGTTTGACTTCCAGGTGCGCGTCGTCCTGGTACACCAGCGCGAGCGGAATGTCAGACAGTTCCGGCGGCACGACCAGATCGGCCAGCAGCGCGAAGCCCCGCTGCGAATCAAACAGGATCCAGCTCTCATCGGTGGTCAGGCCACGCTCCACCAGCGCCCATTCCTCGTCATCCATGCGGCCGTCCACCAGACCGCTGAGCTCGCCGCCGCGGGCGGTACGCACCACCGCGCCGTACTGGGCGTTGCCGTCAATGGACACTGACACCTCAGGATCACGCAAGGTGGTGCGATACAGCCCCGGCACGCGTGCATAACTGTGGGCTTCATAATGATCCGGATAACGATGTGCCTGCACATGCAGGCGCATCACCGGAATACCGCCCAGGACCACGCGGGTTTCCAGGTGCATCACCGAGCGCAGCGGTCCGTTGAGATGCCCGGCCAGACGTGGCCGCAGATTGGTGTTGTCCAGCGTCATGCGCGCCCGGCGGCTCATGAAGCCACCGCTCATGCGCATTTTCAGGGTGTCGATGATCGAGCCTTCGCCCTCATAGCCCTGATAACCGAGATAGCGCCAGTTGAGTTCGTTGTCGGGGTCCACCTCAAGGCGGTAACTGGCGGTGCGCGTCATGCCGGTCTTGATATCATGTTCAACGTAACGGCCGGGATGTCGGCGCGGATCGCCCTGGGCCAGATACAGATATCCCGGAGCCTCGTCACCGTTCTTGAGCACCATTTCCACCAGCAGTGTGCCGGTGGAGAGCGTGGCGTCTGCCGGGGCCCGGTCGCCGGGGTCGCTGGCCCGCAGCAGCAGTCGGTCTGCCCCGGTAAAGCGGGCCGGATCACCGTCCGCGTCCAGGCCGGAGTCGGCGAACCAGACCATGTCGGCCTGCCCTATCGGATCTATCTGGAACGGTACCGGTATGAAGCCTTGCTCCCCATCCCAGCGCAGCAGGGACAGGTCTGCCGAGGTGACCCCCTGCGCGGCACCGAGGTCGGACGCCGCATACTGGAGAATACGCATGTCGCGGGCGGGTTCCGCGCAGAGCATGGCCGGCAACAGGGCTGCCAGCAGAATGGCCAGACGCAACATCAGGCCCCCCGACGCAGGGTCGCTCTGACGTTCACTGTACCGGGGGTCTGGCTGCTGGAGATTTCCACGGCGGAGGCCCGAATCCCCTGCTCTTGCTCCAGCATCTGCAACCAGGCGATGACACGGGCGAACTCCTGCTGCTCCAGCTGGATACGGGCGGCACTGTTGCCTTCGGGGGTAAAGCCGCGCAGCGTCAGGCCCGCCTGGGAGGCGCTGGCGTTGATGACGGAAATCCAGTCACCCTGAAAGGTTTGTGGACGGTCGCTGCGCTGATCCCGGGCCTGACGGACCACTTCCGCATTATCCTGAATCCAGCTGTGTACCCGCTCCCGGGCGAGGTAGTTGTTGATCGCCTGATCGCGGCTGTTCAGTACCGGTGCCCACATCAATTGATATATCAGCAACAGGCCAAGAAACACACCCAGCACCAATACCGCCAGTTGTTCGCGCCGCGCCAGGCCTCGGTACCAGACCAGTGCCGGTTCCGCCCGCGATACCGCCTGAGCCCGCCACTGCCGCCATTGTTGTTGTAATGATTCGCGCATCAGCCTTGTCCCACCCGCATACGTGCTGTAACACCGCTGGCTTCGCTCCGCGCGGTGCCGATTTCTGCTGACAATCCGGCCGACTCGAGTGCTTCACGCAATGCTTCCAGCGCCGAAAAGTCCTGAGCATTCAGGTCCAGCATCAGGATGCTTTCCCGCTCATCATAATGGAGTCGCCGTGGCGTCACGCCCTGACCGGATGCGGCGCCAATGATTTCTCCCGTGGGACCCATCAGGGCCAGGAAACCACTGCCGCTGCCGCCGCCACCCAGGCGGTTCAGCTGGGTCTCGAACTCCCGCACGATCATCTGCGGCCGGCCTGCGCCGGGAAACAATTCCTGGTACAAGGTGACGGACGCCTGCGCCGTTTGCTGAGCCGCCCGGTCGTACTGCCAGGTCTGGACCATCAACAGCACCCAGATGCATACCAACACGGCGGCCGCCAGTTTCGCCACCGGCACCCAGGGTACCAGCCAGGCCGGGCCGTCCTGCCCTTCGCGCACCGGGCGCAGTGCGCTATGGAGAAGATTGACCTTGTCCACCAGCGGGAAGCGTTCCAGCAGCCGGTCGAACAGGGCGTCGGGGGTGTCGATGCGTTCGAACAGGTCTTCTTCCAGACCCAATAACGCGGGCAGTTGGGCCGCTTCCCCCTGGGGCAGCACCAGCGCCTGACCCGCATCGGGCAGGCACAGCAGGTCGCCGCTGTCGAGCGTAGCCATGCAGGGCGCCTCATCCCGCAGCAGGTCGGCATCTACCCAGGCGCCCACTACGCGTACATGGGGGGCGTCGGCGCACCAGCCCAGCAATTGCTCCAGGCCTTCGCGCTCACAGGCCAGCACCGGATAGCGATCAGCGCTGGGGCGACCATGGGCAAACCAGAGTTCTTCGGCCCGGCCCAGCACCGATTCTTCCAGCAGGTAAGGCAGCACCTTCTGGATATGGCGGCCCTGACGGCGGCTCAGGTTGACGCGCGTGACCAGAACGTCGCCAGCGGACAGTATCAGATGAATGTCGCCGCGCATCTCGGCCAGGGCATCACCAAGCTGGCCGGTGACGCTGCCCGCAGGCGTACGCCAGCGCACCTGAACCGCTTCCGGTTCGGTGGCTCGTAGCGCTCCGGGCGCCAGGTAGAGAATTCGTTGCTCATCCATCGCTGTTATCACCCTGTTCGGACAAGGCCTCACTGTAAAAAGCATTACACGGCGGCTCAAGCGGCCCCAGTACCGGCACCAGTTGGCGACTGAAAACCTGGGTCGGCCCCTGTTCCAGTCGCTGGATTCGGGTCATCAACCGGCTGCGCTGATCGTTACGCCGGACATCCACCACCACCTGAAAATAATTCGAGCGCACATCCAGTCGTTGTTGCAGGGCCTGGCGGGCTTCGGCCTCCATGGCACTGAACGGCGCCTGGGCCATCAACTCATCAATTGAACCGATCGCGCCTTCTTCGCGCAAATTGACAATCAACTGCCGTCCTGCGGTCCCCACATTATCAGCAAATATGGCATCCAGCACGGGTTGCGGCGCGGTATTCACGTTCAGCCGCGTGTCCACCGGCAATGCCGTAAACAGGCTCCAGAACAGAGGCCCCGGGATATCTTCAGCGCGCATGCTGCGCAGGGCCCGCAACTCCGATTCGTGGGCCGCCGGGGCGTTCGGGGTGCGGCGCCAGCGATAATCCGGGTCTTCGGCACCTTCCACCCCGTCGACGATATTGTTGGTGTCGATCCAGTCTGCCATCTCGTGGGACAGCCGCTGCGCCTTGCCCGGATCGGTCAGGGTGTCGCCGAGCAGTGCTGCCAGGCGCTCGCGCCAGACCTCATCGCGGACAAACTCGGTGCCCTGCTGGGTCACCAGCCAGTTCAGATTGAAGCGCCCCTGAAGGTCCTGAACGGTGGCACTGAGCACCGCGTCCTCATAAGGCGTCGGCGGCAGATTCACCGCCCAGTTTTCGTCCACGCAATCGTCGATCAGCGCATTGTTGTTGCGATCATCTTCCAGGTCGTCGATCAGGCCCTGAATCGCCACCGTTTCGGCCGCGATGGCATACTGGTAGCGCTGGTCCCAGTCGGTCAGATTTTCGGTTCGGGCGCGAAAACGGTCCTGCCGGAACATCACTTCGGTGGCGATCACCGTCATCAGGGCGACCATCATCAGCACAACAATCAGCGCCATGCCACGCTGTCGGCGCGCCGGACTCATGGCTGACTCCAGGGATTGATCACCGTGCGGAAAAAGCGCTGGATTTCCGTTTCATCGGTAAACGCCATTTCCATATCGATACTGCGCGGCAAACGCTGGAACAAGGCGGGCGTCTGCGCCAGATCAAGATCCGGCCATTCGTCGCGCCACACCCACTCTCCCTGCGGCCCCTGGTCCAGGAAGCGGAAACTGATGCGCTCGACCCCTTCCAGCACCACGGTATCCACCGGCTCGGTGCCCTGGTTCTGATCCACCGCCGGCCAGTGACGCCGGATCAGACGCTGATCCTCGTCAATCAGGTAGGCAACCCGCTGCATCTGGCTGCGCTGGCGCAGGTCGAACGGGTTGGCCCAGCCCAGGCGGGTGAACTCCATATATTCCGTTGTGCCCCGTACCGCAGGCTGAGTGTCGCCGAAGGCGTCCCGTGAAGGACGAGCCACCAGTTGCTCGATATCCTGCGCCAGAAAAATCAGCGCACGCTGCCGGGCTTCCTGAGTGCCGGCGTGGGTGGAGAGAAAATCACGATTGTCGAGCGCCGTGGAAAACGCCAGCTGGGCGGCGACATACATGAACGCGAAAATCGCAATGGCGATCACGATTTCCAGCAGGGTGAAGCCGGACTGACGACTCACGGGCTATCCCCTTCCGCCTCGACCTCAACGACTTCGGCGGCGGGTTTGCCAAGCAGGCTGGTCAGCACGTAAAGCACCTGCCGCTCCTGCCCGGGCGCCCGGTCGGGCCCCACTTCAACATCCACCCGGCGCGTGTCGGGGTAAGGGCCGCCGCTGATACGGGTCCGTATCAGCCACTCACGATCGTCACGCTCTATGCGTTCGTCCTGAGTGCCGGTTTCCGGCCATTGCTGATACACCTGCAATTCCACCAGCTTGTTACTGGCCAGCATGTAGGCTTTGGTGCGCTCATCGAGCATGTGCGTATTACTGGCGGCCGTGCCCATGCTCTGCATCAGTGTGGTGATGGCGAACACCAGAATGCCCAGCGCCACCAGCACTTCAAGAAGGGTAAAGCCGCGCTCGCCGGACACTCAGTCATCCTCCTCGACGGTGACGCGCGACAGCGCAGATAGACGCATGCGTACGGGCAAACGCTCCGAGCCCACCAGTTCAAGATAGAGCCTGGCGGGAGTGGCTTCGCCACTGGGGAAAAAGAACAGCTGCGGACGCTGGTCGCGGTCTTCGTCATCCTCTCCGGCGACCAGACGAGATTCGGCCGCTTCGGCCAGTCCGAACCCGGGCTGGCCGTCCGGCTCGTCGCCCTCTTCCGGGTTCTCAAGGTCCCAGTTCAGGCGCAGGCCCTCGCTGAAACGCCAGGTGCCCAGGCCTGAACGGGAGGCGCCGCCAAAGGGAACAAAGTGCTGTTCCACCGGATCAAAACGCATCGGTGTGACCTGCTCTTCGTCCAGGCGCACGCCCATCAGTTCGCCGCTGAACACGCTGTGCTCGCCCACCGCTGACAGCAGATCACGCATGCGCTCGACCCCCTGATCGAGGTCCCTCTCGCTGCCCACAAACAGATTGGGCACCAACACGGCGATAAACAGCCCAAGCAGGGCCGCTACCGCGAGGACTTCCAGCAGGGTGAAGCCGCGCTCAGTCTCGCCGGCGCAGTTCGTTGTAGTTGAGGTCCGCATTGACGCCCTCACCCCCTTCCACGCCATCGGCGCCCAGCGAAATCAGGTCATAGGGTCCTGAGGTGCCGGGGCTGATATACACATAGGGGTTACCCCAGGGATCCTCGGGGATCCGTGACAGGTAGCCACCCTCCGGCCAGCTTCGTGCGTTACTCGGCCGTTCGACCAATGCCCGCAGCCCTTCTTCGGTGGTGGGATAACGGCTGTTGTGCAGCCGGAACATATCCAGCGCCGAGGCAATACTGGCCATGTTGCTCTTGGCCAGATCCACTCGCGCCTGCTCCCCCTGACCAATCACGTTGGGCACGATCATGGCTGCGAGCAGGCCGAGAATGGCCACGACCACCATGATTTCAATCAGCGTCAGGCCACGCTGGACCGCCCGCTGTGCCTGCTTTTTCATTGTTGCTACTCCGCTAGGTTGTCTTGTCATGCCTACATGGCGAACAGTGCATTCATCTGCATGATGGGCTGCATCATGGCAAGCACGATCAGGAACACCAGTGAGGCCATGGTCAGCAGCATTGCCGGCCCCAGCAGACCGACTACTGTATTGACCACGCCCGCCAGTTCCCGTTCCTGATACTCCGCCGCCCGGGTCAGCATCCGGTCGAGTTCCCCGCTGGCCTCCCCGCTGGCAATCATCTGCACCAGCATGGGCGGGAAGTAGCCGCTGGCGTCCAGCGCCCTGCTCAGGTTGCCACCTTCACGTACCTTGTTGGCAGCCTGCTTGACCGCTTCACGGACAGCCAGGTTGCCGACCACCTGGCTGGAAATCGCCAGCGCCTCCACCAGCGGCACGCCGCTGCGGGACAGGATACCCAGAGTACTGGCCAGACGTGAACTGTCTGCGGTGCAAATCAGCTTGCCGATCAAGGGCATACGCGCCAATCGCTGATGCACGCGCATCCGGAAGGCTGGTGATTTGAGCGCCTGGGTAAAAGCCACCACGCCGCCGATGATCAGCAGTACGGCCAGCCACAGCCAGTCACGGAAGAAATCACTGATCACGATCATGACCCGCGTCAGGGCAGGCAGCCCCTCTTCGTTACGGGCGAAGACCTCAACCATGCGCGGTACTACGTAGGTCATCATCAGCGTGATGATGACGATGGAAAACACCAGGATAAAGGCCGGATAGATCATGGACTGCATGACTGAGCGGCCGGTGTCGTGCCGGTTCTCGAGATACTCGGCCAGTTGCTCCAGCACCTGCTCCAGGTGTCCACTCTGCTCCCCTGCCGCGACTGTGGCGCGGTACATTTCGGGGAAGGCGCGGGGGAACTCGGCCATGCTGCGCGCCAGGCTGTACCCTTCGGTGACCTTGGCCCGCACGGCCAGCACAATGCGTTCCACGTGGGGGCGACCGGCCTGGCGGGCCACAGCGGACAGCGCTTGCTCAATGGGCAGGCCGGAGCGGATCAGGGTGGCAAGCTGGCGTGTGATCAGTGCCTGTTCGGCGGTATTCAGGCGCCCGGCACGGGACAAGCTGGAGAACAGCGTCGCCCCGCTCTTGCGATCGCGGGCTTCGCGGACTTCCAGGGGGACCCAACCCTTGTCGCGCAGGGCCTGACGCACCTGGCGTGCGCTGTCGCCCTCCTGCATGCCCTTGCGAACCTTGCCTCGGGCATCCAGTGAGCGGAACTCAAATGCAGGCATGGCGAATGCTTCCCTTCTCAGCCCTCACGGGTCACCCGCAATACTTCCTCGATGGTGGTGTCGCCAGCCAGCACCTTGCGCCAGCCGTCGGAACGGATACCCGGGGTCCGGGTTCTGGCGTGACGCTCCAGATGTTGCTCGCTGGCCCGGTCATGGATCAGTTCACGCATCGGATCATCCACCACCACCAGCTCGTAGATACCGGTACGGCCGCGGTACCCCTGCTGGTTGCAGTGGTCACAGCCGTTCGGGTGATACAGGGTGACCGATTCGCCGTCGCTCAGCCCCATCAGCTTGCGCTCGCTGGCGGTGGCTTCGTAGGGGGTCTTGCAGTCGGGGCACAGCACCCGAACCAGACGCTGAGCCATCACCCCCAGCAAACTGGAGGAGAGCAGGAACGGCTCGATGCCCATATCCTGAAGGCGGGTCACGGCGCCCACCGCGGTATTGGTGTGCAGGGTCGACAACACCAGGTGACCGGTGAGTGACGCCTGAACAGCGATTTCTGCCGTTTCCAGGTCGCGGATCTCCCCGATCATCACCACGTCCGGGTCCTGACGAAGGATGGCGCGCAGACCGCGGGCGAAGGTCATGTCGACCTTGTTGCTGACCTGGGTCTGGCCAATCCCTTCGAGCTGGTATTCCACCGGGTCTTCCACAGTGAGGATATTGCGGGAGCTGTCGTTCAGTTCTGTCAGGCTGGCGTACAGGGTGGTGGTTTTACCGGAGCCGGTGGGGCCGGTGACCAGAATGATGCCGTGGGGCTTGTGGATCTGCTCCATCATCTCGCGGTAGCAGACGTCGCCCATGCCCAGGTGCCCGAGCTGCAGACGCCCGGCCTGCTTGTCGAGCAGACGCAGCACCACACGCTCGCCGTTGGTGGACGGCATGGTGGACACCCGCACGTCGACGTCACGACCGCCGATACGCAGGGAAATCCGGCCATCCTGGGGAATACGTTTCTCGGCGATGTCCAGGCGCGCCATGACCTTGATCCGGGATACCAGCAATGGCGCCAGTTCGCGCCGGGGTGCCAGGACTTCACGCAGCACGCCGTCTACGCGCATGCGCACCAGCAGACGACGCTCAAAGGTCTCGATATGAATATCGGAGGCGTTCTCGCGAATCGCCTCCTGCAACAGGGCGTTGATCAGACGGATGATCGGGGCGTCATCTTCCTGCTCCAGCAGGTCAGAGGTCACCGGCAGGGCCTCGGCCAGGCTGGCCAGATCAATCCCGTCGAGATTGTCGGCCACCTCGGCCGCCGCGCCACGCTGCTGCTCGTAGGTAATCGCCATGGCCCCGGCAAAGCCGCCCTCGTCGAGGGTCACGACACGGGGCAACTCCCCCAGCCAGCGGCGCACTTCGGCCAGGATCTGGATATCCACCGGCGGCACACAACAGAGTTCACGCTGGCCCGCTGCGGTACGCAGCATGACCCGGTGACGGCGGGCATAGCTGTACGGCAGCACGTCCCGCGCTGCCACCGCCGGGGTGAGGTCTTCCTCCAGGTCTGTTTCCATCTCTGCGTCGGCCATTGCACACCTGTTGACTAATACTTCTCCATGAGGGCTTCGACAATGCAGCGACCGGTCTCGTTCATATCAAGGAACTGGAAGCCCGCGTGATACTCGCCATTGTCCCGATCGGCACCGGCCCGGCTGCACCAGACGGCCCGCGCGTCAAAGCTCATGGTGTTCAATCCGTTGATCTGCTCCGGCAGCACCACCGACAACGCCATCCGCTGCCCTTCTTCGATGGCCTTGCGGGTGGACAGCTTGAAGCCGTCGATGCTCACGTTCAGCAGCCGCCCTACATTGCCACCAGTTGTGCGATCGAACAATACCATCTCACGGAAGACTTTCTTGCGTGGGTAGCGTCGGGCGTCCCGGGCCTGCCGTTCGCTGGCTGACAGCTCCTCACCGGTGAGTTCACGAAACAGCACAACACAACCGGTGAAGGCATCACCTTGCTGGTTGATCGGACTGGCGCTGATCTCGATGCTGCGGCTCGCCTCGCCCTTCACACGGGCGTACAGCGGACTGTCGTTTCGCCATGTCGTACCTTCCTGGCAGTGGCGCACCAGGTCAGAGCCTTGCCACTGCCAGGGCTCGGCGGCGGCGCTGTCCACGAACAGGGCCTGCTCCAGCGCATGGCCCACCAGATCATCTCGGTCGCAGCCCAGCAGGGTGCAGGCCGCGTCGTTGCAGAAGGTCACCTTGCCCTGGTCGTCGGTGCCCAGCACGCCCTCGCCCAGCGCCTGCAGCAGACGCTCGTTCTCGTCTTTGAGGCGTTTCATCTGCACTACGGCCTGCTGGAGTTTGCGTTTCTGCAAGTCCAGATCAAGAAACACATTGACCTTGGCTTCGAGTATCTGCTGGTCAATGGGTTTGAACAGGTAATCCACGGCCCCGGCCTGATATCCCTTGAAAACGTAGCTCTGTTCCTTGCTGATGGCGGTCACAAAGATGATCGGGATGCTGCGCGTGCGGCGATTCTGCCGCATCAGTTCAGCGACTTCGAAGCCGTCCATCTCTGGCATCTGCACATCCAGCAGCACCAGGGAAAAGTCCTGTTTGAGCGCCAGCTGCAACGCCTCGTTGCCCGAGGTCGCCATCACCAGATTGCGATTCGGCGACTCGAGGATCGCTTCCAGTGCGATAAGATTTTCCCTGTGATCGTCAACGACGAGAATGTTCTGCTTGATCATGCCTGCAATCCAAAGACAAGCGCTGAAATCATGTCACCCATGTCATCCAGATCATGGATTTCGTCCACACACCCTGTGGCGATCGCGGCCTCGGGCATGACCCGTGCTTCAGCCGTTATCGGGGACTGTGCCATGGTGATTCCCCCTCGTTGTTTTATATAGGTTATACCGGCTGCCCCGTCATCGTTGGCACCCGTGAGGATAATGCCCAGCACGTTTCTGCCGTATACATGCCCGGCAGAGAAAAACAGCTCGTCAATCGACGGCCGTGAATAGTTTACCGGCGCTGCCAGTGAATAACACACCGTGTGGTCGACATCCACCAGCATGTGATAGCCCGGGGGCGCCACGTACACACAGCCGGGCTCCAGCGGCGTTTTGTCCATGGGCGCCACCACCCGCAGTGCGGTGCGCGTATCCAGTATCCAGGGCAGCTTGTCGCCGCCGGAGGGATGCTGGTGTTGTACCAGTAACACCGGCACCGGCAGGTTTGCAGGCAGCTTGCCCAGAATGCGCGAATAGGCGTCCAGTCCGCCCCAGGAGGCGCCCATCACTACTGCCTGAATCCGTTGTTGCATCACGTCTCGCCATCAGCGGCCCGGTTCATTTTCCGCCGCGTTGCTTTTCTGCCTCGTACGCGGCCCGATAGGCCTGCGCCTCCTTGAGCTTCGCCTGAAGTTCCCGGCGCTGCTGGTCCAGTTGCAGGAAGAAATTCACCTTGCTCTGCAGGATCAGCGGGTCAAGTGGCTTGAACAGATAATCGACCGCGCCGGACTGATAGCCCTTGAACACATATTTCTGTTCCTTGCTGATCGCGGTGACGAAGATGATCGGGATATTCTGGGTGTCCTTCCGCTGCCGCATCAGTTCGGCCACCTCGAAACCGTCCATGCCCGGCATCTGCACGTCCAGCAGCACCAGCGAGATATCCTCCTTGAGCAGGACTTTCAGCGCTTCAGGGCCGGAGTGTGCCTTGATCAACTCGCGGTGCGGCGCCTCCAGGATGGCATCCAGCGACACCAGATTGGCGGGCTGGTCATCGACCATCAGTATCTTCTGCTGAATCATCGCGCGTCTCTTTTCATCAACTGTCGTTTACGGAAGATCCGCATGTCCGCAACAACCGGTTCAAAATGTTCTTCGCAAGCGGAAAAGCGCAGGCTTTCCTTGGTGCCCAGACACAGGTAACCGCCCATGTCGAGGCTGTCCCGGAACAGACGGAAGACCCGCTGCTGAAGCTCGCGATCGAAGTAGATCAGTACATTTCGGCACACAATGACGTTCATTTCACCGAAAACCTGATCGGTGGCCAGATCATGGTCGGCGAACACGATGTTGCGCTTGAGTCGCTGATCCATGATCACGCCGTCGTACTTGGCCGTGTAATAGTCTGCCAGTGAGCTCTTGCCGCCTGCCCGGCGGTAGTTCTCACTGTACTGCTTCACTGCGGCATAGGAGTAGATCCCCTTCTTGGCCGCCGCCAGGACATTCTTGTCAATATCTGTGGCGTAGAGCATGGCACGGTCGTACAGCCCCTCCTCTTCCAGCATGATCGCCATGGAGTAGATTTCCTCCCCCGTGGCGCAGCCCGCATGCCAGATCTTGATGAACGGGAAGGTCTTGAGTACCGGAATGACCTCATCGCGAAAGGCGCGGTAGAACTCGGGATCGCGGAACATTTCGGTGACGTTCACGGTGAGGTCGTTCAGCAGCGTGACGAAAAACTGCTGATCACGGAGTACCCGATCCGTCATCGCCATGATCGATGGCAGGCCGGACATGCCGAGCCGGTGCAGCACACGGCGACGCAGCGACGCCTTGCTGTAGCTGCGAAAGTCATAGCCGTAGAGCTGGTAAATCGCCTCCAGCAGCAGGCGAATCTCGATATCCTCAAGATTGACCTGCTCGTCACTGACCGTGGAGGAAGCCGACTCTGGCGTTTTCATCTCATCGCGCTCCACTTATTTGTGCAGCCACACACGCATGAGCGAGGTGAGCTTCGCCATGTCGATCGGTTTGGAGCAGTAGTCGTTGGCGCCGGCGTCAATGCACTTGGCCCGGTCATCCTTCATTGCCTTGGCGGTCAGTGCCAGGATCGGCAGTTTTTGGAAGCGATCCTGGGCACGAATCCGGCCCATGGCTTCATAGCCGTCCATCTCGGGCATCATGATATCCATCAGCACGATATCCATATCCGGAGCCTGATCCAGTGTCTCCAGCGCCTCGCGGCCGTTATTGGCAATGGTGATGTCGAACCCGAGCTCTTCCAGTTGTGCCGACAACGCATAGATATTGCGCATATCGTCATCGACCAGCAGCAGTTTCTTGTCCTCGAACACATCATCGCGGTGCTCGACCGCGCGGGCGGCGTTGCGGGCATGGGACGGCAAGGTGGATTCCAGCCAGTGCAGGAACAGCGACGCCTCATTCAGCAGGCGCTCGGAAGAGCGCTCGGTCTTGAGGATGATCCGGTCGGCATATTTGCGCAGTTGCGCTTCCTCTTCCCGGGTCAGGTCCTTGCCGGTATAGATGATGACCGGCACGGTGTCGTACTCATCGCTGCCATGCAGTGTTTCCAGCAGCTCGAAGCCGGTCATGTCCGGCAGCGTCAGGTCAAGGATCATGCAGTCGAACACCTGACTGCGCAGCGCTTCCAGCGCCTCGGCGCCGTTGACCACCGCCGTGATCTCCACGCCTTTCTGGTCGAACAGTTCGCGAATCCCTTCATGCTGGATTTCACTGTCCTCCACCACCAGCAAGCGGCGTACGTTCTTGGAAATGGCCGTCTCGATCTTGGCGAAGGCGCCCAGAATCTGGTCCTTGTTCACCGGCTTGGTGAGAAAATCAATCGCGCCCAGATCCAGCGCCTTCTTGCGCTCATCCTTGCCGGACAGGAAATGCACCGGGATATCCTTGGTCCGGGCATCCGCCTTGAGCCGCTCCATCACTTCCCAGCCGTCCATGCCCGGCAAGCCGATATCCAGAATGATGGCACTGGGCCGGTAGTGGCGGGCGTACTCCAGACCCGACTCGCCATCGTGGCAGACATGCCCTTCCAGCCCGTAATCCGCCGCCAGGTCGACCAGCACCGTGGCGAAGTCGTTGTCATCTTCAATGATCAGTACGCTTTTCTCGCGTACGGTGAAGCCTTCATCGTCACCCGTCGCCCCACTAGCCTCTCCGGCCGCCTGCAACACGCCCGCCAGGGTGCCCGCGCCACCATTGACGTGCAGCTGCGCGGCACTGGCAGTGTCTTCCGGTGCGTCCACAGCCTCCATGCTGCCCACCGGCAGATAGAGCATGAAGGTGCAGCCCATGCCCTCGCCTTCGCTGTAGATGTCGATTTCACCGCCAAGCAGGCGCGCCAGCTCGCGGGAAATGGTGAGCCCGAGACCGGTACCGCCGTACTTCCGGCTGGTGGTGCCATCTGCCTGCTGGAACGCTTCGAAAATGAGCCGCTGCTTGTCCGGGGCGATACCGATGCCGGTATCGATGACCGAGAAGCGTACCGTCTGCCCGGCAACGAGTTGCCGCCCGGGCAGCTTCTCGTCTTCCCCAGGAATATCCATGCGCAGGGTCACGCTGCCATGCTCCGTGAACTTCATGGCATTGGAGAGCATGTTCTTCAGTACCTGCTCCAGTCGCTGGCGATCGGTATACATCCGCTCCGGCAGCGTCTCGCCCAGATTCACTTCAAACTTCAGGCCGCGATCTTCTGCCACATGGGTGAAGTTGCGACGGAAATGCTCGGCCAGCTCGCTCATATGGATATCATCGATGATGATATCCATCTTGCCCTCCTCGATTTTCGAGATATCGAGGATATCGTTGATCAGCGACAGCAGGTCGGTACCGGCAGAATGGATTACCGACGCATGTTCACGCTGCTTTTCGTCCAGGTTGCCGCGCTTGTTCTCTGCCAGGGCATTGGACAGGATCAGAATGCTGTTGAGTGGCGTCCGCAGCTCGTGGGACATGGTAGACAGGAATTCCGACTTGTAGCGCGACGACATTTCCAGCTCGCGCACCTTGTCTTCCAACTCCTCATGCAGCAGTTCCAGCTCCTGGTTCTTCTTCGTCACCTCGGCCTTCTGCTCCGACATCAATCGGGCCTGGGCCTCCAGCTCTTCATTGGTGACGCGCAGCTCCTCCTGTTGGGCCTGCAGACTCTCCTCAGACGCCCGCAGCGCCTGGGTCTGCGCTTCCAGTTCCTCGTTGATCGCCTTGAGTTCTTCCTGTTGTTGCTGCAAGCGCGATTCGGACGCCGACAGCTCCATGGCCTGCTCTTCCAGGTCCTCGTTGACCTTGCTCAGCGCCTGCTTCTGTGCCTCGAGCTCTTCTGCCTGCTGACGCGTCTGCTCCAGCATGTGTGCCAGGCGCACCCTGCTCTGGGCGGTGTGCACGGAAATCGCCAGGTGGCGAACACCCTGTTCGAGGAAGGCCAGGTCATCTTCCGTGAACTCCCGGAAGGCGGCGATCTCGAGCACGCCCTTGAGCTCATCCTCCAGCACAATCGGGGTCACGATGACGTTGCGCGGTGTCGCCTCGCCGGTGGCCGAGGTAATGCTCAGATAGTCCTCGGGCACGCGCTGCAACAATATCTGCTTGTGCTCCAGCGCTGACTGCCCCACCAGGGCCTCGCCCAGGGCGAACTCGTTGGCCAGGTTCTTGCGCCGCTGCAACGCATAAGAGCTGCTCAGGCGCAGCTTTTCAGTGGCCTGGTCATAGACATAGAAGGCACCGATCTGGGCATCCAGAGTGGGCACCAGGTAGTTGAGCATGTTGCTGCCCAGTTGCTGCAACGTCATGTCGCCGCGCATGCGGTCGTTCAGTTCCGCCAGTTGTGTCTTCAGGCGCTCTTCCCGGCGGTCCTCGTCACGGCGCAGTTTGAGCGTATCGCGCATCTTGCGAATGGCAAACAGCAGGCGCCCGGTTTCGTCACGGCTGTCCACTGCGATCTCGGCGTCCCAATCGCCCTCGGCAATCGTGCGCGCCACTTTCACGGCGTAATGAAGACGGCGACTGATGCCGCGGGTGATGACCCAGGCCACCAGACTCAGCAGCAAGAGGGTCAGAATACTGACGACCAGGCCAAAGCGTTGGGTGGCGCGGCTGTCTTCCCGCGCGGCATTCAACTTGTCACGGAAATCAGCGTATCGGCGCTGCTCGAAGGCACGCTGCATGGCTTCGTACTCGGCCTGCAGAGCACGAATTTCAAGGGTAATGGCTTCAGCTTCTTCCGGGCTGACCTCTCCGGCGACGACCGCCGCGGCCAGTTCGTCACCCATGGTCAGATAGGTATCGAGGATCTCCAGCAGTGGCACGATCTCGTCGGCCAGTTCGGGCGCATCCGCGCGGATCGCCTCCAGGCCCTGCATGAATTCCTCGAACGCCTGTTGCGCACGTGCATAGAGTTCCGGGCTTCCCTGGTGCATGGCCTGGATCGCAGCCTCGCGCATCTGGGCATAGCGAATGTTGTTTTCATTCACCATTTCCAGAATCGGGAAATCACTTTGCTCAATGGCCGAGATCTGGCGAATGCTGTCTTCCGCCATGTAATAGCTGTAAAGGAAGTACGCCATGAAGGCGAGGATGCCCATGGCGGCGACCGATATGATCTTCAGCCGGATGGACAGTTGCTTGAACCAGCTCATCAGGGTCCCCTTTGACTGCAAGCCTGCGCCGCACAGCGGCAAAACGTTGTTATAGGTTGTCTCCGCCCGGTTATGGTATCGGGTCAGACGAAGTTCGTAGGCTAGCAGAATATCCTGAGCAGAGACAATAAAATACCTCAGCAGACCCACTTAGGCGGCTGATTTGTATGGATTTTATTACCGAAAGTGATATCAGTTTGCCAGCATGGCGGGGGTGGACGGACTGGTGCCCGGGGCGGGACTTGAACCCGCACGTCCCGAAGGACAAGGGATTTTAAGTCCCATGCGTCTACCAATTTCGCCACCCGGGCCGGGTGAGACGGTACTCGGAGCAGCCTTGATGTGTATCTCAGGGCCTTGAAGATGGAGGCGCGGGTCGGAATCGAACCGGCGTATACGGAGTTGCAGTCCGCTGCATAACCACTCTGCCACCGCGCCTTAAACAAAAAACCCCGGAGATTCCGAGGTTGGCAATCTGGAGCGGGAAACGAGATTCGAACTCGCGACCTCAACCTTGGCAAGGTTGCGCTCTACCAACTGAGCTATTCCCGCATTGCTGACCGTTGCAGCGAGGTGGATTCTACCCGAGGCCCCCAGCGTGTCAAGCCAACATTACACTCTAACGCGCTGATTGCACAATGTTTGGGCAGCGTTCAGGCAGAGGCTCTCAGGCGCCACCCTTGCGCGGCCACAACTGCGGCCAGGCGGCCCGCAGGTAGCTCATCATCGACCAGAGGGTGAGGAACATGGCGACATACAGCAGGGTGTAGGAGAACCAGAGGAACGGGGTCATCAGCAGCTCCCCCGCCTTGGTCTTGCCCGGTGTCTGCAACAACAGGGCCGTGATCGCGACGATCTGCACCACCGTTTTCACCTTGCCCACGCTGCTGACCGCCACCCGGGCACGGGCGCCAATCTCGGCCATCCATTCGCGCAGGGCCGACACCGCGATTTCACGGGAAATAATCACCACCGCGGGCACGGCGATCCAGGCAGTGGCGTGGTTCTGCACCAGCAGCACCAGGGCAGCGGCCACCATCAGCTTGTCGGCCACCGGGTCCAGAAACGCCCCGAAACGGCTGGTCAGCTGCATTCTGCGCGCCAGATAACCGTCCAGCATGTCGGTCAGCCCCGCGGTCACGAAAATGGCCGCCGTCAGCCAGGCACTCCACTCGCCGGGCAGGTAAAACGCCAGCATGAATACCGGGATCAGGGCCAATCGGGCCAGCGTGATGATATTCGGCAGATTCAGGCTGGGCGCCGGGCTTGGATTATCAGGCATGCGTTCAACAACTCCTTGGGGCAAGCGCGTGATTATGCCTCATCGTTGCAAACCATGCAGCCGCCGTCATGCCCGGAGCACCCTATTCATGTAACCAGGCATATACGGTTTCTGCCATGGCACGGCTGATGCCCGGGGCCTGGGCCAGCGACTCCACGGAGGCATTGCGCAATTGCTGCAAGCCGCCGAAGTGATGCAGCAACTGCTGTCGGCGGCGTGGGCCGATCCCGGGGATGCCCTCCAGTGCCGAGCCGCTGCGTGTCTTGCCGCGTCGCGCCCGGTGCCCGGTAATCGCGAAGCGGTGCGCCTCATCGCGGACCTGTTGCAGCAGATGCAGGCCCGGGTCATCCGCCGCCGGGGTGATCACGCTGCCGTCCGGCCGGTGCAGCAGTTCGAGCCCGGCCTTGCGTGAAGGACCCTTGCTGATGCCGAGTAGTGGCATCGTCCCCAGACCGATGGCCTCCAGTGCGGTATGCACGCTGCGTACCTGTCCCTTGCCGCCGTCAATCAGCAGCAACTCCGGTAACGCCTTCCCTTCCCGGGTCACACGTTGGTAGCGCCGGGTCACCGCCTCCGCCAGGGCAGCGTAATCATCGCCGCCCTGAGCCGGATTGACGTTGAAGCGCCGGTAGTCGCCCTTGATGGCCCCTTCCGGCCCGAATACCACGCACGAGGCCACCGCCTGTTCGCCCGCCGTGTGGCTGATATCAAAGCACTCGATACGGCCCGGCGGCGTGGCAGTGCCCAGCAAGGTTGCCAGGGCGCTGTAGCGCTGGCTGATATTGTCGCGGTTGGCAAGCGCGCCGATCAGGGTCTGCTCGGCATTCTCGCGGGCCAGCCGCAACCAGCCCTGGCGCTCGCCGCGCACCACATGGGCAAAGCGAACGCGCTTCTGCCGCGCCGCGCGCAGGGCCTCGGCCAGCGCTTCGGTACCGTCCACCCGGCGATCCAGAATGATCTCGGCGGGCAGCGCCTGATCACCGTTGTCACCCAGGTAGTACTGGCCCAGAAAGGCCTCCAGCACGTCTTCTTCGGTATCCTCAGCGCGGACCCGGGGGTAGTAGCTGTGGTGCCCGAGCACCCTGCCCTGCCGCACCACCAGTAGCTCCACCACCGCCATGCCATGGCGTGCCACCACGGCGAGTACGTCCACATCGCCACGCTGGGTATCCACGTACTGCTTTTGCTGCACCAGCCTTATCGCGGCGATCTGATCACGAATTTCGGCGGCCTTTTCAAAATCCAGGGCCTCTGCTGCGCGCTGCATGCGCGCTTCCAGCGCCGCGCTGACCTGGTCATCGCGACCGTCGAGGAAGTCGATGGCCAGGGCCACCTGGCGGCGGTAGTCCTCTTCACTGACCAGGCCCACACAGGGCCCGGTGCAACGCTTGATCTGATATTGCAGGCACGGACGCGTGCGATTGTTGAAGTAGCTGTCCCGGCAGTTGCGCAACTGGAATACCTTTTCCACGGTATTCAGGGCTTCGCGCACACTGGCCGCGCTGGGATAGGGCCCGAAGAAACGACTGCCGCCGCGCCGCTGCCCGCGATGGAAGCCGATACGCGGGAAGGTCTGCTCAACACTGATACGGATATACGGATAGGATTTGTCGTCACGCAGCAGGATATTGTACGGCGGGCGATGTTCCTTGATCAGCGCCTGCTCCAGCAGCAGGGCTTCGGTCTCATCATGGGTGACCGTGGTCTGCACACCGGCTACGCGGGCCACCAGGGCGCGCGTCTTGATGGCGTCGACATTTTTCTGGAAGTAGCTGCTCAGCCGGGCACGCAGGTCCCGGGCCTTGCCGACATAGAGCACGCGGCCGTCGTCGCCCAGCATGCGATACACGCCGGGTTTGCGGCTGCAATGACGTAAAAAAGACGCGGCATCAAAGCCGCGTCCCGGGGTTTCTGTGGACACTGTCGAAGACCTAGCTCGCGAGTTCGGTTTCCAGCATGCCGTGGCGCAATGCCACCAGGGTCATTTCCACGTCGCTGGCGATGCCCAGCTTGTCGAAGATGCGGTAACGGTAGGTGTTGACCGTCTTCGGGGACAGACACAGTTTATCAGAGATATCCTGCACCTTGTGGCAGTTGACGATCATGATCATGATCTGCAGCTCACGCTCGGACAGCAGTTCGAACGGTGTCGCCTCGGGCTTGTAGGGTTTGAGCGCCATGGCCTGGGCAATGTGCGGGCTGATATAACGCTGGCCGACATGAACCACCCGGATTGCGCGCACCATTTCCTCGACGTCCGCGCCCTTGGTGATGTAACCCACGGCGCCGGCCCGCAACAGGCGCGACGGGAACGGCTCTTCTTCGCACACCGTCACCGCAATCACGCGGATGGCGTCGTTGGCGCGTACCATCTTGCGGGTGGCTTCCATCCCCCCCATCCCCGGCATCTTGACGTCCATCAGCACGACGTCCGGCTCTTTCTCTTTGGCCAGACGTACAGCCTCTTCGCCGCTGTCGGCCTGGGCGACCACCCGGATCCCCTCGATATCCGACAGCATGCGCGAGATGCCGGTGCGTACCAGATCATGATCGTCAACGACCATTACCTTGATCATTATTCCTGTTCTCCCTTGCTTATCCGTGTCGTTCCCTGACAACTTCAGGCTGGCCTTGCGCGCTTCCTGCCGAAGCGCTGCCCCACAGCATACCCCAGCGCTACCGCTGGCAGCCAGAGCAGCACCGAAATCATGATATAGGCCAGTGCCAGTCCGGGCAGTGCGGCCTGCCACAACGTCAGCACTTCCAGGCTGAACAATGAGAAGGTGGTAAATCCGCCGAGCAATCCGGTCATCACGAAATGATCCAGGTCGCTGCCACCCCAGCGCCAGCCCGAGGCCCGAATGCCGGCAAACAGGCCAATCAGCAGCGAGCCGGAAACATTCGCCACCAGCGTGCCCCATGGCCAGGCGCCGGGAAGCAGCGCAATCAGCAACAGGGCCAGTGACACTCGAGTGACAGCGCCCAGGGCACCGCCCAGGAACACACAGGTGACTGTGCGCGCCGTCACAGACCACCCCCCGCCGATGCCAGCCAGGCCGTGGTGAGCCACCAGCCCAGCGTAGCGGCCACCAGGCAGCCGCACACCGACACCAGCACATTGATCAACGCCGCGCCCGGGCCGCGATGGCGCGCCAGCAGCAGGGTTTGCAGGCTGAATGACGACACCGTGGTCAGGCTGCCCAGCAAACCGGCAATCAGCAACCACCAGAGCCAGCGACCTGTGCCCGCGTCACCGGCATTCAATATGGCCAGCAACACGCCCACCAGCAGCGCTCCACCCAGATTCGCCGCCCAGGTTCCCCAGGGCCAGGCGGCGCCCCAGCGCCGGGCGGCCATGACGACCAGTGCCAGACGTGCCAGGGCACCGAGTCCGCCCCCCAGGGCGACCGCGCCCAGCAGCCATGGCCACGACAGCTCGATCATCATGGATTCATGCCGGAATACATTGCAGTAACTCACCCTGTTCAAAACGATGACGCAACCAGCGCACCCAATCGCACACCGCACGGATTGACAGATCCTCACTGCGAGCTTGCGGATAGACCAGATAAAACGCACCGGTGTTGAGCGCCGGCCCGAAGGGCTGGACCAGACGTCCGCTGGCCAGTTCATCAGCGACCAGCGCCTGCCCGGCCAGCGCCACCCCCTGACCGCCCAGCGCGGCGGAAATGGCGTGGGTTTCATCCGAAAACACCAGCCCCGGGCGCGTGTCCAGCGTCGCGACCGGCAGGCCTTCGGCCAGCGCCAGCCGCTGCCAGTCACTCCAGCCCGGCGGCGACGCGCGCACATTCTGCGGCTGGAAATGAATCAGCGGTACACGCTCCAGGCATTCCGGCCCTGCCACCCCCAGCGACGGGCTGCACACCGGCATCAACTGGTCATCGAACAGCTTTTCTGCGGCCAGTCCGGGCCATTGCCCATCGCCGTGCCGAATGGCCAGGTCTGCCGCAACACCATCCAGCGGCACCGGCTCATGCGTGGCATGTACATGCAGGTCCAGCGCCGGCGCCTGCTCGCGCAGTATACAGACCCACGGCAGTAACCAGCGCATCGCCACCGCCGGTGTGGCCGACAAAATGACCGTTTGCCGTGCCGACGGGGCACGCAAATCCGCAACCACCCCTGCGATGTCATCGAAAGCGCCGCTGAGCACTGCCTGCAAGGCACGCCCCTCCCGGGTGAGCCGCAACTGGCGTGGCCGACGAATGAACAACGCCACGCCAAGCGCCTCTTCAAGCTGCCGGATCTGGTGGCTGATCGCCGTGGCCGTCACAGACAACTCCACTGCTGCCTGCTTGGCGCTCAGATGGCGACCGGCCGCCTCGAAGGCACGCAATGCCGCCAGCGAAGGCAAACGGCGTGGCGCTATAGATGAATTATTTTTTGTCATGACTGCAAAAAAGCATCGTTTGTCGATGCAGGAATCTTCTGCTGACATGGCACTTACTGTCAAACGACAGATGAAATCAATTCATTCCCGGAGGAACACTGCCATGACACAACTGCTGCACATCGACGCCAGCGCCCGCCCCGGCCTGGCGGGCATCGACCCCCACGGCTCGCATACCCGCCGTTTGACCCACGAGTTCGTGCGCCGCTGGCAAGCACTGCGACCGGATGACCCGGTGCGCTATCGGGATGTCGGCGCACATCCCCCTGCCCCGGTGGATGCCGCCTGGGTTGAAGCCGAATTCACCCCCGCCGCTGCGCGCACCCCCGCGATGGACGCGGCTATCGCAGACAGTAATGCGCTGGTGGAAGAATTGATCGAGGCTGATCTGCTGGTGCTCGGCGTGCCGCTCTATAACTTCAGCATGCCGGCGTCTTTCAAGGCCTGGATCGACAGCATTGTGCGTCTTGGTCGCACCTGTGATTTCCGGCCGGGGAATCCGCCGCTGGAGCGTTACGTGCCCTTGCTGGTGGAAAAGCCCCGTAGCGTCGTGCTGTTGTCATCCCGGGGCGGCCATGGCCTGGACCCGGGCGGCCCCTTTGCGCACATGAATCACCTGGAAGCCTCGGTGCGCACCGCATTTCATTTTATCGGTATTACCGACATACACACTTTGGCCATAGAGCATCAGGAAGACGGCGGTGACTTGCTGGATGCGTCGGTGCGCCAGACGCTGGCGAGCACCCTCGCGCTGGCCGACACGCTTGCCGCGCAGCAGCCACCCGGGCGGTCACCGGCGGCAAAAGCAGGCTGAGAAAGCGGGATCAGCGTCCTGCTGCCACCGCACGCAACCAGGCATCCAGCTGCGGCTGCCAGCGGCCCGCCTGCTCGTCATTGATGATCGCGGCCACAGCCCAGGTTGTGCCCGCGTCATCACGTACATACCCGGCGATGGCGCGCACATCGCGCAGACTGCCAGTCTTGATCCGGCCCTGCCCGGCCAGATCACGGCCGCGATGGCGCATGGTGCCGTCCACGCCGGTGATTGGCAGGCTGCCGATGAACTCGGGCGCCCAGTTACTCTCCCGTGCCTGCGCCAGCAGCGTCGTCAACTGACGCGTGCTCAGGCGCTCATGGCGTGACAGTCCCGAGCCGTTGTCCAGCACAACGCCCTCTGTAATACCCTGAGCCGCCAGCCAGCGCCCGACGACCCGGCGGGCGGCCTCAAGGTCGTCGCGGTCACCGGCCCGGCGATACTGTGCGCCCAGTGTCAGGAACAGTTGTCGAGTCATCACGTTGTTGCTGTGCTTGTTGATATCACGAATCAGCGTGGCCAGGTCCGGTGAACTGGTGGCTGCCAGCAAGATTGTCCCGGCCGGCAGAATCCCGGCGCGGGTGTCGCCACCCAGCGTACCGCCGTGCGCGGTCCACAGCGTCCGCACCAGATGCGCCGTGTAATCCTCGCTGTTGCCCAGGGCATGGTAACGGCGCACCCCGCAACCTGGCGGCAGTTCGCCCCGCAATGGCAACTGCCAGGTCCCGTCCCCGGCACGTTCCGGCACCCCGATCAGAGCGCCACGGCGCGGACAGGGTTGCTCTGGCGCGCCGGGCTGGAGGTGATTGTCGAGCACCAGCGATGGCATCTCCGGCTCCACCGACACCCGCACCCCCTCCTGCCCCGCCTCGGCACTGATCTGCACCAGCCGGAAACCGGCCAGCAGCGCATCCGGCTGTGTCAGATAGGGCGCATAGGGATTGTCACCATCGTCATCGAACACCGGCGGTGTTTCCGGCAATCTGAAATAGCTGCCGTCCAGCACCAGGTCACCCTCAATATGCCGGATCCCGCGCGCCCGCAAGCGTGCCAGCAGGCTCCACAGCCGCTCACGGATCAGCGCCGGGTCCCCGCCCGACACCAGATACAGGTTGCCGCGCAATACCTCCCCGTCCTGAACGCCGTCGGTATACAGCCAGGTTTGCCAGCGAAACGCCGGGCCGAGAAGCTCCAGCGCCGCCTGGCTGGTCACCAGCTTCATCACCGAAGCCGGATTCATCGGCTGATCCGCATGCTCATGCAGCGCCCGCCCGGGACCATCCAGTGGCACCGCCGAATAGGCCATGGGCACCTCGGCAAACGCCTCCAGCGCACTCTGGCGAGCGCAGGCTGCCAGGGCCAGGGCGGCCACCAGGATCAATGCCAACGGAGCCAAGCGCGTCATACCGGATTCCAGCTTGCAGATTTACAGGATAAACCGTTGACCATGGCACGAGTGCCGGGTTCAGAGACAAAAAAAGGGCCCGATAGGGGCCCTTTTGTTCTGTCTGGCGGAGAGGGTGGGATTCGAACCCACGGAGGACGTTAATCCTCGACGGTTTTCAAGACCGTTGCATTCAACCGCTCTGCCACCTCTCCGATTCCGCTTTTCAGGCGCGGAAGGCTGGCATGATAGCGGCGCGGGCGGCATAGTCAACACTGGCGCACCGGGTTGCCCCGCTGACGCCGTTGTCCGGGCCATTATTCGGCGGGCTTGTCCTTGATTTTCCCGGCTCCCCTTCTATCATCCGGGGACTTGTCATTCGAAAAAACAGTTACTCATGGGGATAACGGATTATGGATAACGAGTACCGTTACACTGACCGCACTGCCAGCCCGGCCCTGGCCGGTGAACAGGCCGCACGCGTCCTGCGTAACACCTATGGCCTGCTGGCCATGTCTCTCGCCGTGGCCGCCGCCGCTGGCTGGTACGCCATGGCTGCCAATATCGGCTTCATCAATCCCTTTATCACCCTGGGCGTCTATTTCGCCCTGCTGTTCGCAAATGCCAAACTGCAGAACAGCGCCTGGGGCATCCTGTCCGTGTTCGGCATCACCGGCTGGCTCGGTTTCACCACAGGCCCCCTGATCGCGGCCTACGCCGGCATGGCCGGTGGCATGGAAGTCGTCAACACCGCCCTGAGCGTCACTGCCCTCGTCTTTGTCGGCATGTCCGGCATCGCCCTGGTGACCAAAAAAGACTTCAGCTTCATGGGCAGCTTCCTGATGGTCGGCCTGCTGGTCGCCTTCATCTGCGCCATCGTCACCCTGTTTGTGGATATGCCTGCCCTGCGCCTGGCGGCCTCAGCCATGTTCGCCCTGCTCTCGTCCATGGTCATCCTGTGGCAGACCAGCGCCATCATCCACGGCGGCGAAACCAACTACATCCGCGCCACCGTCACCCTGTTCGTCTCACTCTACAACCTCTTCCTGTCGTTGCTGCACCTGCTTACCGCCCTGAG
>ERZ869909.950-NODE-950-length-26941-cov-3.366066_pt1 | contig 26941 bp, 19 predicted proteins | sample MGYA00520892_ERZ869909 | MGnify/ENA primary metagenome ERZ869909 (study PRJEB32215, sample SAMEA104723947) | bioreactor metagenome | biome: bioreactor; feature: anaerobic bioreactor; material: water | place: China | collected 2015-03-12 ... | reverse complement strand
CCGATGAGCAACAGCGGGGTGATCTGCTTCGCAAAGCCCCAGCTCTGCTCGACCCACTGCTGGCTCTCCCAGGGGGCACCGCGCCCGGAGGAAACGACGAGCAGTCCCGCCACGGCGATGGTGAAGGGCAGCATGGCCTCCCACGGCAGGCCGTCGCCGTACCCCGGCAACATGGTGCCCCAGGCCGGCAGCAGCCAGAAACGAAGCGCCAGCCAGCTCGCGCAGGTGGCGAGTGCGACGGCGGCCATGCGGCGGGCCGGCAGGCCGAACCAGCGTACCAGCATCAGCCCCAGCGCCAGGCCGAACCCGGCAGTCAGGGCCCACTTCGCCGACCAGACGGCGTGCCACAGGCCGTGCGGCTCCGCCGGCCTGCCCCAGTTGGCAAACACCAGTACGCCGACGAGTGCCGCAAAGTAACTCGCGGTCTGCCAGAGCGGCCTTTCCGCGTCGTCCGCGGGCATGACCAGCGGGCCGTTGGCCCGCGCGCGCTCCTCGCGGCGGTAGATCAGGTGCATGGCGAGCCCGATCAGCACGCTGAAGCCGATCGCCGCCACGGCCCGGGCGATGCCGAGCTCGATCCCGAGCACGCTGGCCGTCAGCACGATGGCCAGCACGTTGATCGCCGGTCCGGAATAGAGGAACGCGATGGCCGGCCCGAGGCCCGCGCCGCGCCGCCAGATGCTGCCGAACAGCGGCAGGATGGTGCAGGAACAGACCGCCAGGATCGAGCCGCTGACCGCGCCCATTCCGTAGGCGGCGGGCTTGGACGCCGCCGGGCCGAGGTATTTCATCACGGCCGCCTGGCTCACGAAGACGGCGATGGCTCCGGCGATCAGGAAAGCTGGCACCAGGCACAGCAGGAAGTGCTCCTGCGCGTACCAGCGCGTCAGCGCCAGCGCCTCGTGCACCGCGCCATCAAAGCGCGGCCAACCCACCGGAAGCGCGAACACCAGCGCGAACACGGCCGCGCCGGCGGCCAGCAGCCGCCATTCGCGTCGCAGGACGGGGGCCTCGCCGGACGGCGCCATCTCAGGCTTCCTCCAGCGCCCGCGTCCGCTCGTCGAGGTCGTGCCGGAGGGTGCGCGTGGCACAGCGCATGAAATCCAGCACGCAGGGGGTGCGCAGGCGGTAATAGACCTTCAGGCCCTCCTTGCGCGTGTCCAGGATGCCGGCGCGAAGCATCACCGCAAGGTGGCGCGAGACGTTCGAGCGCTCCGCACCGACGGCAACGGCCAGGTCACAGACACAGACCTCACCGTCCCGCAACTGGTCCGCCAGGGCCAGGCGAAGGGGGTGGGCGAGGCCCTGCAGGACCTCGGCCTGGAGTTCATAGCGCCGCCATGGCGGCACGGGAGTCAGCCTGGATCTGGCCATAAGGTGATTATTGGCTCACATAGGAAAATGGCGTATCCGCAGTTGCCGCAGTGGTACACTGCCGCCCTTCTGATTCGATGCCAGGCTCGCCCTCCAGCCCATGAGTTATCAAGCGCTTGCCCGCAAGTGGCGCCCCCGCCTGTTCGCCGACCTGGTGGGCCAGGAACACGTGCTGCGCGCCCTGGTGCACGCGCTGGACCACGACCGGCTGCACCATGCCTACCTGTTCACCGGCACGCGCGGCGTCGGCAAGACCACCATTGCCCGGATTCTTGCCAAGGCGCTGAATTGCGAGCAGGGCGTCTCGTCCACGCCCTGCGGCGTCTGCTCGGCCTGTCGCGACATCGACGACGGGCGTTTCGTCGACCTGATCGAAGTGGACGCCGCTTCGCGCACCAAGATCGAGGACACGCGTGACCTGCTCGACAACGTGCAGTACGCGCCGGCGCGCGGCCGCTACAAGGTCTACCTCATCGACGAGGTGCACATGCTGTCCCGGCACTCCTTCAACGCGCTGTTGAAGACGCTGGAGGAGCCGCCGCCGCACGTGAAGTTCCTGTTGGCCACCACCGACCCCCAGAACCTGCCGGTCACCGTGCTGTCGCGCTGCCTGCAGTTCAACCTGAAGCGCCTGCCCCTGGGGCTGATTCGCGAGCGGTTGCGGAAGGTGGCGGAAGAAGAGTCCATCGGCTTCGACGGGCCGGCGCTCGACCTGCTGGCGCGCGCCGCCGACGGCAGCCTGCGCGATGCCCTGAGCCTGCTCGACCAGGCGGCCTCGCACGGCAACGGCCGGCTGGAGGAGAGCGAGGTGGCGGCCATGCTCGGTACCGTGGACCGCGAGCACGCGGTGCGGCTGCTGGATGCCGTGGTGGCCGGTGACGGGCCGCGGGTGCTGGCCGAGATGGCATCGCTCGACGAGCGGGTGCCGGATTACGACGACGTGCTGGGAACGCTGGCCGCCCTGTTGCAGCGCGCGGCCGTGCTGCAGGCCGCCCCGGAGATCGAGGACGACGAAGACGGGTTGACGGCGCGAGCGCGGCCCTTCGCCCACACCGCGGCGCCGGAGGACCTGCAGCTCTGGTACCAGGTCTCCATTGCCGGCCGGCGCGACCTGCCCCTGGCGCCGTCCCCGCGGGCGGGCTGCGAGATGGTGCTGTTGCGCATGCTGGCTTTTCGCTACGCCGCCCCGGGCGAGACCGGGAGCGCGGTGGAACCGGCGAGGCCCGCAGCGCGCAGTGCGGCGCCAGCGGCCACGGTCAGTGCGCGGACCGGTGCCGACACTGCGACGCCGGCCCCGGGCGCGGTGCCCGCGACCACGGCCGCCCCAGCGGGGGTACCCACCGCGACACCCGCAACCGGTGGCGACGAATGGGAGCGGCTGGTCGACGCCATGTCCCTTGGCGGCGCCACGCGCCAGCTCGCGCGCCATTGCACCCTGGCCGGGCGCGAAGGCGGCGTGATTCGGCTGGTGATGGATCCGGCGCACGAGATTTTCGCGACGCCTGCGCAACAGGAGCGGCTGCGCGAGGCGCTGGCGACGCACCTGGGCGAGCCGGTGCGGCTTCAGCTCCAGCTGGCGCGACCGACGGTCGAGACTCCGGCCGACCGGGAGCGCCGGGCTGCGGCGGACAGGCAGCGCGAAGCCGAGGCCGCCATCGAGGCGGATCCGCTGGTGCGCGAAATGCAGCGTGCATTCGATGCCACCGTCGATCGCGACAGCATCCGGCCGGCAGACTGAAATCGAGAGGAGGGCAGGAAATGAAGGGCCAGATCGGACAGCTCATGCGCCAGGCGCAGCAGATGCAGGAGAACATGCAGCGGGCGCAGCAGGAACTTGCAGCGCTGGAAGTCAGCGGCGAGGCCGGCGGCGGCATGGTCAAGGTAACGATGAGCTGCCGCCACGAAGTCCGCGGCATCGACATTGACGCGGCGCTGCTCGGCGACGACAAGGAAATGCTCGAGGACCTGGTGGCCGCCGCCGTCAACGACGCCCTGCGGAAGGTCGAGCGCACCGTGCAGGACAAGTACGCGGGCATGACCTCCGGGCTCGGCCTGCCTGCCGGCATGAAGCTGCCGTTCTGAGGCCGGGATGCGTTATCCGCCGCGGCTCGCGGGGTTGATCGAGGCGTTGCGGCGGCTGCCCGGCGTCGGCCCGCGCTCGGCCCAGCGCATGGCATTCCACCTCCTGGAGAAGGATCGCGAGGGCGCAGCCGTGCTGGCCGGCGCCATTCGTGACGCCATGGAGTGCATCGGCCGCTGCAGCCGTTGCCGGATGTTCACCGAGACCGAGCTGTGCGAGCTGTGCCGCGCGCCGACCCGCGATGCCAGCTTGCTGTGCGTGGTGGAAACCCCGGCCGACGTGGTGGCGGTGGAAACCAGCTCCGGCTACCAGGGCCGCTATTTCGTCCTGATGGGCCACCTCTCGCCGCTGGATGGCATCGGCCCGGACGAACTCGGCCTGGACCGGCTGGAAGCCATCCTCGACGAGGGCAGCATCGGCGAGGTCATCCTCGCCACCAATCCCACCGTGGAGGGCGAGGCCACCGCCCACTACATCGCCGACTTGTGTGCGCGCCGCAGAATCCGCGCCTCCCGCATCGCCCACGGCGTACCGGTTGGCGGCGAGCTCGAGTTCGTGGACGGCGGCACGATCGCCCATGCTTTCGCCGGCCGTCACGGCCTGTAGGACTGCCTGGCCACGGCCAGGCCCTTACGAGGGTCGCCGCTGCAAGTCCTCCGTCAACTTGAGCAGCCGGCGGTAGCTCTCGTAGCGCCGCGCGCTGATCGTGCCGGCATCGACCCCGGCTTTCACGGCGCAACCCGGTTCGCGCATGTGGCGGCAGTTGCCGAAACGGCAATGGTCGGCGGCCGCGACGATCTCGCGGAAGCCGGTTGCGGCGAGGCGCGGATCGGACAAGGCCGGCGCGAAATCACGCACGCCGGGCGAGTCGAGCAGTTCGCCGCCCTGCGGCAGCCGGTACAGGGTGGTGGCCGTGGTGCGGTGGCGGCCCTCGCCGGTGGCCGTGGAGATCTGCGCGGTGGCCAGCCCGATGCCGGGCACCAGGGCATTGAGCAGCGAGGACTTGCCCACGCCCGACTGGCCGACCAGCAGGCTGCGATGACCCCCCAGCTGGGCGGCCAGTGCATCCAGCCCGGTGGTCGTGTGCGCACTGACCCGCAACGTCCGGTAACCAACCGCGGCGAATTCCTCGAGACAGGCGGGCGGGGGGTGGCCCGGCAGGTCGGCCTTGTTGCAGGCCACCAGCGCGGCGGCACCAATGGACTCGGCGGCCGCGAGGTAGCGGTCGATGATGAACGGGTCCGGCGCCGGCTCGGGCGCACACACCACCACGAGCTGGTCGATGTTGGCGGCCAGTACCTCGACCCGCCCGCGGGAGTCCGGGCGAGTCAGCTCGTTGTGGCGGTCCAGCCTTTCCACCACCGCCACCGCGCCGGTTTCGTCGGCCTCGTGCCAGCGCACGCGGTCGCCGCACACCAGCCTCAGGCCGCGGCGGCCGACGTAGGCGGGATACTGGCGGCCGCCGTCCTCCTCGACCTGCAAGCGCTGCCCGTAGGAAGCGATCACCCGGCCCTCGGCCAAGGGTTCGCCGGCATCGGCCGGCGACGCTCTGTTAGAATTGCGCGAATGCACGGGAGCCACCTGCCGAGTCCATGAAAGACGCCGCCAACCTTGTCTGGATCGACCTCGAGATGACCGGCCTTGACCCGACCCGGGACCGCATCATCGAGATTGCCACCGTGGTCACGGACAAGCAACTCAACGTGCTGGCGGAGGGCCCGGTGATCGCCGTGCACCAGGACGAGGCGACGCTGGCCGGCATGGACGAATGGAACACGCACCAGCACGGCGGCTCGGGGCTGACCGGGCGGGTGCGGCACAGTCGCGTGACCGAGGCGGAGGCCGAGCTCGCGACACTGACCTTCCTTGTGCGCTACGCCGAGCCCGGCGCCTCGCCGATGTGCGGCAACAGCATCTGCCAGGACCGGCGTTTCCTGGCGCGCTGGATGCCCGAGCTGGAGCGCTTCTTCCATTACCGCAACCTGGACGTCAGCACGCTCAAGGAACTGGCGCGCCGCTGGGCGCCGACCGTGGCCGACGGCTTCCGCAAGGAGTCGCGGCACCTGGCGCTGGACGATGTCCGCGACTCGATCGAGGAGTTGCGCTACTACCGCGAGCACCTGTTGCGGCTGCCATGAGCGCGCTGCCGGTGGCGCCTGCCTGCGAGCGCAATCGCGGGCCGATCCTGGACTGCATCGCACCGTGGTTCGCGACTGCGACTCGCGTGCTGGAGGTCGGCAGCGGTACGGGTCAGCACGCGGCCTGGTTTGCCCCGCGGCTGCCTCACCTCGCCTGGGTGGCGACCGACCTCGTGGACAACCATGCGGGCATCCGCGCCTGGATCGAGGCGAGCGGCGCGCCCAATCTCCACGGGCCGCTGTTGCTCGACACGACGATGGAGCCATGGCCCGAGCTCGGCGCGATCGATGCAGCGTTCAGCGCGAACACCGCGCACATCATGCCGGAGGTCGCGGTGGTGGCCATGTTCGAGGGCCTCGGCGCATTGCTGCCGGCGGCGGCGCCGTTCTGCCTGTACGGGCCGTTCATGGAGCATGGCCGCCACACCAGCGCGAGCAACGCCGAGTTCGACGCCGGCTTGCGCGCGCGCGGCCAGGGCATGGGCGTGCGTGACTTGGCCTGGCTCACCCAGGTGGCCGCGCTGGCCGGATTCTCACTGGCCACGGTCGAGCCGATGCCGGCCAACAACAGGGTGCTCGTATGGCGACGGAATTGACCGACCTGCCGGGCGAGGACGAGTTGTTCGCCGCCGCGGCGCGCATTGCGCCGTTCGTGCGCCGCACGCCGGTGCTGACGTCGCGAGGGCTGGACGAGTCCTGCGGCGCGCGGCTCTACTTCAAGTGCGAGAACTTCCAGGCCAGCGGCGCGTTCAAGGCCCGGGGCGCGTTCAACGCCGTGCTTTCGCTGGACCCCGAGCAGGCCGCACGGGGCGTCGCGACCCATTCTTCCGGCAATCACGGCGCCGCCCTGGCGCTGGCGGCCAGGCGCCGCGGCATCCCGGCCTGGGTGGTGGTCCCGACCGATGCGTCGGCCTTCAAGCGCGACAACATCGCGCGTTACGGCGCGACGGTGGTCGACTGCCCGCCGGGGCTGGCACAGCGCGAGGCGACGCTGGCACGACTGGTCGAGGAGTGCGGCGCCACGGTGGTGCACCCCTACGACGATGCAGCCGTCATCGCCGGCCAGGGTACCGCGGCCCTCGAATTGCTGGAGCAGGCCGGGATCCTCGACGTGCTGCTCTTGCCGGTGGGCGGCGGTGGGCTGCTCTCCGGTTCAGCGCTCGCCGCACGCGCGGTCTCGGGCGACATCCGGGTCATCGCCGCGGAGCCGGCCGGGGCGGACGACTGCTGGCAGTCGATGCAACGCGGCGAACGGGTCAGGCTGGAGCAGGTGAGTACCGTGGCCGACGGCCTGCGCGCTTCCATCGGCGTGCGCAACTGGGCGCTCATCTCACGGCACGTGGAGACGGTCGTTCGGGTGACGGACGAAGAAATCGTCGCCGCCATGCGTTCCGCCTGGGAACGGCTGAAGATCGTCATCGAGCCGTCGTCGGCCGTGCCGCTGGCCGCCCTGCTGTCCGGCCGCGCCGGCCTGGCGGGGCAGCGCATCGGGGTGGTGCTTTCCGGCGGCAACGTCGACCTGGCGACGCTGCCTGCGCTCCTGTCAGCCGGGAGCTAGTCCGACAGCACGCTCACCGGCTGGCCGGCGCGCAGGCGCTCGGCGCCACGCACCACCACGCGGTCGCCGGGGCTGAGGTTGCCGCTCACCGCGACGAGCTCGCCCGCGCCGAGGCCGGGCAGCACGTCCACGCGCTCCGCGCTGCCGTTGGCGTCGATGCGGAACACCGTGGCCCCCTCGCGGCGCAGTACCAGCGCGTCCCGCGGCACGGCCAGCACCTCGGTCGGGGAGCCCGAGGGCACCGACAGGCGTACGTTCTCGCCCACCCGCCAGGGCGTGGCAGCGATGCTCAGGCGCAACTCGAACATGTGGGAGCGGCTGTCGCCGAAGGGCACCAGCGTGCGCAAGGTCCCGCGTCCGGCGTGCCAAGGGCTGTGGAAGTCCAGCTCGTGGCCCGGGGCGATGAAGCCGAGCGAGGACAAGGGTGCGCGGGCCACCACCTCTAGGTTGGCCGGGTCCACCAGCCGCGCCACCTCGTCGCCCGCGCGCGTGTGCTCCCCGGGCATCCGCAACCGTTCGGTCACCACGCCGGCGAATGGCGCGCGCACGCGGGTGCGCTCGAGCTGCAGCTCCACCTGGGCAAGGCGGGCCTGGGCCACGGCGATCTCGCTCGTGGCGGTGCGCAGTTCCGACTCCACCTCGTCGAGGCGGTTCTTCGCCGCGTTGTTCTCCGCCGCCAGCCGTTGCAGCCGCTCGGCCTCGCGACCGAGGAAGCCCCGCCGGCTCTCCTGTGCCGCCAGTACGCCCGCGAACTCATCACGCTGCAGGCGCAGCTCGGCGTCGTCGATGCGGGCCACGGGTTCCCCGGCCGCCAGCTCGGTACCGACCTCGGCCACCCAGGTCAGCCGGCCCGCGACCTCGGCTGCGATGCGCGCCTCGTTGCGGCTAACCACGGTGCCGGGCACCTGGATGCTGGGCGCAAGCCGGGCCAGGCGCGCCTCCGCGACTCGCACCAGGGCGGGCGGTGGGCCGCCCTGGGCGTGCGCCAGGGTCGGTGCCAGCGCGGCTGCCAGCGCGGCGAGACAGGTGACGAGTCGAAGGGAACGGGCATTCATGCAGGCTGGGACTCCAGGCGGGAAGCGAGGTTCAGGCCGGGCGCTCGGGCTGGGCGTAGCGTGCTTGCAGGCCCGCGCCGGCGGGCGCCGGTGCGCTGGCCTCTTCGCCGATGCGCAGCAGGCTGGGCAACAACACGAGGGTGAAGAAAGTGCTGACGGCGAGGCCGCCGACGATCACGGCCGCCAGGCCGCGGTACAACTCCGTGCCGGCGCCGGGCATCAGGAGCAGCGGCAGCATGCCGAACAGGCTGGTCAGCGTGCTCATGAGGATGGGTCGCAGGCGGAACCGGACGGCCTGTTCCACGGCGGCGGTGCGCGGCATGCCCCCGCGCTCGGCCGTGCGGGTCTGCGCCACCAGCAGGATGGCGTTGTTCACCACCAGCCCCATCAGGGTGATGAAGCCGATCATGGTGAGCAGGTCCATCGGCTGGAAGGTCAACAGCCCCGTGATGCGCAGAGTGACCACGCCGCCGACGATGGCCATCGGCAGCGCCACGATGACCAGCAGCGCGTCGCGGAAGGAACGGAACAGTGCGCTCATCAGCAGGTACAGGATGACGATGGCCAGTGCCAGGCTGCGCGCCATGTTGGCGATGGCGCGATCCTTGTCGTCCGCGGTGCCGCGGTAGCTGATGTCGCCGTCTTCCGGCAGGAACTCGCGGATGGCCGGGTCGACCTCGCTGCGGATCAGGTCGATCGCGGTACCCAGCGCCATGTCGGACGGCGGCGTGACCACCAGCGTGATGGTGCGGCGGCGGTCGACGCGGCGGATCTGGTCAGGTCCCGCGGTACGGTCGATGCGAATGAACTCGCCGAGCGGGCGGACGGCGCCGTCCGGCGTGGCGATCGGGATCGAGGCGAGTTCCTCCGGAGTCTCCCAGGGCGTGGCGCGCAGGATCATGTCCAGGCGCTGCTCGCCGTCGAAGTAGTCGCCGACGAACAGGCCCTCGCCGAGTGCACGCACTACCCGGGCCATGGTCTGCCGATCCCAGCCGACCTCGGCCAGTCGCCGCTCCTCCGGAACCAGGCGCAGTTCCGGCTCGGCCAGTTCCACCCCGGGTACGGGGCGCGTGCTGGCGCCCGGCAGCGCGCGCGAGACTGCGCCCATGCCCACGATGGCCGCGCCGAGCAAGGAGTCGATGTCGCGGCTCTGAATGTTCACGTCGATGCTGCGGCCGCCGCCGAGGCGGCCGAACAGTGACGACCGGTTGGCGAAGGCCAGCGTGTCGGGGAATCCGCCCAGTACCTCGCGATTGAGTACCCTCACGAGCTCGTCGACCTCGGCACGATCGGCGGCCCGGACGCCCATGAAGCCACTGTTGCCGAACACGCCGAGGAAGTAGCTCTCCACCTTCGGTTGCCGCGTACCGTCGAGATGCTCGCGCATGCGCTGGTTGACGACGTCCGTGAACTCGGCCTGCGAGGTCGGCACGCTGACGCCTGGCGGTGGCAGGATGAAGCCGAAGATGAAGTTCTGCCGGCCTTCCGGCAGGTAGTCGGTCTGCGGCAACAGCGCGATGGTCAGTCCGACGGCACTCAGCGTGAGCCCGGCTATCAGGCCGGCGCGGCGGGCGCGGGTGTCGGTCACGCGCATGATCAGGCGCGTGCCGCGCTCCCACCAGTCGCTGTGGGGATCCGTGAGGTGCACGTTGCGCAGCCAGTGCGTGGCCGCGGTGGGAATGACGGTCACGGCGACCAGCAGCGCCGCCACGACCGCGATGGCGATGGCCAGTGCCAGGTCCGCAAAGAGCTGGCCTGCCACGTCGCGCAGGAAGACGATCGGGAGGAAGATCGCCACGGTGGTGGCGGTCGAGGCGATCAGCGCGCCCCACACCTGGGTCGCGCCCTCCAGCGCCGCCTCCTCGCTGGGCCGGCCTTCCTCGCGCAGCCGCACGATGTTCTCCAGCACCACGATGGCGGAGTCGAGCACCATGCCGACGGCGAAGGCCAGGCCCGCAAGGCTGATGATGTTGATGGTCCGGCCGGTGGCATTCATCACCACGAAGGTGAAGAACAGCGAGATCGGGATGGCCATGGCCACCATGAGGGTGGCGCGCCGGCGCCGCAGGAACCACCACAGCACCGCCGTCGCCAGCAGCACGCCGAGCAGCAGGTTGTTGCGCAGCATGGTGATGGAGTCGGTGATGTAGAGCGTCTCGTCGTAGTCCTGGGTGATGTAGAGCCCGGCGCGCTTCGCTGCGCCATCGTTCAGCTCTGCGACGACCTGCTTCAGCTCGTTCATCACCTCGAGCACGTTGACGTTCTGCTCCGGCTGGGCGTTGATGGCGATGGAGGGGCCGCCGTTCTGGTTCAGGGAGCCGCGCGCGTCGCGCAGTTCGACCGAGACCTCCGCCACGTCGTGCAGGTGTACCGGCTGGCCGTCGCGCCATGTCAACACCATGTCCTGGAGCTGCTCGAGGTCGTACTTGCCCGAGAAACGGATGGTGTACTGGCGACGCCCGACGTCCTTGAACCCGCCCGAGACGTCGGTGTTGCCGCCGGTCATCTGCGCCAGCAGGGGGACGTCGACCCCGAGCGCCGCTGCGCGGTAGGGATCGAAGGTGATGCGGAGCTCGCGATTGCGGCCGCCGAAGACATCCGAGTTGGCGACCCCGGCGACGCGCTCGATGCGCGACTGGATGACCTCTTCGACGAAATCCTGGTAGCTGGTGATGTCGCGGTCGTTGCCGGGCAGGGGCCGGATCGCGAACCACGCGATGGCGCTGCCGAAGCGCCCGCGGCCCGCGTAGACGATGGGCTGGTCGACGTCGACCGGGTAGCTCGGCACCCGGTTGAGGCGGTTCATCACCTCGATCAGTGCCCGTTCGAGCTGCGTGTTGACGTCGAAAGTGAGCGTGATCGTGCCACGGCCCCGGCTCGCGGTGGACTCCATCTGCTCCAGGCCGGGGAGGCCGCGCAGCGCATCCTCCTGGGGCTCGACGATCTCGGCCTCGACTTCCTCCGGCGCCGCGGCGCGCCAGCCGGTGGAGATCTCGATCAGCGGCCGCTCGACGTTCGGGATCATCTGGACCGGCATGCGCAGCAGCGACAGGGTGCCGAACAGGAGTACCAGCAGGATGGCCACGATGACGGCCACGGGGTTGCCTAGCGCGGGGCGGGTGAGGTTCACTGCAGCATTCGGTCCGGGTCGGGGGCGCGTATTGTACTCCGGTCCCGGCCCGGAACTGAGCCCGGACCGTTTCGGGTATCATTCCTGCCTTCGCCCCCCCGAAGAGGCCGTGCTCCGGACATGACAGCCAGACTCATCGTGTTCGCCCTGCTGGCGCTGGTCGCCACCGCCGGGCACGCCCAGGCGCGCTACGTCTCCGACCGGCTGGAAGTCACGCTGCGCACCGGCACCACCACCCAGCATGCCATCGTGCGCATGTTGCCCAGCGGCACGCGGGTCGATGTGCTCGAGACCGAGGTGGCCAGTGGCTACAGCCGGGTGCGCACGGCCGAGGGCGTCGAGGGCTGGGTGCTGACCCGCTACTTGATGGAGCAGCCGGCCGCGCGGGAACAGCTCGCCGCGGCGAACAACCGGGTGCAGACCCTCAGCGCGCGGGTGGCCGAGCTCACGGCCCAGCTCGAGGTGTTGCGCGGCGAGCGTGGGGCGCTGGAGTCGGAGCGCGGCGGCCTCGCCACGGAACTCGACGAGGTGCGCGCGGAACTGGACAGGATCCGGCGCGTCTCTGCCTCTGCGATGGAGCTTGACCAGGTCAACCGCGAACTGCGCACGCGGCTGGCGGCGGCGGAGCAGGCAGGGGACGCTTTCCGGGCCGAGATCTCGGACCTCAAGCGCAACACCCAGCGCGACTGGTTCCTGGCCGGCGCCGGTGTGCTCGGCCTCGGCCTCCTGCTGGGCTTCGTCCTGCCGCGCGTCCGCTGGGGTCGTCGCTCGCGCTGGGGCGACCTGTAGCGACGCAGGTCCCGGCGGTCAGTCGACCGCCTTGCCGGCGAGGAACATCCAGGTCTCGACCACGGTGTCCGGGTTGAGCGAGATGCTGTCGATGCCCTCGTCGAGCAGCCAGCGGGCGAAATCCGCGTGGTCCGACGGCCCCTGGCCGCAGATGCCGATGTACTTGCCCTGCTTGCGGCAGGCCGAGATCGCCATGTGCAGCAGTGCCTTGACGGCCAGGTCGCGCTCGTCGAAGAGGTCGGCGATGATGCTGGAGTCTCGGTCCAGGCCCAGGGTCAGCTGGGTCATGTCGTTCGAGCCGATGGACATGCCGTCGAAGTACTCGAGGAACTGCTCGGCCAGCAGGGCGTTGGACGGGATCTCGCACATCATGATGAGCTTGAGGCCGTGCTCGCCGCGTTTCAGGCCGTTCTCGGCCAGCAGTTCCACCACCTTGCGTGCCTCGTCCACGGTGCGCACGAAGGGGACCATGACCTGCACGTTCTCCAGGCCCATCTCCTCGCGAACCCGCTTCAGCGCGCGACACTCGAGCTCGAAACAGGGCCGGAAGCTTTCCGCCACGTAGCGCGAGGCGCCGCGGAATCCCAGCATGGGATTCTCCTCGTGCGGTTCGTACTCGCGTCCGCCGATCAGGTTGGCGTACTCGTTGGACTTGAAATCCGACAGCCGCACGATCACCGGGTGCGGCGCAAACGCCGCGCCGATGGTACCGATGCCCTCCGCCAGCTTGTCGACGAAGAACTCGACGGGGTCGTCGTACCCGGCCATCTGCTGCTCGATGGTGTGGCGCAGGCCCTCGGGCAGGGAGTCGAACTCCAGCAGCGCGCGTGGATGCACGCCGATCATGCGGTTGATGATGAATTCCAGTCGCGCCAGGCCGACGCCGCGGTGCGGGATGCCGGCGAAATCGAAGGCACGATCGGGGTTGCCGACGTTCATCATGATCTTGACCGGCACTTCGGGCATGCGGTCGAGCTCGATGGTTTGCTCCTCGTAGTCCAGCCGGCCCTCGAAAATGAAGCCGGTGTCGCCCTCGGCACAGGACACCGTGACCGGCTTGCCGTCGGGGATGGTCCGGGTGGCATCACCGCAGCCCACGACCGCCGGGATGCCGAGCTCGCGGGCGATGATCGCCGCGTGGCAGGTGCGCCCGCCGCGGTTGGTGACGATCGCGGCGGCGCGTTTCATCACCGGTTCCCAGTCCGGGTCGGTCATGTCCGCCACCAGCACGTCGCCGGGCTGGACGCGGTTCATCTCCTTCACGTCCTTGATGATGCGCGCGGTGCCGGCGCCGATGCGCTGGCCGATGCTGCGCCCCGTGGCGATGACGGTAGAGCGGTCGTTCAGCTTGAAGCGCAGGATGGAACGCCCCTGGCGGCTTTGCACCGTTTCCGGCCGGGCCTGGAGGATGTAGATCTTCCCGTCGCTGCCATCCTTGCCCCACTCGATGTCCATCGGGCAGTCGTAGTGGCGCTCGATGGCGAGCGCGTGGCGGGCCAGAGTCGTGACGTCCTCCTCGCTGAGGCAGAAGCGCCCGCGGTCCGCAGCCGGCACGTCGACGGTGCGCGTGCCGTGCCCGTCGTCGCCGTGGATCATCTTCAGCGCCTTGCTGCCGAGGGTCTTGCGCAGCACGGCGCGCTTGCCGGCAGCCAGCGCAGGCTTGTAGACGTAGAACTCGTCCGGGTTGACCGCGCCCTGCACGACCATCTCGCCCAGGCCCCAAGAGGCGGTGATGAACACCACGTCGCGGAAGCCGGACTCGGTGTCGAGCGTGAACATCACGCCACTGGCGCCGGTGTCGCTGCGCACCATGTGCTGGATGCCGGCCGAGAGCGCCACCTGCGAGTGGTCGAAACCGTGGTGCACGCGGTACGCGATGGCACGGTCGTTGAACAGCGAGGCGAACACGTCGTGGATGCGCTCGATCACCGCGTCGATGCCGCGCACGTTGAGATAGGTTTCCTGCTGGCCCGCAAAGCTGGCCTCGGGCAGGTCCTCGGCGGTGGCGGAGGAGCGCACGGCCACCGCGATGTCGCGCCCGCCCGCCATTTCGTCCCAGGCCTTGCGGATTTCCTCGTGCAGCCGCGGCTGCAGCGGCATCTCCTTGATCCACTGGCGGATGGCGGCGCCAGTCTTCACGAGCTTGTCGACGTCGTCGACGTCGAGTTCGGCCAGCGCGGCGTGGATCCTGTCGCCGAGGCCTTCCTGTGAGACGAAGTCGCGGTAGGCTGCGGCGGTGGTGGCGAAGCCGTTCGGCACCGTGACGCCCAGGCCCTCGAGGTTGGCCAGCATCTCGCCCAGCGATGCGTTCTTGCCGCCGACGCGCTCGACGTCGCCCATGCCGAGTTCATCGAGCTTCAGGATGTAGTCTTCCACCATGGCCCCCTTGAGTTTCCCCGGACGGGGAACGGACAATGCGCGCTGCCCCGCCGAACGGGAAAGGGAATGAAACATCGAACCGTTTTCTTCGTGTCCGACCAGACGGGCGTCACTGCGGAAACGCTCGGCCACAGCCTGCTCACGCAGTTCGACGGGCTGAAATTTCGCGGCGTGACTGTGCCATTTATCAACACCCGTGACAAGGCGAAAGAATGCGTACGCCGGATCAACCTGACGGCCGAGGTGGAGGGCTCCCGGCCGATCGTCTTCGCCACCATGGTGCAGGATGATCTTCGCGACATAATCGCGGAAAGTCATGGGCTTGTGCTTGATTTCTTCGGTGCTTTCATCGGCCCGATGGAGCGCGAGCTCGGGATTACGTCCAGTCACGCCACGGGCAAGGCGCATGGCGTCGCCGACCAGCGTTCCTATACCCGGCGCATCGATGCGATGAACTACGCGCTGGAACACGACGACGGCTCGAGCACGCGTGACTACAGCAAGGCCGACATCATCCTCGTGGGGGTCTCGCGCACCGGCAAGACGCCGACCTGCTTGTACATGGCGCTGCGCTACGGCGTGTACGCGGCCAACTACCCGCTGACCGAGGAAGAGTTCGAGAAGGGCAAGCTGCCCGCGATGCTGGAGCGTTACCGCGACCGGCTGTTCGGGCTGACCATCGCGCCGCGGCGGCTGCAGCAGATCCGCCACGAGCGCCGCCCGGAGAGCAATTATGCCTCGGCCCGGCAGATCAGCTTCGAGTTGCGTTCCGCCGAGGGACTGTTCACCCGCTACGGCATTCCGTTCTTCGACACCTCGGAAAGTTCGGTCGAAGAAATCGCCAGCACGGTGCTCGACCGCACCGGCCTTCTCAACCGCATGCAGGGGGTCGGCGGCGAGGCCTAGATGATGCCCGCCGGGGCCCTGATGCCGGTGAGCGCCGGAATGCGCGCCAGTCCAGCTGCGGCCGTGCCGAGGGCCGCGGTCAGTTCCGGCCCGCTGCCCCGGTGGTCCGTGCCGGGGGGCAAATAGCGCTCGAGGTAGATGCGCAAGGTCGCGCCCTCGGTGCCGGTGCCGGAGAGGCGGAAGACCACTCGTGAGCCGTCCTCGAGGAACGCGCGCAGCCCCTGGCCGGACGAGATGCTGTCGTCGACGGGGTCGCGATAGGCGAAGCTGTCGGCCGTGGTGATGTGCGACCCGGCCAGCGGCTGGCCGGCCAGCCCAGTCAGCCGGCCCTCCAGCTCCCGGATTACCGTGCGGGCCTTTTCGCCGTCGGGGATGAACCAGTCGTGGCGCGCGAAGGCGTGGCGGCCGAAGCGGGCCCAGTGGTCCGTGACCAGGCCACTGACGGGCCGGCCGGTGGCCGCGACCAGGTCGAGCCAGAACAGCACCGCCCACAGGCCATCCTTTTCGCGCGCATGGCTCGAACTGGTGCCGAAGCTTTCCTCGCCGCAAAGGTCGACCCGGCCGGCATCCAGCAGGTTGCAGAAGTAGCGCCAGCCCGTCGGGGTCTCGTAGCAGGGGATGCCGAGCGACCTGGCGACGCGGTCCACCGCGCGGCTGGTCGGCATGGACCTGGCGACTCCGGCGAGGCCCTCGCGGTAGCCGGGCACGCGGCGCGCATGCTCGGCAAGGACGGCCAGGCTGTCGCCCGGCGTCACCACCATGCCCCGGCCGATGATCATGTTGCGGTCGCCGTCACCGTCCGAGGCCGCGGCAAGGTCGCCCGCGTCGGGGCCCGACATCCAGTCGACCAGGTGGGCGGCGTCGACCGGGTTGGGATCGGGATGCAGGCCGCCGAAATCCGGCAGCGGCCTTGCATTGACCACGCTGCCGGCCGGCGCGCCGAGTCGCCGTTCCAGGATCTCGATGGCGTAGGGGCCGGTCACGGCATTGAGCGCATCGAAGCGCAGCCGGAAGTCCCCCCGGGTGAGCAATGTGCGGATGCGCTCGAAATCGAACAGGCGCTCCATCAGGGCGGCGTAGTCCGCCACCGGGTCCACGACCTCGATTTGCAGCGGCCCCGCCCGCTGCGTGCCCAGCCGCTCGAGGTCAGGCTCCGGCAGGTCGACGAGCCGGTACTCCGCCAGTGCCAGCGAGGCGCGCCAGGCTGCCTCGGTGAGCGATTCGGGCGCCTGGCCGCCGTTGGCGGTGTCGAACTTGACCCCGAAATCGCCGTCCGGCCCGCCCGGGTTGTGGCTGGCCGTCAACAGGAAGCCGCCGGCCGCGCCATGGAGCCGGATGAGGTGGGAGGCCGCCGGCGTCGACAGCAGGCCGCCGCGTCCGACGATGATCCGCGCCACGCCGTTGCCTGCCGCGATGCGGAACAACACGCCGAGCGCCTCGCGGTTCCAGAAACGCCCGTCGCCGCCCGCGACCAGTGTCGCACCACGAAAGTCGCCGGCCGCGTTGAACACGGCCTGGAGGAAGTTCTCCAGGTAATTCGGCTGGCGGAAGACGCGGACTTTTTTTCGCAGTCCGGCGGTACCCGGCCGCTGGTCGTCGTAGGGGGTGGTGGGGACGATTCGCACGCGATTGACTCCCTCTCCACCTCGACGGTGGCCCTGGATCCCTGTGCTATATTGCCGCGCATGATAGCAGACGGCTCCATTGCGCTGCCGTGCCCGACGCAACCGGGCAGCTTCACTGCGTTGATGCACCTCTACGAGAGCAACTTCGTGCGACTGCACTGGTTGCTGGACGACGTGGCGGCGCTGCCCGACCGCCTGTGCTCGCGCGTACGTGCCGATCTACCGCTGCACCTCGAGGTGCTCGAGCGCAGCCCGTACACCACCACGCTGCACCTGACCTATTTCTTCGAGGATGGCGGCCGCCAGGTGGCCGACCCGGACCTCACGGTGCGCGTCTACCACGACGCCGGGCTGGCCGAGGCCATGGCCTGCCGGCGGCAGCACCTGCACCATGCGCTGCGTGCCTTCCAGACCGCGGCCGGCGACGAGTTGAGCCGGCGCTGGGCGCGCAACAGCATGCTGAGCAAGTGGCTCGAGTATTGCTACGACCAAGGCCATCGCTTCCACGGCGACGCACTGCTGGCGGCCGGTGCCTGCTGACGCGGGCCGGGCGCCACGGGAAAAGGGGAGGGGCGTGACGGACGACACTGAGGGCCTCGGGCAACGCGCCCTGGCACTGGTGAGCGGGCGGGACGAGGAGAGCGACGACGAGCGCCTGATGAACCTGTTCCGCAATCGCGCGGAGCTGAAGAAGGCGTTCTCCGACCTGCAGAAGGCCCTGCGCCAGGCCGAGGAAAAGCTGTCCAGCCAGGAGGCGGCCACCCGGCGCGCGGAGGAGCGGTTCCAGGCAATCGAGCAACTGCTGGCGCAGCCGGGCACCGGCTACACGGCCCTGGTCTATTTCCAGTTGCGCGCCCTGTGGCGGGGCTGCCACGAGAGGCTGCAGGCGATTTCCGACGAATTGCGCGGGCGGCACGAGGAACGCCAGCGTCGCGAGGAGCTGATGCGCTTCAACCAGGAGAAGCAGCGCCAGCTCGCCGCCATTGACCAGCAGATGTCGCAGGCGCGGGAGGAGGTCGAAGACCGGCTGGCGCGCCGCAATGCCGTGCGGGCGGAGCTGGAAGCGGCGCAGGGACTGTGGGGCTACTTCCGGCGGCGGCGCCTGAACGAGTTGCTGCTACAGCGGCGCAGCGAGCTGGAGGCTTCGCGCCTGCGCCTGGCGGAGCTGCAGGACCGCCGCGCCGCCGTCAATTCCGAGCCCTGGCCCGAGTTCCAGGGGCTGGACAACTCGACCAAGCGCGAGATCAACATCACGCTGATTGCCGCCGCGCAGGAACTCTACCTTCTCTTCTCGACCGACGACCTGGCGCGCAAGGCGCGCGACGCCAACGTCAGCACGATCCAGGACATGCGTTACGGCTCGGAAGACGAGTGCAAGGAGCTCATCGGCAAGATCCGCGCCGCGCAGGCACAACTCGGTCCGGGCCGGCCGCGGGCTTCCGAGATCGAGGCCCGCGTCCACGTGCTGGCGAGCCAGGTCCAGTTTCGCAGCGCCCGCGAAACCGTCCCGATGGCGAGCTCCGTGGCGCGTATCGACCTGCCGGTCCGCAGCACCCAGGGCCCCGGCCGGCGCCGCGTCCCCATCGAGGTGAACGTGCTGGCCGAGGAATACTGGGACATCTACGACGTGTTCATTCCCTGACCGGCGCGGCCGTCGCACCCGCCGGCACGGTGACGCCGCCGCCGGATTCGGCCGGCGTCTCGCGGCGCGCCACGCGCCGGACCTTGCGTCCCCACCGGCCGAGATCGTCGAGCAGCACGTAGATCCACGGCACCAGCAGCAGCGAGGTCAGGGTCGAGAAACCGAGGCCGCCGATGATCGCCCGTGCCATCGGGAAGTAGGCCGGCGCACCGATCTCGTCGCCGCCGATCTTGGTAGCGCTCATCGCGAGCGGCGCCAGGCCGAGGATCGTGGTGGCCACGGTCATCAGGATCGGGCGCAGCCGGTCGCGGCCAGCCTGCACCAGCGCCTCGTCGCGCGGCATCCCGTCGCGGCGCAGGTTGTTGACGTGGTCGACCAGCACGATGCCATTGTTCACCACCACGCCGACCAGGATCATGATGCCGATGGTCGCCATGAAGGTGAAGGTCGTGCCGGTGAGCATGAAGAACCAGAACACGCCGATGATGGAGAAGCCGATCGAAGTGATGATGGACAAGGGATAGACGGTCGACTCGAACAGCGCCGCCATGACCAGGAAGATCAGCGCGATGGCCAGCAGGATGTTCTGAACCATCACCACCTGGGTCTGGTCGGCTTGCTGGAAGCCGCGGCCGAAGCGCCAGCTGTAGCCCGGCGGCAACTGGTAGGCCTTCATCAACGCCTCGACTTCCGGCCGCAAGTCCTGCATCGACTTGCCTTCCAGGTTGGCCGTGATCACCACCGCCGTGCTGCGGTCGATGCGGCGGATCTCCTGGTGGGCGCGGGCGACGTCGAAATGCGCGATCGAGCCCAGGGTGACGCGCCGCCCATCCGGCGTATAGAGGGGCAGGTTGGCCAGTTGCTCGATGCTCTGGCGGTCGTCCTCGCGGAAGGCGATGCGCACGTGAACCTCGCCGTCGCCGCTGCGGAAATCGCGCAGCCGCTCGCCCCGCATGGCCGCCGAGACCGACATCGCGACCGACTGCGGATCCAGCCCGAGCTGGATTGCCCGCTCGCGGTCCACCCGGATGCGAATCTCGCGGTCGCCGGAACCGAGGTCGGCGTGCACGTCGCGCAGGCCCTCGACGGTCGAGAGCAGGCGGACGACGTCCGGGGCCAGCCGGCTGAGCTCGTCGGTCGACTCGCCGATGATCTGCAGGCTGAAGCCCTCGTCGCCGCCCTGTGACTCGAACTCGAAACTCGGCCGGCCGATGATGATCTCCGGCAGGTTCTCCATCACTCGCGTGATGACCTCGCCGGTCGGGACCCGGGCCTTGTCGGCGTCGTTCAGCAGCAGCACCGTTTGTGCACGGCCTTCCTCGTAGTAGCTGTACACGGAGCGCAGGTCGAAGTGCTCCTTGTTCTCGACCAGGTATTCCTCGACCAGGTCCACGGCCCGCTTCATCTCGGCCAGCGGGTACTTCTCCTTGACGTTGTACTGCAGCAGTAACTGGCGTCCCGCTTCCTGGGGAAAGGTGTCGAACTTCACGAACTTGATCGGCACCAGGACGCTGGCGATCACCACGAGCACGACGAGCGCGGTCCACCAGCGGTGGCGCAGCGTCCAGTCGAGCGAGCGCGCATAGCGCTCCGTCAGCCGGCTCATCAGGGAACCGGGCCGCGACGGCGGCGGCGAGGGGATGCGCGCCGCGACCATGGGCACGACGGTCAGCGCCATGATCAGCGACGCGGTCATGGCCACCACGATGCTGATGGCTACGTGGGTCAGGAACACGGTGATGTTGGTCTTGATGCCAAACAGGATCGGCACGAACACGATGACCGAGGTCATGGTCCCGGCGATGACGGCCAGCGCGACTTCCTTCACCCCTCTCAGCGTGGCCTCGCGAGGGTTGCCAGGGTCGAGCTGGCGCTGGCGGAAGATGCTCTCGGTGACCACCACCGCGTTGTCCACCAGCATGCCAACGGCCAGCATCAGGCCCATCATCGACAGGATGTTGAGGCTGATGCCGAGGAAATACATCACGCCCAGCGTGATGAGCATCGAGAAGGGCACGCAGGCCACCACGATCAGGGTGGTGGAGGCCTGCCGCAGGAAGACGTAGAGGATGCCGAAAGCGAACAGGGCGCCCAGCATGCCGGAGCTCAGCAGGTCGGACAGCGAGGAGGTGACGCCGTCGGCCGAGTCACCGAGCGCGAACACCTGGATGCCCCGCATCTGCGGGTTGTCGGCGGCGCGCTCGACCTCCTGTTTCACCCGCCGCGACACGTCGACCAGGTTCGCGCCGGGCTGCTTGTAGACGTCGATGCCGATGGAGTAGCGGCGGTCGAGGTGGCGTGCATTGACCTGCTCCGGGCTCACCAGCTCGACGTCGGCGATGTCCGCCAGTCGCAGGTTCTCGCGCACCAGGATGTTGCGAACCTCGTCGATGGAGTCCAGTTCGCCGATGGGGCGCACGCTGAATCGCTGCGTGCCGTCGGTGAGGCGGCCGGCGCTGACCGAGAAGTTGGACTTGTCGAGCAGGTCGCGCAGCTCATTCAGGTCCACGCCGTGCGCGGCCACGCGGTCGGCATTCAGCAGGATGCGGATCTCGCGTTGCTCGACCCCGTAAAGGGTGACGCGCGACACCCCTTCCAGGCGCTCCAGCCGGCGCTTCAGCTGCCGGTCGAGCATGGTGTAGGCATCGGACAGGTCGCGCTCGCTGCTGATGCGCAGGTTGAGGATCGGCTGGTCGCCCAGCGAGCCGGTGAACACCAGGATGCGCAGCACGTCGGCGGGCAGCTGGTGGCGGATGGCGTCGACCCTGGCGCGCGCCTCGATGCCCTTGGTGGCGACGTCCTGGTCCCAGCCGAACTGCACGAAGATCTGCGCGTTGTCCTGGCTCGAAGTGGATTGCATTCGCTCCACGCCGCTGAGCGTGGCGAGCGCCTCCTCGATCGGCCGGGTGATCAGCCGCTCGACCTCCTCCGGCGTGGAGCCCTGGTAAGGCACCTGGATGAAGATGCCGGGAAACTGGATGTCCGGGTATTTTTCCAGCGGCAGCAGCCGCGACGACATCAGTCCGACCAGCGCCAGGGCGACGAACACCATGGCCGTGGTCACCGGGCGGTGGATCGCGCCATGGCTGAGGTTCATCCCGCGGCCTCCGCAACCTGGCGCGCCCGGGCGAGGCCGCGCGCGCCGCCGTCGAATAGCGAGTACACGACCGGGATCACGACCAGCGTGAGCAGGGTGGACACCAGCAGCCCGCCGATCACCGTGATGGCCATCGGGGCACGCACTTCCGCGCCTTCCCCGAAACCGATCGCCATCGGCAGCAGGCCGAGGGTCGTGGTCAGCGTGGTCATCAGGATCGGCCGCAGCCGTGCGCGCCCGGCCTCGAGGATGGCGTCATGGCAGGCCGTCCCCGCCCGGCGCAACTGGTTCACCAGGTCCACCAGCACGATGGCGTTGTTGACCACGATACCGGCCAGCATGATCAGGCCGATGAACGCGACCACGCTGACGGTGGTCCCGGTCAGCCACAGGGCCCACACCGCACCGACCAGCGCCAGCGGGATGGTGAACAGGATGACGAAGGGGTGCACCAGCGACTCGAACTGCGAGGCCATGACCAGGTAGACCAGGAACACCGCCAGCGCCAGCGTGAACAGCATGGAGGCGAAGGACTCCTGCATCTCCGCGCTCTGGCCCGCCACCGCCGCGGCGATGCCCGGGCCGGTCGGGACGCCGGCGACGATCTGGCGCAGTTCCTCGGTCGCGCTGGCCAGGTCGCCGTGGGCAAGGTTGGCCGACACGATGGCCACGCGCGCCTGGTCCGAGCGCCGGATCTCGGCCGGGCCCATGGCCAGCCGGATGTCGGCTACCGCCTTCAGCGGCACCGGGCGGTCACTTTCGGGGTTGACGATCAGGTTCTCGATTTCCCGCAGGGATGCGTCGCGGGTGTCGACGCTGCGCACCAGCACGTCGATCTTCTTGTCACGCCAGGTGTATCGCGTCGCCACTTCGCCACGGACCTTGGCCACCACCGTGTCGGCGACGTCGCGCACCACCAGCCCGAGCCGCGCCGCGCGTTCCTGGTCGAAGACGATCTGGATTTCCGGGTTGCCTTCCTCGACGGTGCTGCGGACGTCGGCAAAACGCCCCGAGCGCTCCATGCCGCGGCGGATCTGCTCGGCCACCTCGCCGATGCGCTCGAGGTCGTACCCGGCCACCTCGATCTCCAGTGGCGTGCGGAAGGTGAACAGCGCCGGACGGGCGAACTCGTAGGCGACTCCTGGCATCTGTTCCAGCGTGCCGCGCAAGGACCCGATCGTCTCGGCTTCACCACGCCGGCCCGCGCCAGGCACCAGCTTCACGTTGAGCTGGCCGGTGTGCTCGCCGGCGTCCACGGGGCTGGCGTCGAGCCGGTTGCCGGTGCCTGCGACCGAGTAGCTCAGTGCCACGCCGGGCAGCTCCGAGGCGTGCGCGGTGACCTGCCGGATCACGGCATCGGTCTCGGCCAGCGGCGTCCCCGCCGGCAGGCGGACGTCCACCGAGAATTCGCCCTGGGCGAGCTGCGGCAACAGCTCGTAGCCCAGGCGCGGGATCAGGGCCAGGCTGGAAGCCAGCGCGGCCAGTGCCAGCACCAGCACCGCGCCGCGGTGGCGAAGCGAGGAGGCCAGCACGGGCAAGTACACCCTCGCCGCCAGCGCGTAGAAGGACTGGAAAGCAAAGACCGCCAGCCACATGACTCGCGCGAGCACCCAGCCGATGCCGGCCACCACGGCGCCGCCGAGCCGCAGCGCGCCGCCGGCCACCCGCGTGACGCGGCCGGGAGGGGAGGTGTCCACCGCGTCCGGGTAGCGCGGCGGCGCGCCGCGTGAGGCAAGCATCGGTATCAGGGTCAGCGCCACCAGTAACGAGAACAGCAGCGCGAAGGTCACGGTGAGCGCCTGGTCGCGGAACAGCTGCCCGGCGATGCCGGTGACGAACACCATGGGAAAGAACACCGCGACCGTGGTCAGGGTGGCCGCGGTCACCGCGCCGGCCACCTCGCCGGCGCCGCTCCGGGCGGCACTGACGATGTCATGGCCCTGTTCCTTCTTGCGGACGATGTTCTCGAGCACCACGATGCTGTTGTCGACCAGCATGCCGACCGCCAGCGCGATGCCGCCGAGCGACATGATGTTCAGGCTCACGTCGGCCGAGTACATCAGCAGGAAGGTGCCTACCACGGACACCGGGATGGCGACGCCGATGACGAAGGTGGCGCGGGCATCGCGCAGGAAGCCGTACAGCACGAGGATGGCCAGCAGGCCGCCGACGATGGCTGCATTGCGCACTTGGCTGATCGCCTGGGCGATGAACACCGACTGGTCGTAGACCAGCGTAAGCTCGGTGCCGGCGGGCAGCCGCTCCTCGACCCGCCCGAGGCGCTCGTTGACCCGCCTGGCGATCTGGACGGTGTTGCCGTCGCCTTCCTTGTAAATCGCCAGCTCGACGCTCTCGCGGCCATTGACGCGGGTGATGGCCTCGCGTTCCTTGTGGCCGCGCGCCACCGTGGCGACGTCGCGCAGGTAGATCGGCCGGCCCGACGGCGTGGCAATCACGGCGTTGGCGATTTCCTCCACGGTGGCAAACTCGTTGAGGGTGCGGACCAGGAAGCGCTGCGCGCCCTGTTCCATGCGCCCGCCGGAGAGGTTGACGTTCTCGGCACGCAGCCGGGCGGCCACGCCCCGGATCGACAGGCCGAGCTGGGCGACCTTCTCCTGGTCCACCAGCACCTGGATCTCGTCCTCCAGGCCGCCGCTGACCTTGACGGCCGCCACCCCCTCGATGGACTCGAGTTCGGTCTTGATCCGGTCCTCGGCAAAGCGGCGCAGGGCGTGCAGTCGCTGCGGGTCGTCAGCCGGGCCGGTGGCCTCCCGGTCCATGAAGGCGATGCGCTGGATCGGTTCATTGGAGGGGTCGAAGCGCAACAGGATGGGGCGGCTGGCCTCCAGCGGCAGCTGCAGCATGTCAAGCTTCTCGCGGACCTCCACGCCGGCGATGTCCATGTCGGTGCCCCAGAGGAACTCCAGGATCACGTCCGACTGGCCGGGGCGCGACACCGAGCGGACCTGGCGGATGTTCTTGATGATGCCGACGGCTTCCTCGATCGGCCGGGTGAGCAGGTTCTCGACTTCCAGCGGCGCGGTGCCGGCGAGCTCCGTGCGCACCGTCAGGGTGGGGTAGGACAGGTCCGGCAGCAGGTTGACCTTGAGGCGGGCGAGGGAGACGAAGCCGAACAGCACGATGGCGACGGTGAACATCGCAATGGTGACCCGGCGCTCGGTGGCGATGTCGATCAGGCGCATGTCCGGACTCCGTGGCTGCGATCAATGGCCGTCGCGCGCCACGCGGGAGCCCGCGCGCCGCACGATGTCGACCCTGGCGCCGTCACGCAGCCCGGCCTGGCCGGTCACCACGATGTCCTCATCGCCCTCGAGCCCGTCGATGACCTCGATCTGCGTGCCGCGCGCATAGCCGGTGCGCACGCTGCGCCGCTCGGCCTTGCCCTCGATGACCACGAACACCGAGTCCGACACGTCGTCGTCCAGGATTGCGACCCGTGGTACCAGCAGCACGTCCCGGCGCGCATCCCAGACGATGTTGAAACGGCCGAACATGCCGGGCTTGAGCCGGCCGCCCTGGTCCGGCACCTCCATGGTCACCTTGAAGGTGCCCGTGGCGGGATCGACGACCGGGCTGATGCGCTTCACCGTGGCGTGGAAGCGCTGGCCGGGGATCGCGTCGACGGAGAGTTCTGCCGGTTGGCCGGGTTCCAGGCGCCGGAACTCGCGCTCCGGGATGTGGATGTAGGCGATCAGCGGGTCGAGCGCGGTGACCTGGAAGGCCGGCTCGTTGACGGATACGGTGTTGCCGAGCCGGATGTGGCGGCGCGAGACCACGCCGGCGATGGGCGCGCGGATGCGGGTGTAGTCGTACTCGAGCTGGGCGAGGCGGTAGTTGGCGCGCAGCGCTTCGAGCTCGAATTTCAGGTCCTCGAAGGCGCCGGAACTGACCAGGCCGCGCTCGAAGAGCTGGACGTTGCGGTTGTATTCCTGTTCCAGCTTGCGCAGGTTGGCAAGCGCGCGCTCCATCTCCAGCCGCAGGCGATCCCCGTCGAGCCGGGCCAGCACCTGGCCCTCCTTTACCCGGTCGCCTTCCTCGACCAGGATCTCGACGATTTCGCCGCCGACCTTCGCCACCACCAGCGCGTCCGCGTCAGTTTCCAGCGAGGCCGTGCCGGTGTGCACTGCGAAAACGTCGCCGCGCTCCAGGTGTGCCGTCTCGACCGGGATGCCAGGGCCGTCCGCCTTCTCGCCGGCGTCTGCCTGGGGCCCGGACTCGGACTTGCAGCCGACGAGGAGCAGGGCGCTGACCAGCAGCGGCATCATCAGGGTGGCCCAGCGGACCGCGGCAGCGTGGGAGCGCTCCAGCCCGGCAGGCGGGCTGGCCGGAGAAGCGGTCACGGGCGAGCGAGAAAACGAGTTCATTGGAGGGCTCCCGACATCAACCGATGGTTCACTACAGTAGTGTTGTAGTGAAGTATAACACCGGTTTTGCCGGGCGCAAGCCCCCCCGGAGTCGCTCGCCTCAGTCCGCCCCGACCACCCGGTTGCGGGCCAGGACGGTCTCGGGCACCGCTGCAAGGTCGGCCACCACCTGGGCCGCCTCGCGCAACAGTGCGTCCGGCCCGTCTTCCGATTCGACGTCCGCCAGCGCGGCCACCGGCTCGAGACCGCGGGCGGCCCGGCGCTCGTTCTCCCGCGCCAGCCGCTCCGCCTCGAAGCGACGGCCTTCCTCGCGCCGCTGCTCCAGGTTCAGGGACACGGTCTTGCGGCTGCGACGCGCCTCGATCGCCTCGATGTCGCCCAGCATGAACAGGAAATCCGGGTCTGCACTGCGGCGGCGCTCGTGTTCCAGCGCGAGCAACTCGATGGCGTCGCCGAGTTCGCCCTGCGGCGTGAAACGCGTGGCGCGGATCTGGTCCCAGGGGAGCGCGGTATCCCGCGTGCTCTCACCGACCATGTGGGCGTCGACGGGGGAGGGCACCACGATGTCCGGGATGACCCCGCGATGCTGGGTGCTCTCGCCGGTCACGCGGTAATACTTGCCGATGGTCATCGTGAGCTGGCCGAAACGCGGCTCGGGCCCGGGTGCGTAGCGATCCAGCGGGTATAGGTTCTGCACCGTTCCCTTGCCATAGGTCTGCTGGCCGACCACCACGCCGCGGCCATAGTCCTGGATGGCCCCCGCGAAAATCTCGGACGCCGAGG
>ERZ869909.948-NODE-948-length-26965-cov-33.818655_pt1 | contig 26965 bp, 19 predicted proteins | sample MGYA00520892_ERZ869909 | MGnify/ENA primary metagenome ERZ869909 (study PRJEB32215, sample SAMEA104723947) | bioreactor metagenome | biome: bioreactor; feature: anaerobic bioreactor; material: water | place: China | collected 2015-03-12 ... | reverse complement strand
GACGTGCGCCTCGTCACCTACGCCAACGCGCTCGCCGTCTACGGCAAGAGCGGGCAGATGGCCGAGGACGACTGGCTCTCTCCCCAGCCCATCGACCAGCGCACGCTCTATCAGGGCAACACCGTTCTTCGCGGCGGACAGACGCCGAGGGTCGCAGGCTCCTCGACCGAGAGCGAGTGAACCGCCTGTTTTGCAGCGGCTCCGAGGAACACGACGGAAACAACATTTTTCGACCGAAGGGATACGAACATGGTGACTGTGGGGAAGACCGCTGTGGACCAGCGCGCCAAGCCCGGCTTTCTGGATCGCGAGGCGATCGTCGCGAAGCCGGGGTTCAATCGTTGGCTGCTTCCGCCAGCGGCGCTTTCGATCCATCTTTGCATTGGCATGGCCTACGGTTTCTCGGTGTTCTGGAAACCGTTGCAGGCGGCGCTCGTTGGAGCGGACGGCACGATCCTGCCGGAATGCTCCGCCGGTGCCGCGACCTTCGCGGAGAAGGCGTTCGGAACGATGCGGGCGCTGACGGCGACAGACTGCAACTGGAGCCAGTTCGACCTCGGCTGGATGTACACTTTCTTCTTTGTGCTGCTCGGCGTTTCCGCCGCGATCTGGGGAGAATGGCTCGAACGCGCTGGGCCGAGAAAGGCCGGTATCGTCGCGACGCTTTGCTGGTGCGGCGGTCTTTTGATCTCTGCCGTTGGCGTCTACACGCACCAACTTTGGCTGATGTGGCTTGGATCGGGTGTCATCGGCGGAATTGGCCTCGGTCTCGGCTACATCTCTCCCGTCTCGACGCTCATCAAGTGGTTTCCTGATCGGCGCGGCATGGCGACCGGCATGGCCATCATGGGATTTGGCGGAGGCGCGATGGTCGGATCGCCGTTGGCGACGTTTCTCATGGACGAGATCTTCAAGACCAGCACGGAGCCGGGAGTTTGGCAGACCTTCGTTGCCATGGCTGCAATCTACGTGGTGTTCATGCTGATCGGGTCGTTCGGGTATCGGCTGCCGCCGCCTGGCTGGAAGCCGGAAGGGTGGACGCCGTCCGTTAATCGCAAGACGATGATGACTTCGAACCATGTGCATCTCAAGGATGCGCACAAGACGTCGGCGTTCTGGCTGATCTGGCTGGCACTTTGCCTAAACGTTTCCGCTGGGATCGGAATCATCGGTGCCGCGTCGCCCATGCTGCAGGAGACGTTCGGAGGTTCTCTCATCGGGCAGCCCGACGTCGGCTACCTCGAGATGAAGCGCGACATCTCACTCGCGGCTGCTGCGGCTGCCGTTGCCGCCGGCTTCGTCGGCGTGATCTCGCTCTTCAACATCTTCGGCCGCTTTGCGTGGGCATCGTCATCGGATTACCTGGGCCGGAAGAGGACCTATTTCATCTTCTTCGCGCTCGGCGCCTCTCTCTACATTCTCGCGGCATCGGCCGCGGACTGGGGCATGCTGGCGCTGTTCGTCATTTGCGTGTGCATCATCGCTTCGATGTACGGCGGCGGCTTTTCTACGGTGCCGGCTTATCTCGCAGATATTTTCGGCACGCAGTTTGTCGGCGCCATCCATGGCCGCTTGCTTACGGCTTGGTCTACGGCGGGAATCGTCGGTCCGGTCATCGTCAACTATCTCCACGATACGCGCGTTGCCGCCGGTGTTCCGCCCGACCAAATCTACGGCCAGATTTTCTACATCCTGGCCGGGCTTCTGGTGGTGGGATTTGTCGCGAACGCCTTCATACGGCCTGTCCCTCCCAAATGGCACATGAGCGAAGAGGATGTCGCGCGTGAGCAAGCCAAGCTCAGGTCGAGCACCGATACCGGGGAAACCGGCTCTTTTGGAATCGGCAAAGGCGGACTGGATGCAAAGGCGTTTCTTTTCTGGTCCATCGTCGGCATCCCCATCGCATGGGGTGTTTGGCAGACCGGGCTGAAGGCGCTTGCGCTGCTCGGCTGACAAGGCTCTGCCGAAGCGAAGAACTGCCATGCGCTTGGTGGGCCGCCACAGACGGCGGCTCACCAACGCGTCGCGCGCGCCGACGAACATACGGACGCCGAGAACGTTGGCGACGGCCCTGCCTATGAACGTCTGGCGGCCGAGGGCGACACGTTCGGAAGTGGCGCCGCCTACGACTTCGACGGCACCTCTAGCAGCGATTCGCTGGTTCTTGGGTGCAGCGCCGTCAGAGAGAAGAACATCGAGATCGCGGTGGGCAGCCTGCATGGCCTGATCGCCGACATGCGGTGCGAGCGCACGCCGTATGCCGTCTTTCCGCGCCGGGAGACCGCGTGAAATCGGTATTGAAGTCGTGAGCGCCGCGTTCCGGCCGGATACTGACATTGCGCCCATGGGCAACGCCCACGCCTTCCGGCTCGCGGCCGCACGCCCACGTTGTGGCATATAAATCCCATCACGCGAGCGTTCATTCTGCGCGTGGCATTGGTCATTGACAAAAGACCGGTCAGGTGGCGGAAAGTGTTTTTCGCGACGGATAAGGGAACGCGGTAAAACGTTGATTTGTCGACGCCGCGGCTGCGCCCGCAACTGTATGCAGTGAGCTTTCTCGTTAGAATGCCACTGGCGACCTCGTCAGGCCGCTGGGAAGGTGAACGCGGAAGCGCTTGAGCTGCAAGCCAGGAGACCTGCCGTTGCGTGTCGCCCATCCCTCGTGCGGGCCGCGCGGTGGAACGGACTCCGTAGTGGCGACTGATGTGCAACCGAAGGGAAGCGACGTCAGGCATGCCATTTTACGGTGTCTGTTCCTAGTTTTCGTGAGCAAGACGTCCGCGTTCCGCGGCGGCAATTCTTGTTCATGGGCTCCGTGGCGATGATATGCGACGTTTCACTTCCCCGAAGCCTGTGGATGCTATTGGGGGGTTCTGGTGCTTTTTCTATCTCGAAATTCGTCGTTGCCGGCGCGGCGTGGTCTCTTCCTCGCGGCCTCCGGCGCCGCGCTTCTGTCGGCTAGCGCCGCCCTGGCCCAGACGGCCGCCGAGCCTGTCGAAAGCGAGCTGCCGCCCGTCGTGGTCGGCTCTCCGGCGCAGGGCAAGAAAAGCTCGGCTTCCAAAAAGCAGCAGCCGCTACCCGTTCCCGTGGCCGCCGATGCGTTTGAAAGCGAAGCGCTCGACACCGGCGTGAATGCCGGTGCATCCCCCGTGACTGGGGCCGCCGCGCGTGAGTTCGTCAATCCCATCACCACGACGGGCTCGCGGACTCCGACCGAGGCGCTCCGCCTTCCCTTCAGCACAACGGTCGTAACGCGGGATCAGATCGAGAAATCGGGCGCCGTCCGCCTCGACCAAGTATTGCGCTCGGTGCCCGGCCTGCAGTTCGGCACGCAGGGCAACGCCTATCCGCGCATCGCGACGCGAGGGCTTCGCGATACCGCCGACGTGCTCGTGCTGATCGACGGCGTTCCGTTCCGTCAGCTTGGCGGCGCGGCCGATCTCACGATGCTGCCGGTCGGCATCATCGAGCGTGTTGAGTTCGTGAAGGGGCCTTCGTCGGCGCTCTATGGCCGAAGCGCGATCGGCGGCGTTCTGCAGATTTTCACGCGGCCCGATTCCGATACGGCCGTTTACAAGCAGCGGGCGACGGTCGGCTCCGACAATTTCCGCGAAACGGTCGCGAGCGGCTACGTGCCGTTCCAGGGCGGCAGCGCGTCGATCCAGGCGGGCATCTCCGACACCGACGGCTTTCAGCGCGACACGGACCGCGAGGCCGGGTTCGTTTCCGGCACGTTGGACAGGCACATCACCGATTGGCTGACGATCGGTGTCGTCGGCCAGTACAGCCAGGTCGACGCAAAGCGGGGCTCGATCATTCCCCTCATCAATGGACGACCGGCCTTCGGGATCACCCGCGAAGACAACTTCGGCCTGCCGGGCGCCCGCTTCGAAGGCGAATACACGTCTCTTTCCATTCCGATGAAGGCCAATCTCGGCAACGGGTGGGACGTCCAGAACATCTTCAACGTGAACCGCTATGACCGCTTCGCGACGGGCGGCATCACGATCACGCCGAACGCGACGCCGACGAGCAAGAACTGGAGCGAGTCGGATACGCGCCAGGAGCTTCTGCAGAACGATCTCATCGCCCAATGGAACGGGCGGGCTTTTGGCGGCACCGCGAACTTCTCTTTCGGCGGCAACTACGAAACCGGTCGAATGGATCAGGCGTCGCCGTCGTTCGCCAACCAGCCGACGTTTCTGAGGCCGAATTTCACGACACCTGTCGGGAACGCCGGGAACTATCCGTATGGCATTCGCGGAGCAACGACGCTGTCGGACACCACGCAGACGGTGGGCGGCGTGTTCGCAGGGCTGGACTATAGTCTGGGTCCGTGGAGCCTCTTCACCGGCGTTCGGTGGGATTCGTTCGAAACGACGCTCGAACGGTCCGGCACGGACGTGGTTGCCACCAAGAGCGGCGACAAGGCGACGAAGCGTTTCGGCACGAGCTACGAGCTGATCCAGACTCCGGGAACGACGGTTGCCGTCTTTGCCAACTACACGGAAGGCTTCCGTCCGCAGCTTCCCGCGCTTTCGACGCAGGGCGGTATCACGCTGCCGCAGCTTCTCGATCCCGAATTCACGAAAAACTACGAGGCCGGCTTCAAGGTCAGCGCGTTCAACAATGCGCTGTTCGCCGAAGTCACCTTCTTCGACATGGAACGCGTGGACGCGCAACGTTCGTTCCGTGTGGATGCCGACACGTTCCTGTTCACCAACGCCCAGCAGCGGGTCGACGGCGTCGAAGCGCAACTCCGCTATCGCGCGACCGACAATCTGAGCGGCTACTTCATCTACAGCTATCAGGATGCGGTGAATACGAACTTCGTCACCACGGCCGGAGACTTCTCGGGCAACACCATCCGCATGGCCGCCCGTCACTTCGCGGGAGCCGGGTTCGACTGGGCGTTCGGGAATCTGAACTGGAACGTGAGCGTAAACTATGTCGGCTCGCGGCCGCTGCGGGACAACCTGCCCGTGGCGCAGATCCAGACGCTGCCGTCGTATGTTGTCTGGAATACGTCGCTTCGCTATGATTTCGACCGCTATTTCGCACAGGCCACGGTGAACAACATCTTCGACGAGTTCTACATCGCCGACGATTTCTCGGCTCAGAACGCGGGCAACGCAGGGCCGCCGCGAGAGTTTCTCTTCACGGCCGGCGTTCGCTTCTGATGCTGACGCGGCGCCATCTGTTCGCGATCGGCGCCGCGCTCGCCGCTGATTTGCTTCTTTCCGGCCGTGTCCTCGCGCTCGAGGATGCGGCCGGAAACACGCTCAACCTGTCCGCTCCGCCACGTCGCATCGTCGCTCTCAATCCCGCGATGGTGGAAAGCGTCGTCGCCATCGGTGCCCTGGACCGGATCGTCGGGATCGGCGGCAAGGTGCTTTACCCCGAAAGCGTGCTGCATCTGCCGAGCGTCGGAGGTGCGTTCGGCTTCTCGGTGGAAGCGGTGCTTGCGCTCGATCCGGATCTGGTCGTGATGGCGGTCGGAACGGATGCCGCAGCCCAGCTTGCTCGTCCGCTGTCGGAAATGGGGGTTCCGGTCTTTCTCGCAACCTACACCGACTTCGCCTCGATCCTCGCTTACATGCGCCTGCTCGGTGCGGCGCTCGGTCTGAGCGACCACGCGGAGCGGCTCGTCTCGTCCATGCAGGCGACGATTTCGGATGTCGCCGAGACGCTGAAAGATCGTCCGCGGCGCGGTGTCTATCTCGAAACCGGCGCGGCGGGCAACGCGGCGTTTCAAACGGTGCGCGCGGGCCATTATGCGGACGACGGCATCCGGCTTGCGGGGGGACGCAACGTCTTCACACTCAGAGGTCCGCGCCAGGTGACGGTCGAGGGCATCGCGGAGGCCGATCCGGACGTCATCGTGGTGCTGGCAAGCGATCCGGCGCTCACGCCCGAGGTCGTCGCCGCACGGTCCGGGTGGAGCGCGTTGCGGGCGGTGCGCGAGAGCAAGGTGGTGGTTCTGCCGCGCGGCTTCATGCTGATCCCGGGGCCGCGCCAGGCGGAGGCCGTGCGGATCCTGGCGCAGGCCATCCATCCGGAGGCGTTTGCGCGATGAAACCCGGCGCGCTCACCATTTCGCTCGCTGTCGCGCTCGCGCTGGGTGGCATGCTCGTGGGGGCGATGCTCGGCGTCACGAGCACGGACCCGCTTCGTCTTCTGAGCGCGATCACGAGCACCGATCCGTCATCCAACGACGTTCTGCTCGCATGGCGCGTACAGCGCGTCGTCGGCGCGTTCCTCGTCGGCGCCTGCCTGGCAATGGCCGGTGTGATCTACCAGGGCGCGTTTCGCAACCCGCTCGCCGAGCCGTTTCTCCTCGGAAGCTCGGCCGGCGGTGCTTTGGGTGCGGTCTTCGCGATCCTGCTACCGTGGCCATGGCTGTCTGCCGTCGGACTGCCGGTGATGGCCTTTGTCGGCGCGTGGGGCGCGACGCTCCTAGTGCTGGGGATCAGCCGGGCGGCGCGGATCGAGGATGCGGCCGGGATGCTGCTCGTCGGTATTGCGCTCGCGGCGCTGCTCGGCGCGCTCCGGTCCGCCGTTACATTGGTTCTGGCCGACGAATCCGTGAGCCTGCGCGCGTTGGTGAGCTGGACGCTCGGTGGGCTGCAATCGCCGACAGGCACGACGCTCTGGACATTCGCGGCGCTCACCGCGCTTTGCCTCGTCGCATCCCTCGCGCTGGCGCGGAAGCTCGACATTCTCGGGTTCGGCGAGGCGACGGCGGCGACCATGGGCGTGGACGTCGGGCGCTTTCTGACACTTGCGCTGACGGTTGCGGCCTTCGCCACCGGGCTTGCGGTGGCGTGGGGCGGAGTGCTTGCCTTCGTCGGGTTAATCGTGCCGCACGCCGTGCGGTGGTGGATCGGTGAGCGCCACGCGCCGCTGCTTCTTCATTCCGCGCTCGTGGGCGGTGGTTTTCTCGCCGTCTTCGACGGCATTTCGCGCAGCGTGCTCGCGCCGTCCGAAATTCCGCTGGGGCTTTTGACATCCTTGATCGGCGCTCCGTTCTTCCTCTTTCTTCTCGTACGGCGGTACCGATGATCCAGGTCGAACGCCTGCGCGTCGTGCGCAACGAGAGTGTGCTGCTCGACGACGTCTCGTTCTCGCTCGCGCGAGGTGAGGTCGTCGCGCTGCTCGGCCCGAACGGAGCGGGAAAGACCACGCTCGTCAAAGCCCTGGTTGGCCTCGCTCGTCTGTCGGACGGGCGTGTCGAAGTCGCGGGGCGGCCGATCGGCTCGTATCGCGCGGGGGAGCGGGCGCGCCTGCTCGCCTATGTGGCGCAGCAGCAGGACTTCATCTGGGACTTGGAGGTCGGGGAGATCGTGGCATTGGGCGCGAGATCGCCGGGCGATGCAACTCATGCGCTTGCCAAGTTCGATCTCGCGGCCTTCGCGCATCGGCGCATCAAGAGCCTGTCCGGCGGCGAACGGGCGAGAGTGATGCTCGCGCGCGCGCTTGCCGCCCACACGCCGTTTCTCGTGGCCGACGAGCCCGCGGCCAATCTCGACATCAAGTATCAGCGCCATGCGATGCAGCGGCTGAGGCAGGCGGCGCAAACGGCAAATGTCGGCGTGCTCGTCGTGCTTCACGATCTCAACCTGGCGTTCACGTTTGCCGACAGAGTGCTGCTGATGCACGAGGGAACGCTCGCGCTCGACGCACCGGCAGCCGATGCGGCGGCATCGCTCGTGCTCGACCGCGTGTTCGGCGAGCGCTTCATGCGCACGACCGTTGAGGGGCGCACGCTCGTGCTTCCTGCGGGGGAGCCGGAATGACGCGGTTCTCCGTTCTGGATCAGTCGGCGACGTCGGCCGGGCGCAGCGACGACGCAACACTCCGCAACACCATTGCGCTTGCCCGGCACTGCGAGCGCCTCGGCTATCATCGCTTCTGGCTCGCAGAGCATCACAACAGTCCGGCCAACGTGGGGACGGCGCCCGAAGTCCTCTGTGCCGCCATCGCTTCCGTGACACACCGCATTCGTGTCGGCAGTGCCGGTGTCCTACTGACCCACTATGCGCCGCTCAAGGTCGCCGAGGTGTTCCGCGTTCTGAGCGCGATCGCGCCGGGCCGGATCGACCTCGGCGTCGGGCGCTCGCCGGGCGGGAATGCAGAGACGGTCGCGGCTTTGAACCGAGGCGCGCCGGATGTGGCGCACGAAGAGAAGGTGGCCGAGCTGTTGCGCTGGCTCGAGCATGACGGCGCCGCGCCGGAGCCCGACAGTGTGCGCGCCTATCCGCGGCCCGTCGCCGGGCCGGAGCCTTGGATGCTCGGAAGCTCGCTCCGCGGCGCGACACTGGCGGCGCGGCACGGCTTGCCGTTTTGCTTCAACTTTTCCCACGGCACCAACTATGGGCTCGCGCGGCAATCGCTCGACGTCTACCGGGCCGATTATCGTCCGAGCCGCGAATTTCCGAAGCCCATCACCTCGCTCTCGATCTGGACGCTTGCGGCCGAGAGCACGGACGAGGCGGAGCGATTGTTCGCGCCGCGCGCGTATTGGCGGGTCATGCTGGATCGCGGCATTCGCGGGCCGATGATCTCGCCCGAGCTGGCGATGGCCGAGCGGTATACGCCTGCGGAACAGGCGCGCATCGAAGAAATGCGCCACTACTCCGTCGTCGGGTCCGTCGGGGACGTTTCGGCGCGTTTGCGGACTATTGCGCAGGCGTATGCGGTCGACGAGATCGTTCTCGCAACGTGGACGTTCGATGCGCGGGATCAATGGGCGTCCTATCGATTGCTGGCGGATGCGCTCGGTTTCTCCGAGCACAAACGGACCGACGATCCCTCCTCGCATTCGTCGTAGTGGGCTTGAGCTCGGGGCGCGGCGAGAGGGCGCCTAGGAGAGAGCGTCGAGCGAAAAAAACCGTGATTTCAAGGCCGGCTGCGGAGCGGCGGGAACCTTGCCCTGTGCACGCCGCTTGAAGGAGGGAGGCCGCCTTCTGCGGGGCCGTCGACGCACGTCATACGGTGGCCGCAGAGGTATGGTTGTATGGAGCCAACAGCAATCTGTTTCCAGGTTCCGTTCATATTGGGTTCAACTGTCCGGATCTAGGAAACGGTATCTTTCCGGACGTCGTGTATCAGGTGGACATCCGACAAGCGAAGGAGCGCACCGTCAAATGAAGAAGATTCTCGCAATTGCAGTGGCCTCGTTGGGCCTCGTGTTCGTTTCTGTGAGCCCCTCCAGCGCGGCAGGTGCGCTTGGCAGCGGTGCGTCGGCCGTCGGCAAGGCTGCCGCCGTCGAAAGCACGGGGGTTCACCAGGTTCGTCGCCGTCATCGCGGCCGCAACGCCGCCATCGGCATCCTGGGTGCTGCCGCGGCCGCCGCCATCATTTCGGAATCCGCACGCGCCAGCGATCGCCGCGACTATCGCCGCGCCCGTTCGAGCTGCCGCTCGCTCGATTACCGCTGCGCCAACGGTTCGCGCCGCGCGTGCCGCGATTTCGACTACTACTGCGATTGATCGTAACGCATTCGTCTTGTGACGGATTGAGGCCGGCCCCTCGTATTCACGCGGGCCGGCCTTTTTCATGGTCGCGTGGTCTCGTTCGTCGCCGTCCAAAAAAATAGTTCAGACCACGCCGGAAGCATCGGGCCACACTTTGCCCCGATAGCGCCATCCTCACGCCCTTGTTTCCCGTGATTTCCTTACGGGTAACTTTCTTCAACGGAGCCTGTATGAGAGCATTTAAGATGATCGGTGCCGTCGTCGCGTTTGCGGCGATGGGCATCGCGGCGGCGCAAGCAGCGCCCGGATATTCGACGGTCAATCTGAATCTCAGGACAGGACCGGATACGGAATATCCGCGCGTCGACGTCATTCCCGAGGGCGACCCCGTCGAGGTCCTGGGGTGCCTGCGGGACGAGTCCTGGTGCGATATCGTCTGGGACGGAAATCGCGGCTGGGTGTTCAGCGAGTACATCGCGCTGGATCATCGCGGCGAGTACGTGCCGCTACCCGACATCGGCCTATCTGCCTTCCGCATTCCCGTCGTGCGGTTCGCCGCATCGGATTATTGGGGCCGTCATTATGTCGGCCGCCCCTGGTACGCGGAGCGTCAGCGCTGGTATCGCCATACGCCGCGCGTTCGCCAGGGATGGCGCGCTCCGCCTGCGGGCAAGCGTTCGCCGGGCTGGTGGCGCTCTGGCTATCAGGCGCCCAAAGGCATGCGTCCGCCGGAGCGTGGCTGGAAGCGCCCTGACCGCCAGAGGGGCGGGCCGCAGCATCACGACCGTCGCGACCAGCGGGATGGCCGGTCTGACGGCCGCCACGACCATGGGCGCCGCTGATCGCACAACTTTTTACAGCTAAAGGAGGCCCGGACGGCAGACAGCCGCCCGGGCCTTTCCTTTTGGCGACCGCGTGCATCGAGGGTTCGGGAGCTAGGGTCCGTACTCAATATTGGATGGGACATTGATGAGCCAAGACAGGCCAAGGGCCAGGAAAATCGCGCAGCGCGATGCCTTCGCATCGGGCAAGCGGTTTGACGCCGCCATTGGCTTGTCTTGGCTCACCCCGCAGGGGCGCGGTGCTTTCGCACTGCCGGTTCGTCGCGAAAGCTTGCAAACCATGGAGGTTTGCTGCGCTTTCGCTCCTGCCGGCATCACGAAAGTCCTCGCGTCAATGCCCATCGAATATTGAGTACGGACCCTAGAGCGTGATCATTTTCGATTGAATCGGGATCACGCTCTATCTCGTTGGTGAGACCGATGATTCACGCTTCAGGCGGATAGGGCCTGAAGCGATCATGGTCTAATCTAATAGTCCCACTCGAAGCCGACGCCGATCTTGCTCTTTCCGTCGGAGCCCAGCTCGCCGCGCGCCTTCAAGTTCTTCGTCAGGTCGTGATCGATCACGACCTGGCTGGAACCCGCTGCCGTACCCTGCCGCACGCCGACGTAGGTGCTCTCGTTCAGGTAGCTGCCGGCCGAGACGGTCGCCGCGCCTTGGCTGTCGGTTCCGATGTCGAGCACATCGACGCCGACGGATGCCTTGAGCTGGTCGAGGACGCCGGGCCCGCTCGACAGGCCTCCGATCTTGTCGATCTCGCTTGCGAGCTGAGCGAGCTGCATCGGCGAGAGACCGGCGAGATCCTTGTTGTACAGCAGGCGGGCGACCACCTCGTCCTCCGGAAGCGCGGGAACGGACGAGAACGCGAACTTGGGATCGGCGGACGAGCCGGTCACGCTCACGATCACCGTCACGTCGCCGGCCTGTGCGGCGGCTTCCATATCGAGCAGCGGCTCGAGCGATCCATAGAAATTGATGTTGCCGCGCCGGAAGTCGAGCTGCCGGCCGAGAATGGCGAGGCGTCCGCGCTCCATCGAGAATGCGCCGTTCGCGATCGGATGAGCGCCCGTGCCTCCGAGGCGCAGGGCGCCCCCAAGCTGAACGTCGAGGCCGCGTCCCTGCACGAAAATGCGGTTGGCCGCATCCAGCTGGATGTCGAGCGCGATGTGCGGTCCGCCCTTGCTTTGCGGGCGTTCGGCGCGGGCTTCATCGCGGGTTTCGAGATGGGATGGCGCATTGACGTGGCGAATGTCGAGCGCTGAAATCGAGCGCGGCATGGCGTTCGGCACGGTGACGTCGAGCCGCGTGAGCTTGATTGCGCCGGAGGCTGCGAGATCCTCGGGCGTGCCGCCGATTTCGAAACGTCCGTCCAATTCGCCCGCCATGAGACGCCGGTCGTCGAAACGCAAGGCAGAGACGTCGAGGGCGATCCTGAGCGTGGGCGGAGCGCCATCCTCGCCAAGCGTGAGGTTGCCGGTTGCGTTCAGCGTCCCGCCGCGCTCGCTCGCCGCGTCGAGCCGTTCGATGACGGCACCCCGCTCGCTCACGCGGATGTGCGCGTTCAATGGTTTCAATGTCAGGCCGCTTTCGGGATCGCGAACGGTTGCGTCGGCGATGTCGACCGTCGCGGCAAGGGACGGGGCCGCAAGCGTGCCACCAACGGTGCCGCCGAGGCGCGCACGTCCTGAGATCCGGGCTGCGCCCTCGGCGAGCGAGGCGTTGGCGAGCGCGAGCGGAATGTCTCCCGACAGAGCCGCCTTGAGCTGGCCGCCCGGTGCGAGATCCAACGTGCCCTGGGTCGTGACGACGAGGTTGTCAGGCCCGCGCGTTTTGACTTCGCCTTCGACACGGTTGTTTGCAAGCTTTGCGTCCACGTCGACCGTCATCGGGGGGAGGGCGTTTCGCGTGGCGGCTGCGGATGCGTTTCGCCACGTGGCGCGTGCGGTGGCGAGTGGCGTGTCGGGCGTTCCGGCGATGTCGATTGCCGCGTCGATGGCGCCGCCGAGGCCGATCTCCGGCGCGAACGCGTTCGCGATGTCGGCGGGAAGACCCGCGACGCGCGTTGTGAGATCGAGCTTTTGCGCGCTCGCCGTGCCGCTGACCTCGATGCGGCCCGATCCGATCGCGAGCGCGAGCTTGCCGATGCGCGTTTCGTTCCCCGCGAGCGTGATGCGTGCGGGCTCTGCGAGGACGATGCTTGCCGCGTCCTTTCTCAGCGTCATCTTGGACAGGGTCAGGTCGTGGCCGGCTTCCGCACGCGTGAGGGCTCCGGCGAAATCGAGGTTTGCCCCGTTCGCGCTGCCCGACATGGCGATGTCGGTCGTTTCGCCGTGCCCGTGCGCGGTAACGCGGATATTTTTCGCCTCGATCCCGCCGGTGACGGACGCCACCGTCAGCTCGGCGTTTCCTTTGATGTCGTCCGAGAGTTCGTCAAAACGTCCCTCGGCGTTGAGCGCATTCAAGCGCAGTTTGCCGTAGCTGATCGCCGTGGATTGCGCGCGGAAGGTGAGCGCGGGCTCGGCAGGTGCATCGCTCAGCGCGATCGAGGCCGTCAATGCACCTTCGACCGTCTCGTTCAGGATCGCGCCGAGCGCGGCGAGGCTGGAGGCGTCGATGGTGATCCGGCCGGTGGGTTTTCCGCTGTCATTCACGGCGACATCTCCGGTCACGCGGATTTGGCCGAGCGTCATGGAGAGGCCGTCAATGCTCGCGCCGCCATTCGGTTCGGTCGCGATTTGCGCGAGCGCGACGAGCGGCTGGCCTGCAATGTCTGCGCGGGCGTCGAGCTTGCCTGAGAACGCCTCGGCGGATTGTTTTCCGGCAAGCGTTGCCGATGGGTTTGCGACGGGTTGACCGTGAAGTGTGGCGTTCTCCGCCGCGAGGGAGACGGCGATGTCGAGATCGTCGAGCGATCCTCGCACGTTACCTTCGAGGGAGACGATGCCGGTCATCGCCGGCGCGAAGCGTGCGAGATCCGCAACGCGGGCCGCGATATCGAGCGCGAGCGCGTCGCCGGAGGGCGCGCCGGCGATGGTGCCCGTCAGCCCGTCTGTCGCGAAGGCGAGGTCGAGACGCTCCGGGCCCGCACTGCCGGTGACCGTGACGGCGAGATCCAGCGGGTCGTCGGCCGGGCTGCGCTGCAGCCCTGTTGCGGCGATGCGCATGTCGATGTCGTCGAGACGCAGAACGATGGGATCGGCCTGTCTGGCGGTCATCTCCACGGCAAAGTGACCCAGCGTCTGCTCTCCGCGCGCGATGCCCGAGGCTGCGATGTGCGCGGTGACGTTGCGCGCCGTCGCGCTCTTCGGGGCCGATATTTTCAGATCCGCACCGCTGAGCGTCAGCGCCTCGCCATCTCCCATCGGGAATGTCAGGGGCTCGCCATTGCCATCGCCTTGGCCGACGCGTGCCGCGATCTCGCCAAACGCCATGTTCGTCGTCGTGTCGATCCCCCCGTTCCCGCGGAGATCGAAAGCCTCGTTGCCGAGGGTTGCGTGCTCGATGTCGAGCTGCCCGTTGGCCCAGCGTCCGCTGAAGCGGCCCATCGTTTTTCCCGCCACGAGCGCGGAGAGGGCGCGCGGCGTGAGCGGTGTTAGGTAGCCTTCGAATTGCGCTGCGATGTCGTGCCCGCCTGCGCTTTCATCGATGGCGGCGTTGCCTGCGACGAACGGCGTGCCCGATGCCGCGAGCGACCACTCGGCGCGCCATGTGTCGAGCGGCCCGCTGCCGTCGAAGGCGAGATCCAGCGTCGCGCCGCCGAGATCGAGCAGCCGCGCGACGATCCCATCGCCGGGTTCGGACGCGGCGACGGCGAGATCGAGATCCTTCGTTTCGGGCCGATAGGAAAGGTGGACGGTCGCCGTCCCTCCGGGGCCGTCGAGGCGGCGGATCGCGAGGTGGGCTCCCAGGCCCTGCGCGGGATCGACGAGGTGCGCGTCGGCTTTGACGTGGAGCCGCAACGGCTCGCCTGCGACTGCTTCCCCGATGCTGATCTCGGCCAGCTCGAAGTGCGCGAGCACGAGGCGCATAAGCGGAATGTTCGGCGAACCGCTGCTGTCTGGCTTCTTTTCCTCCGATACCGGGGTGCGGGAGACATCAACCGCGTCCGCCGTGAGAGTTTCGATGTGAAGGCGCCCGGCAAAAAGCGCGCGCGGGTGCCACGAAAACGCGAGCCCACGAATTTCGAGCCAATCGCCGTCGCGATCGGACAGCGCGACGCTCGCGATCCGGCCGCTGGAAAACAGAGACCCTTCAAGCGTGCCGAAACGGATGGCGCTGTCCGCCGACGAGGCCGCCCATGCAGCCAGCCTCAGTGCGGAGCGCTGGCCAGGTCCCGTCGCGAGCCAGACGGTGGCGAGCAGTGCGGCCACACCACCCGCGAGAGCGATCCTGCCGAGCCACTTGACGATCCGCTTCTTCATCAGAACGCCTGCCCGAGGCCGACGTAGATGCCGAAGTCGTCGCGGCCGTCCTTCTCCGTGAGGGGCAAGGCCACGTCGAGGCGAACGGGGCCAAGTGCCGTGAAGTAGCGCAGGCCAATGCCTGCGCCAACGTATGTCGCATCCGAAAACGTCGGGAGCGCGTTGTCGGACACCGTTGCGATGTCGATGAACGGGACGATGCCGATCGCGGGCGTTGCGCGGAGCCTGAGTTCGAGCGATGCGGCGAGCAGCGACAGGCCGCCCGTGACGCGACCGGCTTCCATCGGGCCCAGGCTGCGATACTCGTAGCCGCGCACGGAGCCGCCTCCGCCCGCGAAGATGCGGTCCGTTGCCGGGACGTCGGCCAGTGACGCGCCGGCCACGCTTTCGAACGAGATGCGGCCGGCGAGGACGGCGCGCCGCTCCTCGTCGAAGGGCAGGTAGCTTGCGACCTGCACGCGGCTCGCCACGTAGGCGCTCGAGCCTGCGACATCCAGCGACGGCGTGACGGTCGTCAGCGCGTGGACGCCACCCGTTGGGTCCATTCTGCTGTCGCGGGTGTCGTAGACGAGATCCGTCGGCAGCGAGAAAACCGAGAAACTGCGCGTGCCGAAGGCATCCTCGATGCGGCTTTGGCGACCCGAGGCGGCGACCGAGCCTTCGAGGTCGGGGCTGAACCGGCGCGACAGGCCGAGCTTCACGAACCCGGCATAGCTCTCGTAGGCGTCGGGGGCTTCGCGTTCGAGCCGGAATTCGGCGAACAGGTCGGTGTCGATGTCGAGAATGCCGGGCTTGGCATAGACGGCGCCGGCGCGATATTCGAGGCCGTCCCATCCATCGGTGCCGATGCGCGCCACCGAGGCATCGATGCGCAGCCGCTCGCCTTCGCCGAAGAGGTTTCTGTGGCCCCAGTAGGCGGTGAGCTCGGTGCCGTCGAGCGTCGAGAGAGACGCGGTGCCGCCGAAGTAGCGGGGCTTTCTCTCGCTGATGTCGAAGGTGATCGGAATGGCGCCATCGGGGCCGACTTCTTCGCCCTCGATAATGCGCACGCTATCGATGCTTTCGAGCTTGCGCAGGCGCTCGCGGGATTTCCTCAGATCCGCCGGGTTGAAGGGGCGGCCCGGCGCGATGGCGCTGTAGTCGGCGACCTTGGCGCTCGACAGCTCGTGCGAGCCGACGACGTTGACCCAGCCGTACACGGCCGGATCGCCCGGCGCGACCTCGACATCGACGCGCACTTCCGCCGTCGCATGGTCGGCCGTGATGTCGCGGTGGGCGACCTGCGCGAAGGGATAGCCTGCGGACCGCCACTCTTCGACCAGCTTGTCGATGGCCGTGGCAATGACGGCAGGGCGGGCCGGCTCGCCCATGACGAGGCCATAGACCTCCGGGCTCATGGGCGGCGCGACGGGGGTCGGCATCGTCTGTGTGAACGACATCAGGCCGAACAGAAACGCGGGGCCAGGCTCGACAGCGATGCGGACGGCCGCAGGCGTCGTTTCATCCGTGTCTTCGGTGACCATCGCCAGAACGTCGTCGAGTGGCGTGCCGTCGATTTCGATCGCGACGGTCGCGGCGAAGCGGCCTTCGGACTGGAGCGCGGCCGCAAGCCTGTCGCGGTCCGCGCGGGCGCGCGCGACGAGAGACGTCCGATCCGGCGCGCCCGCCTTTTGCTGCTCGATCAGAAGCGACGTGCCGGAGATCACGGTGGTGAGGTCGGCATCGTCGTTCTCGACCTCGATGGCGACCGAGTAGGCCACCCCGTCGACGACGGGCTCGGCTCCGAACAGGCGCACGCCGAACACCTCGACGGCCTGAGTGGAGGGCGCGCAAAGCAGCATCGGGATGAGGCAGAGAGCCAGGGCCCCTCTCGAGAGGGCGGCGGCTTTCAGAGCATCGAGCAACGTGCGTGGTCCGTGTCGTTATGTCTTTGGGACTCAACGCAAACTCGTACACTCTCACGTGCGCCGAAACGCCGGTTGGCACGCTGCCCTGTATTCTATCAGACCGGTGCCGCAGATGACACCCGCGATGGCATCCTGTTGATGATGTTGGCCCAGAGGCCACAGGCGCGCATTTCGCGCGCGTTTTCGCTGTTTGCGAGAGACGACTTCAGGCCAGGGCCGCGCGAATCGCGTCGAGACCGTCGGTGAGGGCCGCAGGGCCCGGCTGCAGGATGAGCGGCGATTTGATTTCGACGATGCGTCCCTGTTTCACGGCGGGAATCGCGTCCCAGCCGTTCCGGCTCGCGATCCGCTCGGGGCGGACTTTCTTGCCGCACCAGGAGGCGAGGATGATGTCGGGAGCGCGTGAGATGACGTCTTCCGGCGTTACGATGCGATCTTTCGCGGCGGCACGCGCCTTGAGGTCGGCGAAGATGTCGGTGCCGCCCGCGATCTCGATCAGCTCGGACACCCAGCCGATGCCGGAGATCAAGGGATCGTCCCATTCCTCGAAATAGACGCGAGGGCGATGGCTCGCGGCGCCTGTTTCGCGGGCGATGTCGGCGATGCGTGCTTCCAGCGTGCTGGCGAGTGCTTCCGTCTTTTCTGTGCAACCGATCAAAGCGCCCAGCGTGCGGATCATCGCGAAGATGCCGGCGAGATCGCGCTGATTGAAGACGTGAACGGCAAGACCGGCGCGCGCAAGGTCGGCGACGATGGCGGCCTGGATGTCGGAGAACGCGAGGACGAGGTCTGGCTTCAGAGCCAGGATTTTTTCGACGTCGGCCGAGGTGAAGGCCGAGATGCGCGGCTTTTCCTTGCGGACTTGCGGAGGGCGGACGGCATATCCCGAAACGCCGACGATGCGATCCTGCTCCCCGATGAGGTAGAGCGTCTCAACCGTTTCCTCGGTGAGACAGACCAAACGCTCTGCCGGATACCGCCTCATGCCTTCGCTCGTCTTTCGTTCAGGCCGCGCGGCGGGCTTCGGCGGCCGCGCTCAGCCAGCCCTTGATGCGGCCGACATCGGGAGGTGCGCCGTCTCGCAGCAAGCGGCGTCCCGCGGGCGTTGCGGCGAAGGCGAGCACGTCCGCACAGAGCTTGTCGGCATCCGTGGCGGCAAGGCTTTCGCCCGAGCGGTATCCCGATTGCGCGAGCAGCTCCGCGTGCGTGCCGCGCAGGCCGGGGACGTCCAGCATCAGGCGGCACTGATCTTGCCACAGCGCGACGGTTTTGGCCGTCACCCAACGCGAGGACATGCCGGATGCGACCGTTGCCGCATCGGCGGCGAGGAAGTCGGCGACGGTCTTGACGCCGAGCGGGGCCATCCGCTCTGCGGTGCGCGGGCCGATGGAAGGCGCGCGCTCGATGTCGTCCTCAAGCGCGAGGTAGGGTCTCAGGTTGGCCGGCGTCTGTGCAGACAGCGGCTGGCGCGATACGCTTTTGGCGGCAGCGGGAACCGGCTTGGTCGCGGCGAGGGCGGCGGCGCGTGCTGCCGCCTGTTGTGCCACGCGCGGGGCTTCCACCTCCTTCGCATAGAGCCTGCTGATGACGCGGTCGTCCTCGGGCAACGTCGCGTCCACGCGGCCGGTGGTCATCAACTCGTCGTACATGGCTTCGACCACACGACGGTCTTCCGCATCGGCGAGACGCTTGGCGAGCGTTTTCGCCGGGATCTTGATCGCGGCCATGATCGTGTCGAGGCCGAGCGAGACCTCGGGTGGCGTCGCTCCGCTTTCGGCGAATGCGCGGTCGAGCACGGTTGCAAACGCGGCGGCCGCGTAGACGACGAGTTCCGACAGAATGGTGCGGCTCAGCTCGTCGAGGCCCGCGGGCGGGTCGCTCACGCCGAGGTGCAGATCGTAATGCACGATCAGTTTTTCGTAGTGGACGTTGGCCTTTTCCGCGCCGCGGCAGACGAGCTCGCGCAGCCAGCCCGGGCCTTCGCCGGCCTCGACCTCGATCTCGCCGTGGGCCGCGAGACCCTGCGCCCGCAGGTCGTTGTACGATCGAGAGATCGACCATTCCGCCGCGCGGTGGACGCTGTTCTCGGCTTCGGACTGCCCGGTGTGGAAGGGCTGCACGGGATCGGTGACGTAGTGGGAGAGCACGCCTGCGCTCCACACCGCTTCTTCCCAATCGCCACGCGCAAGCGCGTCCACGACGAGCCCGTACCACTTCTCCGATTGCCCGAGCGCGCCGCCCCAATAGTTGTCGCGCACGTGGAGCACGTGGTTCTTGAAGTCCTTGAACTCGTTGTCGGGGGCCTTCGAGCCCTGCATGTAGATTTCGGCGTGCTTCAGGAAGAGCCTGCGCCAGCCCTCGGCGTCCGCGCTGTCGAGCGATCGCAGCGCGTCGAGCGCGAGCTTGTGATGCGTGCCCGTGGCGTGGGCGGCGTAGACGATCCGGAACAGCAGGGACATGCGTTTCCCCTCCCAGCGGCATGGGCAACTTTCTCAAGCGTTCTTGGGCCGAGTCGGGGGGGCTCGTGAAGACGGGCAGGGGTCTCGCCTGTGCATGATCGACCTAGAGGAAGTCCAGGAGTGCTTCCAGCGTCTCGTCGGGGGCTTCCTCCGGGAGAAAATGGCCGCAGTCGAGGGCGTGGCCCGTGACTTCGGCCGCCGATTTCTTTCGCCATTCGGCGAGCACGTCGAAGGTCTTGCCGACGATGCCGCGCCCGCCCCAGAGCACCAGAAGCGGCATGACGAGCTTTTGGCCGGCCGCGTCGCTTTCCCGGTCGTGCACGAGATCGATGGTGGCGCCGGCGCGGTAATCCTCGCAGGTGGCGTGAATGGCCATCGGGTCGAAGAACGCTTCGACGTAATGGCGGAGGATCGGCTCGTCGAACGCGCCGTCCGTGCGGCACCAGGAGGCGATGGTGTGGCGGATGTAGCGATGCGTGTTGTTGACGATCATCCGTTCCGGGAAGTCCGCGGGCTGGATGAGGAAGAACCAGTGATAGTAGGCCGTTGCGAAGGCCTGATCGGTGGCGGCATACATCGTGTGGGTCGGGCAGATGTCGAGCAGCGCCAGACGCTCCACCGCGTCCGCATGATCGAGCGCGAGGCGGTGGGCGACGCGCGCGCCGCGGTCGTGTCCGACGAGGCGGAAGCGCGAAAAGCCGAGCGCGCGCATGAGCGCGATCTGGTCGTGCGCCATGGTGCGCTTCGCATAGGTTTCGTGGCTGCCTCCGCCGGGAGGTTTGCAAGATTCGCCATATCCGCGGAGATCGGCGGCCACCACGGTGAATTTCTTCGCAAGCGGTGCGGCGATCTTGCGCCAGCAGGCGCGAGTCTGCGGGTAACCATGCAGGAGCAGCAGCGGCGGGCCCTCGCCGCCGACGGAGGCTGCGATGTCAATGCCGTTGCCCACCGGGATGGTGTGTGATGTAAAGCCCTCGAACATCGGCGGCCTCCTGCTGCCCACCATATCCATAGCGTAGAATCGGGGGAGATCTCATGAAGCTTGTACGGTTCGGAGCCATCGGCGCGGAAAAGCCCGGTCTCGTCGACGCGGATGGCAAGATCCGCGATCTCTCGGCGCATGTGGCCGACATTTCCGGCGACACGCTCGGCGCCGAGAGCCTGGCTCGTCTGCGGGCCATCGATCCGGCGTCGTTGCCGCTCGCGCCCGAAGGCGTGCGCCTTGGTGCACCGGTCGCGCGGCCATGGAGCTTCATCGCCATAGGTCTCAACTACGTCGATCATGCCAAGGAAACGGGACAGGAGATCCCGTCCGAGCCGATCCTCTTCAACAAGCTCGGCAACACCGTCTCCGGCCCCTTCGACGACGTGATCTATCCGAAAGACTCCAATCGCATGGACTGGGAGGTCGAGATCGCGTTCGTCGTCGGCAAGCGCGCGCGGTATGTCGAAGAGAAGGACGCGATGGACTACGTCGCGGGCTACGCGGTCTGCAACGACGTCTCGGAGCGGCGCTTCCAGTCGAAGCGGAACGGCCAGTGGGTGAAGGGCAAGGCGTGCGAGACGTTCGGTCCGCTCGGTCCCTGGCTCGTGACGACGGACGAGATCACGGATCCGCACAATCTCTCGATGTCGCTCAAGGTCAACGGCGAGTTGAAGCAGAAGGGCTCGACCTCGACGATGATCTTCTCGATTCCGTATCTGCTTTCGTACATTTCGCAGTTCATGGTGCTCGAAGCGGGCGACGTGGTGACGACGGGCACGCCGCCGGGCGTCGGCTGCGGTATGAAGCCGCCGCAGTATCTCGTCGCGGGCGACGTGATGGAGCTCGAGATCGAAGGGCTCGGCCTGCAGCGGCAGACGGTCGTGCCGTTCACGGGCTGATCGAAAATGGAGCGGCAGGTCCTATCGACCTGCCGCCCGTAATCTTAAGACATCGGCAGGGCGAGCACACGGCCCGGTCCGACCATCAGATCCCAGATGTCACCGTCCGCGACCTCGATCTCCTCGGTGACGGTCGGCTGCCCCGGGGGTGCGCAGCGTGTAGGTATGTTTTCCGGGCGCGACGTCGAGCGTCGGTCCGTCCGCTTTTTCCGTGCCCTTTCGCGCCGGAGCACGAGCGTCGGCGCAGACTGGAACAATGCGTGCAATCCTTGGGGTGACGTGCGCTCAGCGCACCGAGAACTTGAACGGGATCGAGACGACGAGCGGCCCGTCGTTCGCCTCGCTCGGCATCGGCGGGAACGGTGCGGCGCGCGTGATCGATGCGATCGCGGCGTCGTCGAGGATCTGATGGCCCGAGCTTTTGGTGACCTCGCTCGAGATCAATTCACCCTGCCGGCCCACCGTGAACCGCACGATGACCGTTCCCACGCGCTGGGAGCGCGGGCTCACCTTCTTCCGAGAAATGTGGGAGTAGAGCCGGCCGCGATAGGCGGAGATGGCCGTTGCCCGTCCGCCCTCTTGCTTGGCGCCCGTCGCGCGCTGCTCTTCGATGGACATTTCCGTCTGCTCGATGACGGCGACCTGCTCGATCTCCTGGATCTCTTTGATCTCGTCGGGCTCGGTCTGCTCGACCACCTCATCCGGCGTTTCACGCAGCTCTTCGGGCTCGGGCGCCAGCACGACGTCTTCCTGCTCGGGGCCGAACTCCGAGCCGATCACGTGCGGGACGTCCTCTGCAGGTGGGGGCGGCTTGACCTCCTCGATCGGGGCGGCGGCGGCGAGTACGGGCGGCGGGGCTTCGACGGCCGCAATGTCGACCTCGGCCTCGCCCATGCGTGCGAAGCCGTCGAGCGCGATCCCCTGCTCGACGACGAACGTGTCCTCACCCGAGCCTTCGTCGAGCGCGGCCCCGCCCGGCGAAATCAGCAGGACGCCGACGAGCGCGCCGTGCAGCGCAACGGAGAACAGCCATGTGACGGCGCGCAGGGTCATCGGGGAAACCGGGTCTCCATCCTGTGCTTATTGCTGCATGTCCGCGGGCCGGGGCTGGGACAGCAGCGAGACGCGGCCATATCCGCTTTCGCCCACGCGACCCAGAACGTCCATCACGTCGCCGTAGGCGTTCTTCTTATCGGCGCGGACATAGACCACCGCGTCGCCCTCGCTCTCACGTAGTGCGCGCAGCTTCGGTATCAATCCGTCTTGCGTGACCTGCTCGTCGCGGACATACAGCTCGCCCTCGCTGGTCAGAGAAACCACCATCGGCTTCTGGGCCTGGCTCACGCGTGTTGCGGCGGTGCTCGGCAGTTCGAGCGGAACGCCGGCGATCATGAGCGGCGCTGCCACCATGAAGATGATCAGCAGCACCAGCATCACATCCACCATGGGCGTGATGTTGATCTCGGCGACCGGGCGATAACCGCCGTCGTCCTCGTCGCCGGCAGGCGCGCCGTTTCCGACCGACATGCCCATCAGAAGGATGCCCCTGCGCGTAGTGGTTCGGTGCCGGCCGCACCGCGCGCCTGCGTATCGGACTGCGGCTGCGAGAGACGGCGGGCAAGCTGGGTTATGGTCGTGTTTCCGCGGTTCGCGCCGCGTCCGAGCGAAACGGCGATCTGGTTGTAGGCCATCACGGCAGGGATCGCGGCGGCGAGGCCGAGCGCGGTGACGAAGAGGGCTTCGGCAATGCCGGGCGCCACCACCGCGAGCGACGTGTCTTTCTGGGAGGCGATGGCGGTGAAGCTGTTCATGATGCCCCAGACGGTGCCGAACAGGCCGATGAACGGCGCAGCCGAGCCGGTGGTTGCGAGGAAGGGCAGACCCGCTTCGAGCCTTTGCAGCTCGGCTTTGAGCGCTCCGCGCATGGAGCGTTCGAGCCGCGCACGCAGATCCGTGCGCGACTCGTTGCGCGATACGCCTTCGTTGGCTTCGCTGTGGGCGGCTGACAGCAGCGTGCGCACCAGCCCTCGGGGCGCGTCGGTGAGCGCGTCGTTGCCGACGGTGCGCTCGAGGCGCCTCAGCTCACGGCGGAGCTTTGCCAGGCGAACCGCCTTCTCGAAAATGATCGCCCAGCATGTCACGGACAGGACGACCAGGATCACCATCACCGCCTTCACGACAGGGTCGGCGTCGAAGATGAAGTCCCAGATCGACAGACTGTGATGGACGGCCCCGGGGCCAACTTGCTCCACAGTGAATACCCTTTGCTACGCTGCTAGCTACTTCGAAAGTTCGACGTCCGTGAGCGACTTCACCGAGAGGCGGGCGAGGCAATCCTCGATCGCGCTGGCGGGCCCTTTGCACTCCATGACGTCGTTGATCAGGAAGCTGCCGATTTCGTCGCATTTGTTGTCGAGGTCGAACAGCTTGACCGTGCGCTTCTTCGGCTTGAGAGGCGCGAGATCCATTGCGAAACGGCGACCGATGACGCCGTTTTTCTGGAAGAGCACCAGATCGAGCTTCAGGCTTTCGTATTCGGTCGGGCTGTCGTTGTTGACGACCAAGTAGGCGCGGCAACCGCTGCCTTGGCCTTCGAGCTTGTTGAGTTCGACGGACAGGCCGGAGTCCTGAGCCACGGCCGGAAGACCGCCGAGGGAAAGGGTGGCAAGAGCGAACAGGCCGAGGGCGCTGCCTCTGGTGCGGGTGAGCAGGGTCAAAAAAACCTCCTAGACTTGCAGAGTTCTGGCTTGTCGGCTTGCTTGGTTTGCCCGTTTGCCACGCTGATCGGGGCGCGCTGCAAGCTCTTTTGTCGTTCCATTATAACCTGACACCGCAACTCCGTCCCGCCGCAGTTCGCGCTGTGTCAGAGCCCTGAGGTCCCCCGTCTAGGCCGTTGGCATTGTGTCGGTTTGACGCAGAGAGCCGCTGGTCAATATCCCAACATCGTGGCCGGAATCAACCGATCGAATTTCGATTGCCTCGCTTCGGTGACATGCGGCGTCCGCCGGTCCGTCCCCGTGAGGCGGAGCACCTTGCCGGATGCAGGGGATTGCCGGGAAAAAGTCCCTGCGACGTTGCGGACGCCAACGTGAAAATCGGACCTCGTGGTGAGGACAAGATCTCTCCACTGCGCAGGCGGCGGCGGCAGACGTCGACGTGGATTACATCATTGAAATTCCAGTATTTTATGTACCATACCGATGTCTTTTGTGCGCATGCTCGCAGCTCATGCCCGTTTGGTGGGCGAGTTCGGCCATCTTCTATCGAAATAGGCATCCGTATGAACCCGGATGGTGTGATGCGGAAGAGCAACACCTGATGTGGTTTCGTCTTTCCCGTGTTGGATCGGGAATTTGTACCTGTTGTCGCAGCCTTCTCTCTCAGACATTGCTGATTTTGACCTAAACGTGGCGAACCGGACGGAATCAATCTGTCGTGTGTTGCCCTACGGGTTATGCCTGAGGGGAGGTAAGGATGAACGAATTCACGAAAAAATATGCCGTTGTTGCGGTTGGCCTTGCGGGACTGAGTTCGGCGGCGCTGGCGCAGAATGCTGCGCAGCCAGCCGAAGGGCAGTTGCCTGAGGTGGAGGTCATCCAGCAAAAGGCACCGGCCGCGAAAAAGAAGGCGGCGCCCATCGCGAAAAAGGCATCTCCGCCGGCCGCTGTGCCGACGCCCATGCCGCCTCCTCAGGAGGTGTTCGAGGAGGAAGTGCCCTCGCTCGCCAATTCGCCCTACGGGTCGCCTGCCAGCGGCGGCGCCCAGGCCCGCGCCGAGCAGTCTGCCCAGACCCCCATCAACCCGTCGCAGATCATCCCGCAAAATCTGGATGGTTTTTCCGCAGCGGCGACGAACGTCACTTCGGAGGCGCTGCAAGAGCGCCAGCCGCGCAACATCAACGAGGCGCTGACGCGGGTGCCTGGCGTGATCGTCATCAACGACGACGCCAACGCGCATCACGGCGGCATCGCGGTCCGCGGCTCGCCGCCGCGGCGTTCACGCAAGATGCTCGTCATGGAAGACGGGCACACCGTCAACCTCGCGCTGTGGCTCGATCCGTCCGTTCACTACTGGGCGCCGGTCGACCGTCTGGAGAGCATCGAGGTTCTGCGCGGCACCGTCATCACTCACGGGCCGAACAACAACTTCGGCGTGATCAACGCGCGCAATCTTTCTCCCTTCGGCCCGAACGAGACGGTCATCAGCTCGTCGATCGGATTTACGAAGACCAAGCGCGGCAGCTTCAGACCCATCGACGAGGTTGAGATCGACGACGGGGATGTCGAAATCGACTTCGACGATCCCGTCTCCCGCAAATCCAGAACCGACGTTTCGGCCCGGTGGCACGTCCACACGCGCCAAAGCTTCGACAACGTCGGCGTCGTCGCATCCTACACGGGTGCGGATGTCCAGGGTGCATGGGATACGGAACGGCTGAGGTTCAACGATTTCTACGGTGCCATCGGCTGGAAGGGCAGCAGCTCCGACCTCGTCGTGTCCTCCATGTATGCCCGCCAGCGTGACGACTACGACGAGCAGAACTTCCTCGGTGGTTTCGAGGTCGAGGGTGCGGCTAACGAGGCCGAGGCTTCCGCCGTCGCGGCCGGACTTGCCGAGCAGCAGTTCAAATGGCTGAAGCACTGCAAGACCTGCTTTGCGCCTGCGTCGGGGCTCAATACCTACACGGGCGAGGTCTGGCGCGGCCAGGTGGTCCATAACGCCTATATCGACGAGGACACGACGGTTACGAGCCGCTTCTATGCGGGCTATCACCGTCGCGACCGCTATCAGCTCCTCATTCCTCAGTCCAATCCCAGCGGAACTCCGGGTGAGGCTCCCGAGCTGGAGGATGGCGACGACGGCCTCAACAACATCGAGCTCGGCATCGACAGCATGTTCGGGCGTCTGCGCACCTTCCGGCACGTGGGCGGCGAGGTTCGCGCCGAGTTCGCAAACCGCCAGGTTCTCGGGTTCAGGAACGATATTCAGGCGGGCATCCGCTACGAATACCAGGACATGAGCAACAAGAACGTGCTCGGGCTCGAGAACGAGATCCTGAAGGACGGCAGCAAGGGTGCGCTGACATTCTTCGATCGCTCGCTCGACGCCAACACCGTGTCGGCGTTCCTGCAGACGAACATCTATGCCGCGCGCGATTTCAATGTCGTGCCCGGCGTGCGTTTCGAGTGGTTCGAAGTCGGCCGCCGCAACCGTGTCGTTGCTGCCGAAGAGGGCGAAGCGGAAATCGAGGGCGGGCATCTCGAGATCGAGAACATCGACTTCTCGCCCGATCCGGCGCGGGAGCGGTTCTCCAGCTTCAACGCTCTGCCCGGCGTCTCGTTTGCCTACACCGGCTTCAACCGGACGACGGTGTTCGGCGGGTACAATCGCGGCCTGACCACGACCGTGCTCAGGAACGAGGACTTCCCGGCACCGGACGAGATCGGCGACAACTTCAATATCGGTCTCAGAAGCTCTGCCATCCGCGGCTTCGACTTCGAGGTGGTGGGCTTCCACCAGCGGTTCAAGAACTTCCAGTATGGAGAATCGTTCTCGGCCGTGACCAGCGATCGCGAGTTCGGCCGTGCCGAGCGTGCGGAGATCTCGGGCGTCGAGCTTTACGGACGGCTCAACTCCCAGCCGTTCACGGGCGGTGACTACAACTTCTTCGCCGAGAGCAACTACACCTATTCCCGGGCCACCCTCGAAAAGGCGTACGCCTTCGACGAGGACGGCAACATCGAAGCGAGCTATGGCGGCAACCGGATCCCCGAGACGCCCTGGCACGTGGCCGCCCTCACGCTCGGTGTCGAGCAGAGGACCGGCTGGCGCTGGGATGCGAGCGTGACCTGGACGTATCGTGGCTCGTTCTACACCGATGCGGCCAATACACCCTACGGCTACGGCTTCGAAATCGAGGACGAAGGCGGCGGCGAGTTCGAAATCGAGGAGGCTGGCGAAAGCGGCGGCGT
>ERZ869909.947-NODE-947-length-26995-cov-3.926555_pt1 | contig 26995 bp, 20 predicted proteins | sample MGYA00520892_ERZ869909 | MGnify/ENA primary metagenome ERZ869909 (study PRJEB32215, sample SAMEA104723947) | bioreactor metagenome | biome: bioreactor; feature: anaerobic bioreactor; material: water | place: China | collected 2015-03-12 ... | reverse complement strand
CACGACCATTATAACAAAACGACAAACGCAAGAAGGAAGTAGAAGTATGGCTACCGGTAAAGTCAAATGGTTCAATAACTCGAAAGGTTTTGGTTTTATTGAATCTGAGGAGCGCAGTGGTGATATCTTTGCCCACTACTCCACCATTCAAATGGAAGGATACCGTACGCTAAAAGCTGGACAAGAAGTCGACTTTGAGCTCGAAGAAGGTCCTAAAGGTTTACACGCAATCCATATCGTTCCCCACTCAGCAGATACCAAATCATAACATTTGTTGTATCTATGAGTGGTTGCAGCCGGTGTGTTTTGCACACCGGCTTTTCCATTTGGCACAACTAAAACTGTAACCCTTAATCATTCATTCCATAAAAACGACGCAATTGAACGCGCAAATTCGGCGGCGTACCAACAATCGTTAAAGTATCTGTTTGCACGTCATATTCAACTCGGCCACCAAGTAGTTTCTGTTCAAACGCAACACTCAAGCCACCACCTTGACCTTGAAATTTCATTAATGAACGCAAGCTTGCTTTGTCGGCTGGAAATGCATCTGGCATATCCAAGCCTTTTTCCTGAGCGAAGCTTTTTAATGACGGCGCACCTTGCTCAACTAAACGTTGATCCAATGACTGTAGCTGCACCTGCTCGCCCTGTTGCCACTGCTCACCGCAGTACTCATAGACTTCTTTGCGAACATCTTGTGCACGCTCTGGCTCAAGGTCAGCACCCGCAATCATGGCCTGTACCGTATTGACTAACTGCTGTGTGCTCGCTTTTGCATTGACGCGTTCAACACAACCAAGAAAATCCAAGAAGAACTCACCTGCTTTGCGACCGGTGCGGCCTTTCAAAAATGAAACGTAGTAAAGATCATCCGCTTCAGCCTGATATTCGGTCAAGTTAATACGCGCCGCCAGTTGCACTTTGCCAACATCGAGTTGCGCGGCTTTGTGCACACTCAAGTCGGGTTGCACCATGACGCCTTCGCGCACAGGTAAGTAGCCTACTAACAGAAAACGGTCGCCGCTTTCTTCATAGTCCGCTAGTAACAAAAAGCCCGCTTCACCAACTGCATAGTTGCTTAGTTGTTGCTGCAATAAACGAGCAACCTGTTGCGATAGTTCAACAAAGCTATTGGCGTCCGTCAACCAATGAGCCAGCAACTTAGGGAATTCAGGCTCAGGAATCGCCTCGCCGCGCTCACGAGCATCCGCATAGACTGAGTCGTCAGCACTGACGAAGCTTGCGTACCCTTTGGTTGGCTTCGCTTGGTAAACCTCTGATAGTTCAGCAAGTAGCGTCACCACTTCAGGGTCGTTCTGCAAGGTTGCAGGGGAAAACCGTACGCCATAATTACCGTCTGGATCTTGATATATTTCGTGCACAATGCTGGCTGTAACCGTCAGATTCATGTCTCTCTCGCTATGCAACCTACTGATTTATGTTAAACTTAAGAAATTGTATTCTACCACGTGAATGAAGAGAGCCCCATGCCGATACTGTCGAAATACGACGAAGAGCGTCAAGAAAAACTCATCAATGAAATTTTAGATTTATTTGCCAATGACAGCTCTCCAAGTGACTTAGCTTTGATGACCTTAGGCAATGTCACTACCCACATCATTCATAACCATGTTGCTGCGGACAAACGAGAAGCAGTCGCAAGGCAGTTTGGGCAAATTCTGCTACAATCCATAGCAAACTCGAGCCAAAGTTAGTTCGCTCGCTTCCGAAAAGAATAAATACAAGAGCAGCCCATGGGAAAGTATCAGCAACGAGACCGCATCGCACGCTTGATTAGTTGGGGCCACTGGTTCACCTTTGGCAATATTTTCTTATGCTTATTAATCGGCCTTTTGTATGTGGAAAATGCGCTGCCGACCGGTTCTGCGTTGGGAAATAGTTACATTTTTATTAGTTGGCTCGGCCATTTCGCCTTCTTACCATTCGTTGCTTTTATTATTCTTTTGTTTCCTTTATGTCTAATCGTGCCATTCTCGAGGTTTCTCCGTGGCTATGCCGCAACCATTGGCACAATTGGCCTCTTTACCCTGCTTTTCGACGGCATATTCTTTCGGCAATATGGCTTCCATCTCAATACCTATTCACTCAATCAATTAGCACTCGACGCCGAAGAATGGTTTGCCGGTGGCAGCTTTCTCTTATTATCGCTCATCATACTCAGCTTTTTACTGATTTTTGCGGTTCAGCTCACCCTCGCCAACATAGCCTGGAAGCGTCTCGATTTACTACGTGATCGGTCCTTCGCAAAAGTGTTCACTGCGGTCTTTATTGCCAGTTTCCTAGCTAGCCACAGCACCCATATATGGGCAGATGCGAACTTATATTCACCGATCACACAACACGATGACTTATTTCCGTTGTCTTATCCAACCACAGCCAAATCATTGATGGCTCGTCACGGCTGGATTACCACCGAGCAATTCCAAGGGCGCCAAGACTTATTTAGCCGCGAAGCCCAGTTGCGAGTGAAGTACCCGACCGGGCCGATGCTCTGTAGTAAAGAATCTAATTCATTAAGTACAACGGTATTTGCTTTCCAACATATGGATGCGGAGACCGCCGCTAAACTCACCGCTTCGGTTCCGCAGCTCGAACGTCACCAAGGCCAGCATCTGGCTCATGTCGATAGCGCTGCGGCCATCACTACTTTGCTCTACGGCATTCCTGATTTGTACAATCAAAGTATTCACCGGCAAGGCCTCCTGCCAGCCTACCTCCGTACGATGCAGGATTTTGCAACACCTGTGCGTCTGCTTGCGTCACCTGCATTTGGCCGTGATTCTGTGCCGGCAGTCATGCAAGCGGAAACTCGCAGCTGGACCGGTGCGTTACAACCTGGGTTAAATGTCAGTGTCATCTTTGTCACGGCCGCAGATATTGACGAGGTAATCACCTACCTTGAGCAAGTTATCGAGTCCGCACAGCCGGTGATAATCACCGGCTTAACCGCCGCAACGGAAAACAGCAATACCATTCAGCCTGAAGTTTTGAATGTGCCGCTCTGGACTGCGAATATGGACGTATATCCGCGTCAATTAACGACCCTTGAAGATATTATTCCAACTGTGCTCACTGCGTACATGTCTTGCGCTGAGCAGTTTCGAAATTTCACCAACGGCATTTCTCTGACCCAACCGACTCGAGAATTTCCACGCGTCTACACTGTGCGCCCTTATTTCTATATATTTGAACAACAGCAAACGACTATCATCGATGCCAATGGCGACATGTTATTGTTTAATCAAGCTGGTGAATTAGTCCCTGGTGCCGTTCCACCGACTCCGGTGTTCATTCAAAGCTTACGTGAGTTGCAGCGTTTCGCTGATCAATAGCTCTACGGCTGATTAGGAATTGATTAAAAAGACGGCAGTTATTCGGCTAATCTGTTATTGCAGCTTGCGATTTGTGTTGAAAGCAGTAAGATACAGCGCACGGTCGGCGTGTGGCGCAGCTTGGTAGCGCACTGTCATGGGGTGTCAGGGGTCGCTGGTTCAAATCCAGTCACGCCGACCAACAAATTCAAAAAAAGGGTTAAAGCGCAGGCTTTAACCCTTTTTTATGATTTAAATTCACTTTAATCTACTTTTTCACCAATATGCTCAGCGAGAAAATCGAGCATTCGTTGCCAACGTTCAACATTGTTCTCTGGTTTATAGAAACCGTGCCCTTCCGTTTCCTTGATGAGCTCCGAATAGGGTAGCTCATGCCGTTCAAGCTCTGCCTTGAAATGGTGTAGGTGTTCAATTGGCGCCCGCATATCACGGCCACCGTGCACTAGCATCACTGGTCGTGTTAATCGTTGCGCCTGATGTTTGGGTGATTGAGCGCGCAATGCGGCAGTGTCCGTCCCTAACACGCGACGCAGATAAGCCATACCAAAATCACTTTGTGGTAAATCGCCACTAGTAAACATGAGTTCTAAATCGTAGAACCCAGAAAATCCGATGGCACATTGATATAACTCGGGATACTCGATGGCCGACATAACAGCCGCGTAACCACCAAATGACGCTCCGGAAATACACACACGATCCGGATCGATCAGTTTTTCGTTGGCGAGATGTGTCACACCATCGGCAATATCTGCAATAATCCGGCGTCCCCATTGCTGCAGACCCGCTCGCTCGAAGGCTAGTCCGAAGCCACTCGAACCGCGAAAGTTGGGTTGCAGCACTGCGTAACCATGGTCTGCGAGAAGTTTCGCTTCCAGATTAATAATACCCATTGAATCACGCATTCCGAGCGGTCCACCATGGGGGATCACCACTAACGGGATGTCGCCCGACTTAACATTATTCGGTAGTGTCAGAAGCGCCAGAATGTCGGTACCATCTCGCGCTGTATAGCGAATTGTTTTGGTATGTGGCAGTTCCACACCTTGTAGCCAAGGTCGGCTTTGCGCCAGTAGTTCGAGTTCGTTTGATTCCCGATTGAATAAGTAGAACTGACGGGATTCATTAGCCGATTGCACCGTCAGAATTTGCAACTGATTATCGGCCGTCGCTGAATGGATATGGGCCTGCTGCTTGGGGAACGTCGCAAAGACTCGTAAAAGGCTTTCCGCTTCACCCTCTTGAGTGCCGTCAGCAAAAAATACATGTTCTATTTCTTCTAGCTCAAAACTTGCGCCAATAACTTCGCTTGGACGTCCCTGGCGAAAACTAAACAGCGGCTCCACATCAACTTGTGGGTGTGCGAGCATTAAAGTTTCTTCATTCGTCTCAAAATTATATCGTGCAATACTAAAGGTATCTGTAGTGTTGGCCGAGAGCCCGACGACTTCGTTACCGTCATGAGTAAATGCAAGCGGAATAAAACCGCCCTCCAGCTCGTCAACTTCGCTAATTTTCACCCAAGGTGCGCGAGCATTAGCACGGTACAGCATGACCACAAGATTAGGGTTCTCAGTTGAAACACCCCGTGCAAGCCGCACTGTCCCAGTTTGGTCGGTTAATAGTTGAACTTGCGACCCACGATAGCTGCGTACCGGAATCCGCCCCTCGCTACGTTTGCGACCGCTATCGACTCGCATCCGATATAAATCAAGGAAGGGTTGGGTTTCACGCATACTAAACTGAGAAATAAGGACTTCACCATTATGGTTCGGCAAGATATCAACGAGCTCAGCAAACACAAAGTTGCCATCACGTGAGCGAGGTCCAGTCAGGATGACACGTCGAGAACCATCCGCATCCATCGCGATCAATTCACCGGTTGCAATGGGTTGCTCAAGTGCGCCAATTTCTCGCGCGGTGGTCATTAATAGACGATTACTCGTAACCCAGTGAAAGGCACTGACCGACTCATTACCACGTAATTGCGTAACCGAAAGCACCGCACGCGACTGCACATCGAGCACGGTAAGTCGTATCACTCCTTCGTCATCTCGGCTCGTAGCCGCGAGGTAATCACCTTGGGGAGAGATCTTAATGTCAATGAATTGTACCGGCCGAGCGTAATCAGCTAAGCTCAATCCACTGTTTGTATTGGCGTATCCCACCACGCTAAAAAACCCGAGCAGCAATACTCCGACTTTTAGCATCAGTCCTTTCATGTCGTTAAATTACCTTGTCGTCCGCGCTAAACAACAAATGGCTAAAACCACCATTTCAGCACTCATCGTCCATGACGATCATTGAATTTAATTCGTCTTAGTCCCCTATTATCCCACGAATAAACTCTTCGACAATCAAATCAATGTAAGCAGATGTTACATTCAAATGAGTCACTAGACGCATGCGCGCTGCACTTGAAAGCATGATCCCTTTCTGACGACAGTGTGCAGCGGTTTTTTGTGCTAATACCGGATCCGTAAATTGCACGTACACCATATTAGTAACTGCGGGCTCTACTTGTACCTGCTCAATGCCATGCGCGACTAGTTGTGCCTTCAGTTTAGTTGCTAACAACACGGCATTGTCATGATCAACTTGTAAACGCTGAATATGATGGTCTATCGCATAATCTATCGCTGCCGCAACAAATCCCGCCTGACGCATTCCACCACCTAGCATCTTGCGCCAACGGCGTGCTTTTGCAATCGTCTCACGGTCGGCCGCTAATACGGAACCAATGGGTGCGCCTAGCCCTTTCGAAAAACACACCGAAACGCTATCAAACCCATCTGTGAGTGTCTCTAAACTGGCACCGCTGGCAATATGCGCATTAAACAGGCGCGCTCCATCAAGGTGTAATTTCAACCCGTGATGCTGAGTAAAGTCGCGCGCAGCATCTAAGAACTTCGTCGGCATCACCTTCCCCGTATGCGTGTTTTCGAGGGCAAGTAGTCGTGTAACTGGAAAATGCGGGTCATTGGGTTTCACTTTCTTTGCCAGAACCTCGAGGTCGAGTGTTCCATCAGCCTGCACAGCAACGGTTTGCGGGACAATCCCCCCAAGCACTGCGGCGCCACCAGCTTCGTAGCGATAGGTATGGTATTCCTCACCGACCAAATACTCTTCACCGCGTTGACACTGACTGAGTAGTGCGAGCAGATTACTTTGGGTGCCACTGGTGCATAGCAACGCAGACTCTTTATTCAGCATGCGCGCTACACGAGCTTCCAATGCGTTGACCGTTTCATCTTCACCGTACACATCATCACCAACGTTGGCATTTGCCATATACTCGCGCATTGCTGCACTTGGTAACGTGACTGTATCACTGCGTAAATCAATTGTTTTCATAGGCTTCTCGTTAGCAAAAAGGCAGCGCGAACGCTGCCTTTATCATTCTGATGCGTACTATTACCAAATTTTAATCCGCACGTCTTCATCCCGATACATCGGATCACCCGGTTGCACGTCAAACGCTTGGTAAAACTCAGGCATGTTCGATAATGGCCCTAACACCCGATACTTCCCGGGAGAGTGCGGACCTACCACAACTTGTCGACGCAAAGCTTCATCCCGGAATTTAATCCGCCAAATCTGGCCCCAGCCGATAAAGAATCGTTGTTCAGGGGTGAAACCGTCAATGGTTTCACCGCCACTATCACCAAGAGAATTTAAATACCCGCGCAATGCCACATTCAAGCCGCCCAAGTCAGCAATATTCTCACCTAAGCTGAGTGCGCCCTGTAGATACAAATCATCAATTGGGTTAAAGGCACTAAACTGGTCGATCATTAAGGCAGCACGCTCACGGAATTGCGTCTCATCGTCTGGGCTCCACCAATCGCGTAAGTTACCTTCGCCATCCGAACGCCGCCCTTGGTCGTCAAAACCATGGGTGATTTCGTGGCCAATCACGGCACCAATTGCGCCATAGTTAATTGCATCGTCGGCTGCGACATTAAAAAATGGTGGTTGTAGAATTGCCGCTGGGAAAACGATTTCGTTCATCGTTGAACGGTAATAGGCGTTGACCGTTTGTGGCGTCATTCCCCAGTCATACGGGTCGACTTCCTGGCCGAGTCGGCTAATCATGCGGTCATACTCGCACTCAGCTGAGCGGCGCAAGTTACCAAAAAGGTCGTCTGCGGCAATCGTCAAGCAATCATAATCGCGCCATTTTTCTGGAAAACCAATTTTTGTAGTAAACGTCGCTAACTTAGCATGCGCTTCCAGTTTTGTTTCGTCGGTCATCCACTCTAAGTCGTCAATTGCTTCTGCGAAGGCAGCAAGAATGTTATCGACCATGACTGCCATGCGTTCCTGTGCTTCTGGTTGGAAATGTCGATTGACATACTCTTGCCCCACCATAAAGCCAAGCGTACTTTCTACTGTGCTTACAGCGCGACGTTCCCGAGAGCGTTCTTCCTCCAGCCCCTGTAAAACTCGCCCATAAAAATCAAAACTTAACGCAGCAAAGTCACGACTCAGAATATTGGCGCTGTTACGCAAAACATGGAATTGCAGGTACGCTTGCCAGTCCGCCATTGAGAACTGCTGATATAAGTCGGCAAATGCAGTGAGATAATCCGGCTGCCGCACAACAACTTCATTAATATCCAAACCGGCTGCTGCAAACATCGTCGCCCAATCAAAACCGGGTGCCTCTTCGGCTAATTCAGTCAGGGTCATTTTGTTATACGACGCCAGCCGATCTCGGTTCTGAATACGAGTCCAGTGATGGCGTGCTAACGCTGTCTCAATGTTAATGATCGACGTTGCCTTTGCCTCGGCGTCGTCCCAGCCCGCCAATTGCCATAACTCTTCAATGAAGCTTTGATACGCTGCACGCAGTTCTTGATTGCGGGCATCGCTTGCCAAGTAATACTCGCGATCAGGTAAACCTAAACCTGACTGACTAATGGCCGTTATATGTTGGTCAGACTGCATTTGATCTTGGCCGACGCTCACATTAAACGGTGTACCAGCGCGATAACGTTGTTGTTGCCCCCAATAGGTTGCAAGATCAGCATGTGACTCCAGCGCTTGAATCCGAGCGAAGTCTTCAGCGAGTGGGTTGATGCCGCGTGCCTCGATCGTGTCTTCATCCATAAACGAACGATAGAGATCGCCAATCTTCTGCACGTCTGAACCTTGCTCGGCCGTCGTCGAGGCAAACTCCTGAACAATTTCGAGGACATGCGCTTCAGCTTGTTCACGAAGCTCATCAAAACTGCCCCAGCGCGCCCGATCAGCTGGGATTTGGGTATTCTCTAACCAACCACCGTTGACATAACGAAAGAAATTCTCCCGAGGGCTTACACTTGTATCCATGTTGTTTATCTCAACCCCTGAGCGCAGCGCTTGCTGCTCTGCGGTACTGCTCATTTGCGCAGCAGTGTGTTGGGTTGCTGACGAGCCATTCGTCGGAGTCTCCCCGTCAGTGCAGCCGGTTACACCAAGCGCTAGCGCAACACTTGCTGCAATCATGGTTACTTTATTCATGAACGTTCTCTTCCTGTTGATTATTTATTCAATTTCAAATATCTGAAATCTTTGCTAACAGCAGTCTCAGCGAAGTCGAAACAAACTGTCGAGTCTTTGGCGGTCAACGGGTACGGATATGCGACTAATGCAGCACCTTTGTTCATTGTCCGAGCAATGAACATTAATACCGCGGTAACTATGGCGATAACTAGGGCGATAACTAGGGCGATAACTAGGGCCGCGAATACGCCGGAAACTCGTGAATTTGAATATCGTAGTCTTGTAACAAGGCTCGGGAATTAAAATACAGCGTTAGAGACAACATCCGGGTGCTGCCATCGCTAGCACCAGTTTGTCCGACATAGGTATAGTTGTACCAAAGTGCGTCACCGGTCTGCCCTTGGGAGGAAGGTGTCCCCCACCAGCGTTGAATGTCTTGGATTTGTGTTTGATCAATCTGCAGTACCCGTTCGACATTGTCATAGGTTATTTCTGCAAGTGGCATTACTCGCTGCGAGCTTTGGCTTTGACCTCCGGGCGTGTTGTCCGTGCTAGCACAGGCGCTCAAAAGCAGAACTGCGAAAATAGCTAGTATTGTCAGTTGTTTCATCTAGAACTCCTTGCTTGCAAATGTTAGTCGTGCGCCAGCAAAGCTCGCAACGGGGTTTTACAATCCTGCTGGTACACTTGGTCACCTGCAGCAACTTGCCATTCTTCAAAGTGGCCCGCATTCACTTCTAAAGCCATTCGAAATACTTGCGTCGCTGGGTAATTGCGACAACGCCCAGGAAAAATACTACGACACGGTTCCATTGTCAGAATCTCATTAATCACGCCTTCTTTATCGATGTAGGCAATATCCAATGGAATTAACGTCTTGTACATCCAGAACGCGCGTAAGCCATCGTTCGGATAGACAAATAACATACCCGCATTAGTGGGCAGCGACTTGCGCTCCATCAACCCCCGCGCTCGGGTGTCGGCATTGAGCGCTAACTCAACCGTGAGCTGCACGTTCTCGCTGCCAATCAAACACACCTGCAGTGTGTCAAGTCCTGACTCAGCCGTCGCTGTTGCCACTGAATCTGTAGCGTGCGCGGTTGTACTCAACAGCGATGATACGCAAATTACTAGACCGCAACTAAACAGTGACAAACGAGAGTTTAGCCATTGCCGGTGCCTAATCATTGCTTGGGTATTCATTTTCGTCTCCATCACCCGCAACGTATCCCTGTATCAAGTGCTGCCAATCCGCAGAGTTAAAATAGAATGGTTTCGCCTGAGCGGCGAACTTTTGTTGTTCTTTCTCCAATGAACGATGCAAGCGCTCTAAATTCTGCACTTGCCAGCGCCCAGGGGAACGAAATTCACAACGGTCAAAATCTATGACCCATACTTTGTCGCAGCGTTCAGCCCGTTGCAATAAGATATTGTGGCAATTCAAATCACTGTGGTACACACCGGTTTGATGAAATCGAGCGATTGTGGCACCGATACGATGCCATTGTTCTGCTGGCAGAGTTTGCTCTTGTAAGCACTGGAAAAGATCCTGACTATGCGGAATCCGCTCAATCAGAATATCAGCTTGGTAAGTCAATCCTCGCTTCTTCTGATAAGCAGCGATCGGCTTCGGCACCGGTAAACCTAAATGGTACATTCGCCACAACAATTCGAGCTCCTGAAAACTACGCGTTTTCATGACTCCCGTGTAGAAAAACAGGTCGCGTAATAATTTCCCCGGCAAACCACCCCGATAATAATGCCGTAACACCCACTCCTGTTCACCACAACGCACGAAATAAACCGTATTGCGGCCTTTCGATTGCCCAGTAATGGCTTGTTGTTCTCGCCAGAAGTTTGCCGAGAACCATGCTCGTAATTCAGTGTGGTCACTGACATTTGCATCTGCATCAGGGGTCACCAAGAAACGCTCGCCAGCCTGCCCCCGACGTTGAATTAAATTGTTCTGGTTATTCATCTCCGCTGCGCTCCAGAAAGTCGTCAATCAAATCAAGATAGCGATCCGTTGCACCTTCATGCTGAGCAAACAAACTTTGTGCATGTGCGGTTTTTAGCTGGGCATTTTCATCGTCCAACAGTCTCTCTAAGACAAGGTCTAACTGGTCGTCTGCCGTCACCCAATTCACTGCTTCTAAGCTATCAAGCTGGTCATACACCTCTTGGAAATTAAATACATGGGTTCCAGAAACGATCGGCACAGCTAACGCAAGCGGCTCAAGCGGGTTATGCCCACCGCGGGTTATCAAACTACCCCCGACAAAAGCGACATTAGCGACTCCGTACCAAAGCATTAATTCACCCATCGTGTCAGCCAGTAATACCTGAGTTGTTGGTAGAACAGGTACACCGGCACTGCGGCGAACATATTTGAACCCACGCTGTTCCACCAGCTCGGCCACCGCCTGAAACCGCTCTTGATGACGCGGAACAAGAATGAACAACGCAGTTGGATGCTGCTTTAAAACACTCGTAAAGGCTTTGAGCAATTGTACTTCCTCGCCCTCATGCGTACTGCCGGCAGTGATAATCGGCCGTTCGCCAAACAGCGCCTTATAATCTTTAATCTCGTTTCTTAGTTTCTCCGAGCAGCTGATATCAAATTTCAGGTTACCGACGACATCGACCTTATCTGCCGGCACACCAATACGCTGAAAACGTTGTGCCGCACTCTCCGTTTGCGCACCGCAAAAATCTAGCGCTCCCCATACTTGTTTAAACAACCAATCCAAGCGCACATAACCGCGCATCGATTGTTCTGACATCCTGCCATTAACCAATACAATAGGGGTCTTGCGACGGCGACACTGGTGCACTAAGTTTGGCCATAACTCCGTTTCCAAGACAACAATCGAAAGGGGCTTGGCCTGGTTGAGAAAACGACTTACTGCGGTCGGCGTATCAATTGGCAAATAACAATGAAAAGCGCGTGCAGCAAACGTTTTTTCTATTAATTCGGAAGCCGTCGGGGTCATGCTTGTAATGATGACTGGTGTATGCGGGTGGCGTTGTATAAAACGTTGGATCATTGCTCGTGCTGCCAAAAACTCACCAACTGAAACACAGTGAAAAACGACACCGCCGCAATACCTATCAGGAATCTTGTGTTTACCAAAACGCTCATCTAAACGCGCACGGTAGGCAGGGTTGCGTCGTCCCTGTCGCCAGAAATAAAGTAGAATCAACGGAGTAAACAAGTAGAGTAAGCCGCTATACAGTGCCAAGCTCCATCGGGTAAATTGCGGCTGTGCTGTTGCGCTCGTATTTTCTGTCATGAACCCATTCCTTCGAAAAACTGCGCTTATCTTGCCAGAATTTAACAATCCATGCGAAACCATAAACGAAAAAGTCTTGGAATTTATTTCACAGGCGCTGCGCAACAGATTATAGTTTGTGGAGTTTTCTAAGGATCGTAGACAAAAAGATGGAAGTTCCAAACAAAAAGCGCCAACTTGACGTATTTAAACATCTTCGCATCACTGCCATTGGTGGTGGCCACGGGCTTGGGCGCTTGATGTCCACCCTTGCATTTATGAAGCGTCGCTTAGTTGGTGTGGTCGCCACCACGGACAACGGCGGCTCAACCGGTAAACTGCGCGCTGCCAACCATTGCATTGCTTGGGGTGATATCCGTAATTGCATGTCGCAAATTGCTGACCAGCCACTGGCTGCTGAGGTTTTAAACTATCGCTTTGCAGAAGGCTCAGACCTTGACGGTCATAGCCTTGGCAACCTTTTACTGTACTGTCTTGACGAACTTTCTGCACGTCCTCTCGACGGTATCGAATTGCTCAGTCGGTTATTAAAAGTACCGAATCGCATTCTGCCCATGTCAGAAACGCCAACCGACTTAGTTGCAGAGATCAGCCCCGACTTGACCTGTTTTGGTGAGCTGTATGTCGATCGTTTAATTTCAATGCCGCAACGTATGAGCCTTTCGCCTGCGGTACAAGCAACCCCGGAAGTCCTCATCCATATTCAACAGAGTGACTATATTATTTTAGGGCCCGGTAGTTTTCTAACGTCCGTACTACCACCTCTATTGGTCGCTGAAATAACGCAAGCAATCGCGAATTCTCCTGCAAAAGTCATTTTTATTGATAATCTCGTTGCTGAGCCAAGCCCTGCCGGTCAATTACCACTCGCCGCTCGATTGCAATGGCTCGAAAAGCAATTAGGTTACCAACTGATCGACATAGTGATTAGCCCGCAGGAAAGGAATCTTGATTTAGGATTACCTGTAGTGAACGGCGTAACAGCAGATCCTCAACTTGCGCATCGTCATCATAGTGAGAGCTTATTGAACGCTGTTCGCCAAGCCATTGATTATTTATCGACGCAATCCACACCCTGCCGAATTTCGGAGAGCATGTAATTATGAAAACAACGATAAGCTTAGTCGCGCTCGCGATTGTCGCTAGCATCAGTACTAGCGCAGCGACCGTCAGCGCCAGCGAAACAGTGCCGACATGGCCTGCTGCGACCTATCAGCAAACCCCGACCATCGAACAAGTACTTGGCTACCCCGCGGGCACGCGCGTCTCCTCACCTGAACAAATTAGTCGTTACTTCGAAGCGCTGGCACAAGCGCATCCTGACCAAGTTAAACTCGTTCCCTATGGTGAAACTTGGCAAGGTCGTCCCCTCTTTTACGCAGTCATCGGCAGCAAAGAGAACATTGCACGGTTAGACGAAATTGAAGCAGGCATGCGTTCTTTGGCAGACCCGCGCACACTCAATGAACGCCAAGCTCAGCAGCTAATGAATAATTTGCCGGCCAGCGTCTGGATAGCAAACAGTGTGCATGGCAATGAAATATCGCCGGCAGAAGCATCCATGGTCACCGCCTTTCATTTATTGAGTTCAGCTGATGAACGCACACAAAGCATGCTCAATAACACCTTGGTTTATCTCGACCCATTACAAAACCCAGACGGTCGCGCCCGTTTTGTCAGTCGCTTTTATGCCACAATAGGGCTTGAACCTTCAGATGATCGCATATCTGCAGAGCATAATGAGCCATGGCCGAATGGTCGCACCAATCACTACTTGTTCGACATGAACCGCGATTGGTTAGCGTTGACGCAACCTGAAACTCGTGGTCGGATTGCGGCTCATCTACAAACCTTTCCGCTAATTTTTGTCGATTCCCACGAAATGGGTGGCGACCTGCCGTATTACTTTACGCCCGAAGCACACCCATTTAATCCGTTCATCACCAGCGAGCAGCGTGAAGGCCTCAACTGGGTTGGCGAACATAACGCGACGCTCTTTGACCAATTTGGTTATGACTATTTTACCCGCGAAATCTTCGATGCTTTTTACCCGGGCTATGGCGCCAGTTGGCCGCTCTATCAAGGCAGTTTAGCCATGACCTATGAAATGGGTTCAGCGCGCGGGCATCACTTCCGTACCCGCGAAGGTGAAATCCTAACCTATGCAGATGGCGTTCAACAAAACTTCGTCGCGTTTATGGCCACCATCGAAACCGCTTCAGAGCGCCGTCGCGAGTTGCTGAACCGTTTCTATCAGTATCGTCAAAGTGGCATTGAAAAAGGCAGTCGTGGCGATGTTCGCAGCTATATTTTCCCCAATCAACGAGACATCGCGGGTAATCGCAAACTAGCCGCGCTATTGAGCGAACAAGGCATTGAAGTGGGTCAAGCGCAAGCCAACTTCCGCGCCTGTGGTAACCAGTATGCCGAAGGTGCATATATCGTTCAGGCTGCACAGCCAACTTACCATCTTATCCGCACCCTCCTCGACCAACATGTACCCATGGATGCTGATTTCATCAAAGAGCAGGAGCGTTTGCGCGCGAATAATCTGCCTGATCAAATCTATGATGTCACCGCCTGGTCATTACCATTAATGTTCAACGTTGAGATGGATATCTGTAATCAACAACCACGTGTAGCCGTTAACGAAGTTTCCAGCGACCGTATTGTCGCTGGTAAAGTTAACAATGCCGATGCCGCGTTCGGTTTTGCAGTGGCTTGGGGCGACATGAATAGCGGCCGTTTACTGACTGCCGCATTACGTGAAGGTTTATTAGTACGCAGTTCAGACCTGAGCTTTAAACATGCCAACGGCACCACTTATCCGGCCGGTAGTTTAATTATTCCACGCGCCGGAAACCCAGAAAATCTGACCGAAATTCTGACCCAGATTGCAACGGAAAGCGGCGCCCACGTTGACGGTCTTGAAAAAAGCTGGATGCAAGATGGTCCGAACGTTGGTTCTGCGAACGTACAACGTATGTTTGCTCCGAATATTGCCATGGCTTGGGACGTACCAACTAACGTGCTTAGTGCTGGAAGTACGCGTTTTATCATTGAGCGCGAGTTTAACTACCCAGTAACGGCAATTCGCCCAGATCGCTTGAGCTGGGAAGATCTTAGTCGTTATAACGTGATTATTTTACCAGCCACAGCTGGCGGCAATTATGAACAATACTTAGGTAATCAGGGTCGTGAGAATCTTCGCCAGTGGGTACAACGCGGCGGTGTCTTAATTACATTAGGTAATGCAACCCGCTTCGCGATCTCGGGCGAGCAACCGTTATTAAATAGCGCACTTGAGAAAAAAGCCCAACTCGACGACGTTGCTGCCAAACCAGCTGGAAGTCGAGTCAGTGGTGCGATTATTGCCGGCCATGACGATCACTTACGCTACCTCCGCGATCCTGACGCGGGTCCAGATTGGGTATCAGGCGTTATTACCCGTGCCGAAGTCGATCAAGAGCATTGGCTGACTGCGGGTATTCATACACAACTGCACACCATGTTCATCGGTAGCGATATCTATACACCACTGCGGATTAATGATGGCCGTAATGTGGTGAATTATGCTAGTAAAGACAATGTCTTAGCCAGTGGCTTTATGTGGCCAGAGAACCATGAACAAATCGCTCATAAACCCTTGGTCATGGTGCAAAATCATGGCCGCGGTATGGTCATTAGCTTTACTCAAGAGCCAAATTTCCGTGCCTACTTAGATGGTCAACAGGTGCTGTTGATGAATGCGATTTTCCGTGCGGCTGCGCACGCACGACCGCTTCGATAAGAGGATTTTTGCAATGAGATTTACCACGGAGTGCGCCCTTTCGGGCGCCCTACTTACGCTAACTGCGCCGGCACTCTTGTTCGCGGGCGCGGTCAATGCGAATACAGAAAACAACAACCCTCAACCCGGCTTTCAGGCCAGCGATTATTACCAGTTAGTCTCTGTCAGTGACTTACAAATTAGTGAAGACGGCCGTACTATCGCATTCGTGAAAACCCAAGTCGGTGACGACAAACGCAGCCGTAACAGCTCGATATGGTTAAGTCGCGACGGCGCCGAGCCGGTCCAATTTAGTCGCAGTAACAGTGACTTTGCACCGCGCCTGAGCCCTGACGGTCAACGCTTAGTGTTTTTATCAGGACGCGACAATGGTACCGCCCTGTACTCGCTCTCTGTAAACGGTGGTGAAGCACAAGAGTTAGTGCGCTTAGAGCAAGGCAGCTTGCAAAGTGCGCAATGGCATCCAAATCAGACCGAGTTACTGTTAACAATTTCACTCGACCCAAGTATTACTGAGCCACTTAAAAAAGCTGACAACCAAGACGACAAACCCGACGTCACAGTGATTACCGATGCTGTGTACAAGCGTCAAGGTGGTTATTTGTCGAGCAATCGCAGTGGGCTATGGACCTACAACCTTGTGGAAGAAACCCTCACATCCCTTACTGGTGATAGTGAGTGGCACGAGGGCAGCGCTAGCTATTCGCCTAATGGAGCTTGTATCGCCTTTGCCAGCAACCGTCACCCACAAGCGCGCGAAGGCTATTTCTCCTCATCGATTTTCGTTCGTTGTGGCGATGAAGAACGGGAATTAGCAACGCCACAAGGCCATTCGTCCTCGCCAGTGTGGACCGGTAACCAAAACATTGCTTATGTTTACCGTGAAAGTAATTATGCGGCACCGTCACTGCAACTGTATGACCTACGCAATGACAGCTATCGCGAACTAGCCGGACAAATGGATCATAGCCCAAATGATTTACAAGCGGCGCTGGGTTCACTTTGGTTTACCGCTGATGACCGCGGCAGCCGCCCACTTTTCCGTGTCGATCTCGATCTCGGTGGTTATCAGCTTATCGCTGGTCAAGGTCAATCGTTGAGTTCCGTTAGCTTTGCTCAAACCGGTGCAATTGCATGGATTAGCGAAGATGAAGTCACTCCAGGCCAAGTCATGCGTGCGCACTCCATTGCGAGCCTGCGTGACCGTGAAGTTGCGCTGATCGCACAGTTTAATCGCGACTACTTAGACTCAACGCAGCGTCAACGCTATGAAGTATTTACCACCGAAAACGAGCGTGGGGACCGCTTAGACGTGTTCTTCCTGCCGCCTTTAAATCGTGAAGAAGGTAAGCAATACCCGGTGGTTCTGAATATTAAGGGTGGTCCCGGTGGCATGTGGGGACACCAATGGTTCCCAGAAATGCAACTCCTGAGTGCTCGTGGTTATGCGGTCGTGTTTGTCAATTATCGCGGTAGCTCAGGCTATGGCCATGACCACGCCAGTCAAGTGCGTTTAGATTACGGCGGTGCTGACTACCGTGACAATATTTTTGCCCTCGATGCCGCACTCGACCGCTATAACTGGCTCGACCCTGATCGCCAGTTTATCACCGGCGGCAGTCACGGCGGTTTTCTAACCAATTGGGCGACGACTCAAACCGATCGGTTCCGCGCTGCCGTGACTCAGCGCAGTGTCAGTAACTGGATTTCTGAAGCGGGTACTCAAGCATTTCCACCGTTGTCGATGATTGAAGAATTTGGCGGCAGTATTTGGCAGAATTACGACTATTATTGGGGTCGCTCACCACTCAAGTATGCCGATCGCGTTTCCACACCGACCTTAATTATCCATAGTAATCATGACCACATCACGCCCATTGGCCAAGGTGAAGAATGGTTCTATGCATTAAAGGCAAACCGAGTGCCAGTGGAACTTGCAGTCTATGACCGTGAGGGGCACGGACTGAGTCGCGGTGGTCGCCCGATAAATCTTGTTGATCGCCTCGAACGCATTGTTGAATGGTTTGACCGCCACCAATAATTGACTGGCACAAACGAATCAAAAAGCGCGCGGTACATCACCACGCGCTTTTATTTTTCTGCGACGCAATAACGATTGCGGCCCGTTTGTTTGGCCTGATACATAGCTAAGTCCGCATGATTTAATAGGTCTTTGTAATTTTCCGCATGACGTGGATAGAGTGCCACGCCAACCGAAGCGCCGACGGTAACCAATATATCGTTCAATCGAAACGGCTGTTGTAACTTGGTTACTAAGGCCGCCGCCAGTTCTAACGCTCGGCTTTCAACGTCCTTACCCTGCAGCACAATCACAAACTCATCACCGCCTAACCGCGCAACCATGTCATTCTTACGTACTAACCCCAACAATCGCTGGGCGACCAGTTTTAATAAAATATCACCCACTTGGTGACCATGGCTGTCGTTCACCGGTTTGAAGTTGTCAAGATCCATAAAAATGAGTGCTAGCTCGACCTCATCGGCCTTTGCTTTGGCAACCGCAGCTTCAAGTGTCTGCAAAAGCCCCTCGCGATTTGCTAAACCGGTTAAGCCGTCGGTAATTACTTTGCGTTTAATCCGATTTTCCGAATCTTTTTGTTCGGTAATATCATTAAAGATATGAATGAGCTGAGTGACCTTGTTATTCGCATCGCGAATGGTACTGATTGTTTGCAGCGCCGGAATTGCTCTGCCGTCGGATGCTCGATACCACAACTCACCTTGCCACACGTCATTCGTTGTTAAGGTCCGAATGATTCTGCGCTCAAGCTGTTGTGAAATCTTATCCATAACCATGAGCTTTTTCAGGTTTTGGTTGACAAGAGCGTGCACACTGACATCAAGGAGGTGGGCAAATGCCCGGTTCACTTGCAGAATATTCAACTCTGCGTCGGTAATCACAATCGCCTCATGGGTGTTCTCAAAAACCTGACCAGCTAGTTTTAATTGTTGATTCTTAATCACTAATTGGTCCGCTGAACGAGTCAATTCATTAAGAATAGGGCTAATGGTGCGGCGAACCGCGAACGTTCCGAGAATGATCGCAATCAGAATCGCTGCAAACACGGCTAACACACTTTGGTAGAGTGACCGATACAACTCGTAACTTGGAACCGACACAACCATTTTCCAGCTCTCGTCAGCGAGCGGCACGACAAACAACGAGTGCTCCTCGCTCCCCCAATTGATCACAGAACTAGACACGCCTGAGCGCAAAATTTGGCGGTCAAAAGGTAATTCTGAATCTCGGTTCACGATAACGTCATTACGCTGCCCTTCGCGGTTGACGTAAGCCAAGTGAAAGTTATGTGTCTGCCCACTATTCACAAAATATAACGCCATGTGTTCGCCAAAACGATTCATTTCAGCGGCCACCTTAGCCAATGATTCGGCAGAAAAGAATAACAAGTCAGTGCCAATTCCTTCACCGGAACTAGCTTCAATTATGGAAGGCACAGAAATAAGTAACTGTTCGGGCGATAACTGTTGTCCAGTGTGCAAAAAAATAAAGTCTAAATGTTCGCGAGAAACCCTCAAGAGCTGTTCGTTAAATTGGTCACCTAGCTTTTCGCTGCTGGTAAAGTAGTGCTCTGCAACAATCTGGCCATCGCGACCGAAACGAACCAGTGCGATTAAATCAGCAGAGGCTTTTCCTGCTTCCGCTAATCGCGGTTGGGTAAAGGCTTGTATTTCGTCTAATGATCGCTGTTCTTGAATATAAGCTTCAAGTTGCACACGAATTTCACTGCGGGATGAGACTTGCTGGCCAATATCCTGATATCGTCGAACTTCGGCACTAATCGCTTGAGCTTGAGCGTCTGCGTACGCATGATTAAGGTCGGTAATATACGTCTGAATTTGGTGATAGAACGGCGCCAATGTTGCTAAACTAGCAACAACGCCAATGACAAGCATGCCGATAACGGCTCGTCGGAGTAATAGATTTTGGTAATGTTTGAACGCCTGCCGTGGCATACATTCACCTCAATGTTGAGCGCGCAAACTACCTACTCCACAAAATCAATCTGCGCCAATTCGACTTGCGACCGCCCCTCTTTGATCTTTATATTTTGCATCGGCGCGACGACTATACGGCCTTTGGCACGGTTCGCTCAGGGTTTCAAAGCTAAGGGCTCCAATTTTCATTAATGGCCGCAAAGCTAACGGTAATTTACCACTATTATAGAACTCTAATACAATTTGGCCAGACCAACCAGGATCGATTCGGTGTGCTGTGACATGGACCATCAGTCCAAGTCTGGCAAGAGAAGAACGTCCATCAAGCCAACCGACGATATCCGCTGGCAAGGTCACCGATTCGTGGGTCACTGCGAGCGCAAATTCCCCCGGATGGATAAAGAACGCATCGCCCGGAGCAAGTTTAATCTCATCACTCATCACACGTTGAATCGCTGCATCAATTTCTTCCCGCGGTCCGCTAATATCAATATAGGGCGCAGCATGGTCTTGCAGAACGCGGAAACTGTCACCTAAATGAATATCAACCGTTACACCGGTAATATCCTTACTATCCGGGGCCGGTTCAATCGCAATCATCCCTTCCGCAAGGTATTGCTCTATCTGTCCATCGGTTAAACGCATGCTGTCGTTCCTTTCGCTTTTAAGTCTTAAGTTCGTTCTTTTTTCGCGTAGTGCCAAGCGAGTACAAGAGTCATTCTGCCTGTGGCGTCAATAAATACCACAAGTTGGCAGCTAACTGCTGTGCGCTCTTGGCGAACACTGCGTTAAGCTCATGTTCAGGGGTGCTCACTTGTAGCGGTTTACCCTCATCGAGACTCTCTCGTAACGCTGTTGCTAACGGCCAATGACCAATCACCGGCACTTGATACTTGCGGGCAAGGTCATCGCCACCTTGCGTACCAAAAATAGCTTCTTGATGACCGCATTGACCGCAACGAAAATAACTCATGTTTTCGACTAAACCGACCACCGGCACATCCACTTTCTGGAACATAGCAATGCCTTTTTGGGCATCGGCAAGCGCAATATTTTGTGGTGTCGTGACCACCACCGCTGCCGTCAATGGAAACTTTTGTGCCAAGGTTAATTGAATATCCCCTGTACCGGGCGGTAAATCAACTAATAAATAGTCCAAGTTTGACCATTGGGTATCGAATAATAATTGTTCAAGAGCCCGACTTGCCATCGGGCCACGCCAAATTGCAGCAGCTTCAGTGTCAACTAAATACCCTAATGAGTTACCCTCAATGCCCCAGCAATTCACCGGTAACATTTTTCGGTTTGGCGTAAAGGTTAGTTTTTCTGTGAGATTTCCGAACATGGTCGGTAACGACGGGCCATAAATATCGCCGTCAAGAATACCCACCCGGGCGCCCTCTGCTTTCAGCGCCAGCGCTAAACTTAAGGTTACGGCTGACTTTCCCACCCCGCCTTTGCCCGAGGCAATAGCAATTACATTCTTAACTTGCGGTGCACTGGAGCCCGCCGGCACGGTTGCTGCTTTCGCAGGTAGTGCCTCGACTCGCACCGTAATCGTCCAATCATAGTGGGCAAACTGCGGTGCTTCCTGTTTAAACTGTTGAATCAGCTCTTCTGCTGCTTGTTTAGCAGCGAACGGAAGCTGCAACTGAATTTGTGTGCCGTCGATTTGTAACCATTCTGGTGCAAAACCTTCGACAAAAACATCGCTACGTAATGCTTGGCAAGCCGCCAATACTGCTGTGGACATGTTTCGCTTCCCTTTGAGTTGAGTGCGAAGATAATAACGCTCTAGAACAACGTTCGAGGACATACGATTCGCAGAACCTGAGCGCCACCTCTATCTTTCGTGTCATCTTAGTGATTTAAGCGCCTAGAAGCTACTGAGAACGGATGAAAAGTCGCGAATTTTCCGTTATGATAGCGCTCTTTTCAGACACTAGAAATCCATGGAATTAAATATGGCAGACACCTCGAATCGCACTAACTCGCGTCGTATCCTCGTGACCAACGCCCTGCCTTATGCGAACGGTCCTATTCACATCGGCCATTTACTTGGATATATCCAAGCAGATATCTGGGTTCGCTTCCAACGCCTCATTGGTAACGAGTGCCATTTTGTCTGTGCCGATGACGCCCACGGCACGCCAATCATGCTCAAAGCCCAACAGCTTGGTATGACGCCGGAGGCCATGATTGACGAAATGAATATCGCGCACCAAAAAGATTTTGCCGATTTCGCAGTGTCGTTTGACAACTATCACTCAACGCATAGTTCAGAGAATCGTGAATTAGCAACGCTGATATACACTCGGTTGCGCGACAACGGTCACATTCACACCCGCGTTATCGAGCAGCTGTATGATCCAGAAAAAGAGATGTTCCTGCCGGATCGGTTCGTTAAAGGCACCTGTCCAGATTGCGGTGCTGAAGATCAATATGGCGACAACTGTGATGTTTGCGGTGCCACCTATTCACCCACAGATTTGAAAAACCCGCGCTCAGCAGTCAGCGGTGCAGTGCCAGAGCTGCGTGAGTCTGAACACTATTTCTTCGATTTGCCAGCTTTTGGTGACATGCTCAAAGCATGGACCCGCTCTGGCTCGCTGCAGCCAGAAATGGCAAACAAGCTTAATGAGTGGTTTGAACAAGGTTTACAGCAATGGGATATAAGCCGCGACAAACCTTATTTTGGCTTTGAAATTCCAGATGCGCCGGGCAAATACTTTTATGTCTGGCTCGACGCGCCAATTGGCTACATGAGTAGCTTCAAAAACTATTGTGAAAAACGCCAAGACCTCAATTTTGACGACTTTTGGCGCCCTGATAGTGACGCCGAGGTTTATCATTTTATCGGTAAGGACATTATCTATTTCCATAGTTTGTTCTGGCCAGCCATGCTCAAAGGCGCCAACTTCCGTCAACCGACTAACGTTTGGGCCCACGGTTTTATTACCGTCAATGGCACCAAAATGTCGAAGTCGAAAGGCACCTTTATTATGGCGCGCACCTATTTAGATCACCTCGATCCAGAATACTTGCGCTACTATTTTGCTGCCAAACTAACCAGCCGCATTGACGATCTCGACTTAAATTTGACCGATTTTGCTCAGCGAGTTAACGCTGACTTGGTTGGTAAAGTTGTCAATATTGCTAGTCGCTGTGCCGGGTTTATTAGCAAGAAGTTCGATGGCAAATTGTCCGAGCGAATTGACGATCCAGTCATGTTGCAAGAGTTCCAAGCTGCAGCTGACGATATCGCCGCAGCTTATGAACAACGTGAGTTTGCTAAGGCCATGCGCGAGATCATGAAACTCGCAGACCGTGCCAATGAATATATTGCGGTGAAAGAACCGTGGCAGCTTGCCAAAGAAGAAGGCAAAGAAGCAGCCGTTCATAACGTCTGCTCGATGGGAATTCACCTTTTCCGCCTTTTAATGATTTATTTAACGCCAGTTGTGCCTGCGTTAGCCAAAGACGCACAAGGCTTCTTGAACGATGAGTTTACTTGGGCAAGTGCGCAGCAGACTCTAACCGGTCACGCAATTAACAAATTTAAAGCGCTAATGCAGCGCGTTCCAACTGAGAAAATTGAAGCTATGCTGGAAGCATCGAAAGAAAGTACCGCGCAACAAAACACGAGCGCAGAGAATACACCTTCAACAAAAACAGCGGTGAACTGCGAGCCTATTGCTGCTGAAATCGAATTTGATGATTTTGCCAAAGTCGATTTGCGCGTTGCTCGGATTATCAACGCAGAGCATGTCGACGGTGCCGATAAATTGTTGAAGTTGACTCTCGACATCGGTAACGAACAGCGCCAAGTATTCGCGGGTATCAAGTCTGCTTACCAGCCAGAACAGCTTATCGGTCAATTAACCGTGATGGTTGCCAACTTGAAACCACGCAAAATGCGTTTTGGCATGAGTGAAGGTATGGTTCTCGCCGCCGGTCCTGGTGGTAAAGAGATTTATATTTTGAACCCACACGACGGTGCCCAGCCGGGCCAGCGGGTTATGTAATGAGCGATCGTATCGTCATTAAAAGTGGTCGTGAGAAGTCGTTACGACGTCGACACCCTTGGGTTTTTAGTGGTGCGATTGCGAAAGTTCAAGGCAAGCCAACACTTGGTAGCACAGTCGAGGTGGTGAGCGACAAAGGTGAGTTCTTAGGGCTTGCTGCCTATTCACCGCACTCGCAAATCCGCGCACGCGTTTGGAGTTTTACTCAAGGGGAAAGCATCGATCGCGAATTCTTTTTGCGCCGAATCCGCAGTGCTCAAGCCTTACGTGACACACTTGTCCGTCAGCAGACCAATGCTTATCGATTAGTCGCTGGCGAATCAGACGGTTTACCTGGAATTACCATCGACTGTTACGATCAAGTCATCGTCTGTCAATTGCTCACTGCCGGTGCGGTTTACCACCAAGAAACGCTTTTTGCCGTGCTCCAAGAACTTTACCCTGATCGCGTGATTTACGAACGCTCAGACGTCGATGTTCGCAAGAAGGAAGGCCTAAAGCTAAGCACAGGCGCTCGCTTTGGTGACGCACCAATCGCACCTATTGTGATCGAAGAGAACGGCCTTAAACTCGCAGTTGACGTAGTGACCGGCCATAAAACCGGCTATTACCTCGATCAACGCGACGCCCGCAAAGCGATACAAACCTACGCAAAAGGCAAACGCGTGCTGAACTGTTTTGCTTACACCGGTGGTTTTGGTCTTTACGCGACCGCCGCTGGTGCAAGCGAAGTCGTAAACGTTGACGTATCCCAGCAAGCACTCGACACCTCGGTCGAAAATTTAGCTCTGAATGGTTTCGAAGGCGCCAACGTACAACACGTCAAAGCCGATGTCTTTGAACAATTACGCCATTACGTCGAGCAAGGCGAAATGTTTGATGTTATTGTTCTCGACCCGCCTAAGTTTGTTGACAGTAAGGCAAGTTTGAATCGCGCTTGTCGCGGTTATAAAGACATTAATCGCTTAGCAGCGAAGATTCTAGCGCCAGGCGGTGTCCTGTTGACGTTCTCATGCTCGGGGTTACTCAGTGCTGACTTGTTCCAGAAAGTCGTCGCTGACGCCTGTTTAGACGCGAATCGTGACTTACAAATCGTGGCATGGACGCAACAAGCAGCAGACCACCCAGTCCACATTCATTATCCTGAAGGTTGGTATTTGAAAGGCCTTATTTTGCGCGCAATGGATTAGTGCGGACAGCCATTTAGCAAGTATAAAAAAGCCCTGACCGTGCACTTAGCTGGTCAGGGCTTTTATGTGTTACGAACACTCTATGTCGTACCTAAAGCCTACTCATTTAAACGCCTGTTCATTTAGGCTTCGATTGGGTTCGTCCGTTTCAATTTTTCCTGATATGGTGGCCAGCCTAATGGCTTACCAGCTAACATGTGAACGTGAATGTGGTAAACCGTTTGACCGCCAAATTCATTACAGTTCATCACAACTCGATACCCTTCATTGGCAAAACCGTGTTCGCGAGCAATCTCACCGGCAACGTAATAAAGATGACCTACGATCTCGCGATCTTCTTTACGGATATCGTTCACCGTAGCAATGGCCTTTTTCGGAATAATCAAACAGTGAAAAGGCGCTTGCGGATTAATGTCTTTAAATGCGAGCGCTAGCTCATCCTCATAGACGATGTCCGCTGGAATCTCGCGACTAATAATCTTACTAAAAATCGTTTCACTCATGTTCGTCTCCTTTTGCTGTTCCCTCGCGACGAGGGTCTGCACCACCCTCAAGTCGCCCATCACGAATTGAAATACCATGTAATCCGCTATTGAGGTCACGCACTTCGACATCATGACCGCGCGCTTCGAAAAGTCTGACCAACTGCTCTAAGTTCGTGTGACGTTCGAGTGCAGTTGCACTGTTCAAGTTTGTAACTTTTGGTAAATCAATCGCTTGTTGCATGTCTAAGTTCCAGTCTAGCAAACCGATGAGAGTTTGCGTGACATAATTGATAATTCGAGGGCCACCCGGTGAACCGACGACGTGCAACACGTTACCTTGCTCATCGAAAACAATCGCAGGTGCCATTGAGCTGCGCGGTCGTTTACCTGGCTCAATACGGTTAGCTACCGGCTCACCGTCAATTTCAGGAACCCAAGAAAAGTCCGTTAGTTGGTTGTTTAACAGAAAACCGTGGGTCATGACCCCCGAACCAAAGCCAAATTCAATTGTTGTAGTCATGGAAACCGCATTACCATGCTGGTCAACAATACTGAAATGGCTCGTATTCGGAAACTCTGGCGACTGGTCATCCGCACGCAATAAATCCTCAATACTTCCAGGCAGTGCGTGTCCCATATCGGTACCGCCAATATAAGCAACACGCTCAGCCAAATAATCGCGGTTCAATAACGCTGCAATCGGAACTTCTAAAAAGTCCGCATCACCGATATAGCGGTTGCGATCAGCAAACGCTAAACGCGATGCCTGGGTAAAGAAATGCAAAGCCTCTTCACCGTTTACTTCCAAACCCTGTAACTCAAACGGCTCGAGTAACGCCATAATCTGCAACATCGTGACACCACCTGAACTCGGCGGACCCATGCTACAAATTTCATAGACGCGATACGAGCCGCACACTGGCTCGCGCCAAATCGGCTGATAATTTGCCAGATCTTCCATGGTCAATAAGCCCGGTTGAACTTCACTGTTCTGCACCGCAGCAACAATCGCTTCTGCAATCGGGCCAACATGCAAAGCATCCGCGCCCTGCTCTGCAATCGCTCGCAGCGTTGCTGCAAGTTCGGGATTCTGTTTACGACTATGCGCCTGTAACGGCTGCCCGTTTGGCCAAAAATAGTCGCGGGCTGCACCAAGTTGGGTTAACCCAGGGTTCAATTCCATCTCAATGAGCTGAGCAAGGCGTGGCGAGACACTAAATCCTTCGTCAGCAAGCTCTATGGTTGATGTAAAAAGTGATGCCCACGGCAGCTGACCCCAACGCTCGTGCGCAGCCTCAAGGCCGCGCATGACGCCAGGCGTGCCAACCGAACGCCCCCCCACCAAGGCTTCCAAATACGTGGGGGGATTACCATCAGCGTCTAAGAATAGC